>Ga0209476_10002863_pt1 | contig 11503 bp, 8 predicted proteins | sample KloWWTrecipitate_FD_187179 | JGI IMG/M metagenome (GOLD analysis project Ga0209476, IMG submission 187179) | Active sludge microbial communities from Klosterneuburg, Austria, studying microevolution and ecology of nitrifiers - Klosterneuburg... | ecosystem: Engineered > WWTP > Aerobic digester >...
CGTCCCGGTGACGTGGTCGTCGCGACCACGGGCTACACGGGGCGTGAGCTCTACGCGCTCGACGACAAGCCGTGCCAGCTCTACATGGTGGGCAGCATGGGGTGCGCGGGCAGCTTCGGGCTCGGCCTCGCGCTCGCGCAGCCGAAGCGCCGCGTGATCGTGCTCGACGGCGACGGCGCCGCGCTCATGCGCCTCGGCGCGCTCGCGACGCTCGGCTTCGAGCGGCCCGCGAACCTGCTGCACGTCCTGCTCGACAACGAGCTCCACGAGTCGACCGGCGGACAGTCCACGGTGACCCACTCGGTCGACAGCGCGCTCGTTGCGGCGGCCTCTGGCTACCCGCGCGTAGAGCGCGTGACCACCGCCGAGGCGCTCGCGGCGCTCGTCGCCGCGCCCACGACCGAGCTCACCTTCGCGCACGTGAAGATGAAGCCTGGCGCGCCGGCCGATCTCCCGCGGCCCACCGTCACGCCCATCCAGGTCAAAGAGCGCCTCGCCGCGTACATGTTGGGCTGAGCGCAGGCTCCGCAGCACCACGCCAACACCAGAGGAAGTCACATGAAGCTGCTCAACCCGGGGCCCGTCACGCTCACCGCGCGCGTCCGCGAGGCCATGCTCCGCCCCGACCTCTGCCACCGTGAGGTCGAGTTCGCCGCGATGTGCACGCGCATCCTGGGCCGCCTCCGGTCGATCTACCCCGAGGCGGCGTCGCGCTACGTCCCCGTGCTCCTCACGTCCTCGGGGACGGGCGCGGTGGAGGCCATGCTCTCGCTCGTCCCGCGGGCGGAGCAGAGCGGTGGCAAGAAGGTGCTCGTCGTCGCCAACGGCGTGTACGGCGAGCGCGCGGCCGCCATGCTCACGGCGCAGGCGAAGGCGCACGACGTGGTCGGCTCGGCGTGGACCGCGCCGATGGACCTCCCCGCCGTGGAGCGCGCTCTCGCCAGCGGCGCGTATGGCCACGTGTTCGCGGTGCACCACGAGACCACGACCGGGCGGCTCAACGACGTCGACGGACTCGGTGCACTCTGCAAGAAATTCGGCGTGAAGCTCTTGCTCGACGCGGTGTCGAGCTTCGGCGGTGAGCGCCTCCGCTTCGACGAGTGGAACCTCGAGGCGTGCGCGGCCACCGCCAACAAGTGCCTCCACGGCGTGCCGGGCGTCGCGTTCGTGCTCGTCGACGAGGCGGTGTTCACCGAGCGTACGTCGGGCGCCACGAGCGTGTACCTCGACCTCTTCCGCTACCGGAAGGAGCAGAAGAACGGCTTCTCTCCCTTCACCCAGGCGGTGCAGGCGATGTACGCGCTCGAGGAGGCGCTGTGCGAGCTCGAGGACCAGGGCGGCTGGGAGAGGCGTCACCAGAAGTACGCAGCGCTGGCCGGCCAGGTGCGCGAAGGGCTCTTCGCACTTGGCATACGCCCCTTCCTCGAAGACGCCGAGAGCTACGGCTCGACCCTCGCGAGCTACCGGCTCCCGGCGGGCCTCGCCTACGACCACCTCCACGATCACCTGAAACGCGCAGGGTTTATCGTGTACGCCGGCCAGGGGCCGTTCTCGGGCGAGATGTTCCGGGTGGCGGTCATGGGCGACGTCGACGCCGCCGACATGGCGCGGCTGCTCGTTGAGATCCAGGCGGCGATGGCGTGAAGCTTGCGTAGCTCCTCGGCATGCCGCCGAGGATCCTCGCCGCTCTGCAACCGTTTGAGGTGGTCTCTCGCGCGACGCGTGCTAACCAACCGGCGCCTCGCGTCGGCGAGCGGACCTGATGACCCCATCGATCGACACCATGGAGACCAGCGCCGAGGGCGGCGCCCACGCCTCGCTCGGCCGAGCGGCTCTCGAGAGCGGCACGTTCGATCTCGAAGCCGACCGCGAGCCCACGGACGCGCCGTCGCCGGCGCTCGCGCCCTACGACGCCGCCGAGGTCGACGCCATCCTCTCCGAGATGACCGACCCGATGAACCGGTATTACCGCTACCCCGTGGCGAAGGCGATGCTCCCGGTCTTCATGCGGTTGCCCTTCACGCCCAACCACATCACGGCGTTCCACGCGTGCATTGGTATCGCCGCGGGTGTGCTCATCGCGCGTGGCTCTCCCCGCGAGCTCGTGGCCGCCTTCATCCTCGCTGAAGCGAGGATGATCTTCGACTGCCTCGACGGCGTGGTCGCCCGCGCGAAGAAGCTCGCGTCGCCCTATGGCCGCACGATCGACGAGATGGGCGACGGCGTGGGCTACGTGGGCATGCAAGTCGGCGCGCTCGTGCATATCCACCGCCACGCGCCCGGCGAGAACCTGGTCTTCATGCTCGCCGCGGGCCTGCTCGTACCCGGCTGGATGGCGATGACCTACGACTACTACAAGCGCACCTTCGGGAGCCTCTTGAAGGGCACGAACGACGGCCCGGCCGAAGAGCTCGTGCGCCGCAGCGCCAAGCTCGCTCGCGACGGCCAGGGCGGGGTCGTGGTGCGCTTCGCCCTCGTCTTCGAGTGGCTCCAGACCGCCCTCCTCGCGCCCTCCTCGATCCCCTCGCTCCTCGAGCGCATCCGCCGGGAGACCGACCGGCCCGGCGCGGGCTGCGAGGACCCGTCGCTCGTCGCGCTGGCCGCGGGTGCGCGGCGCCGCGCGCGCTCGCCGGGCTTCCGGCGCCTGCTCCGCTTCGCCTCCATCGTGACCGGCGACAACGCGATCACCTTCTTCAACTTCGGTCTCCTCACGTTCGCCGTCGCGGCGGTCGAGAAGACGATGATCGCCGCCGGCTTCACCACCTTCCTCGTCGTCTCGCTCACCTGCGCGAGCTGGCTCCGTCGCGGCGCCGAGCCCGCGCCCCCCAGTTCCAGGCCGGCCGAGGCCAAATGAGCGGTATCGACAAGGCGGTCGTGCTCGCCGCCGGCCTCGGAAACCGCATCTCGGCGGTCGCCCGCGACGTGCCGAAGCCTCTGCTGCCGCTCTCCGGCGAGCGCGGCTCGTCGCCCACGTTTCTCGATTGGCACTTCCGCGCCCTCGAGCGCGCCGGCTGCAAAGAGGCCTATTTCGTCGGGAACGCGCGCACCTTTGGCACGCCGCTGCCCAGCTCCAAGACCATGCAAGCTGCATGGATCCTGAACCCCACCGAAGACGTCTCCACCTCTGGGAGCGGTCACTCCACCTGGTTTGCGTGGAAGAGCGAGCACCGTATCCTCGACGGGCGCTCGCGTGTCGTGCTGATGGACGCCGACGTGCTCTACGATCCGCGCGCGTTCGACGTGCTCGCGGCCCACCCGTCGCCTCGCTCCAAGACGCTCGTTTGTACCGAGTTCCGGAACACGCAAGAAGAGGTGCTCGTCTTCGCCGATCCGGCCACGCCCGAGGTGCCGCGGTACCACGGGAAGGGCATGCTGGAGACCCCCATGACCGCGAGCGTCCGGTGCGTGGGCGAGGCCACCGGCATCCTGCTGTGGGAGCCCGGAGACCACGACGCGCTCGCGCGCGTCACCGAGTGGGTCGTGCGCTACTCCACCGCGAAGGCGCGCAGCGAGCACGAGGACATCACCCAGCGCATGATGCTCGCCGACCGGATGCACGTGGCCGGGCTCGGGCCCGACGTGCCGTTCATGGAGTGCGACACCCCGGACGAGTACGAAGTGCTCACGCGGGACATGTACCCGCGGCTGCGGGCGACGCTCGGCTTCTAGGGGGGTTGGGGGCGGTACGGAGTTGGGGAGTGCGAGGGCGTTCCCCCTCGCGTACCCCCCTCTGTCTCGTCGGGCGTTCCCCCTCGCGCACACCCCCTGCGTGTCTTGCGTTCCTCGCGTGGGGCGGTACGGCGTGGACGTCGAGTGCGAGGGCGTCACCCCCCTGTTTGGTCGTCGGGCGTTCCTCGAGCGGGGCGGTACGGAGTTGGACGTCGAGTGCGAGGGCGTTCCCCCTCGCGCCCCCCCTGTTGGTCGGGGCGGTACGGAGTTGGGCGTCGAGTGCGAGGGCGTTCCCCCTCGCGCCCCCTCCCTGTTTGGTCGTGAGCAGACTCAGTCAAAGAGCCCGGCGGCGTTCGCTTCGGTGAGCGACGCGCGGAGCGCGGCGTAGCCGCTGGTCGGCGCGTCGGTGAACCGGTCGGCCCCGAAGATGGCCTTCACGTCCGCCTTCGGCTCCCCCGCGCACGCCGCCTTGAAGGCCTCGGCGATCCGGGTCTTCAGGTCGGTCGGGAGGGCCGGGCGCACGCAGATGAGGTCGGCGGGCACCTCGCCAAACGTGCGTAATACACGCATCGCCACGCCGTCGACCAGCGTCCACGAACCCTCGACGCCCTCTTCGCCGCTCGCCTTGGGCCTCGCGTGCGTGCCCGTCACGTCGGCCGCGCCGTCGATCACGGCGCGAATCGCGGCGCTGTGCGAGCCGTGGAACGCCTCGACGCGGAACAGGTTCCGCGGATCGACGCCCAAGTTCTTCAGGCCGACCCGCGGGACCACGAAGCCGCTCGCGCTCCAGGCGTCGACCCAGGCTGCGCGCGCGCCCCGGAGATCCTCGAGCGACTCGATGGTGGAGTCGGAGCGCACCACGAGCGCCGACTTATAGCCCGTCTGGCGCCCGCGCTCGAGCGCCAGCAGCGCCTCGACCTTCTCCGGGGGCAGCTTCACGAACGCCACGGGCGGCAGCCACGCCACGTCCACCTTCCCGGACTCCACTTCGCGGGCGAGCGCCTCGTAGCCGCCGCAGAAATGAAGGGACATCGGCACGCCCAGTCGCTCGCTCATCCACGCGCGCAGTCGCTCGGAGGCCTCCCGGGTGCTCTCTTCCTGGGCGAAGTATCCGAAGGTCAGCGTGTCCGTCATGCCAGCTCCTCGCGGTCGTCTCGTCGGTCGGCCCCCAACCCGTGCGCGCGGTACCGGCTCTACCGGAGCCGCGCCCGCCGGAAGTATAGGAGCGTTCGGAGCGTACGCCGCGCCGGAAATGAATGTATTACGCACGTATTGTGCGGGTATCGAGCGCGGGCCTGAGGCGAGCGCTCAGAGCCCCATCTGCGCGTACACGCCCAGCGCCACGTTGCCCTTCTCCTTGTCGTTCACGTAGAGCGCGCGATAGTCGAACAGATCGAGGGGGCGGAAGGCGGCGAGGCCCGCGGCGGTCCGGGGGTGTCCGTACTTCTGCGCGACGTCCTTCCGCAGATCGCCGTCGATCGCCGCGCCGCCGAGCATGGAGTTCACCTTCGTGTAGATGAATTTGGAGCGCGCCGCCTCCACCGTCCAGACCAGCACGACGTCGAAGGCCTTCTTCGTTGCGGCGGACCAGGGGGCCCCCGAGTAGTCGGTGGCGAGCGCGTTCTGGAACGTGAGCGTCGTGAGCGCCCCGATCGCGCCCGCGTAGCTCACCTCGGCCGGCGCGAGCACGCGGAGGGCGGCGGCCGGCCCAGCCGCCGTCGCGCCGTTCGTGAGCTGCGTGAGGTAGAGGTTCGTGATCGCCCCCTCCTGCACCACGCAGTGAAATCGCGTGAAGCCCATCGCGGCGGCGCACGGCACGACCCTGTCGGGCAGCCTGCCCCCCGTTCGCCCTCGACTGCCCGTTCGAGGGCCGCGGCTCGCCGGCCGCCGAGGTCCCCATCCTGCACATGCACGGCACGAAGGACGCCCTCGTGCCGTTCGCGAAGGGCCTCCAGCAGCGCGACGCCGCGGTCGCCGCGTGGTCGCTCGGCGCGCCGGTCGTGGTCTCGTCCGACGCGCTCCACGAGCGCACGCGCTACCTCAGCCCGAAGGGCACGGCGTACGAATTTCTGCGCCACGACACCGAGGTCACGCCGCCGCTCTTCCCGCTGCTACTGCGCGGGCACTGCGTCCCCGGGGGCGCCGACCAGCCCGGCGCGGGCGCGCCCGGGCAGACCCTCTTCTTCAGCTGCAAGCCGCCCGCGGCGGTGGCGTGGGGTGACGTGGTCCTCCGGTTCTTCAAGGACCACCCGCGTCCCTGAGCCGCGCTCGGCTCAGGCCTCTCCTCTGACTCGGAATGACGGCGGAGGCCGCAGGGAAGGCGTCCCGTGCGCCACGTCGGGGGCGAGCCAAGCGTAGACGACAGGGAGCACGATGAGCGTGAGCACGGTGGCGCTCAGCAGCCCACCGATCACCACGGTGGCGAGCGGCCGTTGCACCTCCGATCCGGGCGCGGTGGAGAGCGCCATGGGGACGAACCCGAGTGAAGCTACGAGCGCAGTGGTGAGCACCGGGCGCAGCCTCAGCTCAGTGGCCTCTCGGATCGCGCCGAGGTGTGTGCTCCCGGCCGCCTCGAGGTCCCGCGCGAACGAGACGAGCACGAGGCCATTCAGCACCGCGACCCCGAAGAGGGCGATGAAGCCGACGCCAGCGGAGATGGAGAAGGGAATACCGCGAACCGCGAGCGCCACGACACCCCCGACGGTGGCGAACGGCACGTTCGAGAACATGAGCGCGGCGAGCCTCGCGGACCGAAATGCGAGCCAAAGCAGGAACCCGATGAGCCCGAGCGCAATTGGCACGACGATCATCAGGCGCCCTCGCGCTTCTTCGTAGTGCTCGAACTGACCTCCCCACTCGGCGCGGTAGCCGACGGGGAGCTTCTGCGCCCTCTCCACGGCGGCGCGTGCCTCGTTCACCACGGTGGTGAGATCGCGCCCGCGCACGTTGAACTCGACGGTGAGACGGCGGGACTGGCTCGCTCGGCTCACCTGCGCGGGGCCGGTCACGAAGACGATGTCGGCCACGTCACCGAGAGGGACGACCTGACCGCTCACGGTTCGCAGCGGCAAGGTCCGCAGCGGCGCGGCGTCACCGTCGTACGCGTGGCGCGTCTTCACGACCATCGAGAAGCGCCGTTCGCCCTCCAGCACCTGGCCGACCGAGAGCCCCACCGACAACGTCTCGGTGAGCTGGTTCACGTCTTGTACCGTGAGCCCGTACCGCGCCAGCTTGCGGCGATCAGGTACGATACGGAGGTACCGGAGGCCCGCCACTTGTTCGACGCGCACGTCCGCGGCGCCCGGCACGCGGCGAATCGTCTTCGCCGCGACGTCACCGAGACGCGCGAGCTCGTCCAGATCGGTCCCATAGAGGAGCAAGGCGACGTCTGAGCGAACGCCGGCCACGAGCTCGTTCGTGCGCATTTGAATGGGCTGCGAGACACCGCCGGCGACCTCCGGAGTCTCTCTCTCGACCGTCTCGGAGACCTGCTTCGCCAGGTCCTCTCTCGTGAGGCCTCTTCGCCACTCGGAGCGATCGGCGAGCAACATGTAGACGTCCGATTGCTCGAGCCCCATCGGATCGGTAGCGATCTCCGGCGCTCCCGCCCGCGATACGGCGTGCTTCACTTCGGGAATCTTGAGCAAGGCCCGCTGGAGCTCGGTGTCCGTCCGGATCGTCTCGCTGAGCGCAGCGCCCGGCAACCGCCGCGCTTCCACGAGCAGGTCCCCTTCGTCGAGCTGCGGAATGAACTCGGCGCCGAGCCGGCTCCCGCACGCGACGGCCACGCCGAGCATGGCCACGGCAAAGCCAACGGCGAGCCCGCGGCGTTTGAACGCATGTCCGAGCAACGGCACGAAAGTCGCGTGTATCCTGCTTAGTAGCCATGTCTCCTTGTGCTCCCTCCGAGGCACGAGCACGAGGCTCGCGAGGACGGGAATCAAGGTGAGCGAGAGCAGAAACGCCCCCGCGAGCGCGAGGAGCACGGTCGTGGCCATCGGGCGGAACATCTTCCCCTCGATTCCACTGAGCGTGAGAAGTGGCAGGTAGACGATCGCGAGGATGGCCTCTCCGAAGAGGCTCGCGGAGCGAACCTCGAGCGTCGCGGACTCGACCACGGTCGTGCGCTCCTCCGGGGTAAGCTCCCGCCCACGGTCGCGGCGCGCCTCCGAGAGCCTCCGTTCGGCGTTCTCCACGATTATCACCGCGCCGTCCACGAGCAGCCCGAAGTCGATGGCACCGAGGCTCATCAGGTTCCCCGACAGACCGAGCGCGTTCATGGCCGCGATCGCGAAGAGGAGCGAGAGCGGGATCACGATCGCGACGACGAGGCCCGCCCGGAGATCGCCGAGGAGTGCGAAGAGCACCAAGATGACCAGCGCAGCACCCTCAGCCAGGTTCATGCCGACGGTCCCGGTCGTGCGGTTCACTAGCACCGAGCGATCGTAGAAAGGTACGAGCTTCGTGCCCGGAGGGAGCGAGGGCTCGATGGCCGCGAGCTTCGCCTTCACGGCGGCCGTGACTGTGCGCGAGTTCTCGCCGAGGAGCATCATGGCGACGCCGAGCACGGTCTCACCCTTGCCGTCGCGCGAAGCCGCCCCGCGCCGGAGTCGCGCGCCGAAGTGGACGTCGGCGACGGACGCGAGGGTGATGGGAACACCCTCCGTGGTCGCCGCCAAGACGACGTTCCTCAGATCGTCGAGGCTGCGTACGAGGCCGTCGGTGCCTATGACCACGTGCTCGCGATTGGCCTCGAGGTAGCCGCCTCCCGCGTTGGCGTTGGCCATGCGCAGGGCGTCGATGACCTGCGCCGTGGAGAGCCCCGCGGCCTGCATTCGCCCAGGGTCGAGTTCGATCTGGTACTGTCGGTCTTCCCCTCCGAAGCTGTTAACCTCGACGATGCCAGGGACAGCGCGAAGGGCGGGCGCAACTTGCCAGTCAAGCACCTCCTCGCGCTCCATGAGCGTGAGGGATTCGTTCTCGACCGTGAACTGGTAAATTTCACCGAGCCCCCCGGAGTTCGGCCCCATCTCCGGCTTCCCATAACCCTCGGGGATGGCCTCTTGGGCTTCGCGCATGCGCTCGTTGACCTGCTGCCGCGCGAAGTAGATGTCCGTGCCGTCCTGGAACACGACGGTCACGACGGAGACCCCATACTTCGAGATCGATCGGACCTCCGTCGTCTTCGGAATTCCAGCCATCGCGCGCTCGACCGGAATGGTCACGATCTTCTCCATCTCGGTCGGCCCTAGCGCGGGCGAGGCCGTGATCACCTGCACCTGGACGTTGGTGATGTCCGGGACGGCGTCGACGGGGAGCGTCGTGGCGGCGCGCAGGCCGATCGCAAGAAAGAGCAGGGTCGCGAGCAAGACGACCGCGCGATTTCGTAGGGCGAACGCGACAATGAAGGCGAGGACGGCCATCTCAGTCGTCCTCCGCGATGGCGGCCTTTAGCAGCACGCTCTTTAGGGTAAACGCCCCGGCCACGACGACCGCCTCGCCTTCCCGAAGGCCCGCGATCACTTGCACTCTTCCCGGGGCAGAAGCGCCGAGCGTGACGTCATGGCGCGTGAACGTGTCCACCCTCTCCTCGACGAAGACCACACTCTGTCCGCCGACCTCCACCACGGCGGAGCGAGGCACGACGAGCACGGGCTCTGTAGCGGCGGGATCGGGCATAGCCACGCTTCCCTTCCCGAAGAGGCCGAGGCGCAAGAGGCCATTCGGGTTCTCAAGGCGAATGCGCGCGACCACGGTGCGCGCGCTGGGGTCCACCCTCTGGCCAATGGCCTCCACAGCGCCCAAGAACGGTGACAGTGGATACGCGTTGAGCACGACCTCGGCGCGTGCTCCGACGACGAGGGACGAGAGATCCTGTTCGAAGACGCGGCCCAGGAACCACACCTGGCCCATGTCGGTGATTTGGCCGAGCACCTGGTCTGGCGAGACCGGCTGTCCGACGACCGCGTCGCGCGAGACGACCGAGCCCGAGATCGGCGCGCGGAGCGCCAGGAGCACGCCGCCCTCTGCGCCCCCCGCCCCGAGACCGGCGAGCTCGAGGCTGAGCGCGCGCGACTCCGCGTCCCGTGCGTCGGCGTCTGCTCTTGCGTCGAGGTACGATTGTTCGGACGTCAGCTTTGCCTCGAACAGCCCCTTGAGTCGCGTTTCGTTTGCGCGTGCTGCCTTCGCGCGTGCCGTCGACGAAGCGAGGGCGCCACGCACGCGCCCGAGGTCCGGGACACGGAGCTCTGCGAGCACGTCGCCCTTTTTCACGAGCGCGCCTTCTCGCATCGCCACGCGCTCGAGGCGCCCCGCGATGGGCGACGAGACCTTGGCCGTCCGGTCGGGGTCAGCCACGATCTCGCCCGCGAGCGAGAGGCTCTTCGCGAGGGTCTCTCTCTTGGCGGGCTCGGAGCGCACGCCAGCGCGCGTGCGCGGCTCGGCGTCGAGCTTCACCACCTTGGGGAGCTCGGCGTGCTCGGCCTCGCCGCCGTCCTCGACCTTCTCCCTTCCTTCGGTCTTCTCGGTCGGCGCCCTTTGCGTCTTGCATGCCGACGAGAGCACGACTGCGAGCCCGCAGGCGAGGATCCCGATGCGGCGCGCGGCGAGCGTGTCGCGCCTCAAGGATTCCCTCGTTCGAGTGCGATGCCGCGCAGGGCTGCGAGGCGCACCGACGCGACGCAGGCCGAGCGCTTCGAGGCGACGCGCTGAACGAGGAGGTCGGCGAGGGCGTCCTGAGCGACGAACGCGTCCCTGGCTTGTAGGCGCCCCTTCTCCACCTCGTTGGCGAGCCTCGCGAGGCTCGCTTCCACGCGCGCCGCGCGAGCGTCGTCGACGACGGTGCTCGCATGAAGGAGCGCCGTGGCCTCGGCCTCGAAGGCGTCCGCTTCGCGCGCGAGCGCGACTCGCATGCCCTGTGCCTCGGTGCGCGTCCTCTCGGCCTCCGCCCGTGCGTGCGCGATCTCGCTCGATCGCGACTGCCCGAGGGGCTCCGGGAGCGGGATGGGGAGCGCGAGACCGGCACCGATCACGCGCTCACGGAAGCCATCGCTCTGCGCGAAGACCGACACGGTCACGTTCGGGATCCTCGATCGCGCGAGGACGGTGGCTTGAGCGTCGAGCGCTTCAGCCTCTTTCGTCAACGCGGCGATCCGTGGCGACGTCTCGTTGCGCGACGGGACCGCGAGCGGGCGGAGAGTACCATCGACCGCCGGGCTGCCGCTCGCACCGACGAGCCGAGCGAGGCGCACCTCGGCGGCGGCGAGCCGGCCTTCGACGACGATGCGTGCCTGCGTGCGCTTCGCGGCTTGCACCTCGCCCACGTCGGCGTCCACCTCGGCGACCGCGCCGGCCTTCGCCTGCGCGCGCGCGGTGTCGGCGACGCGGATCGCGAGGACCTCCACGCGGCGAAGCAGCGCGGTCTCTTCGCGGGCCGCGAGCACCTCGAAGTAGGCTGTCAGCGCCTCCGCGGCCACGTCGCGGGCCGTGGCGCCTCGCTGCGCCTCGCTCGCGAGGACGCGCGCTTCGGCCTCGCGCGAGCGCGCGCCCCGCTGCCCGCCGATCTCGATCTCTTGGCCAAGCTGACCGTACGCGTTGAACGCGGAGTCGCCCGTCGAGCGTCGCCCCGCGAGGGACAACGCGAGGGTCGGGTTGGAGGGAAGAAGCACCCTGGCGCGCTCGGCGTCGGCGCGGCGGGCGATCGTGGAGAGCGCCGCGGCGCGTACGGGGAGGCTCGCAGAGACCGCGCACGGGGCGACGTTGTCTCGCGTAATCGTGTTGCAAGAAGGCTCGGCCCGGGCTCCCCTCGGGAGAAGGAGGGAAGCGAGGATCGCGC
>Ga0209476_10002866_pt1 | contig 11501 bp, 10 predicted proteins | sample KloWWTrecipitate_FD_187179 | JGI IMG/M metagenome (GOLD analysis project Ga0209476, IMG submission 187179) | Active sludge microbial communities from Klosterneuburg, Austria, studying microevolution and ecology of nitrifiers - Klosterneuburg... | ecosystem: Engineered > WWTP > Aerobic digester...
CCCCGGCGCTCGCAATGGTCATGGTCAACGTGCCCAAGTTCGAGGGCACCATTCTTCGCGGCTACAAAGACCCTATTGGCATCGTCACCGCCTGCACTGGCCACACCATGACTGCAGTTCTGGGACGCCCGTACACCCCGCAGGAGTGCGAAACGCTGCTGCTGCAGGACTTGCTTGCGCATGCCGAGCCCGTTGTCAAGTGCGTCGGACCACTGCCAACAGGTCAGATGGCGTCTGCGGTGTCGTTCGCGTTCAACGTCGGCACCGGAGCATTCTGCAACTCGACATTCGCCCGCAAGCTCAAGGCGCGCGACCCCACCGCGTGCGACGAGTTGTCACGCTGGGTGACGGCTGGCGGTAGGACGCTCCCCGGGCTGGTCGAACGGCGCAAGGTTGAGCGCTCTATGTGCCGGGGTGAACTCGAATGAGCGCGCTGTCACCAATTCTGCGTCAGGCAACCGATGACATGTTGCTGTTCTGGTGCCCTGGCTGCGACGGCGCACACGCTATCCAGCACGGCGCAGGACCAGGGCCACGCTGGGGGTGGAACGGCGACGTGCACAAGCCCACGTTCACGCCAAGCGTGCTTGTCACTGGACGGGAATTCACAGCCAAGGGTCGGGCAGATTTTGAAGCGTGGCGCGGCGCTGGATGCCCGCGCCCAGAGGGTGGTCAGCCAGTGCAGTTCGAAAACGCTCCCTCGGTCTGCCATAGCTTTGTGACCGATGGCCGAATCCAGTTCCTGGGTGACTGCACGCACGCGCTTGCTGGGCAGACGGTCGATCTGCCGCCATGGCACAGCGACGTGGAAGTGTCGTGAACCCGCTCATCATCGCCGCTCTGATCTCGGCCAGTGCCGCAGGGCTCACCGCCTGGCAAGTCCAATCGTGGCGCTACGACGCCAAGGAGAAACACCGTGTTGAAGAACAAGCCGCTCATGACATTGCTGCGCAGCGCGAGCTCCGTGCTCTGGAAAACCGCCGCCAAACCGCTGCCACCGCTGCCCAAGCCGCAGCGGTGGGACGTGGCATTGATCTACGGCGCGCTGCTGACGGCAGTCGTCTTGCTCTTGTCGGGCTGTCACACGCTGCCGAGCAAGCCCTGCGAGAGGCCGGTGCAAGTCACGATGCCTGCATTGTCCGAGCCACTGCCGCCAGTGAACTACTCAATCAGTGTGCAGCGCGATATCGAGACTTGGGAGAAAAGGCTTCGCGCCACGTCTCCGACATCCAAACCCTGACCGACACCTGGCCGAGGGAGTAGCGAAATCTTGACGTTGGTAATACGCAGATCGCCTCAGCACAATTCGCAGCATTAGACAAGGATAACCAATATGGCCCGCAACTGGTTCACCGTGAAAGCCGCCTCGGGCGACAAACCCGCAACGATCTCGATCTACGACGAGATCGGCATGTGGGGCGTTACCGCCAAAGACTTCATCGCCAGCTTTCGCGCCATCGAGTCGAACAAGATCACGCTCGAAATCAATTCGCCCGGTGGCTCGGTGTTCGACGCCCTCGCGATGTTCAACGCGCTCAAGAATTCGGGCAAAGACATCACCGTTGTTGTGATGGGCATTGCGGCCAGCGCCGCGAGTTACATCGCCATGGTCGGCAAGAAGATCATCATGCCGGAAAACACATTCATGATGGTACACAACCCCATGAACGGCGTGTGGGGTAACGCCGACGACATGCGCGAAATGGCCGACATCCTCGACAAGATCGGTGCAAGCCTGACTGCGACCTACGTTGCGCGAAGCGGAAAGACGCCCGAGGAAATCGGGGCTCTGCTTTCCAGCGACTCCTACCTGACCGCCGCCGAGTGCAAGGCGCTTGGGTTTGCTGACGAAGTGAGCCCTGCGATCACGGCCACTGCCAAGTTTGAAGCCGAGCATTTGCCCGAGAACATCCGCGCGATGTTCACTGCGAAGGCGCCCGACGCCGAGCCTGCGCCGACGACCCCTGCTGTCGCGTTTGCAGATCAAGTCGTCACGATGTGCGTGACTGGCGGCATGGCCGACTTCGCCGCGCTGTGGGCGCTTGACGACAATCTGGACACGCTTGACAAAGTGGCGGCGCGCATGGGCGAGGCTCGCGAGATCAACGCCCTGTGCGCCGTGGCGAAGCGCCCCGACGATGCGGCGAAGTTCATCAGGGGTGGCAAGACCGTGGCCGAAGCCCGCGCTGCGCTGTGCGCAGCCCTTGCCGAGTCGGACATCAACATTGACACCACAGTCAAAACGAGCATCAAGCCGAGCACAGACGCGCAGCCCTCGGCGGTGACACCTAGCGGAATGTGGGCTGCGCGCAGATCAACCTCTGGAGTGAAAAAATGACCAATCTCGTCGAAGGTCGCCACGTAGGCGAGCACCTTGTTTCCGAAGCGAACGGCACGCGCAGCCGGGAAGAAGTGACGGTAGTCCAAACGGGCGCCGCCATTGTTTCTGGCACTGTCATGGGCAAAGTGACTGCTTCGGGCAAGTACAAGCCCTACAGCAATGCAGCGGCTGACGGTACTGAGGTTGCCGCTGGCATCCTCTACACCGCACTTCCCGCCTTCACAGGCGATGCGCGTGCCGTTCTGCATGTGCGCGACTGTGAAGTCGGCAGCGCGTCGCTGACAGGTTCGGACGCCCCCGGCGTGGCCGACCTCAAGGCGCTCGGCGTCATCGTGCGGTAAGCGTCGCACCGGCCCAACTTAACTCGACATCAGGAGATTTTCAAATGGCATCACTTGACATTTTCAACGGCGACGCTTTCAGCGTTCAGTCGCTGACCAAGGCGCTGAACGACGCGCCCCACCAGCCTACCCGCCTCGGCGAGTTGGGCCTGTTCAGCGAAGAAGGCATTACCACCACGACGGTGAGCATTGAGAAGCAGGGTTCGACCCTCAGTCTCGTTCCGTCCGGTGAGCGTGGCGGTGTTGCGAAGCCTGCCGCCAAGGAAAAGCGCGTTCTGATCCCGTTCAAGGCAGTTCACTTGCCCCAGAGCGGCGGCGTGAACGCTGACGAAGTGCAGAATCTGCGCGCCTTCGGCACCGAAAGCGAACTCGAATCCGTGCAGAACGTGGTGAACAAGGAGCTGCGCCGCATGCGTCGCAACCTGGACGCCACGCTTGAGTATCAGCGCATGGGTGCGATCAAGGGTCAGATTTTGGATGCGGACGGTAGTACGGTATTGCTGGACATTTTCAACGCATTCGGCGTAGTGCAGCAGACGCAGGCAATGGTGCTCGGAACGCCCACAACCAAGGTTCGCCAGAAGGTCGTCGCCGCGAAGCGCAAGGTTGAGAGCGCCCTTGGCAATCTGATGTATTCTGGCTTGCGCGTGCTGTGCTCGTCCTCGTTCTTCGATTCGTTCGTCGAGCATGCAGATGTGAATGCCGCATTCGACCGCTGGATGAACGGCGAGTTCAAGCGCCAAGACCTGCGTGAAGGCTTCTTGTTCGGTGGCGTGTTCTGGGAAGAATACAAAGGCGCCGTGAACGGTCAAGACTTCATTGCTGCTGGTGATGCGTACATGATCCCCGAAGGCGTGCCTGACCTGTTCGTCATGAACTTCGCCCCTGCCGACTACATGGAAACCGTTAACACGATGGGCGTCCCCATGTACGCGAAGCAGGAAGCTCGCGCGATGAACAAGGGTATCGACATCGAGGCGCAGTCGAACCCGCTGACGCTCTGCACTCGCCCTGCCGCCATCGTCAAGCTCGGCGCGGCGTAACCAATGTCGGCATTCAGCCGATTGACAAGTAGAGTCCTGGCCCACTTGGGCCAGGCTTCGCTTTTGCGGGGCGAAATTGTTACGCCCCCGCGCATCATTCACGTCAAGCACGGCGTGCAGTTGACCGGCTACGGAAGCGAGTCCGCAGCCTATCGCGGCGATCTGGTGGTGGAGAAATCCATTGCGACGATCCCGAAGGAATACAACCCCATGGTGGGGGACCGCCTGCAAACCGCAGACGGCGGCGACTACGACCTGGACGTTCTGCACCAGGACAACGGTTTCACGATGAAGTTCATTCTTCGCGACCACTACGTGTGACCATGAGCCAGTCGGCATTCAAGGTAGAGATCGACATCAGCCGCATTGAGCGGCTGGGCGAAGCCTTGGGTGGTATCGACTCGGGATCGCTGGGCGAGGCGTCCATGCGCGCGGTCAACGCCGTGGCCGACGAGACATACGATCTGGCACGCCCGCGCATGCTGGCCACGATCAACCTGACCGACACCTACGTGCGCGACCGGATGACGGTCAATCACGCCACGAACCCGAACAACGTCAGCGCCAGCATTGTGGCCAGTGGTGACAAGTCGTCCATGACGATCTTGGCGCGCTACGGCGCCCGGCAACTGGTACAGCCTGTCAAGCATCCGGCGCGGTCGAGAGGCGATCAACTCTACTCGCGGAACATCGCACCTGGCATGAAGGCGGCGGGTATCTCGGTTGAGGTCACGCGCGGTGGGCGCAAGCCGATCACCAATGCGTTCTTCATGCCGCTGCGAAATGCTGGGACGGTGGGGTTGTTCACGCGCGAGGGTGATGGCAAGAAGGCGTACCTGCACAGGTACGGCCCATCCGTCTACCAACTGTTCCGCACGACGGCGCGCAACATGATCGACGAGGTCACCGACAACCTCGAAAACACGCTGGTCGAGGAAGTCAACAACCACATGAAGGCGGTTCTGAAATGAGCACCATCCATCAAGCATCTGCTGTCGCGATTGAGATCGCGGCGCGGGTCGCAACCATCACCATCGCCAACGGCTTCAGTACCGACATCGGGCTCAACGTGTTGCGCGGTCGCCGTCGCATCGACGATCACCAGGTGCCTTGCGTGGTCGTCGTCGAAGGGCTCGATACACCTACAGCAGGCCCTGGACGAATGGCAACCGCCGAGATCAGCCAGAGCTACATGCTGATCGCATATCACGCATGCCACCCTGACCACCCCAACGACAAGGCGCACGAACTGATCAAGGACTTGAAGCGTGCGATCTTCAAGGATGGTGTGACGTTTAACAGCATGGTCCCCCGCGTCGACTACAAGGGTCGCGACATTGGCCCGCGCGGTGACGGCGTGGGTATTGTGTGCGCGAGCATCGAGATCGCAGTCAAGTTCGTCGAAGACCTAACCAACCCGTAAGCGAAATCTTGGCGTTGGTAAAACCGAATCAGCTTTGCCACACTGCCCCCGTTCAGTGTCCAACTTGCGACATCAACCTACTGGAGAGATTCTATGACTGCTGCACGCGGCTTCTTGGGCGCTGGTGACCTTTACATCAGCCGATACAACCCTGTCACGGCCTTGTTCGAGGACTTCGTCGGTCCCATCGAGACGACCAAATTTGAAATCAAGCCCAAGGTCGACCTCAAGGAAATGACCTCGAAGGGTCGCGAGACTTACGGTCAGGTGATCGAGTCCGTGCCGATCCCCAAGCCGTTTGAGTTCACTGTCGAGTTTGCGGAAATCTCTGGTGACACACTGGTGTCTGCGTTCCTCGGCACCAAGACCGACATCAACGTCGGCGCGGGCACGATGACCGCACTGGCCGTTACCTGCAAGAAAGGCGCGTGGGTCGAGATCGGCCACATGAACATCGTCGCTGCAGGCTTCGTGGTCAAGAACGTGGGCGATGTGACGACCTACGTCAAGGGCACAGACTACGAGATCAACTACCGCTTGGGCATGCTCAAGGTGCTGGAATCCAGCGCGATTGTCGATGCTGCTGTGCTGCACATCACCGGCACCTACAACGCAATCACCGGCACGCAGATCGCGGGCGGCACCAACGCGCAGGTTCGCGCCAAGTTCCGCCTGGACGGCAAGAACTTCGCCGATGGCCTGCCGTGCATCGTCGACGTGCACGAGGCCGTGATTGCTGCCGATTCGGCATTCAACTTCCTGGCCAACGACTTTGCTGCGCTGTCGCTGCCGGGTCGCCTCAAGACCCCTGTCGGCAAGACCGAGCCGTTCACCGTCAAGTTGCTCGACGCCGCCATCTAAGGGTTGGGTCACGACCGTATGGAAAGCGGGGTCATTGGCCCCGCTTTTTTCATTTCCAGAGGGTGAGTAAATGGCAAGCACAAATGATGTCCCGCTGACGCTATCGGTGACCACCGTAGGCACCGATAGCGTTCGCCAACTGCAAGAGCAAGTTCTGGCCCTGGCGAAGCAGGGCGGGGACGCGGCACCAGCGTTCCAGCATCTTGCAGAGGAAATCGGCAAGCTGGGTCAGCAGACCAAGTTGACCGAGGACATGCGCAACCTCGGCGCCGAGGTCGAGCGGCTGGCCGTCATTGAAGCTGACGCATCCGTCAACGCGGCGAAACTGGGAACGGAGCTCACCGAGTTGTCATTCAAGACGACCGCACTGCGCGACTCCGAGCGCGAGGCGAAGGCTGCTGTCATGGAAGCGCAGCGCGCGCTGTTCGACAAGCGGCAGGCCCTGGCCGAGTTGAAGAATGAAACCTCGGCGGCTGAGAAAGAGAGTTCCAACTACACGGGACAGGTGAAGGCGCTCAACAGCGCGATCATCCAAGGCAAGACCGATCTACGCAACCTGACAGAAGCCTATCGCGAAGCCAAGACTGCGACGGCTGCGGCAGCGACAGAGGAACGCTCACTTGCCAGTGCCGTCAAAGACGCCTCGCGCGAGGCGGGCGCTGCAAAGGCCCAGATCGAAACTCGCAACCAGGCGCTGCGGGAGAGCCAGCGGGCATTGTCCGAGGCGGGCGTAGCGGCCAAGGATACTGCCACTGCAGAAGTTCAGTTGCTCAAGGCGTACATGGGTACGGTGGAAGCCCTTGACGCCGCGCGCATCGCGCAGGAGCAAGCCACAGCCGCCGCTCGCCGCGCGGCGCAGGAGGATGAGCGCCTTGCGCTGATCCAGATCAGCACGCGCAATGCGCTTGAAGCTGCCAGCCGGGCAGAGGCTGACGGCATCGTTCGCGACTACGCGCGCATGGAAAAGGCCGAGCGCGACGCCGCGTCGGCTGCGCAGGCCGCTGCCCAAGTGCTCGCCAATGCGTTCCGCACGGTAGGTGTGCGGTCAGCCGACGAGTTGCGCAACGAGATTCAGCGCGTCAATGCCGCGCTCGACATCCTCAAGACCAAGGGCGGGCTCACCGGCAGCGAGTTGAATACCGCGTTCGCAAGCGGACAGCGGCAGATCAAACAACTCGAAATGTCGTTGCGAGAAGTCACGGGACAGACCACCCTGGCCGACCGCGCGACCAAGATGTTCGCCTCGTCCATGGGGCAGATCACCGCAGGCAATGTGGCAGCAAACGCCATTGGCTACCTCTCCAACAAAGTGGGGGAAATGGGGCGCGCGTTCATCGACTCGATCACCCAGATTGAACAGATGCGCCGTGGCCTCAACGCGATCTACGGCGACGCCACCACGTCAGCGCGCCAGATCGACTTTCTGCGCAAGGCCGCGAGCGACGCAGGCGTGTCCGTGGGCGGGCTGGGCAAAGAGTTCGTCAAGTTCTCGGCGTCCATGCATTCCGCGAACATCCCATTGGAGCAAAGCAACGCGCTATTCCGCGCGCTGACCACTGCAGGCGCAACGCTGGGGCTGACGAGCGATGAAGTAGGTGGCGCACTCAACTCCCTCGCCCAGATGGCTAGCAAGGGGGTCGTCTCAATGGAAGAATTGAGACAACAACTCGGCGACAGACTCCCTGGAAGTTTTGGGCTCGTTGCGAAGGGTTTGGGGATCACTGAGGCGCAACTTAATAGGCTGGTTGAGTCTGGAGGGCTTGCTGCGCGTGACATGTTCCCCGCGCTCACCAAGGCGCTCGGGGACATGAAGGGTGAGACGGACGGGCTTATCCCAACCTTCGAGCGCCTAAAAGGCACGCTGACTGAAATCTCTCAGGGCGCAGGCGACGCAGGTTGGACACAGGTTCTCGGACTTGGGCTCAAGGTGTTGGGCGGCGTTGTCGGCTACGTTGCGCTCGGCTTGAGCACATTGAGCGAGGCGTTCTTTCTTGTAGTCAAGAGTGCTGCTGCGATGGCGCTCGCACTCACAGGTGAACCCAAGGCGGCGCTGCAGTTGATGGCCGACAGCGCCGAGGCGGCAACGAAGCGACTCACTGGGCAGGCCAATGCGCTGAACAAGCTGATCGACCCTGCACAGAGCGCAGCAACCGCAATGGGCACCGTGGCGACCGCCGCCGTGGCCAGTGCAGCCGCTGTTGAGGGCACGGGCAAGGCGCATGCCATGACGGCGCTTGCCGCGAAGCTCAACGCCGACGCCACGCTTGATCTGAGCACGAAGCAGGTTCAATTCAATGTCGCGATGGGCGAGGTTTTGAAGACCCAGGAGGCGCAGACCGACGCGCTGGAGAAGTCGGCCAAAGCGGCGAAGACGCAAGGTGACACCCTGATCGAGTTGGCACGGCTGCAGGGTGAGGAAACCGTGACGGCAACGGCGGCGGTCGAGGCGAGCCGACTGCAAGTTGAGGCGCTGGACAAAGTTGCTGCTGCCCACCGCACAGAGGTCGAACTGCTGACTCAGCAAAAAGCGTTCACACTGGCCAATGCTGCTGCGCGCAAGCTGACGGTAGACCAGATCAAAGTCGAGATCGACGCCATCGACAAGAAGCTGGTAAAGAGTCAGGCTGAGAATGAGCAATCCAAGCAGGCGGTCGAGTCTGCGAAGGCCGAGGCGTTCGCGCGCAACCTCGCCGCCAAGGCCCTGGAGAACAACGCCGCCAAGGTTGCCGAATACAAGGCCGCGTTGGACGCTGCCGTTGCAACGCTGAAAGAATACGAGCGGCTGTCCCTGAATGGCAAGGCTACGGACGAACAGGTTGCGGCTGCGCGCCGTGCGGTGACGCAGGCTACTGTGATGTATAAGGACGCGCTGCGCGACCAGATCGCTGCGCTGGAACTCTCGTTTAAGGCCACGCAGGCGAACCTCCAACTGACCATTGCGCAGAGCAATGTCGCGCAGCAGGCGTCGCAGTCAATGGCCGCGCAGGCACGCGCCATCGGCGATGTTGAGACGGCAACCTACTACGAGATCAAGGCCAAAGAGCAAGCCATCGCGACGCTGAAACTCGAAATGGAAATGCGCCGTCTTGAGGCCGATTTAGCTCTCAAAAGCATTGAGATCAAACGCAAGAGCATCAACGCAACCACTGACGAGGGGCAAGCGAAGTTGAAGATGCTCGACATCGAGGCTGCGCTGATCAAGGTCAAGTTGGTTGCCAACGACGCTGCCAAGGAGACGATCAAAGGCATTGAGCGCGAGATTCAGGGGTTGCGTGAGGGCACCGGGGCGCGCGAGCAAAGTACCGCAAGCATTGGGCGGGAGACTGGTGCGAGAGGGTCGAATACCGACGCGATCCGCGCGCAGGAAGACGCCTTGATGAAGATCGCGATGCAGTACAAAAACTCGTCCGACTACACCGAGAAAGAAATCGACCTGTTGATTCGCGAGGCGGCTGCGCGCGAGAAGTTGGCCGAGTTCAAGCGCAAGGAGGCGAATGTCGATAAAGACGGCTTCGTGCTCGACAAGAATGGTCAGCGGCTGACTGCTGGGTCGCCGAACGGCTTGGGCGCCTACAACAAAGTGAAAGAGGCTGGCGGCAGCGACGAGCTCGCAATGAAGTTCGCACAGGACGTGACGGACAAGAAATACGTGCAGCCTGGCTACGGCTTCTTCATGAACAACAAGTTCAACAAAGACATCAGCGATGCAGTGCTCGCCGAGAAGAAGAAAACCGCGCTGGAGGCGACACCCGAGTTTAAGAAGAACAAGGCGCTGCAGGACGCGCGCAACGGTGTGACAACCCCGAGCACCGACAAGTCGTCGGGCGGCTCGTCGAACAAAACCGTGACCATCAATATCGGCGGTCGCAGTCAGATCATAGGCGTTGCCTCGCAAGAGGATGCCGATACCCTCGTCGCGACCCTGCGACAAATTGAGAGCGCGTCCCAGCGAGCAACATGACTATCTCACTGACATACCTTGCAACCACGATCACGCTGCACCCCGATCTTTACTGGTCGGATGAGCGCAACTGGTTCCCGGTCGAACAGACCAGCCAGCGGACTATCACGGGCGCGCTCATAGTCAGCAGCGCCGAGCGCATCGGTGGGCGCCCCATCACGCTTGAGCCTGGGGATGACGACAGCGCATGGATGGCGCACAGCGTGGTCGCCGCGCTCCGAAATCTGGCCGTTGTACCCGGAAGGGTGATGCAGCTTACTCTCAAAGGCGTGAGTCGAGACGTGATCTTTCGGCATCAGGACGGGAGCCCCATCGAGGCAACCCCTGTCGTGCAATACAACGATGACGATGCGAACGATTGGTATCGCACAACGCTTCGATTCATGGAGATTTAAGCAATGACCATCACTACTACCGACATCAAACTCCTGGCCAGCGCCCGCATGGCCGATACCGTGGATGGCGGGGGCCGCATGACAGGTACTGTCATTCAGGACGGCGTGGACAACAACATGTTCGATGACGTGTCGAACCTGGACCGGGTGTACGGGCGCATCAGCCTACGCAAAGGGTACTGCGCAATCCTGACCAACACGCGCGACAAGTACCTGGGTGCCCGCGCCATCATTGATGCAGGCCCGACCGATACCAACGTGTCGGCCACGATTTTCAGCACTGGGTCGATCAGCGACACCCGCGCCGACGCGGCCAACCGGGTGGAGAGTTACCTTAATTCCGCATCAGTGATTGGGCATTACCTGCTGGACAATCACATCACCGGGCAAAGCAATATTCAATTGTTCTCGCGCCCCGGCACTGCGCCGCCGTCGCCAGGCGAGACGCTGTATATCGTGTGGCACGAAGGCCAAGGCGATCAGAAGGCGCAATACGTTCGTGTGACGAGCACGTCAGCAGTAGTCAACACGTACACCGACGGCGTTGGTGATTTCACGGGGCAAGTTACCTCCTGCAACCTGAGTGACGTGCTGCGGTACGATTTCACAGGTTCACCAGCCTCGCGCTACTACACGCCGCTCGGGGTGACTGCCAGCTACGTCAAAGGCACAGTGGTTGCCGACGCGGGCAGCTACAGGGGTATTTCAAATCTCGCGTTGGCTGCGGCGATAGGGGACACCCAGATCAAGGTCGGCAGTATCTACAGCCAGTTGCTACCCGGCTCGCGCTCAGAGATTTCGGCGCTGGACCAAATGCCCGCGAATGCGGTGACGGTCTCTCTGGCCGCAACACCCCGTGCTGTGACGGTGCCTGCCTCGCCTCACACCCAGCGCATCAAGATCGGGCCGACCAATCGGGGCTTCAACTTCGTCAGCATGTTGGCACCCCTCCCGGCCTCAGGCACGGTGACCTGCTCCTACCTCGCGTTTGGCAAGTGGTACACCATCCGTGACAACGGCGACGGCACCATGACCGTGCGCGCGATGTACGAGCCTGCGCATGTGCCGTTCACCTTCCGCGCCAGCCACTACCAAACGGCAGCGGAGCGTTATCTCGCAAACCGCTGGCCCGAATC
>Ga0209476_10002869_pt1 | contig 11493 bp, 13 predicted proteins | sample KloWWTrecipitate_FD_187179 | JGI IMG/M metagenome (GOLD analysis project Ga0209476, IMG submission 187179) | Active sludge microbial communities from Klosterneuburg, Austria, studying microevolution and ecology of nitrifiers - Klosterneuburg... | ecosystem: Engineered > WWTP > Aerobic digester...
CTTCGGCGCCACCGATTTCGTCCAGCAGGTCAACTTCCGCCGCGGTCTCGAAGGCGAACTCGCCCGCTCCATCAACACCCTCTCGGGCGTCCGCGCCAGCCGCGTCCACATCTCCATGCCGAAAGAAGCCATCTTCAAGGAAGACCAGGCCGAGGCCACCGCCAGCGTCCTCCTCCAGCTCCAGTCCGGCGCCCGCCTCAACGACGAACAGGTCCGCGGCATAACCAACCTGGTCACCAACTCCGTCGAAGGCCTCCAGCAGAGCGGCGTCACCATCATCGATGACTCCGGCCGCGTCCTCTTCGACGGCGCCACCTTCTCCCAGGCGTTCTCTACCGGCGCAACCTCATCCCAGCTCGAGCTCCAGCGTCAGTACGAACTCGCCCTCCAGCGTGACGTTACCGATACCCTCGCCCGCGTGGTCGGCCCCGGGCGAAGTGCCGTCACCGTCCGTGCCTCCCTCAACTTCGATAAGGTCACTTCCGTTGCCGATGAGTTCGCCGCCGCCGGCTCTGCCGTCCCGCGCAGCACCACCTCCGTCACCGAGACCTACACCGGCAATAACCTCAATGTCGGCGACGTGCCCGGCACCGGCGCCAACGGCGGCACCGGCGGCGGGACTGATACCTCAGCCACCGGCAACAGCGAGTACTCGCGCACCGAGACCACCACCAACAACGAGATCTCCCGCACGACTTCCACCACCGAGCAGGCCCCGGGTTCCGTCGAGCGCCTCAGCGTCTCCGTTGTCCTCGATGAGAGCATCGCCGCCGGCCAGGAGGCGAGCATCACCAGCGCGGTCGCCGCCGCCGTCGGTCTCGACCAGACCCGCGGCGATACCCTCAGCGTCACCCGCCTGCCCTTCGACGCCAGCGTCCGCGAAGACCTGGTCATGGCCGCCGGCGATGGCCTGGGCGTCTACCTCCAGTACCTCAAACTGCTCCTCCCGATGCTCGCCGTCCTCCTCGCCTTCATCCTTGTCATGCTTCTGCTCCGCTCCCTCGGCAAGCGCCAGCTCTCTCTTGGCATGTCGGCCCAGCACCCGATGCTCGCCGCTGCCGGAGTCCACAACGCGCTGGCCGCGGGCGCCATTGCCGCCCTCCCCCAGGCCGAAGCCCTGCCCTCCCTCGAGACCGCCGCAGACCCGCACGAGGAGCGCATCCACAAGCTCGCCGAAGCCAATCCCCGCGCCGTCGCCGATGTCGTCCAGACCTGGATGAGGGAAGGAGACTAGCCACCCGTGGTTGCCCGGGAAGAAAAGCTCAAGGGACGCAAGAAGGCCGCCGCGCTGCTCATCACGCTGGGCAAGGAGCGCTCGGCCGAAGTCCTTCGTCATCTGAGCGACGAGGACATCGAGCGCCTCACCTGGGAGATCTCCGCCATGGGCGAACTCCTCCCGGACCAGCGCAAGGACGTGATTGAGGACTTCGAGGGCTCCGCTGTCGCCCGTAACGTTATCTCCCTCGGCGGCCTCGAATACGCCGAAGACCTCCTCCGCCTCGCCCTCGGCGAAGACAAGGCAACCGAGCTCATCGACCGCCTCTCGGCCACCTCGCCGACGGTCCCCTTCGGCTTCCTCCGCCACCTCAACGTCCAGCAGCTCGTCAACTTCCTCAGCAACGAGCACCCCCAGACCATCGCCCTCCTCGCCTCCTTCCTCCAGTCCGATAAGGCCGCCCAGGTCCTCGCCGGCCTCGAGCCCGAGATTGCCGCCGATGTCGCCCAGCGCATCGCCCTCATGGACCGCGCCAACCCCGAAATCGTCAACGAAGTCGAAGCCGTCCTGCGGCGCAAGCTCAGCGCCGTCCTCCAGCCCGCCCGCCAGGCCACCAACGTCGGCGGCATCGAGGTCCTGGTCCAGCTGCTCAAGCAGTCCAGCCGCATGACGGAAAAGACCATTATCGAAGCGCTCGAAGACAACGAGCCCGAACTCGCCGAACAGATCAAGAAGCGCATGTTTGTCTTCGAGAACATCGCCACGCTCGACGACCGCTCCATCCAGCGCATCCTCCGCGAAGTCGAAGTGCGGGACCTCTCCCTCTCCCTCAAGGCAACTCCGGAAACTGTCAAAGACTGCATCCTACGCAACATGTCCACCCGCGCCGCCCAGATGATGAAGGAAGACATGGATGCCTCTGGACCGGTCCGTCTTCGCCAGGTTGAAGAGGCCCAGCAGCGCGTGGTTGAAGTCATCCGTCGGCTCGATGAAGCCGAAGAAATCGTGATCGCACGCGGTGGTGATGATGAGCTCGTTGGCTAGAGCCCCGCGCGTCTTCCGTCCCGCCGGCGATAGCGACGACGTGTTTGTCATCGGCACGGCCGGGGCCGCCCAGATCCCGCTCTCCGGCCCCATGGCCACGGTCGCCCATCTGTTGTTGGCCGCCGAGACCCGCGCGGCGGAAATCCTGGCTGCTGCCACCGTTGAGGCGGAGGCTGTCGTTGGCGCCGCCCACGCCGAGGCCGCTGCAGTCCGCGGCGCCGCCCGCGACGGTGGCCGCGAGGAAGGTCTCGCCAGCGCCCTCGATGAAGCTGCAGCCCTCCTTGACCTTCTCCGCACGGCGGCCAGCGAGGGCGCCGCCATCCGCGCTAGTGTTGCCGATGAGGCGTCTGGTGTCATCACCCGGGCGCTGCTCCTCGCCCTCCGCCGCATCACCGGCGATTACTACGAGGAAGATCCTGCCCGTACTGCCGCCGCCGTCGCCGGGGCGGTCCGTGCCGCCTCCGGCCAGGAGATCGTGACCATCCGCGTCAACCCGGCCGCCGAGCCCGCCGTCTCCGCCGCCCTTACCGACCTCGCCAACTACGTCCGCCCCGATGCCGGAATCACCGTCGGCGGCGCCATCATCGATCTCCGCAACGGCTCCATCGATGCCACCCTCGATGCCCGCCTCTCGCTCATGGAGCTCGCGATCACCGCTGCCAGCGGGGAGGACCTGTAAATGGCCGCCCCCGTCCTCGACGCCATCATCGAAGCCGCCGCAACGGCGAACGTGCATCGCCGCACCGGCACCGTCCTCCACGCATCTGGCGAAATGGCCACCGTCACCGGGATCAATCTCGAACCGCACGAACTCGTTTTCATTGAAGACCCGGCCGGCCGCCCGCTTGCCGCCGAATACGCCGGTGGCAGCGGCCAGCGCAGCTTCCTCGCCCTGCTCGACCGTGGCAGCGTGACCGCGGGAGCGCGAGTCATCGCCGCGGGCCGGGCGCCGTCGGCGCCCGCGGGCCACTCCCTCCTCGGCCGCGTCCTCGATGGCCTCGGGCGGCCCATGGATGGAATGCCCGAGCCCCGGAACGTCCGCTGGGCCTCTGGCTACGCCGAACCGCCCCACCCGCTCGATCGTCCCCCGATCTCCGCCCCGCTACCCTGTGGCGTCCGCGCTATTGATGGGTTCCTCACCCTCGGGCGTGGCCAGCGCGTCGGCATCTTCGCCGGCTCCGGCGTCGGCAAGAGCACCCTCCTCGGCATGCTCGCTCGCGGCGCTACCGCCGATGTCACCGTCATCGCGCTCATCGGCGAACGCGGCCGCGAAGTGCGCGATTTCATCGAACACGACCTGGGGCTCGATGCCCTCAAGAACTGCGTCGTCGTCGCTTCCACCGGCGATAACCCCGCCGCCATGCGTCTCTGTGCAGCCCGCACTGCCACCGCCGTCGCCGAGGCCTTCCGCGCCGAAGGTCTCCATGTCCTCCTCCTCTTCGATAGCCTCACCCGCGTCGCCATGGCCCAGCGCGAAGTCGGCCTCGCCGCCGGCGAACCCCCCACCACCAAAGGCTACCCGCCGTCCGTCTTCAGCCTCCTCCCCCACCTCATGGAGCGTGCCGGGCCCGCCGCCCGCGGTTCCATCACCGCCGTCTATACCGTCCTGGTTGATGGCGAGGACATGGATGAACCCATCGCCGACCTCGCCCGCGCCACCCTCGATGGCCACATCGTCCTCCGCCGGAGCCTCGCCAGCGCCGGCCACTACCCGCCCATCGATGTCCTCGAAAGCGTCTCCCGCCTCATGGAGCGCGTCTCATCGGAACCCCACCGCCAATCGGCTCGCGGGATCCGCCAGCTGCTCGCCGCCCACACCGAGGCGCGCGACCTGATCGCCATCGGCGCCTACGTCCGCGGCAGCGATCCCCTGACTGACCGCGCGGTCGACCTCATGCCGCGCGTCAACGCCTTCCTTCGCCAGCAGGCCGCCGAGGTCACCCCGTTCGACCTGGCCGTGTCCGCGCTCCGCTCCATCGACCCGGAAAACCCGTTCGCGCCGGAGGACGCCGATGACCCTGACGCCGAAACGCCTGCAGCGATTGGTGAAGCACCGTGAGCGCCTCGAACGCCTCCAGGAAGGCGAACTCGCCTCTGCCCTGCGCCTCTACCGCCGCCGCGAGGAAGCCCTCACCGAGTCGCTCGATAACCGCGAATCGCTGCTGGCTACAGCCCATCCGGCCGGGCCGCTCGAAGTCGCCGACGCCGAGGCCGCCATGGCCTACCTGCGCCGGGTCGACCGCGAAATCCTCGCGCGCCGGGCAGCCCTCCAGCACTCCGCCAGCGATGTGGAAGAGGAGCGTACAGAGCTCCTCGCCCGCCGGCGCGACCGCAAGGCCATCGAAACCCTGCGCGACCGCCGCCTCGAAGAAGAACGCATCGAGCGCAACCGCGCCCAGCTTCGCTTCATTGACGAACTGGCTGCCACCCGCTGGCAGCCACCAGCCACCGGAGGTGCTCCATGAATCCGATAGGTGACCGGGGGATCGAAACCCTCACCGGCTGGCTCCGCGGCCTCTCCCGCCGCCAGGGGGCCATCTCCAACAACATCGCCAATATCGATACGCCCGGCTACATCCGCCAGGAAGTCAACTTCGAGACCGAGCTTCAGCGCCAGTTCGGCCGCGGGACCAGCGGCATGGCCGCGACGGACCCGCGCCACTTCACTGCCGGCAGCAATCTCCGCGGGCAGCTCGGCATGGACCCCCAGCAACTCCTCACTTCGTCCCGCATGGACGGCAACACCGTTGACATCGACCAGGAGATGGTGCTCCTCACCGAGACGCAAATGCGCTACCAGGCCGCCTCCCGGGCGATCAGCACCAAGCTCAGCAACATCCGCACCGTCATCCAGGGCTAAGGAGGTCCACCATGGGATTGATTCGCGCGCTCGCGGCTTCCGCATCAGGCCTGACCGCCCAGCGCGTTCGCATGGACGTGGTCAGTTCGAACGTCGCGAACATCGAGACCACCGCGACCGCCGATGGCGGCCCCTACAAACGCCAGGTCGTCCGCTTCGCCTCCGGTGACTCCTCGTTGCCCTTTGCCAGTGTCGTCCAGCGCTTCACCGGCGGCGCCGATACCGGGGTCGTCCTCACTCAGGTCGGCGTCGATGAAGAGACTCCCGGCCGCTCGGTCTACGACCCTGCGCACCCCGATGCCGGCGAAGACGGCTTCGTCGAGATGCCGAATGTCGACATGGTCCAGGAAATGACCGACCTCACCTCGGCCAACCGCTCCTACCAGGCCAACGTCACCGTCCTCAACGCCGTCAAGCAGATGGCGCTGCGCGCGCTGGATATCTCGAGCAGATAGACCTTTAGGGGTTTCGCTCACCTCGCCCTACAGGGCACAAGGAGTTCCTCATGGAGATCGGACGGATTCAGGCCCCCGCCATCGCCGGCCAGACTGGAGCCACGGCTGCTCCAGCCGGCGCCGGTTTCGCCGACTTGCTCGGAAAGGCCATCGGCCAGCTCCAGTCGGTCAGCGATTCCGCCGACCAGAAGGTCGCCGCCCTTGCCACCGGCCAGGACGTCGAACTGCACGATGTGATGCTCGCCCTCGAAACAGAGAGCATCGCCATGAGCCTGGCCACCCAGGTACGCAACAAGGCCGTCGAGGCCTACCAGGAAGTCTTCAGGATGCAGATGTAATGGGACTTGCCGTCCAGGCGCCTGCCGACCCCATCCTGGCCATCGCCACCCAGCCCCCTGAGGTTGAAGGCGCGCCCTCCGCGCCCGCTTCCACGGAGGGCGCCTTCGCGGCCCTGATCGCTGCCATCCTCGATGGTCAGCCCGGGACCTGCGAAGGGGATGCAGGTGGTGTGGCCCCGCCCCCGGTGCCCGTCGAAGAGCCGGCCGGCCAGACCACGGACACAGAAGCCCTGTCCCTCGCGATCCTCGCCGCCGTCACACTCGTGCAGCCGGTCATCACCGTCCCGCCGGAAGAACCCGTCGCAACCGGGACTGCCGTCAGCGAAACGGCTGTCCCTGCCTCGGCCGTCTCGCTCGGGGATGCCGACGGCTTGCAGATCGCGACCTCCGCGGCGCCGGCCGTTGAAGCCGCCGCGACCGAATCGGCCCCGGGCGCAGTCCCGGCCCCGGACGAGACTCCGTCACCTGAAGCTCACGGTGGCGCAGCAGCCCAGACCCCGCCCACCGAAGCCACCGTGCCCCTGGATAGTCTCCGGGAGGCGCTCACAACGGACGGGACCGGGATCGAGCTCCCGGTGGAGACCACTCCTGCAGCGCCGGACACTCCGGCCAAAGATGGCGCGCCAGCCGTTCAGCCGCCAACGGAAGCCGAATCGTCAACCACCGCACAGGGCATGGTCCGCACCGTCGGGAATGCCAGCCAAACACCAGATGGCCAGGCGGAAGCAGGCAGGGGGCGCCGCCCCATCGAACGCCCCACCCCTCGCGCCTCCGCAACAGGCATCGAAAACGCAGCCGCCAACTCCGCCGTCGGCCAGCTCCGCCAGGAGCAGGTCGGCGAAGTGGCCCCGGCGCCAGCCGCAGATGCCCCCGCCCCGGCAGAGCCACCCGCGGCGCCGCCTCAGGTCGACCAGGTTGCGAGCGCCGTTATCGAGCGCGTCGAGGCTGGTGGCGGTGAAGCCCGCATCCACCTCGACCCGGTCGATCTCGGCGAGGTGGTCATCCACGTCCGCACTGACGGTGACCAGGTCCGGGTCGAGGTCCGCGCCGAACGGCCCGAGGCCGCCCGGCTCCTCCGCGATCACACCCAGGATCTCTCCAACCTGCTCGGGTCGCAGGGACTCAACCTCGCCGATGTGAACGTCGGTGTCGGCGGCGGCAACGCCGAGAACCACTTCGAACGGCGCGACGGCACACCCCGGCCCGCCAGCGGCGACTTCGCTGCAATCCTCGGCGGCGACGGAGAGACTCCCTCGGCCGGCATCCACAACCGCTTGCGCGCCGCCTACAACCCGGACGGCGCCCTGCTCTACCGCGTGTAAGGAGACCGAAGATGGCGCAGCTCAGCATTGATCCCGTCACCGGCCTCAAGAACACCACCCTCACGTCGAAGACGCCGAGTTCCGGTAACGAGCTCACCCAGGTCGACTTCATGACCCTCATCATCGCCCAGATGCGGAACCAGAACCCGCTGGAACCACAGAGTGATTCCGACTGGATGGCCCAGATGGCCCAGTTCGAGTCACTCAACCAGATGCGCGCCGTCGCCGATGGCGTCAAGGTCCTCCAGGGTGTCAACGAGCTCACCAGCGCCGCCAGCCTCATCGGCCGCACCGTCACCGGCAAGCAGGTCGATGCCATCGCCGTGACCCGCGACCTCGTCGGCCGCGAGCTTTACGGGCGTCCCTTCGAAAAGCTCACCAGCTACGAACGGGCTGAGGTCAACAAGAACGACCGCGTCGTCGCCGCCGCCGCCGACCTCCCGAACGCCGGCAACGAAGTCTCCGGCGCCGTCGAGAAAGTCGTGATGGACTCCTCCGGCATCCCATTCCTCTACATCGGCGGCAAAGTCGTCGACCTCTTCACCGTTTCGGAGGTCATCTAGGTGGCCATCGACCGGACACAGCACATCGGCCCCCTGCCGCCGCCGGCCCGCGCCAATGGCTCGGCCCCGGTCCGCACGTCGGGAGGGCCCTCGTTCCAGGAAGCGCTCCAGCAGGCCGGGGAAGGCGTCCATCTCAGCTCGCACGCCCAGAAGCGTGTCGACCGCCGTGACCTGGACCTCGACTCCGCCCGCATGCAGCGCCTCGATTCCGCAATCACCCGGGCCGCCGAAAAAGGCTCGCGAAACAGCGTCGTCATGCTCGATGACCTCGCCGTTGTCGTCGATGTCCGCCAGCGGACCGTGGTCACCGCACTCAACGCTCAGCAAGGAAAGGAGCGAGTCTTCACCAACATCGATTCAGTAGTCATCGGGTAGCGCCACGAACCGTAAATCGTGAATCGCGAATACCCCCGGGCTGGTCCGCATGTCGGAGGCCCGATCCATTACCACCCGCGCGGCCTCGACGCCGCACCGAAAGGATCGTAACCACCATGATGCGAGCACTCTTTTCCGCGATCTCCGGCATGAAGAACCACATGTCCTTCATGGACGTCGTCGGAAACAACATCGCCAACGTCAACACCATTGCCTACAAGTCCAGCCGCGTAACCTTCCAGGACATCCTCGGCCAGACCGTCAAAGGCGCCAGCTCCCCCCAGGCGGGACGCGGCGGCACCAACCCCGCCCAGATCGGCCTCGGCATGCAGCTCGGCGGCGTCGATAACATCATGACCCAGGGCTCCCTCCAGAGCACCGGCAAGCTCACCGACTTCGCCGTCCAGGGCGATGGCTTCTTCGTCGTCGGCGATGGCACCCGCAACTACTACACCCGCGATGGCGCGTTCGATATCGACGTCGAAGGCAACCTGGTCAACCCCGTCACCGGTCTCAGCGTGATGGGCTGGGTCGCCGACTCCTCCGGCGCTGTCGATGTGGAAAGCCCCCTCCAGGCCCTTCAGATCCCCTTCGGCACCCGCATCAGCGCACAGGCCACCCAGGACCTCACCGTCCCCGTTGCAAAGGCCGGCATGATCGCCGCCGGCAACCTCGATGCTGGCACCGCCATCGGTGGCCAGGTCACCACGACCATCACCGCCTACGACTCGCTCGGCAACGCCAAGGCTATCCGGGTCATCTTCGAGAAGACCGCCGCCAACACCTGGGGCGTCACCGCCCTCCACGACATCCCCGATACCCCCGGCCCCGACGCGACCCCCGGCACCGCCTTCGATGACGCCGTCACCATCGCCAACGGCACCCTCCAGTTCCTCCCCACCGGCGAGCTCGACACCGGCGTCGCCAACAATGGCATGGTCAGCTTCACCGTCCCGGCCGCGGCCCTTGGCACCGGCGCCGAGCCGCTCGCATTCACCTTCGATGTCTCGAAGTTCTCCCAGTTCGCCGGCGCAAGCCAGGTGAACATCCAGAGCCAGACCGGCTCCGCTGCCGGTGCCCTCGTCAGCTTCGCTGTCGGCTCCACCGGCGAGGTCACGGGCATCTATTCCAACGGCGCCAACCGTATCATCGGCCAGCTTGCCCTCGCCTCGTTCGTCAACCCCGGCGGCCTCCTCCGCCAGGGCCAGAACCTCTGGGCCCCGAGCTCGAACTCCGGCGAGGCCATCGTCGGCATGCCGAACACCAACGGCCGCGGCTCCGTCAGCACCGGCACCCTCGAATCCTCGAACGTCGACCTCGCCCAGCAGTTCACCAACGTCATCCTCGCCCAGCGCGGCTTCCAGTCGTCGTCCCGCGTCATTACCGCCGGCGACCAGATGCTGCAGGACCTGGTGAACATCATCCGCTAGGCACACACCGCGATTGGGGGGCTCTGCTCGCTGCCCCCCAATCGCCCACCGGAGGCCACATGGGTCTGAGCCTCGCAACCATGAACCGCCTCGCCGGCGTCGCCATCCTCCCGATGATGCTGGTGGCGATTCTGGCGTTCTCCCGGGCCGCCCGCCCGGCCGCGAGTGTCCCCTTCCCCGCCGATGGCGTCCTCGTGGTCGCCAACCTTCGCGCCGAAGCCCTCACGTTCCACGACCTCTCCTCGGGCGAAACGAGCACCCTCGCACTCCCCGGTCCGCCCCACGAGCTACTCCCGTTCAACGGCCGCCTCTACGTCACCCTCGGGCGTGCCAACCTCGTCGCCGAAATCGACCCCGCCGGCCCCGGTATCCTCCGCCTGCTTGACCTCACCGGAGAACCCCATGGCATCGCCGAACGCGAAGGATCCCTCCTCGTGACCCTCGACAAAGCCAACGCCGTCGTCACCATCGATCCGGCCACGTTCACCGAGGTGCACCGCCAGCCCACCGGCGAAACGCCCCACGTCGTCGCAACCTCGCCCCAGGGCGTCTTCGTGACTGATTCGCGCCACAACACCGTCCGCAGCCTCGAGCCATCGCTGGCCACCGCTCCCACCGGTGAGCTTCCCGAAGGCCTCGCGATCGTCGGCGATCGCGTGGTCACGGCCGATTACCTCTCCGGCTCGCTGTCCGTGTTCGATGCCGGGTCTCTTGCGCCACTGGGTTCGATTGCCACCGGTCCGGGCCCGGTCCGCGTGGCGGCCATCGATGGGCGCCGGGCCCTCGTGACAACCCAGGGCGACCCGCGGCTGCTGATCGTCGACGTCACCCGGCTCCGGGCCGAAAAGGAACTCGAAGTCCCGGCGCGGCCCGATGGCATCTGTTTCTCCCCGGATGGCCGTTACGTTGGCATCGCCTCCAACGCCGCCGGAACGGTCAGCGTTTTCGCGACCGATGGCTGGCGGCCTGCGGGCGCGCTTACAGCCGGAGATGGGCCCGGGGCCTGTCTCTGGCTCCCCTCGCGTTGACCCCGCCAGCTCCGGGCGTAACCATCGTTGCAGATACTTGCGTGCCCCGGGGAGTTCCATGTCACCAGGCCAGGGCTGCCAGGTCGGCGGACGCTTCTCCCGCTGTGCCAACCAGGCTTCGGAAACCTGTCAGTACTGCGGCCGGGCCTTCTGCGCCGCCCACACCGGCTTCACCGAAGACCACGAGGCTGTTTGCTCCCGCAAGCCGTGCGTCGCCAAACGCCGCGATCTCGATGCCCACCTGGCGTACAGGACTCGCGTCCTCCAGCGCAACCGCGCCGGCCTTTGCGGCATCGAAGCCTGCGATCCCCATCCGCCGTTCGAATGCTCGCTCTGCCAGGGCCGCTTCTGCGGCCGCCATCTCACTGAGCGCCTCTACCCCTTCCGCACCGGCATGGTCTCCATCGACCGCCCGGTGAGCATCTGCGTCCACTGCTGGGAGCGCCGCGGCATCTGGCGCTCCCGCTGAGCGCCATCCCGTGGTTTCGTGGCATCATTCCGCCCGATGTCGCACACGCCCGAGGCTGCGTCACAGGCCACCATCGCCGATGCGCGCACTGCCCTCGCGCCCCAGGTCCGGCTGACTCCCCTCTGGCCGCTCACCGTCCCCGCGCCCGGCCTCGATGTCCCGCTCCTGCTCAAGTGCGAAAACCTCCAGCTCACTGGCTCCTTCAAGGTCCGCGGCGCGCTCAACTTCGTCCGCCAGCTCGATGACGCCACCGCGGGCCGCGGCCTCATCGCCATGAGTGCCGGAAACCACGCCCAGGGCGTCGCCCTCGCGGGCGCCGCCCGCGGCATCCCGGTCACCATCGTCATGCCCGAATCGGCGCCCCTCGCCAAGGTGAACGCCACCCGCGCCCTT
>Ga0209476_10002870_pt1 | contig 11492 bp, 13 predicted proteins | sample KloWWTrecipitate_FD_187179 | JGI IMG/M metagenome (GOLD analysis project Ga0209476, IMG submission 187179) | Active sludge microbial communities from Klosterneuburg, Austria, studying microevolution and ecology of nitrifiers - Klosterneuburg... | ecosystem: Engineered > WWTP > Aerobic digester...
ATGCCGATGAAGCCGAAGGCCAGCACGCCGCCGAAGACGCCCAGCGCGATGAGCAGGATCGGCAGGCTGGCAGTGCGGCTGATGAGCAGCGGCTTGACGAAGTTGTCCACGCTGCTGATGACGGCCAAGCCATACACCGCCATGAAGATCGCCCAGCCGGTCTGGCCCTGGTCGTAGAGCCAGAAGGCGGCGGCGCCCCAGACGAGCGGCGGGCCGATCGGGATCATGGAGAGGAAGAAGGTGGCCGCCGCCAGCAGCATGGCGCCGGGCACGCCGGCGATGAGAAGGCCGATCAGCGTCACCAGCGCCTGGGCGGCGGCGGTGCCGACGATGCCGACCATGACGCCCATGACGGTGCTGCGCGCCAGGGCCAGCATCTGCTCGCCCAGCGCGCCGCCCAGCCTGCGGCTGCTGTCCTGGAGCCGCTCGCCCAGCGCCGGCCCGTCGCGGTAGAAGAAGAAGGCGATGAACAAAACGAGCACCAATTGCAGCAGGCCCTCGCCGGTCAGGGCCACGACGGTCAACAGCACCCTGCGCGCCGGATCGTAGAGCTGCTTGAGCAGCTTGTTGAACTCCTCCCGGCTTTCGGCGAGGCTGTGCCAGTAGGCATCGAGCTGCTCGCCGATGAACGGGATGCCGCCCAGCCATTCGGGCGGCCCCATGGCGGCGCGCAGGACGAGGCCGCGCAGCTTGTCCGCCAGCGGCGGTACGGCATCCGCCACGCTGACGGCGAGAAAGAACATCGGCAGCACCACCACCAGCATGAGCAGCAGGATCATCAGCGCGGACGTCAGCGCCGGCCGGTCGCCGAGGCGGGCCAGCAGCCAGGCATGCAGCGGCCAGGTGGTGACGCAGACGATGGCGGCGAACAGGATCGCGGCGATGAAGGGCTGCAGGATGAAGAAGCAGCCGAGCGCCAGCAGGGTGACCAGGGCGATACGGACGAGTCGTTTATTGTCCATTCGTGGGGATTGTACCGCTCAGGCCTTCGAGAGGGATTTCAGCGCCTGGCGGATGCCGTCCGAGACAGACACCTCGGCGGGCAGGGCCTTCAGTGCCGCCTGCGCTTCGCGCTCGTTGTAGCCGAGGGCGAGCAGGGCGTTGAGGATGTCGTTCGAAGACGAGACGGCCGCCGACGGCGCGACGGCGACGATGCCCTTCAGCCTGTCGCGCAATTCCAGCAGCAGGCGTTCCGCCGTCTTCTTGCCGATGCCCGGGATTTTCATCAGCCGGCCGACCTCCTGCGCCGCCACCGCTTGGGCGAGTTCGGCTACCGACAGGCCGGAGAGCACCGCCAGCGCCGTGCGCGCACCGATGCCGGAAATCTTCAGCAACTGGCGGAAGGCGGCGCGCTCGGCTTCGCTGGCGAAGCCGAACAACTGGTGCGCGTCCTCGCGCACCGCCAGGTGGGTGTGCAGCGTCACCTTCTCGCCGGTGGCGGGCAGGGGGTAGAAGGTGCTCATGGGCACGTCGACTTCATAGCCGACGCCCGCCACGTCGAGCGTGATCTGCGGCGGGTTCTTCTCGACAATGATGCCTGTCAGGCGACCGATCATGGCCGTATTCCGTGGATGATGAGGTGAGCGATTGTAGCGGTAGCGGCAAAAAAAAGCGCCCTTGCGGGCGCTTGGCACACGGACGGCGTGTGTAAAAAATTGCAGGGGAGGAAGTACTTCCTGCAAGCGCATTAAAGCCGAAGCTGGACGGGCGCGCATCATCCGTTCGGATGACGACTAAAGTGATAGCCGAGAAACGGGGGATTAGCGCAGCCGGCCGCGGCGCACGCTCAGGCCGGCGGTGGACAGGGCGCCCAGCCCCTGGCCGCCGTGGGCGTGGCAGATGGCGCAGGCCAGCGCGTCGGCGGCATCCGGGCTGGGGTCGCCCGGCAGGGCGAGCAGCCGCCGCACCATATGCTGCACCTGCTCCTTGGCGGCATGGCCGTTGCCGACTACTGCCTGCTTGACTTGCAGCGCGGTGTATTCGGCGATCGGCAGCGCGGCGTCGACCGCCGCGCAGATCGCCGCGCCGCGCGCCTGGCCGAGCAGCAGGGTGGATTGCGGATTGACGTTGACGAAGACGATTTCGACGGCGACCTGCTGCGGCCGGTGGGTGGCGATTACCTCGCGCAGGCCGTCGAGGATGGATTTCAGGCGCAGCGGCAGCGCGCCGTCCGCCGGCGTGCGGACGCAGCCGCTGGTGAGGTAGGCGAGCTTCGTGCCGGTCTTCTCGATGATGCCGAAGCCCGTAATCCTGAGACCGGGGTCGATGCCGAGAATGCGGATGGCGGGAGTGCTGTCGGGATTTGCCCCTTCACTCCTCACCTCTCACTCCTCGCTCATGACTGCGGTTGTGTAGACTTCCTGCACGTCGTCGAGCGCGTCGATGGCGTCGAGCAGCTTCTGCATCTTCGCGGCGTCCTCGCCGGCAAGTTCGCTGTCGTTGAGCGGCTTGAGGGTGATGTCGGCGATTTCCGCCTTGAGGCCGGCTTTCTCCAGGCCGGCCTTGACGGCATGGAAGTCCTGCGGCGCGCAGATTACCTCGATGCTGCCGTCCTCGTTGGTCACCACGTCCTCGGCGCCGGCCTCCAGCGCCGCCTCCATCGCCTGGTCCTCGCCGGTGCCGGGGGCGAAGATGAACTGGCCGCAGTGCTTGAACTGGAAGGCCACCGAGCCCTCTGCGCCGAGGTTGCCGCCGTTCTTGGCGAAGGCGTGGCGCACTTCCGCCACGGTGCGCGTCTTGTTGTCGGTGAGGCAATCCACCATCACCGCGGCGCCGCCGATGCCGTAGCCCTCATAGCGGATTTCCTCGTAGCTGGCGCCGTCCAGCTCGCCGGCGCCGCGCTTGATGGCGCGCTCGACGGTGTCCTTCGACATGTTGTTGTCGAAGGCCTTGTCCATCGCCAGGCGCAGGCGCGGGTTGCTGTCGGCGTCGCTGCCGCCCATTCTGGCGGCGACGGTGATTTCCTTGATGAGCTTGGTGAAAACCTTGCCGCGTTTGGCGTCCTGACGCCCCTTGCGGTGCTGGATGTTGGCCCATTTGGAGTGGCCGGCCATAGTAGTGAACCCCTTGAAAATTGCCGCTGATAGAATGCGATTTTACACTCACGACGGGGCATCAGATGGCCGAGCCGCTTGTCATTGCGAAATCCGCAGACCTCGAACTGGCCCTGTTGCCGCAGATGGCCAACCGCCACGGCCTCGTCACCGGCGCCACCGGCACCGGCAAGACCGTCACCCTGCAGACGCTGGCGGAGCACTTTTCCGCGATCGGCGTGCCCTGCTTCATGTCCGACGTCAAGGGCGACCTCTCCGGCATCTCCCAGCCCGGCGGCGGCAACGCCAAGGTGGCCGAGCGGGTGGCGCTGCTGAGGCTCGAGGGCTTCGCCCACCAGGGTTACCCGGTCACCCTGTGGGATCCGTTCGGCGAGGCCGGCCATCCGGTGCGCGCCACCATCTCCGACATGGGGCCGCTGCTGCTCGGCCGCATGCTCGACCTCAACGAGACGCAGGGCGGCGTGCTCAACCTGGTGTTCAAGGTCGCCGACGACAACGGCCTGCTGCTGCTCGACTTGAAGGACCTGCGCGCGATGCTGGCCTTCGTCGGCGAGAACGCCAAGCAGTTCACCACCGAGTACGGCAATGTTTCGGCGGCCTCCATCGGCGCCATCCAGCGCGGCCTGCTGGCGCTCGAATCGCAGGGCGGCGAGAAGCTCTTCGGCGAGCCGATGCTCGACATCGCCGACCTGATCCAGACCGACCGCGGGCACGGCATCATCAACATCCTCTCGGCCGACCGCCTGATGCAGGCGCCGAAGATGTACGCGACCCTGCTCCTGTGGCTGCTCTCCGAGCTGTACGAGAACCTGCCCGAGGCGGGCGATCTCGACAAGCCGAAGCTGGTGTTCTTCTTCGACGAAGCGCACCTGCTGTTCACCGATGCGCCGACGGCGCTGGTCGACAAGATCGAGCAGGTGGTGCGGCTGATCCGTTCCAAGGGCGTCGGCGTCTACTTCGTCACGCAGAACCCGGCCGACGTGCCGGACAAGGTGCTCTCCCAGCTCGGCAACCGCGTCCAGCACGCGCTGCGCGCCTTCTCCGCGCGCGACCAGAAGGCGGTCAGGGCGGCCGCCGAGACCATGCGCGACAACCCGGGCCTGGACGAGGCCGCCGCCATCACCGAACTGGGCGTCGGCGAGGCGCTGGTTTCATGCCTCGACGAGAAGGGCCGCCCGGGCGTGGTACAGCGCGCCTTCGTCGTGCCGCCGCAGGGCCAGATCGGCCCCATCACCGAAGCGCAGCGCCGCCAGCTCATACAGACCTCTCTGGTGGCTGGTGCCTACGAAAAAATGGTGGACCGCGAATCGGCCTACGAGAAGCTCAAGGCGCGCGCGGCGCAGGCGGCCGAGGCCGCCGTGTCGTCGCCGCCGCCGACGCAGCCGCAGCAGCATGGAAGTGGTGGTGGCCTCCTCGGCGGGCTGGGCGATCTGCTCGGCGGCGGTTCGCGCGGCAGCCGTCAGACGGTCGCCGAGGCGGCGATCACGAGCGCCGCCCGCGCCATCGGCTCGAACCTGGGCCGGCAGATCGTGCGCGGCGTCCTCGGCTCTATCTTTGGCGGCAGGCGCTGATCGGGGCGCCGTCCTGCGGGGACTGACTTTACAGCCCCAGCCGCTGGCAGATGGTCGAGGTCAGGCCGGCCTGGTTGAGGGTGTAGAAATGCAGGCCCGGTGCACCGTTGGCGAGCAGGCGCTCGCACAGCGCCGTCACCACGTCGAGGCCGAAGGAACGCACTGACGCCGCATCGTCGCCGAAGCTTTCGAATTTCTTCCGCATCCAGCGCGGAATCTCCGTGCCGCAGGCGTCCGAGAAGCGGGCGATCTTGCTGAAGCTGGCGATCGGCATGATGCCCGGCACGATCGGCACAGCGATGCCGAGCGCCTGCGCCGCATCGACGAAATGCGCGTAGGCGTCGGCGTTGTAGAAGTACTGGGTGATGGCCGAATCCGCTCCCGCGTCCACCTTGCGCTTGAAATTCAGCAGGTCGTCGCGCGGGCTCTTTGCCTGCGGGTGGTACTCCGGGTAGGCCGCCACTTCGATGTGGAACCCGTCGCCGGTTTCGGCGCGGATGAATGCCACCAGCTCGTTGGCGTAGCGGAACTCGCCCGGATCGGCCATGCCCGAGGGCAGGTCGCCGCGCAGGGCGACGATGCGGCGGATGCCGGCCGCCTGGTAGCGCTCGAGCACGGCGCGGATGTTCTCGCCCGTCGAGCCGATGCAGGACAGGTGCGGCGCCGCCGGCAGGCCCTCGGCCTGGATTTCCAGCACCGTCTCCAGCGTGCGGTCGCGCGTCGAGCCGCCGGCGCCGAAGGTGCAGGAAAAGAAGGCCGGCTTCAACTGGGCGAGCTGGCGCCGCGTGGCGCGCAGCTTCTCCGTGCCCTCGGCGGTTTGCGGCGGAAAGAATTCGAAGGAGATTTCGGGTTTCATCGATGGGGGTTCATTCGAGCGACTGCAGGTGGCGCAGCGCAGCTTCGCCGAGGCGCCGGTCCAGTGTGGCAAGTGGTGCCTTGAGGTCGGCTGCGAGCCACAGATAGGCCGCATCGTAGGTTGACAGGTTGTAGCGCAGAGCGAGCGCGACTTGCGCCTGTAGATCGATGGGCCGCTGCTGCAGCGGCAGCGTGCCGTAGTCGGCGAGCCCGCAGCCGGCCACTTCGGCCAGGCCCTGGCGCGACTTCTTCAGGGCCACGCTGGCGATCTCGAAATCCAGCAGATGCGGCGCGAAGAGCTCGCAGCCGGACATGCGGTCGAGCGCTTCGTCGCGTTCCGGTTCGTCGAAGAGCACCGCCGCCAGCAGGCTGCAGTCGACCACCAGCGGCGGACGCAGACGATAGCTTGCCGGCGGTTCGGCGACGAAAACCGCTTGCTTCATCGCGCATCCCGCTCTGCTCGGATGATATCCACCGCGCGCGGTCCGGCCTTGAAGGGTTCGGGCCAGCGCATGCGGTGTTCGGCGGCGACTTGCTCGATGGTTTTCTGCATTGCCGGCCCGGGTGCCGCCGCTTGCGTCACCGGCGCATCCACCGCTTGGGCGATGAGCGCCATCAACTCGCCTTGCAGCGAGCGGTGGTTGCGCGCCGCCCGGCGGCGTAGCGCCTCCAACAGGGGTTCGGGCACGTCCTTGATCGACAGGCTGGGCATGATGATGACCTCCACGGCGGAACCAATATGGTTCCATTATGGTTCCGCCGTGGCGCTGCGTCAATACCGGTAATGATCCGGCTTGTACGGGCCGTCTTTGGACAGGTTGAGGTAGGTCGCCTGTTCGTCGGACAACTCGGTCAGGTGGGCGCCGATCTTCTTCAGGTGCAGGCGCGCCACCTTTTCGTCGAGGTGCTTGGGCAGCACATACACCTGCTTGCCGTACTGGCCGCCGCGGGTGAACAGCTCGATCTGCGCCAGCACCTGGTTGGTGAAGGAGTTGCTCATGACGAAGGAGGGATGCCCGGTGGCGCAGCCGAGGTTCACCAGCCGCCCTTCGGCCAGCACGATGATGCGCTTGCCGGGTTTGCCATCAACTGCGGGAAAGATGACATGGTCGACCTGCGGCTTGATGTTGTCCCACGTGTACTGGCGCAGCGAGGCGATGTCGATCTCGGAATCGAAGTGGCCGATGTTGCAGACGATGGCGTTGTTGCGCATCGCCTTCATGTGCTCGTGGCCGATGATGCGCAGGTTGCCGGTGGCGGTGACGAAGATGTCGGCGTGCGCGGCGGCCTCGTCCATGGTGACGACGCGGTAGCCTTCCATCGCCGCCTGCAGGGCGCAGATCGGGTCGATCTCCGTCACCCACACCGTGGCGCCAAGGCCGCGCAGGCTTTGCGCGCAGCCCTTGCCGACGTCGCCGTAGCCGGCCACCACGGCGACCTTGCCGGCGATCATGACGTCGGTGGCGCGCTTGATGCCGTCCACCAGCGATTCGCGGCAGCCGTAGAGGTTGTCGAACTTGGCCTTGGTGACCGAGTCGTTCACGTTGATGGCCGGGAAGGGCAGGCGGCCCTCGGTCGCCATCTGGTAGAGGCGCTTGACGCCGGTGGTGGTCTCTTCCGTCACGCCCTGGATGCCGGCCAGCATCTTCGCGTACCAGCCGGGCTGGGCGGCGATGCGCTTCTTGATCGCGGCGAACAGCGAGACTTCCTCTTCGTTGGTCGGGTGGGCGATCACCGACGGGTTCTCCTCGGCCTTCGTGCCGAGGATCAAGAGCAGCGTCGCATCGCCGCCGTCGTCGAGGATCATGTTGGGGCCCTTGCCATCGGCCCACTCGAAGATGCGGTGGGTGTAGTCCCAGTACTCTTCGAGGCTCTCGCCCTTGTAGGCGAACACCGGCGTGTTGGTGGCGGCGATCGCGGCGGCGGCGTGGTCCTGCGTCGAGAAGATGTTGCAGGAGGCCCAGCGCACATCGGCGCCGAGCGCCTTCAGGCTCTCGATCAGCACCGCCGTCTGGATGGTCATGTGCAGGCTGCCGGCGATGCGCGCGCCGCGCAGCGGCTGGGTGGCGGCGAACTCCTCGCGCACCGCCATCAGGCCGGGCATCTCGGTTTCGGCGATGGTGATTTCCTTGCGCCCCCAGGATGCGAGGGCGATGTCGGCGACCTTGTAGTCGGTAAAGCCGGCGGGTTGGATGACTGCGTTCATGCTTGGCTCCTTGTCAAAGCAGCCGGGGGGATGGGGGAGGGGCTTCGCACTCACCTGCCATCCCGTGCCGGCACGGGTTGAGGTGAGCGCAGTTTGAAAATTGTCCGAGCCTGGGGGCCGACGCATTCGGTTGCGGAATCGGCGCCTCGCAGCGCTCCTCGGAAGCAGCGCATTATACGCCTCGCTCCAGCCGGGATTGACATACACATTTCAATATGTATAAATAGCCTCATGCGCTATGTCTGGGACGAAGCCAAGCGTCAGGCCAACCTCAAGAAGCACGGCTTGGACTTCGCCCAGGCGCCGAGGTGTTTGCCGGCCCGATGGTGTTGATCGAGGACAGCCGCGCGGAGGACTACGGCGAACAGCGCATGATCGGCATCGGCCTTCTGGATTGCCTGGTGGTGCTGATCGTACATGTCGAATCCGACGAGACAATCCGCATTATCTCCATGCGCAGGGCGGACAGCGATGAAACGGACCTCTTCTACCAAAATGCCGGCTACTTCTGACGACGCGCCGAAGCTGGCGCAAAAAGATTTCGACAAGGCGCGCTTTCGTGTCGGCGGCAAGGAGGCCAGCCGCGCCGAATGGCAGGCGGCGACACGGGCGCGCGTCGGCAAGTTGCGCATCAACATCATGCTCGACGCGCCCATCGTCGAGCATTTCAAGGCCCTGGCGGGCGAGCGCGGTTACCAGACCATCATCAACGACACGCTGCGGCGGGTGATCGAGGCCGGGCACATCGAGGCCGACATTCGGCGCGTGATCCGCGAGGAACTGGCGCACGACTGATGTCCCGCCGTGCTGCGGGGACTGACTTTTCCTGCCGACCCTACAGCAGCGGCTTCTGCGTTAGCCCGAGCGTCAGCCGCAGTTCCTGCACGATGGCCGGATCGAATCCCGGCAGGTTTTCGGCATTGCGCTCCATCTGCAACAGAATGCCCTCGACCAGCTCGCGGCCGTCGCGGCTTTTCACCGCATGGCGCGGCGTTTTGTTGCCGAGTCCCGGCAGCTTCATGTCCGGCCATTCGCGGTAGTGGCGGCGCAGCTCTTCCGCCAGCAGCGCCTGGACCTCGGGCTGGGCGTTGAGCGCCGCCCGCTCGGCCTCTGCCTGGCGCTCGGCGGCGGTCGGCGCTCGGCTCTTCCTCTCGGCCAGCATCGACTCGACCGACTGGATCGACGTCGTCCGGTAGCGCGCGCCGGGCAGGCGCTCTTCCATGAGCTTGCGGAACAGCAGGGCGCGGTTTTCCGAATTCACCTCGGCCGTCAGGCGTCCACCGTCGATGGCGATCTTGCCCATCACCGTGTTGCTCCAGCATTTGTGCTTTTCGTTGCCGGCCTTCTGCCAGTCGAAGGCGATGCCCGCGAGGCGGCCCTCGCGATCGCGCCGGGCCTCCTCCAGCAACTCCTCGCGATCGGCCACGATGCACAGATCGGCCAGTGCATCGAAGGCCGCCTGCGACGAGTCGATGTCATAGATCAGCGTATGCGGCACGAGCGGATCGCCGTCGGTGTTCTGCAGCTCCGGCAGGCGCGGATTCAGGATTGGTTCGACGATCTCGTGATAGGTGAACAGCAGGTCGAGGTTCCATTCGCGCAGGCTGTCCTGCGTGATCGGCTTCTTGCTTCTTTTCATGCGCCGGCGCAAATACAGGATCGGCTCGCGGCGGTCCGGCGGGATGCATACCGGGGACAATCCTTCGAGCATGGCCAGCTCCTTCATCCGCGCGATCTTGGCGAAGAGGATGTCGCCCGTCTGCATCTGCGTCGAGGCCGAGCGCTCGGAGACATCGATCTCCGTGCCGTCGAAAATGTCGCGCACGACGAAGCCGCTGCCCGGCCGCACCGACACGACATCGTAGAAGCTGAACGGCGCCGCGCAGCAGGCCCCTAGGTATTCCGCCAGCAGTGGATCGATGCGGCCGGCGCGGTCGCGCAGGCAGGCCTGCGCCAGCGTCAGGCCGTCCAGCGCCTCGGGCCGGACGCTGGTCTCTTTTGCAAAAGGCAACCAGTCGAAGAATAACCAGGGCATGAACACCGGCATGTGCGGCGTGTTCTGCGGCAGGTCGTCGGCCTCGTCGTCGAGATTGAAATCCTCCCAAGCCTCGACCAGCAGCGCAGGGCCGTAGCGCTCCTGTCCGTAGCGCAGCAGGGTCGCCGCCATGTTCTCGATGGCCCGCCGCACGCGGCGCCATTGCAGTTCCTCGGGCGCAGGCGCCTCATGGGCGAGCATGCAGCAGTGCTTGTACTTCTTGCCGCTGCCGCACGGGCATGGATCGTTGCGTCCGGTCTTGTTCATGAGAGGGGAGACGGATCGTTTCAAGTCAGGGGGATTGTCGGACGCCATTTTAGTCGCAGAGTCGAAGGCCCGGCGAATCGGCTAAACTGCCAATCCATGCCGATCGAATGTCTACCGCGCCGATGACCGAAGGAAATCCCCGTGGGATGACCGTAGCCGCCGACGCCATCGAGCGCTTCATTTCCCGCTGGCAGGCCGCCGGCGGGTCGGAGCGCGCCAACTACCAGCTTTTCATCGGCGAGCTCACCGAGCTGCTCGGCCTGCCGCGCCCCGACCCGGCCCGCGACGACACACGCGACAACGCCTACGTCTTCGAGCGCCGCGTGCGCTTTCGCCACGGCGACGACAGGCCGAACTGCACGATGACACCGTGATGCCGATCGAGGGTGAGCAGGTCTTCAGGCGCATTCATGACCGTTACGCATCGGCGAGGAAATAATCATGACCCATGCCACTCTAGAACTTGCCTCCCTGGCAGCCAAACTGCCCCCAAGCGAGCGTCTGCAGCTCGTGGAAACCATTCTGGCTACGCTCGACAAGCCCGATCCGGAGATTACCGCGGCGTGGGCTCGGGAGGCCGAAGACCGCCTTGCCGCATACCGGCGTGGCGAGATTCAGGCGGTGGGCGAGGACGAAGTCTTCGGTGATCTCGGCGGGCGATGAAAATCCGCTATCTGGCGGTGGCCCAGGCGGAAATCCAGGAAGCGGCTGAGTACTACGCGGCCATTTCGCCTGAGCTTGGGTTGTCTTTCAGGAGAGAGTTGCGGCAATTGATGCGCCTCGTCGGGAAGATGCCGATGGCGTGGCCGCCCAGTGGCGAGGGAACCCGCCGGTGCCTCATGTCGCGCTTCCCATATCTTGTTTCTACGCTCCGTTGCCGAAGGAAATACTGGTGCTGGCGGTGGGCCATCAGCACCGACAGCCAAGCTTCTGGTGGGAGCGGATTTTGACTTCGAAGTAGGTCGGTCACGCCGTACTGGCGGGACTGACTTTTGCCGAAAGTGAAACGGGCGCCGTCGGCGCCCGTTTGTTTTGCCTTCTTGCGGGAGATTACAGCCCGGCGTCGGCCTTCAGCGCGGCGGCCTTGTCGATGTTCTCCCACGTGAACTCCGGCTCGTCGCGGCCGAAGTGGCCGTAGGCGGCGGTCTTCAGGTAGATTGGCCGCAGCAGGTCGAGCGACTGGATGATGCCCTTCGGTCGCAGGTCGAAGTGCTTGCGGATCAGCTCCTCGATCTTCTCCTCGGCGATGCGGCCGGTGCCGTAGGTGTGCACCATCAGCGACACCGGCTTGGCGACGCCGATGGCGTAGGCGACCTGCACTTCGCAGCGGTCGGCGAGGCCGGCGGCGACGACGTTCTTGGCGACGTGGCGGCAGGCATAGGCGGCCGAGCGGTCGACCTTCGACGGGTCCTTGCCGGAGAAGGCGCCGCCGCCGTGGTGGGCCGCGCCGCCGTAGGTGTCGACGATGATCTTGCGGCCGGTGAGGCCGCAGTCGCCGTGCGGGC
>Ga0209476_10002871_pt1 | contig 11490 bp, 9 predicted proteins | sample KloWWTrecipitate_FD_187179 | JGI IMG/M metagenome (GOLD analysis project Ga0209476, IMG submission 187179) | Active sludge microbial communities from Klosterneuburg, Austria, studying microevolution and ecology of nitrifiers - Klosterneuburg... | ecosystem: Engineered > WWTP > Aerobic digester >...
TCGGCGTAATCATCCAGCGCCTTGGCCAACTCGCCCACTTCGTCATCCGGAAAGCTGGCCGCCAGCGCTTCCGGCTCGGTGCTGTTGCCGGAACGGCGCAAGCGTTGCGCCAAATCGGACACCGGGGCCATCACCTTCGACGCCGACCACCAACCCAGCAACAAGGCAAACGCACTGAACGCCAACACCGCACCCAGCAGCCAACGTGTCAACAAATCCGACGTTGCCGCCGCATCCGTCACGTTGTAGCGCACCAGGCTGGTGAACGGCTTGCCTTGCTGGCTTAGCCCACGTCGCACGGCCACTTTGTAAACCAGCATGACCCCGTTGGCATCGCGCTCGCGCACCTCATGCATGCCGGGTGTCAGATCCCGATACAGCGGATTGATTTTGAACGCATTGTCATCGCTGAAAGTGCGCGCATCGAACATCAGAAAATACGGCTGCTTGTCAGGCCGTGTTTCCACCTGCTGCACCAGACTGGCCACTTCACGCTGCAGGGTTTTTTCGATCAACTGGTTTTCCAGCCGATTGCGCAGATGCAACATCGCCACCGCAAACAGCGCGGTCAGACCAAAGCCCAACAGTGCAAACGAAACGATGATGCGGGTGCGCAGCCGCCGCCGGGCAGGCGTTGCGCTGCGCGACACGGGTGACTCAGCCATCGACTTCCGCTGCGGCAATGCGATAGCCGATGCCGTGGCGGGTCTGGATCATGGCGCTGGCAAAGGGTTTGTCCACCAAGGCGCGCAAGCCGTGGATATGCACGCGCAGCGAGTCCGAATCCGGCAATTCTTCGCCCCACACGCGGGCTTCCAGATCTTGCCGGGTCACCACCGCCGGCGAGGCTTCCATCAAGGCTTGCAGAATCTTCAGCGCGGTGGGGTTGAGCTGGATGGCCTTGCCTGCGCGGTGCACTTCCAGGGTTTCCAGATTGAATTCCAGCTCACCCACATTCAGCACCCGTGCCGGCAAGCCGCGCCCACGCCGCACCAATGCATTCAAGCGTACGTTCACTTCCTGCAGCGCAAACGGTTTGATCAAATAGTCGTCGGCACCGGAATCGAAGCCGGCCAATTTGTTGTCCAGCGAGTCACGCGCGGTCAGCATCAATACCGGGGTTTGTTTGCGTGCTTCATTGCGCAGTTTGCGGCAGACCTCCAAACCATCCATGCCCGGCAGGTTCAAATCCAGCACGATGGCATCGAAGTCGTGTACTACCGCCAGATGCAAGCCGGTGATGCCATCGGCGGCGAAATCCACGGTATGCCCGCAGTCCTCCAAATAGTCGCCCAAGTTGGCGGCGATATCGGAATTGTCTTCAATGACGAGGATGCGCATGCGTAAGTTCCAAGAGAGCGGCTTGGCAGGATAGACCGGTGCCATGAGCGTCGGTTCCCCGATTCTGGCACAGCTCGCGGTGCCGGGTGCGGGCATTCAGAACTGCAGACAAATAAAGGCCCGGACGTGGGAGCGTCCGGGCCGAAACGTCACTTATGCCCTGCATGACCGCTGGGGGGAAGATCAGCGGTGAGGTGATGTTGCCGCAGATGCGATTAAGAATCCGTCAAATTGGTGTTTGAAGTGTGTTGTTTCAGCGCGGCAGCGGCGATTTGTTCGATCACCGCACCCGCCACGTCAATCCCGGTGGCGGCTTCTATTCCTTCCAGTCCCGGTGAGGAATTCACCTCCAGCACCAGTGGCCCGCGCTTGCTGCGAATCAAATCCACGCCAGCCACACCCAAGCCCAGGATTTGCGCCGCATGCACGGCGGTGGCCACTTCGGCACGGGTGGGGCGCACCGGCCTGGCAGTGCCGCCACGATGCAGATTGGAACGGAAATCCCCCTGCGGGGCCAACCGCCGCATCGCCGCCACCACCGTGTCGCCCACCACGAAACAGCGCAGATCCGCGCCCTTGGCTTCGGCAATAAATTCCTGCACCAGAAAATTGGCGTACAGCCCGCGCAGGGTTTCGATGGTGGCGCGCGAGGCCGACGGTTTCTCGGTCAACATCACGCCGGCGCCCTGGGTGCCCTCGTTGAGCTTGATCACATGCGGCGGCGGGCCGAGCATGGCCAACAGGTCGCCGGTGTCGTCCGGGTTATCGCCAAACACGGTGACCGGCAACCCAATGCCATGCGCTGCCAGCACCTGATGGCAACGCAGCTTGTCGCGCGCACGCGCAATCGCCGAGGCGCTGTTGGGCGAATAGCTGCCCATCAATTCGAACTGGCGCAGCACTGCGCAGCCGTAACGGGTGATCGACGCACCGATGCGCGGCACTACCGCACCGTAGTCGGAAATGGGCTTGCCCTTGTAGCGCATGTCGAACCCTTCGCTGCTGATGCGCATGTAACAGCGCAGCGGATCCAGCACGCGCACGCTGTGGCCGCGCTCGCGCGCGGCCTCCACCAATCGTCGGGTGGAATACAACTTGCCATTGCGCGACAAGATGGCGAACTTCATTGCATGCACTCCGTGCGAATGCGGTTAACGGCTGACGCCTGTCACATCATCGAAATGCCACGCTCATCGCGCCCGCAACTCCGCACGGATATGCGCCTCCACCGAAGCAATCGCGGTCATGTTGACGATGCGGCGCGAGGACGAGGCCGGGGTGAGGATGTGTGCGGTCTTGTCCAGCCCCATCAAGATCGGGCCGATGGCCACGCCGCCGGTAGCCACGCGAATCAGGTTGTAGGCGATGTTGGCCGCATCCAGATTCGGGAACACCAGCAAATTGGCGCTGCCACTCAAGGTGGTATTGGGGAAAATGCGCCGGCGTAGGACTTCATCCCACGCGGTATCGCCCATCATTTCGCCGTCGATTTCCAGTTTGGGCTGGCGCTGCCGCACGATCTCGTACGCACGCCGCATTTTCGCTGCGCTGGCATCCTGATGACTGCCGTAGTTGGAGTGCGACAGCAGCGCCACTTTCGGCTCGATCCCAAACAACTTGAGCCGAAACGCCGCCTGCAAGGTGGCCTCGGCGATCTGTTCGGCGGACGGATCCAACTGCACATGGGTATCGGCGAAGAACCACGCGCCGGCATCGTTGATCACGGCAGTCATCGCGGCGGTGCCCGACACGCCGGTATCAAAGTCGAACACGCTGCGCAGATAGCCCAGCTTCTTGTGATAACGGCCAACAATGCCGGTAATCAGGGCATCGGCTTCGCCGCGCTCCACCATCAGCGCGGCAATCAATGTGGGGCGTGAACGCAGCAGGTTTTTGGCGGCGTCCGGTGTCACCCCACGGCGCTCGGTCAGCGCGTGGTACTGCCGCCAATAGTCATCGAAACGCGGGTCGTCGTTGATATTGGTGAGCTCGAAATCCACCCCGGCGCGCATGCGCAAGCCAAGTTTTTCGATGCGCGATTCAATCACCTCCGGCCGCCCGATCAGCACCGGGAACGCCAAGCCATCGTCGATCACCGCCTGCACCGCTTGCAGCACCACGTATTCTTCGCCCTCGGCATACACCACGCGCTTGCGATGCATGCGCGCACGGTCGTACACCGGCTTCATCATCAGGCTGGTGCGGTGAATAAATTGACCCAGTTTTTCGCGATAGGCAGGCAAATCGCGGATCGGGCGCAGGGCAATCCCCGAATCCATCGCCGCCTGCGCCACCGCCGGTGCCAAGCTGGTCAACAGGCGCGGGTCGAATGGGCGCGGAATCAGGTATTCGCAACCGAATTTCGGCACATCGCCGCCATACGCGCTACCCAGATCCGAGGCTTCCTTGCGCGCCAGATCGGCGATCGCGTGCACGCAAGCCAGCTTCATCGCTTCGTTGATGCCGGTGGCACCCACATCCAGCGCGCCGCGGAAAATGTACGGGAAGCACACCGCGTTATTGACCTGGTTGGGGTAGTCAGAGCGGCCGGTGGCGATGATGGCGTCCGGGCGCACCTGCTTGGCGTCTTCCGGCAGAATTTCCGGGTACGGGTTGGCCAGCGCCAGGATAATCGGCTTGTCCGCCATCGTGGCGACCATTTCCGGCTTCAGGATGCCGCCTGCGGACAACCCAAGGAACACATCTGCACCGTCCACGATCTCTGCCAGCGTGCGCTTGCCGGTATCCCGCGCGTAGCGGGCCTTGTCGGGATCAAGATTGGCGCGGCCGCTGTGAATCACGCCCTCGCGGTCGTAGGCGAGGATGTTTTGCGGATTGACGCCCAGCGCCACCAGCATGTCGAGGCAGGCAATCCCGGCCGCGCCGGCACCGGTGGTGGCCACTTTGACCTGCGCGATGTCCTTGCCGGCCACTTCCAACGCATTGAGCACGGCCGCGCCCACAATGATCGCGGTGCCGTGCTGATCGTCATGGAATACCGGGATCTTCATCCGCTCGCGCAATTTGCGCTCCACGATGAAGCACTCCGGTGCCTTGATGTCTTCCAGATTGATGCCGCCAAACGTCGGCTCCAAGCTGGCGATGATGTCCACCAGCTTGTCGGGATCGCGCTCGTTGACTTCCAGATCGAACACATCGATTCCGGCAAATTTCTGGAACAGCACCCCCTTGCCTTCCATCACCGGCTTGCCCGCCAACGGGCCGATATCGCCCAGCCCCAGCACGGCGGTACCGTTGGAAATCACCGCCACCAGATTGCCGCGTGCGGTGTATTCGCTTGCTTTGGCCGGGTCCGCCGCAATTTCTTCGCAAGCAAAGGCCACGCCGGGCGAATAGGCCAATGCAAGATCACGCTGGGTCACCATCGGTTTGGTGGCCGTCACCTTGATCTTGCCCTTGGGTTCCAGCCGGTGGTAATCCAGTGCGGCTTGCTTCAGGTCGTCATTGGCGGGGGTATCAGACATCGTTGCGTGTTCCAGGTGCGGATAAGGGATGATACCGACTCTACCCGGCTGCGGCCCTACCCAGGAATCCCTATCCGATGCTTGAATTGAACGCCGTGCACACGCTGGCGCTTGCCGGCATCGCCCTGTTCCTTGGCTACGCACTGTGCCGCGTGATTCCGCTGCTGGGCCGCTACAACCTGCCTCCGCCGGTGATTGGCGGTCTGGTGTTCGCACTGGTTGCGTGGGCAGCGCATGCACGTGGCACCACTTGGGTGGCACTGGATACCAGTTTGCAACCGGCCTTGATGATCGCGTTCTTTACCAGCATTGGCTTCAACGCCAGTGCGCGTTTGCTGAAGATCAGTGGCCGCCAGGTCGCCCTGTTCCTGCTGCTGGCCAGCGCCTTTGCGATACTGCAAAACCTGCTGGGAATGGCGGTGGCAGTGGGCTTTGGTCTGCATCCGTTATTTGGGGTGCTGGCCGGCTCCACCACCTTGACCGGCGGCCCCGCCACTGGCCTCGCATTTGCCCCGCTGTTTGAACGCGCCGGCGTGAGTGGTGCGGCCTCGATCGCGGTGGCCTCGGCAATGGCCGGGATTGTCTGTGGCGGCTTGCTGGGCGGGCCGGTGGCGACCTGGTTCATTCGGCGCAATGGCTTGACCTCGGTGCGCCCCAGTGACCACCACGCACCCGATGAAGCGATTGCGGTGGAGGTCGCCACCGAGAGCCAGCGCGAATACACCGCACTCAAAAGCATCGTCATTTTGCTGGTCGCAATGTGGCTGGGGGCGTGGGTGAGCAAGCTGATCACCAGCACCGGCGTGACGTTGCCGGCCTATGTGGGCGCGATGTTGGTGGGGGCCTTGCTGCGTAATCTGGACGATAGCCGCGGCTGGCTCGGGCTGTCGGTGGCCACGCTCGAACTGATCGGCAATGTCTGCCTGTCGCTGTTTCTGGCGGTAGCGCTGATGAATTTGAAGCTATGGGAACTGGCCGGCCTGGCGGCCCCGCTGCTGCTCAATCTGGCATTGCAATCGGCATTGGTTGCGGTGTTCTGCGTGGTGGTATTCCGGGTGATGGGCCGCGACTATGACGCTGCCGTGATGGGCGGCGGCTTCATCGGCTTCATGCTGGGCACTACCGCCAATGCGATGGCGGTGATGCGCACCCTGGTGGAGCGCTATGGCGTGGCCCCGCGTGCATTCTTGGTGGCCCCGTTGGTGGGTGCCTTCTTCATCGACTTCAGCAATGCCCTGATCATCACAGGGTTCATCAATTTCTGGCCACATTGAACATGCCCGCCGCCACCCCCACACCCGACCCGGAACGTGTTGTCGATGTTGCCGTGATTGGTGCCGGCGTGGTCGGCATCAGCACCGCCTATGCCCTGGCTCGACGCGGCAGGCAGGTGGCGCTGATCGAACGCGGACAGGGGCCCGCGCTGGGCACATCATTCGCCAATGGCGCGCAGCTGAGCTATGCCTACACCGATGCCATGGCCACGCCAGCGCTGTGGAAGCAATTGCCGGGCATGTTGCTGGGCGGCGATGCGGCGTTTCGTACCCGCGCCTCGGCAGACCTGCACTACTGGCGCTGGGGCTTGGCATTTTTGCGTAATGCCACTGCGCACCGGCTTGAACGCAACACATTGGCAACGTTGGCGCTGGCATTGGAATCACGCGCCGCCATGGCCGAACTATTGGCGCGCCACCCGATTGCATTTGACCACACGGCCCCGGGCAAGCTGCATGTCTATTACGATGCCGCCGCACTGCCCAAAGCACGCGCGATGATCGCCGCCAAGCGTCAATTCGGCGTACAGCAAAACGTGCTGACAGCTGCACAAGCAGTCGCCATCGAGCCGGCACTGGCCGCCGCGCGCGACATGGCCTTCGTGGTGCATTCGCCTGAAGAAGAAGTGGGTGACCCGTTCAAGTTCAGCAGTCAATTGCTGCACCTCCTGGGCGCCGAGTATGGCGTGGAGGCGTACTTCGATATTACCGTGCACGGCCTGCATCGCACTGCCGAAGGCTGGCACCTGCAAGCTGCCAACGGGCTGCATCTGCGCGCCAGACAAGTTGCACTCTGTGCCGGCATCGACAGCCACGGCTTGCTGCAACAACTCGGTATTCGCTCACCCTTGATGGCGGTCAAAGGCTATTCGTTCACCGCCCCCTGCGGCGCACTAGCACCCGCCGCCAGCATCACCGACACCGCCCGCAAGCTGGTGTTCTGCAAACTGGGGGAATCCATTCGTGTGGCCGGCTTGGCCGACCTCAACCATTGGGATTGCACACCGGATCCGCAGCGCTTTGCGCAATTGCTGGCAATGGCGCAGGCCTCGCTCCCGCAAGCAGCCGAGTACGCGCAGGTTGCTTCACCGTGGGCGGGGTTACGCCCGGTCACGCCACACTCCAGCCCGGTGATTGCACGCGCCCAACCAGGACTGGTGCTCAACATCGGTCACGGCATGTTGGGTTGGACCTTGGCGATGGGCAGCGGTGAGCGTGCCGCCGAACTGTTGCTGCAAGCGCAATGAGCACGCCGCAACCCTGCCGTTGGGCAGTCCCGTTGCTGGTGCTGGTGGCCGCACTGGCACTGCAATGGCCGCTACTTTTCAACCCCGGTTATTTCAGCCATGACGAGCTGCAATGGGCAGCGCTGGCCACCAGTGGCGCGCCCTCGCCATGGCGGGATGTCACCGCGTTTCAATACCGCCCGCTGACGTTTTCATTGTGGATGGCGTTGTCGCGCAGCTTGTTTGCCAGCCCGATGGCCTTTCACGCCGTGCTGGTGAGCTGGGGCTCGCTCAATGCCGTGCTGCTGTATGGCGTGGGGCGCGGCTTTGGCTTGTCGCGTGCTGTCGCAGCCGCCGGCGCGCTCGGATTCGTGCTGACACCCTATGCGGCCTACACCCACGGCTGGGTAGGCTGTCTTGCCGATCTCATCTGGCTCAGCTGCGCATTGCTGATTGCGCTGCTGGTACAGCATGTACGCGCGCCCTGGCTGGCCGCCTGCGGCAGCGCGCTGCTGATGGCATTGGCGTTATTGGCCAAAGAAGCGGCATTCGCCATTCCGCCCTTGTTATTGCTGGCGTGGTGGCTAGATGGCCGCAAGCCGGTATGGCTGGCCGCGATGCTGGCATCGGGTGCGCTGGCCGCCGTGTATTTGGGGCTGCGCCTGGATGTCCTGCTGCATGCGCCGCGTGAAGGTTCGCAATACACATTGAGTGTGCGCAACCTGCCGCAGCGTTGGTTCGAATATCAGATCTTTGCCCCGATTCCACCCTTGCTGGAAATCTCCACCACCCTGCGCCGCAGCGGCCCAGTGCTGGTGGCAGGCCTGCTGTGGTCAGGACTGTTGGCCGCGTTATGGCGGGCATCGCCCAGGCTGTGCGCACTTTTCCTGCTTGGTGGAATTGCGGCGCTGCTTCCCGTACTGCCGTTGGGCAGTAGCTGGAACCATTACGGCTACGGTTTTGCCGCCATCACCGCGATGACCATCGCCGCGGCATGGCCGCAAGCAAGCCGCCCAGGCCGCAGCGCCATCCTCGTATTCGCCGTCCTCAGCGCTCTCCACGGCGGTGCCGTGATGTGGCGAATACAGCACGTGGGGCGCATCCAGTCCGTGTTTTCACCCGCATTGGCGCAGGCCGTGCGCGCACATCCCTACACCCATGTGACGCTGTCGCCCGCCCCAGCGGCAAAGGTCTGGATCTTCGCACGACTGACCCACGCCATTCCTGCCTATGACGGCGTTGCCATCGGCGATCGCGTGCGCCTGGTGGATACACCCGCACAGGCCGATTACAGCATCGAAGCGGATGGGCAGTTGCGGGCATTGCGGTAAGGGCGGGTTGCAAACGCGCCCCTGACCATCAAGCATCGACAGCATCGATCCTAAAGATCATTCACCACATCCGCATCCATCGCCTGTTCCAGACGAATCTTGTTGGCAAACAGCGAGAACGCCAACATCCCCGCCAGCCCATTGGCGCGTGCCGCCCACGCGGGCAACCAGCGCGGTTCCTGCAAGGTGCCGGCATCGAACAGCGGCTGGAAGCGCTGCACATCGGCCAAGGTCATCTTGCCGGCAAACAAGCGCCGACACATCCGCAACTTGCCATGTTTGAGCGACCAGCGGAAAAACGTGTGCACGCCGATCAATCCGCGCAGGTACACGGTGTCTTTGGTAAACGCCGCACCGCCATTGGTGGGCACGCCGCGAAACACGCGCTGTGCGGACGTAAAACTTTCCACCGGATTTTGCCCGGCATCCAGAAAGTAGCGGAACACTTGCATGAAGTCCGCGCCGGCCATCGCCATGGCGACAGCTTCGATGCGCAGGCTCACCCGTTTCATGCGTTCGATATCAATGCTGCCGGTAATCAATTCGGCAAACACGGCCAAGCCTTCTTGCGTGGCGGTGCTGCGCGGCGAGGACAACGCCATGCTCGGCAATACGCTTTGTTGCTGCCCGTTCAATGCGGTCAATGAATGCACGAATGCTTCGTGCTGCAACAGCTGCTGCATGTCGTAATCGGAAAATGCCGCGCCCGAACGAATGCGAATCTTGCGCGAGCCCGCGGCGGCCTTGGCAATCAGATCGGGATCAAGCTCCACCTCGATCACCCGCTCATCGAAAAAATCATCCAGTTGCGCTTGCAACCGCAGCGCCAGCGCGGTGGCGGAAATCTCCACCTGCTCCGCCGCCGACAGCAGCTCGTTGTCCAACTCGCCGGCCACCGTTAAAAAATGTTGCGCGGCTTCGCGCGTGGTCACGCCACCGGGCAACGCATGATCAGGCGTGCCGAACAACGCCACCGACAACTCGGCCACCCGCGCGGTGCCCAATTGCTCCAACAATTCGGCAGCCTGTTGCCAGCTGTGTGCCGACTCGATCAGATAAATCCCCAACGGATGGGTGGGATCTGCCGCCGCCGCAATCGCCGCCAATTCGCGACGTGCTTCTGAAAAATCATGCTTGGGATATTGATAGGCCGGCAGCTTGGCACGCCCTTGCGCGTAATCGGCCAGAAAGGTTTGCTGCTCGCTGGCCGGCCAGCTCACCAAACTCAGCAGACGTATGCCCTTGGCGGCTTTGGCCATGCGCGCATCGAGTGCGGCGTGGTAGGCGACCGGATCAATCCCGCCCATACTTGTCATCCACCCGTTTGTACAACGTCTTGTTCTGCACCCGCGCCTGCGCTTTCTGCGCCAGCCGGGTGGCCAGTTGACTTGCCGCGCCGGCCACTTCCGCACCCAGCTTCAGAAAATTCTCACTGCGGCCTGCATCCAACTCGCCGCGCTCCACCGCTGCGCGCACGGCGCAGCCGGGTTCTTTGGCATGTTGGCAGTCGCGAAATTTGCATTGCTGGGCCAAGGCTTCGATATCGGCAAAACTCTCTGCCACGACTTCTTCGCCGGTGGGTTTGAGCTCGCGCATCCCCGGCGTGTCAATCAAACACGCCCCTGTTGCCAGCGCAATCAAGGCGCGGTGGGTGGTGGTGTGCCGGCCGCGTGCATCGCGCGTGCGCACTGCGCCGGTTTTCATTTTCTCGGCCCCCAGCAAGGTGTTGGTGAGCGTGGATTTACCCGCGCCAGAGCTGCCTACCAACACGATGCTTTGCCCTGCGCCCAGCCACGGCGTGAGTGCCGCTGCACTGGCCGGGTCTTTGGCATTCAACGCCATGACCGGCACATCCAGCGTGCGCAATTGCGCCAGCGCCGCATCGACTTCGGCATCGGGCTTGTCGGACTTGGTCAGCACGATCACCGGCTGCACGCCGCTGCCGCCCACCAGCAGGAGATAGCGCTCGATTCGGCGCGAATTGAAATCGCCATCCAATCCGCACACGACAAACACGGTGTCGATATTCGCCGCAATCACTTGCTGGCGGTAATGCTCGCCCGCCGCACCGCGCTTGATCGCGGAAAACCGCGGCAGCAAGGCCACGATGCGCAACGCTTTGGGGGCATCGCCTTCCACCAACACCCAATCCCCCACCGCCGGCCGCGCCTCGGGGTTGATGTCGCCTTTGCGATAACTGCCAGCGCGTTGCCACTCCGGCAGCGATTCCGCCGGATGCACCACATCAATCGATTCCGACACGCGATACCCGCTGCGGTGCTGCTCCACAATCCGCGCCGGCCGCGCTTGCGGGTGCTCTGTACAGAGTGTTGCCCACGCCGGCGGCAATGTGGCGGGCGTCCAGTGCCAGCCAATGGCGGACAGGGGGGTCATGCGGATGGATATTCGGTCATGCGGGGGATTTTAGCCCCTGAAATTGATTTCCCCGGATGTCCCGGCGTCGCCTACCGCCGGGTGTTCGCTTCGCCGCTCAAATGCGGCTTCGCGATCCACCCGACGCTCTCGACACCGGCGTGCCCCGGCGTGCGAGACCCCATTTCCGCAACGCAACATGATTTCCGCTAGTCTAGACCGCCCAATCCACCCACTTGTACCGATGTCCACTTTCAACCCCCGCAACAAGATCGCCACCCGCACCCGTCTGACCGAAGTCCGCTACGAAATCCGGGGTGAATTGGCGCGGCGCGCGCGGGAGTTGGAAGGCCAGGGCCGCAAGCTCATCAAACTGAACATCGGCAACCCCGGCGCGTTCGGGTTCCGTGCCCCCGAGCATCTGCAAGCCGCCATCGCCGGTGGCATTTCCCGCACCGAC
>Ga0209476_10002872_pt1 | contig 11490 bp, 9 predicted proteins | sample KloWWTrecipitate_FD_187179 | JGI IMG/M metagenome (GOLD analysis project Ga0209476, IMG submission 187179) | Active sludge microbial communities from Klosterneuburg, Austria, studying microevolution and ecology of nitrifiers - Klosterneuburg... | ecosystem: Engineered > WWTP > Aerobic digester >...
GCACCTCACCGGCGCGCAGATGGCCGCCTCGTTGTCGAAGGCGCTGGCGCAGGAAGTGCGTTACAACGCGATAACGCCCGCGGCATTCCGCGCCTTCGGCTTCCCGGGCGCCGACGATCTCGGCAACATGTTCCAGTTCAACCACGACTTCGCCGACGAGTTCTGCAAGGCGCGCGACATCGACGAATCGCGCCGGCTCAATCCCGCGCTGCTGGACTTCGACGCCTGGCTGGCGCAGAACAAGGCGCGGATTCCGCTGGCGTAGGCCGCGCAGGCCCGATGTCCTGGACACCAACGAGACGCTGGAACCCTTCCCGCGCGCATCGACCATGGCCACTACCCGAAAAGCCGCGGGATCCCCCTGCACCGATGCCGGTAGCCGCGACGTCGACGCCTTCCTCGGCCAGCTCGATCATCCGCTGAAGGATGGAATCGAGGCGCTGCGCGGGATCATCCTCGGGGCAAGCGCAGGCATCAGCGAGGGCATCAAGTGGAACTCGCCGAGCTTTCGCACCACGGAGTGGTTCGCGACCGTCAACATCCGCAAGGACGCGTTGATGCTGATCCTGCACCTGGGCGCAAAGACCCGGGACGCCGGCGTCGCCGCGACCCGGATCGATGATCCGGCGGGCCTGCTGAAATGGCTGGGCCGCGACCGGGCCGCGGTGACGTTCCCGGACCTCAAGTCGGTCGAGGACCGCCGCGCCGCACTGGCGCAGCTGGTGCGCCAGTGGACCGCGTTCGTGGACTGAGCGTTGCCTGGTGGCGGCGCCAGCGCGGCGAGGCAGCGCCGTCGCGGCGCTGGCGCCAGACGACTGGCTCAGCCCAGCCGCACCATCACGTGCTTGACCACGGTGTAGTCCTCGAGCGCGTACATCGACATGTCCTTGCCGTAGCCGGACTGCTTGAAGCCGCCGTGCGGCATCTCCGAGACCAGCGGCAGGTGGTCGTTGATCCACACCGTGCCGAAGCGCAGGGCCTTGGCCGCCTTCATCGCGCGGCCCACGTTGCTGGTCCACACGCTGGCGGCGAGACCGTAATCGACGTCGTTCGCATACGCGATGGCTTCCTCGTCGCTCCTGAAGCGGCTGACGGTGATCACCGGGCCGAAGACCTCGCGCTTGACGATCTCGTCGTCGTGCGCGGCGTCGGCGACCAGCGTGGGCTGGTACCAATAGCCCTTGCCGGCGATCGGGTTGCCGCCGCGCAGCACCTTGGCGTGCTTTCCGGCCTTGGCGCGCTCGACGAAGCCCGCCACGCGCTCGCGCTGCTCGCCCGAGACCAGCGGGCCGATGAAGGTGCCGTCGTCCGCTAGGTCGCCGGTGGTGACGCTGCCGACCACGCCGGAGAGCACGTCGACCAGCTTGTCGTAGATCTTCGGACCGCCGTACACGCGGCAGGCGGCGGTGCAGTCCTGGCCGCTGTTGGCGAAGCTCGCGGCCTTGATCACCGCGGCGAGGATCTCGAGGTCGGCGTCGTCGAACACCACGACCGGGGCCTTGCCGCCGAGTTCCAGGTGCACGCGCTTGAGTGAATCCGAGGCCGACTTCGCGATGATCTTGCCGGTGCCCACGTCGCCGGTGAGCGAGACCATGCCGACCTTGGGATGGCGCACCAGCGATGCGCCCGCGGGTTCGCCATGGCCGGTGATCACGTTGAACACGCCGGGCGGGAAGATGTCGGCGGCCAGTTCGGCCAGGCGCAGCGAGGTCAGCGGGGTCTGCTCGGCGGGCTTGAGCACCACCGTGTTGCCGGTGGCGAGCGCCGGGCCGATCTTCCACGCCGCCATCATCAGCGGGTAGTTCCACGGCGCGATCGAGCCGACCACGCCGACCGGCTCGCGCCGGATCATGCTGGTGTAGCCGCCGAGGTACTCGCCGGCGGCCTTGCCTTCGAGGCAGCGCGCGGCGCCGGCGAAGTAGCGCAGGTTGTCGACGATGAAGGGGATCTCGGACTTCGCCAGCCACATCGGCTTGCCGACGTTGGCGCTCTCCAGGGCGGCCAGTTCGTCGCCATGCGATTCGACCCGGTCGGCGAGCTTGAGCAGCGCGGCGGCACGCGCGCCGGGGGTCTGGTCCGACCAGCCGGCGAAGGCCTTGTCGGCCGCCGCCACCGCGCGATCGACGTCGGCCGCGCCGGCCTTGGGCACGCTGGCGATCGCTTGTTCGCTGGCCGGGCTGGCGATGGTCTCGGACTCGCCGGACAGGGCATCGACCAGCTGGCCGTCGACGAAATTCTGGTAACGCTTCATGGCGGGACTCCTGCGGATCGCGCGCGGCGATACGGATGGGGCAGCGGGATCGGGAAACCGGCCGTGTCGCGGGGACAGCGGCCGCGGGCTTCGCTCAGGGCGGCGGCTGCGGGCAGCGCAGCGGGCCGCTGGCATGGCAGTGCAGGGACGGCATTCGAGTCCACATGGTGGACACGATCGTACCCGAAGCGCCGCAGCATGGCGCATGGCATGCGCCGTGTTGCGACGCGACACGCGCCGGTTCGAGGCGCGTCATCATTCTCTCAATGGGGGAAGCTGGGCCGTTGGACCGGACGAGGGTTCGGGGTCGGCCGGGGGCTGCGCAGGACTCGTACCCTCACCCCCAACCCCGCTCCCGGGGGGAGAGGGGGGCAGGGAGAATCTGGTGCTAGCATCGGAGCGGAGCCGCGGTCGATCTGGCCGTGCAATCCGTCGCGCAAACGCAGGGCCGACGATGGCGAATCCGGGTAACGAGACGGCGCGCGCGGGCGCGCCAGGCAAGGGCGCCGCGGTCGAAGTGGCGGATGTCACGCGCCGCTTCGGCGAGCACGTTGCGCTCGACCACGTCAGCGTGACGATCCGCGAAGGCGAGTTCTTCGCCATGCTCGGTCCCTCCGGCTGCGGCAAGACCACCTTGCTGCGCATGATCGCGGGGCTCGACCTGCCCGACTCCGGCCAGATCCGCATCGGCGGCACCGACGCCAGCGAGATTCCCGCGCACCTGCGGCCGGTCAACACCGTGTTCCAGTCCTACGCGCTGTTCCCGCACCTGTCGGTGAAGGACAACGTCGCCTTCGGGCTGCGCATGAAGAAGGTGGCGACAGCCGAGATCGCCTCGCGCGTCGACGAGGTCATGGAGATGATGCGGATCACGGGCTTCGCGGCCCGCAAGCCGCAGCAGCTTTCCGGCGGCCAGCGCCAGCGCGTGGCGCTGGCACGCGCGCTGGTCAACCGGCCCAAGGTGCTGCTGCTCGACGAGCCGCTCGGCGCGCTGGACCTGAAGTTGCGCAAGGAACTGCAGGTCGAGCTGCTGGCGCTGCAGCGCCGCGTCGGCATCACCTTCGTGTTCGTGACCCACGACCAGGAGGAGGCGCTGGTGCTGTCGGACCGGATCGCGGTGATGCGGGCCGGCCAGATCGAGCAGATCGGCGAGGCCGAGGTCCTGTACGAGCGACCGCGCACGCGCTTTGTCGGCCAGTTCCTCGGCTCCTGCAACCTGTTCGAGGGCAAGGTCACCGCGGCTGCGAACGGCAGCCTGCAGGTCGAGACGCCGCTGGGCTCCCTGAGCGCCACGCCGGCGCCGGACATCCGGCCGCGCGCGGTCGGCGACAAGGTCACGCTGGCGATCCGGCCCGAGAAGGTGCGGGTGCTGCAGGCGCCCGGCGACGGCGCCAACGAGATCGAGGCGAAGCTGGCCGAGGTGATCTATTCGGGCTCGTCGAGCGAGTACCAGATGGTCGGCGCCGACGGCTCGAAGTTGAAGGCCCACCTGCTCAACGCGCGCTCCAGCGGCCGCACCTCGGCCAATGGCGAGACCCTGCGGCTGGCGTTCCCGGCCGACAACCTCGTGGTGCTGGAGGATTGAGATGACGCGCCAGGCGGAAGTCCGCTTCGGCGAACGCCTGACCTGGGGCGGCGAGGTCGTGCGTGCGCTGTTCACCAGCGGGCCGGCGATCGCCTGGACCCTGGTGTTCCTGCTGCTGCCGCTGCTGGCGATCGCGTTCCTGAGCTTCATGACCCGCGGCACCTACGGCGAGTGGCAGTTCCCGCTCTCGCTGGGCAACTACAAGCGCCTGCTGGGCTTCGGCGTGCTGGGCTTCGACCCGCTTTACCCGAAGATCATCGCGCGCTCGCTGCTGATGGGCGCGGGCACCACGATCGTCTGCATCCTCGCCAGCCTGCCGCTGGCCTTCTTCATCGCGCGCCTGCCGACGCGCTGGAAGATGCTGGCGCTGACGCTGCTGATCATCCCGTTCTGGACCAACCTGCTGATCCGCACCTACGCCTGGCAAATGCTGCTTGGGCCGGACAGCTTCCTCGCCGGCGTGTCGGCGTTCCTGGGCCTGAGCGAGCCGGGCCGCGCGCTCTATCCGGGCGTGCCGGCGGTCTACATCGGCATGCTGTGCGCGTACCTGCCGTTCATGGCCCTGCCGCTGTATTCGGCCGTCGAGAAGCTCGACTGGAGCCTCGCCGAGGCCGCGAGCGACCTCGGCGCCGATCGCGCCAACGTGTTCCGCCACGCGCTGCTGCCGCAGATCACGCCGGGCCTGGTGGCCGGCGCCATCCTGGTCTTCATTCCCGCGACCGGCCAGTTCGTGGTGCCCGACCTCCTGGGCGGCGCCAAGACCGCGATGCTGGGCAATGCGATCCAGCTCCAGTTCGGGCCCAGCAGGGACTGGCCCTTCGGTTCCGCGATCGCCTTTACCGGCATGGCGATCGTGCTGGTCGGCCTGTTCCTCTACGCGCGCTCGGCCAGCAACCGGCAGGACGGGCTGATATGAAAAAGCCGTCGCTGCCGCTGAGCCTGGGCGCGCTGCTCATCTACGTGTTCCTGTGGGCGCCGCTGGTGGTGGTGTTCATCTATTCCTTCAATTCGGCGCGCTACGGCGGGCCATGGCGCGGCTTCACCACCGAGTGGTACGCCAAGCTCTTCGACAGCCAGGACAAGATCACGGCGGCGTGGAACACGCTGGAACTGGGCGTGGTGAGCACCCTGATCTCGACCGTGCTGGGCACGCTGCTGGGGCTGGGGCTGTCGCGCTACCGCTTCCCGGCCAAGAAGGCCTTCTCGTTCCTGATGTACATCCCGGTCGTGATCCCCGACATCGTGATGGCGGTGGCGCTGCTGCTGCTGTTCGCGCTGGCGCGCAAGTACCTCGGGATCTTCGAGCTGGGCATGACGACGATGATCCTGTCGCACGTCACCTTCCAGATCCCCTTCGTCGCGATCGTGGTGCGCTCGCGCCTGGTCGGCGCCGACCCGGCGATCGAGGAAGCCGCGCACGACCTCGGCGCGACCGGCCTGCAGACCTTCTTCCACGTCACCCTGCCGATGATCCTGCCGGCGGTGGTGGCGGGCGCGATGCTCGCGTTCACGCTGAGCCTCGACGACTTCGTGGTGAGTTTCTTCACCACCGGGCCCGGCGCGACCACGCTGCCCATCCTCATCTATGCGTCGGTCAAGCGCGGCATCACGCCCGACATCAACGCGCTGTCGACCCTGATCGTCGCGGTCACCATGGCCGCGACCATCGTCGCCACGCTGCTGCAACGCCCACCCCGCAATGAAGGAGGCTCCTGATGCGTACTCGGCTGCTTTATCCCTTCGCACTCCTGCTCGCCGCCTGCGGCGGGCAATCCGGCCAGGCGCCCGCGCCCACCGCCGCACCGGCGGCGGATGCGCCGGCGGTCGCGGCGACACCGGCTGCGGCCCCCGCGGCCGACGACTGCAAGCTCAACCTCTTCATCTGGAGCGAGTACATCGATCCGCAGATCGTCGCGGACTTCGAGAAGCAGCACAATTGCAAGGTCACGATCGATCTCTACGAGGACAACGAGGCGATGATCGCCAAGCTCCAGGGCGGCGGCGATTCGCTCTACGACGTGGTGGTCCCGGGCAACTACGTCATCCCGGCGATGACCAAGCTGGGCCTGCTGGCCGAGCTGCGCCACGAGAACATCCCCAACCTCGCCAACCTCGATCCGAACTTCGCCAGCCCCGAGTACGACCCGGGCAACAAGTACACCGTGCCGTACCAGTGGGGCACCGTGGGCATCTATGCGCGCAAGAAGGACGGCAAGCCCACGCCGCGCACCTGGGGCATCCTGTTCGACAAGGACAAGTCGCACGGCGCCTTCCTGCTGATGGACTCGTACCGCGAGATGATGGGCAGCGCGCTGCGCTACAAGGGCTGGAGCGTCAACACGCCCTCGGCCGACCAGCTCAAGGAGATCCGCACGCTGCTGTCGGACGCCAAGAACCGCTCGCAGGGCTTCGAGGGCGGCGTTGGCGGCAAGAACAAGGTGCTGGGCAAGGTCGTGGACGCGGCCGTGGTCTACAACGGCGACGCCGTGCGCGGCATCGCCGACGATCCCGAGACCGAGTACTTCGTGCCCGACGAAGGCGGCGTGATCTGGATCGACAACCTGGCCGTGCCGGCCAAGGCGCCGCATCGCGACGCGGCGGAGAAATTCATCAACTACATCCTCGACCCGAAGGTCGGCGCGGCGTTGTCGAACTTCAACCAGTATGCGACGCCCAACAAGGCGGCCAAGGAGTTCATCACCCCGGCCGACCTCGCCAACACGGCGATCTATCCGCCACCCGAGCAGATGGAGAAGCTGCAGGCCGTGATGGACCTCGGCGACGACGAGAAGATGTACAGCGAGGTCTGGACCCAGGTCCGGTCCGAGTAACGCGTCGAGGGTGCCCGCCAGCGATCGCCCTGCGGTCGCTGGCGGTGGTCCCGCAAGTCCAGCATGCCCCTTTGGGAGCGGCTTCAGCCGCGACCGGTGCCCATCGCGCGCAGAGCGCGCTCCTACAGGGCCGGACTGTAGGAGCGCGCTCTGCGCGCGACAGGCGCGTCGGGCAGGGCGGGGCGCCAGTCGCGGCTGAAGCCGCTCCCACAGGGCTGGTTCGGGCCCTGCCTCCACGGTGTGGATCCATGCCCATCGATAGAACCCGCCTTGCGCAGCTCGTCGAACGCGAAGAGCTGCGCTTCGTCAAGACGCATCCGCGCTCGCAAAGCCTGCACGAGGAGGCGCGCAAGCACCTCCCGGGCGGCGTGCCGATGCACTGGATGGTGCGCTGGCCGGGGGCGTTCCCGCTGTTCGTCGATTCCGCCGCCGGGGCGCGCTTCCGCGATGCCGACGGCCACGAGTACGTCGACTTCTGCCTCGGCGACACCGGCGCGATGGGCGGACACGCGCCGCCCGCGGCGGTGGCGGCGCTCACGGCGCAACTGCCGCGCGGCATCGCCCTGATGCTGCCGACCGCCGATGCGGCGGTCGTGGCGGCAGAGCTCACCCGCCGCTTCGGCCTGCCATGGTGGCAGGCCACGCTCACCGCCACCGATGCCAACCGCTTCGTGATCCGCCTTGCGCGCCACCTCACGCGCCGGCCGAAGGTGCTGGTGTTCAACTGGTGCTACCACGGCACGGTCGACGAGAGCTTCGCCACGCTCGAAGCCGGCCAGGTGGTGCCGCGGCCCGGCAACCTCGGTCCGCCGGTGGCGCCGGCCACGACCACGCGCGTGGTCGAGTTCAATGACCTGGCGGCACTCGAGCGCGAACTGGCGCAAGGCGACGTGGCCTGCGTGCTGTGCGAGCCCGCGCTCACCAACATCGGCATCGTGCTGCCGGATCCCGGATTCCACGCCGCGCTGCGCCAGCTGACGCGGCGCCATGGCACGCTGCTGGTCATCGACGAGACTCATGCCCTGTGCGCGGGGCCCGGGGGCTGCACGCGCGCGTGGGGCCTCGAACCCGATTTCATCACCCTGGGCAAGGCGATCGGCAACGGCATCCCGGCGGCGGTTTACGGCTGCACCGAAGCCGTTGCGGCACGATTGCGCGAGCACCTGCCGTTGTCCACCGCCGACACCGGCGGCATCGGCGGCACGCTCGCCGGCAATGCGTTGTCGCTGGCGGCGATGCGGGTGACACTGGAGTCGGTGCTGACCGACGCGGCCTTCGCGCACATGATCGCGATGGCCGAGCGCTTCACCGCCGGGGTCCAGGCATCGATCGACGCGCACCAGTTGCCCTGGATCGTGCAGCGGCTCGGTTGCCGCGCCGAGTACTGGTTCCGCGGCGACCTGCCGCGCAACGGCGGCGAGGCCGCGGCCTCCATCGATGGCGAACTCGACCGCTACATGCACCTGGCCTGCCTCAACCGCGGCATCCTGATGACGCCGTTCCACAACATGGCGCTGATGTGCCCGGCCACCAGCGCGGCGGACGTGGACCTTCATACGGCCGTTTTCCGCGAATTGGTCGCCGAGCTGGCGGCGCGCTAAGCTAGGCCCATGTCGGTCCTCTTCGCCCATCTCGTCGACGAGACTTTCGCCTCGAACTGCCGTTCGCAGCCGCCACCGCGCGCGAACTGAAATCGAGACGGTCCGGGCGCTGCATTCCGCCGCCTCCGGCCGCCGGGACCCTTCCCGTCGTACCGTCCCCTTGGGGCGTCATTCCCGCGCAAGCGGGAATCCATTTCGCGTTGCTTCCCTGCCAAGTCCAAAGCAGATGGATTCCCGCTTGCGCGGGAACGACGCATGGGACGGGTGGGCCACCGCTGGTCCGCGCACCGCGCCCTCGAATCGCTCCGGAGTCCGATCATGCCGCAAGACCTCAAGGCCGCCGCCCAGCATTCCGCCTACGTGCTCGACCTGATCGGCAAGCAGGTGCTCACGCCCGAAGAGCGCGTGCGCGTCACCCGCGAGTCGGTGCAGTACTGGACCGACCACGTCAACGAAGGCTTCCTCAAGTACCGCAAATCGGTCTCGACCGACTACACCGCGGTGGAGTGGCGCGACGAAGGCGCGGTGTTCCAGGACATCAACGGCAAGGAGTACATCGACTGCCTCGGCGGCTTCGGCATCTACGTCACCGGCCACCGCCATCCCAAGGTGCTCAAGGCCGTGCGCGAGCAGCTCGAGAAGCAGGCGATCCACTCGCAGGAGCTGATCGACCCGCTGCGCACCTATCTCGCGAAACTGGTGGCGCAGATCACCCCGGGCGACCTGCAGTATTCCTTCTTCACCAACTCGGGCACCGAGTCGGTCGAGGCCTGCCTCAAGATGTCGATGCTGGCCACCGGCCGCAAGCACTTCGTCGGCACCATCGGCGCCTTCCACGGCAAGACCCTTGGCGCGCTGGGCGGCACCTCCAAGGCGGTGTTCCGCGAACCCTTCCTGCCCTTGCTCAACTGGTCGCACGTGCCTTTCGGCGACATCGACGCGCTGGCGACGCTGGTCAAGGCCTGCGATTTCTCGGGCAACAAGGTCGCGGCCATCATGCTCGAGCCGATCCAGGGCGAAGGCGGCATCAACGTCGCGCCGCCGGGTTATCTCAAGGCCGCGCGCGAACTGTGCGACGAGTACGGCGCCTGCCTGGTGTTCGACGAGGTCCAGAGCGGCATGGCGCGCTCGGGCCGGATGTTCGCCTGCGAATGGGACGAGGTCACGCCGGACCTGATGGCGCTGGGCAAGGGCTTCGGCGGCGGGGTCATGCCGATCGGCGCCTGCGTGGGCAACGCGAAGACCTGGCAGCGCTACATCGAGAACCCGTTCCTGCACACCACCACCTTCGGCGGCAATCCGCTGGCCTGTTCGGCCGCGATCGCCACCATCAACGTGCTGCTCGAGGAGGACCTCGCGCGCGCCGCGCACGAGAAGGGCCAGTACCTGCTCAAGCGCATGGGCGAGATCGCCGCGCGCCACCCGAAGGTGATGGTGGGCGCGCGCGGGCGCGGCCTGATGCTCGGCATGGAGTTCAGCGACAACGAGCTCGGCTACGAGGTGTCGAAGAACCTGTTCGCGCGCAATATCCTCATCTCCGGGACCTACATCAACTCGCGCGTGCTGCGGGTGGAGCCGGCGCTGAACATCGCCTATCCGCAGCTCGACACCTTCCTCAATGCGCTGGAGGATTCGCTCGGGCAGGTCGAGCGCGACCGGCGCCTGGCGTAACGCGGCGTCCGGCGGAGAAAGGACCATGGCCGCAGGCGACAGCCACACGCCCGCCCGCACCGACCTCGCACTGGTGCGAGAATCGGATCGCGGCACGCTGGCGGAGCCCACGTGGTCGGGCGTCACCAGCTTCATGCGCCGCCGCTACCGCAAGGCGCTGGACGGCGTCGACGTGGCCGTCGTGGGGATGCCCTACGACCTCGCCACCACCAATCGCCCGGGAGCCCGCCTGGGCCCGCGGGCGATGCGCGCCGCCTCGGCCTCGCTGGCCTGGGCGCCGCCCTACGCGTGGGGTTTCGATCCCTTCGAGCGCCTCGTCGTGGTCGACCATGGTGACGTCCTGGTCGACCACGGCCATCCCGGCGAGGTGCCTGCGGCGATCACCGCGGCCTATGCGCGGATCGTCGCCCAGGGCGTGGTGCCGCTGACCCTGGGTGGCGACCACTACGTCAGCTACCCGATCCTGCGCGCGCTGCACGGCCGGCACGGGCCGCTGGCGCTGGTGCATTTCGACGCCCACTCGGACACCTGGCGCGAGGAGGGCGAGCGCATCGACCACGGTTCGATGTTCTTCCACGCCGCGCGCCACGGCTACGTCGACCCGGCGCGCTCGATCCAGCTGGGCATGCGCACGCACAACCCCGAGACCCATGGCTACGAGGTGCGCGACGCGCGCTGGCTGCACCGGCACGGCGTCGAGGCGGCGATCGAGCGCATTCGCGCGCGGGTCGCGGGCGCGAAGTGCTATGTCAGCTTCGATATCGATTTCCTCGATCCTTCGGCGGCGCCGGGCACGGGCACGCCGGTGGTGGGCGGCTTCTCCACCCATGTCGCGCTGGAACTGGTGCGCGGCCTGGCCGGGCTCGACATCGTGGGCATGGACGTGGTGGAGGTGTCGCCGCCGTACGACCACGCGGAGATGACCGCGCTGGCGGGGGCCAGCATCGCGCACGAGTTGCTGGCCGCGCATGCATCGCGATTCGGGGAGCGCCGATCCTGACCTCGCCATTCAGGAGCGGCTTCAGCCGCGACCGAAGCCTATCGCGCGCAGAGCGCGCTCCTACAGAGCCGGTCTTGTGGGAGCGCGCTCTGCGCGCGATAGGCTTCGGTCGCGGCTCAAGGTCCTCCTCCAGGGGTGCAGTTCAAGACCAGCGCGGCGCAAGCTGACCCAAGGGGGGGACGATCGATGCGCTGGCTGCACGCGCTGCTGGCCGTGGCCATGAACGCGGTGCCGGTCGTCGGCGTGCTCGCCTACGGCTGGTCGGTGCCGACGATCCTGGTGCTGTTCTGGCTCGAGAACGTGGCCATCACGGTCGCGCACTGCCTGCGCATCGCCGCCCACCGCCGGCTTACCCGTCGTGCCGGCCACTGGCAGCACGTGATGACGTCGAACCGGGTCGAGCATCCGACCACCCTGCTGGCCGACTACGCGTGGATGGCGGGCTTCTTCACCTTCGGCCATGGCATCTTCGTGCTGCTGTTCGCGTTGCTGGTGATACCGCAGCATGGCGGGGCGAGCGCCTACTTCGATGCTGGCGAGTTCCTGGTCGG
>Ga0209476_10002873_pt1 | contig 11488 bp, 5 predicted proteins | sample KloWWTrecipitate_FD_187179 | JGI IMG/M metagenome (GOLD analysis project Ga0209476, IMG submission 187179) | Active sludge microbial communities from Klosterneuburg, Austria, studying microevolution and ecology of nitrifiers - Klosterneuburg... | ecosystem: Engineered > WWTP > Aerobic digester >...
CCCGTCACATCCAGCCCCATCCGCCCCGACGGGCCGGTGGCATGGACGATCTCGAGCCGGAGCGTCGATGTATCGCCCGGTGCGAGGAAGCGCGGGACCGAAGCGGTCACCACCACCGGATCACGCACCAGCACATCCTGATTTGCCTGCCCGATGGATGATTTCGACCAGGCCACCGCCATCAGCTTGACCGTGCCGTTGAACGACGGCAGGGCAAATTCGGTGCGCGCATAGCCGTCCGCGCCCACTTCGATCGGGCCGGAAAAATAGGCCACCAGCTCTTCGGTCGGCGGCGGGGATTTCAGCTTCACGCCCCCCGCGTCGCCGCCGGACCGCACCGCGCCCTGCGCACCATTCTGTCCGTCGATCAGACGTCCGTAGATGTCGCGGATCGCCATGCCAAGCTTTTGCTGGCCGAAATAATGGTCTTCGGGATCGGGGGCCTCAAAAGCCGTCAGGTTCAAGATGCCCACATCCACCGCAGCCAGCGTCACCCAGGCTTTCTCACCCTCAGCAACACCTTCGACTTTCACCGCCACCGGCAGCGGGCCGCGCGGGTCGACTTCCGCACCCGCCTCGATCGTCGTGGTCAGGCGTTTCGCACCCGGATCGACCTTGGCGTAGGACAGGCCCAACGCGCGCGACGGCGTGCGCCCAGCGGCCACATCCATGGGCCGAAGAACCGACGCGGTCACATAGGCGCCCGCGCCCCAATCGTCCGTCACCGGCAATTCGATGGTGTTTTCACCCTCGGTCACCGGCACGGCCTTCATGTCGACAAGGTGGTTTGACACAACGGTGATCAGCGCCACACCGGCCGACCGCGGCACGATCCGCACCCGGGCGGTATCGCCTGCCTTGTAGGCCGGCTGGTCCAGCGCGATGTCGAGCGTGTCGGGCGTATTGGCCGCATCCGCCGGCACATACCAGCCCGCATAGAATTCGGTCGAGGCCGCGACGGGCGAACCATCGGCGGCCGTCACCACCAGCTCATAATTGCCCCATTCCACCAGACCCTTGACCGAAACCGGATCAGTCCCCAGATCGGCGTCGCCTTCGGCCACGGTCGTGCGGGTCGTGGTCACGTCCCAGTTCCACTGTCCATAAAGCGCATACCACTGATAGCGCGTTTCCAGACGGTTGATCTTCCAATGCACCTTCAGCGCAGAAGGCTGCGCATCCGGTCCAACCGCTATCAGGTCAAACGCTGCATCGGCATTTTCCGCCGTCACCCCGTCCTTGAAGGCAGGCTTGATACCGATAACCGGCGTCGCGGGCAGAAGCGTGCGTTCGATAGTGCGTTCCACCGGGCGGCCCGACCCTTCGGTCAGACGGATCGCATAGCGCGCGGTCAGCGGGCGGTTCGCGGTCGGCCCCAGATCGGGCAGGGTCACGAAAACTGTGCTGTTGCCTTCGGCGTCGGTCTTTCCCGCTTCATAGATCGAATCGAATTGGGGCGAGAAGAACTCGTCGTATTTGCCGAAGCGGAAGCCGGGGAAAGCTTCAAGCGTATCGACCGCCGACAGGCGATAATCGCCTTCGATCGGCAGATCGGCCCCCGGTGCGCCGAAAAGATAACGGGCGGCAATCCCGATTTCAGCCCCGTCGGCGGCGGACATCGGCCCTTCGGGCAGGGTCAGGGCGAAGTCGATCCGTTCGGGCAGGAAATCTTCGACCAGGAACGCCTGCGAAGCGAGGACAGTATTTTCATCCTCGGCAAAAACTTCGATCCGCCAGGTGCCGCGCGGGGCGGACCCTTCCAGCGGGAAGCTGACGGCACGGCCGCCGCCGCCCGCATCGGGCGACAGAAGGCGGGAATATTCGACACCATCGGGGCGCAGGATGCGCGCAGTCAGCGGCAGGCTTTCGATCCCGGTCATCACCGGATCGCGCGCCAGAATCGTGGCATTCACCGTCTCGCCCGCGCGATAGGCGCCGCGGTCCGTGGACAGGAACACATCTACAGCAGGCGCCGCCGGGCGTCCCTCCACGCCACGATCCGACAGGTCAAACTCAGGCTCGTTCAACGACAGGAAGGAATAGTCCTCGCCTTCCTCCACCGTCACCAGCGCGGGCGATGACCCGCCGGTGCCCGCGACCTGCGCAGCGGGGAAAAGCGCATAGCCCTGATCGTCGGTCGTGACGGTTCCGATGACGGAATTGGCACGGTTGACCAGCGTGACCTTCGCCCCGGCCTTGGCCGAGGCGTCATTCAGGCTGCGCACGAACACATGCAACCCGTCCGTGCCCTGCATCGTGGTCAGCCCGAGGTCGGAGATCACGAACCATTGCATTGCGGGCGGGATATGTTCGGGGTCGCTGTCGGGGATCGCGGCCTGAAGCGCATAGATGCCCGGTCCAAGGTCTTTCAGCACCTCGTCCATCGGCAGGCGCGTTGTCACATCGCGGTTGGCTTCGGCCTGTGCCGTATCGGCCTCTCCGCTCCAGACCTGTTCGGCATATTGACTGGTGAAGTAATCCGCCGACCAATAGTCGAGCGGGCGCCCCACATAGTCATCGGCGAAAGCCCGCACGAGATTGCGATCGGAAATCCGGTTCAGACTCAGCGTCAGCTTGGCCGCGTTCACCGTTTCAACCGGAATGCCGCTTTCTGCCGCGCGCGGCAGAATATAGGCCCGGCCGGGGAAGCGGACGGCAGCGGCACGGTCGCGCACATAGGCCTGAATGGAAACATCTTCGGCCAGCACCTCGCCTGTGGCCGCTGGCAGACCTTCGCGGAAGGTCACAGTGTAGCGCTTGCCATGTTCCACACCGCTGATGCAAATCCGGTTGTCGGAGGCTTCGACGGCAAGGGCAGTATCGGCAAGCTGCACGAAATTTGCGTAATCGACGCCCGACGTCACCAGCGATGCATTGAAAGTCGCGCAGATGCGCGGCGCGGCCAGATCGGCCTCTACCGTATGTTCGTTGAGGTTGAAGCCATATTTGCCGACCGCACCATCCAGCATCGCCGCCGTATCGTCGCGCGGGGCCAGATCCTGCGCCAGTTTCAGCGCCGGGATCATGTCGCGGCCCCGGCCTGTCGCCTCCAGCGCGCGGGCCAGCGTCGGCAGGATCGTGGCCTGAAGGTTCACATTGTCGGCACGCAGATAGGCGTTCACGGACGCAGACAGGGCCCGCCAGGACAGGTCCGCACTCTGGTTCGGGTCGGCCAAGGCGGCGGCCAGAAGCATGTCGGCATACCCCGCCCACTGATCCGCCGCGTCGGTCAGATTGAGCGCGGCACCCTGCGCACGCGACGCCCCCAGATAATCGCCATTGGCGAAAGCATCGGACGCGGTGGCCAGCAGATCCTCTTCCGCCCAATCGCCGGTGATATGTTCGCGCGCCAGCCCCTGTGCCTGTGCCAGGGCCGCATCAAAGTCGGACGATTGCAGAAACGCCAGGTCGGCCGCCCGGGCAGCGGCGACACCGGCAGCCCCTTCGTTGGCGGTCCTTACCCAGCCGGAATAGGCCCCGGCATAGGGTTCTTGCGAACTGACATCCGATTTCAGGAAGCAGGAGTTCGCCTTGGCATTGAAGGTCATCGCCGTACAGGCGGTGTTGGCCAGACAGGCGGCCTCGCAAGCGTCAATTGTCGTGTCAAAAATCGACTGAACGTCCGATCCGTAGAAATCCATCCCCTCCGTCAGCACAAGCCGCCGTTCGGGCACATAGCTGCGGTCCTGCGCGACTGCGGCCGGCGCGGAAAAAGCCAGGGCGACGGAAATCAGACAAGCCGACAAACGCATGGGAACCTCCTGCAATACAACCGGAAAGGTGCCATGCGCCGGGGGGCAAAGGCAATGAGTCGCGATGGCGGAATTCCATACCTTTCACATGTTTAGGGCTTCTTCACCCGCGTCGGGCAAAGTCGGACGGCAGAAGCAACTCGAACAGGCCGGGGCAGGGCTGAAGTGAATATTGCGGACAAGCTGGTGAAGGAACGCCGCGCCCGTCTGGCGGCGGAAATGCTGCTCGACCAGAAATCGCGGGAACTGCGGGAAGCGAACGCGCGCCTGTCAAACCATGCACGCACGCTTTCGGAAACCGTCGTCGAGCAGCGCCAGGATCTGGTGCAGGTCCAGACCGAGCGCGAGGAGTTGCGTGGCCGCAACAGCCATGTCGAATCCGAGCTTGAACGCGCGCATTTCGCCCTGCAGCAGGCCCAGCGCCGTCTGTGGGAAGCGCTGGAAACCATTGAGGACGGGTTCGCCGTCTTCGACGCCGACATGCGCCTGATCATCGCCAATGGCGCTTATGTGGCGCTGTTTCAGGGACGCTGCGATCTGGCGGTGGGACGGAAATACGAACATCTGATCCGCATGATGGCGGTGCAGCAGATCGTCGATCTTGAAGGCGGGGACGAACATGACTGGCTGAACGAAATGGTGGCGCGCCTGATGCGCGCCCACATCGCGCCGAAGGTCGTGAAGCTGACGGACGGGCGGTTTTTGCGTTTCATCGACCGTCGCGGCGAAGCGGGCGATCTGGTCTGCCTTGTCGCCGACATCACCGACATGATGAAACGCGAGGCCGAACTGGAAGAAGCCCGCGCCAAGGCCGAAGCGGCCAACCGCGCCAAATCCGCCTTCCTTGCCAATATGAGCCACGAAATCCGCACCCCGATGAATGGGGTGGTGGGCATGGCCGATCTTCTGTGCGAGACGCCGCTGTCGGACGAACAGCGCCTGTTCGCCGAAACCATCAAATCCTCTGGCGAGGCTTTGCTGACGATCAGCAACGACGTGTTGGATTATTCAAAGGCCGAAGCTGACAAGCTCAGGCTCTATCCCGAACCTTTCGATCTGGAGCGCTGCCTGCACGAGGTGATGCTGCTTTTGCAGCCCACTGCGCGTGACAAGGGCGTCGATCTGATTCTTGATTATGACCTGTTCCTGCCCACGCGGTTCATCGCCGATCCGGGGCGGATGCGGCAGATCGTGACGAACCTTCTGGGCAATGCGGTGAAGTTTACCACGCAAGGTTACGTTCTGGCGCGTGTAGTGGGACTGGAACGGGAGCCGGGCGCCTTTGATCTGCACATTACCATCGAAGATACCGGAATCGGCATCGCACCCGAGCATGTCGAACATATCTTCGGCGAGTTCAATCAGGTGGAGGATCAGACCAACCGCAAGTTCGGGGGCACCGGGCTTGGCCTGGCCATAACCCGACAGCTGGTCGCGTTGATGGGGGGCGAGATTTGGGTGGACAGCGAGCCGGGGAAAGGGTCGTGCTTCGGCTTCCGCATCCCGGTTCCGGCCGCCGAACCCCTGCCTGAAGAACCGGCGAACCGGCCCGTGACCCTGCGCAAGGCCCTGATCATCGACGAAGCCCTCATCGGGAGAGAGATATTGTCCCGCCAGTTGCGCGCCTTCGGGCTTGAGGTGACAAGCTGCCGATCAGTTGCGGACGCGCAGGGCGAACTGGTGGCCGACCGGACCTTCGACATCGTGCTGGCCGACCATGATCAGGGCGGCGGACGGGGCGTGATGATTGCGGCTGAGCTGCGCGGGGCAGGTCTGGTGGCGCCGATCCTGCTTTACAGCGCCAGCCCGATGAACCTGCGCTCCTCGGCGGGGCTGGTCCAGGGGCTTTTGCAAAAGCCAATCCTGCGCAGTGATCTTTTTCGCAAGCTTCAGGGTCTTTCTGTACCGCCGGATGGCCCCGCCGCACCCCTCGCGCCAACCGCGTCCTACGTGCAACCGGCAAGCCTGCGGCAAATGCGCATCCTGGCCGCGGAAGACAACCGCACCAACCAGCTCGTGTTCCGCAAGATGGTGCAGGGCTGTGACATCGACCTGCAGTTTGCCGCCAACGGGCGCGAAGCGGTCGAACTCTGGAAGGCCCACAAACCCGACCTGATCTTCATGGATATCTCCATGCCCGAAATCGACGGGCGCGAGGCAACACGCCAGATACGCACAGCAGAGGCGGAGGCGGGGCGCGGCGAACATGTGCCGATCATCGCGATGACCGCCCATGCGATGGAAGGCGACAGCGACAGTATCCTTGCGGCTGGGCTGGATCACTACCTGACAAAGCCGCTGAAAAAGCCCGAGATCATCGACAAGATCGGAAGATTCTGCCCAAAAGGGGCGCGAACGCCCCTGCCCGGCGACAAGCCCTAGAGGATCAGCCTTCGCTCAGGGCCGCCAGAAAGGCCGGCCCGAACCTGTCCAGCTTTTCGCCCTCGATGCCAGCGATGCGCGACAGGGCCGCCAGATCGCGCGGGCGCTGTTCGGCGATGCGGCGCAAGACGGTGGGCGCGCAGGACATCGGCTTGCCGTACCCATCCTCGCCGCGTTCCAGACGCTGCTGCTCATCTTGCAACCTGTCGAACAATGTACCTGCCGGACGCCCTGCCAAGCGCACCCTTGCGGGATGAACATGCGCCGCGGCGCCGGTGATCACTTCCAGAAAGGCCGCGCCGAAACTTTCCAGTTTCTTCGCGCCCACCCCCGACACCTGCGCCATCTGATCAAGCGTCTCAGGCCGGTTTTCGGCCATTTCCATCAATGTCCTGTCGGGGAAGATCACATAGGCAGGCACCCGCGCCGCTTCGGCCAGCGCCCGGCGCTTGGCCTTCAGCGCCGACAGGAGTGGGGCATTTTCGTCCGACACGAGCGCGCGGACCACGGGGCCGCCCACCGCCGTGCGGATCGTATCCTTCCGCAGCGTGATCGTCTCTTCGCCACGCAGGATCGGGCGGGCGGCATCGGTCATGCGGAAGGCGCCATGGCGTTCGGGATCAGGGCGGATCAGGTCGCGCCCGGTCATCTGGCGAAAGACCGCCTGCCACTGGGCCTTGGTCAGGTCGCGCCCAACGGCGAAGGTCGGCAGGCCGTCATGGCCGCGGGTCCGCACCTTTTCGGTCAGCGTGCCGGTCAGAATGTCGATCAGATGCCCCGCGCCGAAACTCTCGCCGGTGCGCAGCATCGCCGACAGCGCCTTCCTGACCGCATCCGTCGCATCGAAGACCTCGGGCGGGGTATCGCACAGGTCACAGGCCCCGCAGGGGTCCGATGCTTCACCGAAATAGGAGAGCAGAAGCTGGCGGCGACAGGCCGTTGCTTCGGCCAGACCGAGCAGATGATTGAGCCTTGCATGATCGGCGGCCTTGCGTTCCTGCGGTGCCACGCCTTCGTCGATCTGGGTGCGGCGCAGGCGGATATCTTCCGCCCCATAAAGGGTCAGCGTTTCGGCCGACGCACCATCGCGCCCGGCGCGGCCGATTTCCTGATAGTAGCTCTCGATCGACTTCGGCAGGTCGGCATGCGCCACCCAGCGGATGTCGGGCTTGTCGATCCCCATACCGAATGCCACCGTCGCCACCACGATCAGCCCATCCTCGCGCTGAAAGCGGGCCTCCGTCAGGCGGCGGTCCTCGGCCTCCATCCCTGCGTGATAGTGGCAGGCGGAATGGCCGGCCTCGCGCAAGGCCTGTGCCAGCACCTCGGTCTTGGCGCGGCTGGCGGCATAGACGATGCCCGACTGGCCGCGGCGTGCATCGGCGAAGGCCAGGATCTGGGCGCGCGGCTGATCCTTGACCGCGAAGGCCAGATGGATGTTCGGCCGGTCAAACCCGCGCAGGAAGGTGGCTGGTTCCGCCCCGTCAAAAAGGCGCGTGACAATCTCGGCCCGGGTTTCTTCGTCCGCCGTCGCGGTGAAAGCGGCCAAGGGCACGTTCAGCGCGCGGCGAAGTTCGCCGATACGCAGGTAGTCGGGCCGGAAGTCATGGCCCCACTGGCTGACGCAATGCGCCTCGTCCACCGCGATCAGCCGCGTGCCGATCCGCCGCAAGAGGGTCAGCGTCCCGCCCGAGGCCAACCGTTCCGGCGCCATGTAGAGAAGCTTCAGTCGCCCTTCATCGAGTGCGGCGAACACTTCCTCTGTCTCCGCCTCGGTATTGCCTGAGGTGAGGGCGCCCGCCTCCACCCCCGCCTCGCGCAGGCTGCGAACTTGATCGCGCATCAGGGCGATCAGCGGCGAGATGACCACCGTCACCCCATCCAGAAGCAGCGCAGGCAGCTGAAAACACAGCGATTTTCCACCGCCAGTCGGCATGATCGCCAACGTATTGCGCCCCGCCGCCACGGCCGCCACAATCTCCGCCTGGCCAGGCCGGAAAGAGGAAAAACCGAAGATGGAGGCGAGAAGCGCCCCGGCCTGCTGCATTTTGTCTACCGCTCGTTTTGTGCCAGGAATCGCACGCACGGGCGGCGGCGGCAAGCCATTGCCGCGTTTTTCGGTAAGGGCGGTGAAAACGGAGTTTTGAAAAAACTCCGTGACGATCTCTTTGCAAGAAATCGGCGGGCGCGCAGGTTCGCCTTAATAGCCGTAGAAGAAACCTGAGTTGTTGATCAGCACGCGTTGCAGGATCAAAAGCCCGATGAAGGCCACCAGCGGCGCAAGATCAAGGCCGGGGGTCGCGGGCAGGAACCGCCGGATCGGCGCATAAAGCGGCTCCAGTATCCGGTTCAACCCATACCAGATCTGCGCCACCTGCGGCTGGCGCAGGTTCAGCACCTGAAAGCTGATCAGCCAGGACAGGATGATCTGCGCGATCATCACATACCAGGCGACATTCAGAAAAAGCATCAGCGCTTCAAAAAGCGAGGCCATGGGCATCTCCGGCAAACGAACGCCGACAGAGGTAAGGTCTATCCCCGGTTCCCGCAAGGCGATAACGCAACGTCGGCGGTTGACGTTGCCGTTGCGTCCGGTCACGCCAGTGCAAGACATTGCCCGAGGTTCAGAATGTATCCCTTCGCCCGCATGATGAAAGAGCTTTGGATCAGCCATCGGCAGACGCCGCTGGACCTCCTAGATACGCATGTGTCCCATCACATGTGCTGGCCCTGGGATCTGGATATGTGGGTCGAGCTGAACAACGGTCGCACGCTGACCCTTTATGATCTGGGCCGTATTCCGCTGGCGGTGCGCACGGGCCTGGGCCAGGTGATCCGGCAAAAGCGCTGGGGGATCACGGTGGCGGGCAGCAACGTGCGCTATCGCCGCCGGGTGCGCATGTTCGACCGGATCGAGATGCACAGCCGCTGTATCGGCTGGGACAGGCGCTTTCTCTATATGGAACAAAGCATGTGGCGGGACGGTGAATGCACCAGCCACATGCTGCTGCGGTCAGCGGTGACATCTGCCAAGGGCATGGTGCCGCCGGAGGAGGTTCTGGCCGCCCTTGGCCAGAAGCTGGAAAGCCCGCCCCTGCCCGGTTGGGTTCTGGCCTGGATTGCGGCGGACGCCGAACGCCCCTGGCCGCCGGAACGGTGAGTTCCGCCCGACCTCCAGCGGCCCGACCGGCCCGGATATCTGAGGACAGAAATGCGGAAGGTGGCGGCCGTGACAGCGCCATCGGGCACTTGCTTTGGCCCCGCCTTTCGGGCTTCATCACGGCAATGACAGGTAAGGGGCAGGGCATGTCGGTTTCGGCAAGAAAACGCATCTGGGGCTGGTATTTCTTCGACTGGGCCAGCCAGCCTTACAATACGCTGATGCTGACCTTCGTCTTCGGGCCCTATTTCGCCGAAGTCGCCCGTGCGCATTTCGCGGCGCAGGGCATGGGGGCCGATGCGGCGGGGGCGGCGGCGCAGGCCTATTGGGGCTGGGGCCAGACGCTTTCGGGCGTGATCATCGCCCTTCTTGCCCCGATCCTCGGCGCCGTTGCGGATGGCAGGGGGCGGCGGATGATCTGGATCTGGTTCTTCTCGACCTTCTACATCGCCGGGGCCTGGGGGGTGTGGTATCTGACGCCGGACCAGCCTGATCTTTTCCGCGCCATGATGTGGTTTGGCATCGGCCTGATCGGGATGGAGTTCGCAACCATCTTCACCAATTCCTTCATGCCCGACCTGACGGATGACGACGACATGGGCAAAATGTCCGGCTCGGGTTTTGCCTTCGGCTATCTGGGTGGCATCGTCGCCCTGGTGATCATGCTTTTGCTCTTTGCCGAAAACAGCACCACCGGCAAGACACTGATCGGCATCGACCCGATCCTCGGCCTCGACAATGCCAGCCGCGAAGGCACGCGCGCGGTCGGCCCCTTTACGGCGGTCTGGTATGTGATCTTCATGGTGCCCTTCTTCCTGTGGGTGCGCGAAGTCCCCCGCTCGCGCCCGGTCGTCCGGCTTGGAGCAGCACTTGGTGAATTGTGGCAGCTGATCCTGTCCCTGAAGGACCGCCAAAGCCTTGGTGCGCATCTCTTGAGTTCGATGTTCTACCGCGATGCGTTGAACGCGCTTTATGGGTTCGGCGGGGTCTATGCCTCGGGCGTGCTGGGCTGGTCGGTCACGAAGATCGGGATCTTCGGCATCGCGGGCGCGATTTCGGCGACGATCTTCAGCTGGCTGGGCGGCAAGATGGACAGTGCGCGCGGGCCAAAGCCGGTGATCAACCTGTCGATGTATGTGCTGATTCTGGTCTGTCTGGTAATCGCCGGCATGTCGCGCGAGGCTTTCTATGGCGTCCCCTTCGCCGAAGGCTCGCCCTGGCCGGACTATATCTTCTATGGCTGCGGTATCTTGATCGGCGCGGCCGGGGGCACGTTACAATCGGCCAGCCGCACAATGATGGTTTTCCACACGACGCCCGATCGCGCGACCGAATCCTTCGGGCTTTACGCCCTGTCGGGCAAGGCCACCGCCTTCATCGCCCCCTTCTGCATCGCGCTTTTCACTACGATCACCGGATCGCAGCGGATCGGCATCGCCATACCATTGATCGCGCTTTTCCTTGTGGGCATGGTGCTCTTGAAATGGGTCAAACCCCTGGGGGAACGGTGAAGACAGCGCGTATCTTTGGACTGACAATCCTGCTGGCGCTTTGCGCAGCGCAGCCCGGCAGCGCGAAAGAGGCTTTGGCCGCCAATCTTTTCGGCGCCGTCAGCGCGGGCTCGTCCCAGGCACCATCGCCGATCGGGTCTTACTCGCGCGGCTGCGGGGCGGGCATGGTGGAACTGCCGGAAAGTGGCCCGACCTGGCAGGCGATGCGCCTGTCGCGCAACCGCAACTGGGGTCAGCCTGAGCTGGTGGACTATATCATCGACCTGTCGGAGGCCGCGACGCGTGCCGGTTGGCGGGGGCTTTATGTAGGCGATCTCAGCCAACCGCGGGGCGGCCCGAGCATTTCGGGTCATCTCAGCCACCAGACCGGGCTTGATGTCGATATCTGGTATACACCGCCGCCGCGCCTTGACCTGTCGAAGGGCGAGCGGGAAAAGCTTGGCGCGATGATCGTGCGCACCGACGATCAGACGCGCGTGAACGGCAATTGGACGGGTTCTCATGCGGCGGTCCTGAAGGCGGCAGCCTCCGACAAGAGGGTTGACCGGATCTTCGTTGCGGCCGCCATCAAGATCGAGATGTGCAAGACCGCGACCGCCAAAGACAAGAAATGGCTTCAGAAGATCCGGCCGATCTATGGCCATCACGACCATTTCCATGTGCGGCTGAAATGCCCCAAGGGC
>Ga0209476_10002876_pt1 | contig 11484 bp, 6 predicted proteins | sample KloWWTrecipitate_FD_187179 | JGI IMG/M metagenome (GOLD analysis project Ga0209476, IMG submission 187179) | Active sludge microbial communities from Klosterneuburg, Austria, studying microevolution and ecology of nitrifiers - Klosterneuburg... | ecosystem: Engineered > WWTP > Aerobic digester >...
ATCCCGGCGGCGAGATCGTCTCTGGCCCGAAGACTACGGCGATTCGCCAGTTGATGAGCGACATGGCGCAGACCGCGCGGGCGCAGATGCTGTCCGGGTATATGCCGAGGGTTAACTACTAGCCGGGGGACTGTTGAAAGAGAGGGGCGGAACCAGCGAGTCACCGGTTGCCGCTCCCTCCCTTCCCCAAGTACGGGGTTTGGGGTGATTGCATAGTACCCCACCTCGTCAACCGTTGCAACACCCCACTACCATCAACATGTGGTAATCGTAATTGACGACTTCGCCGTAGACTCCAACACGGTGCAGCCTAAGGCTAAGCCTGCCGTCCCCCCTGTCACCCCGCTGTACGACGACAATACGATGTACAACACTACAGTGTATCCGGGCAAGCAGGTGTCCGCGCCATCTGCGGCTGAGCAGCCGGTCGTCTACCAAGCGCCGATTTGGGAGAGCGCAACTCAGACTTACCGCGACCCGGCGAGCGGGTTGCTGTGGCTGGATGACGGTACGCCTGGCGGACAGTGGGTTAGTGATACGGCGTACGCAGCACGGAAAGCCCCAGCACCTGCGCCGCCTCCTCCCGTTGGCCAAGAAGATTCTTACGACTTCTACAGCAACCCAGACTGGAACACCGACTCGGACGCCTACTGGCAGACGTACAACCCCGGTAAGGTTGAGAGTTTGATGACCGAGTGGGACTGGAATCTCGACTCTGACCGAGCGCAACCTATCTATGGTACGGAGAGAAACGAAGAACTCAGGCGTCGTCGTGGGCAAAACTATACCGATATGATTATTGAATTGTCCGGGCAGAACATAATAGAGCCCATTAGCGGTGCGGACATGCAAAGAGACCTCGGAGATCAGTACAACTATTCTTTACCCTACCGACAAGAGTGGAATAGATCTTTGGTGAACAGCCTTCCTTACACAACTTCTGCCAAGGACTTTTTTGTCAACGACACCCCCGAATTTCTCGGAACGGAGGTTCCCTTTAACTACGGATCTATTGTTAGGCCTAAATACGGCGGGTATGCCGGTAACGGGTGGACAGCGGCTACAGTCTCGCCCAACACGTTTTTACATGAACGTGGGCACCAATGGGATGCTGCAACTGGGAAGGGTTCTGTAGACGCTCCGCCTCCGAGAGAACCTGTAAATTACCTACCGGACGGTAGACCTGCTCCTCCAGCACAAGGGCCGCTAGGCACCGTCGCTCGTAATGAGGAGTTCGTAAACACAGTTCTCGCGGTCATGTCAAATCCAGATACTCCACAGTGGCTTTACGATTCTTTGCAGAGTGGGTATCGGTGGGGTTCGGAGCAAAACAACTTGGCAGGTGAGATTTACGCGGAGTTGGTGGAGGCTGCTGCCTATAGGTGGGAGGAGATACCACCAGAACTTAGGAAATATCTAGGCGACCTTTACTATGGTTCATGGCAGAATACGCAAAACCTTGCTCCCAGTATATATGCTGGTAACTCTATGCAAGGGATGATCAGTAACTACAAACCCCCATTGCCCTGAACACGCTGTACACCCGCTAGTACCATAGAACCGTGGCAATCGTTCTAGGAACCGATGATCCTGTCTTCTCCAACGGGAAGCAGACTACCGCGCCCAAGCCTATTCCGGCTCCCGCGCCAGCCCCGGCTCCTGCGGCTGTCTACGACTACCAGCAGTACACCGATCCTTACACGGCTATCCCCGATTCGCAGGGGTACGCTTCTCCCGTTCCTGGCGTAGTTGACTCCACCCCGTATTGGGTAAATGACCCCGGCTATGTGGGTAGCGGTGGCGGGTACACCCTTGACCCGAAAACCGGGCTTGTATGGATTGACCCGCTCAATCGTTGGGGCACACTCACTGAACTTCAGAATGCTTTTTACGGCGCGGGAACAGGTGCGTACGGAGAGTCCGTCTCGCCCGCTGGTTATGTGCCTCCTCCAGAGCCCAGTGCTGTGCAAAAGGCTGCAGACTCCGCATTTCAGTTTGTTGCCGCTCCTTACGATTACACCCTTCCCGGCTACACAGCGCCACAGTCTGCTCCCGTAGAAATCAAGAATCAGCAGGTAGGTTACGCCAACCCGTGGGACACAGTGCCCGGCGCTGCTGGCTACTATCAGCCTGGTTCCGGTCTGGACCAGGTAGACATGACTCCTTCCTCCCGCGCGGTGCCCAACATCACCAGCGGCGGGAATGTGTGGGACTCTACCCTCCAAACCTGGGTTGACCCCTCCGGCCGCATCTGGTGGCCTGCGCTGCAAGACTGGCTCACCCGCGCGGAATACCTGCGTGTTACCAAAGGTCTGTCCCGGTATGAAAGTCCCCTCCTCGGTGTCGTCAACAAGGCAGCCGGGATGTTCCCGTTTGTGGATAACGCTGCCCCCGAAGCGTTCAACGCACTTGATCGTGGTGGCCCCGCACTTAGCCCGGACTTTGCACGAGCTGACGCTGATCTCGTATCCACTATTGCGGGCCAGCCCTACGCCTACCAGTCCTCCTCCGGTCTGCCTATCGACTATGTGGACGATGCTCTCCAAGGTGTAGAACGCCGCGACTTCAGCTACGTTGACCCGTACAAGTACGAGGCTGCAGCAAAACTCTTCAACATTGCCAACCGTACGCTCGGTCGTGCCTATCCTCTAAAGCCTCTCGAAGAAGAGTTCGCCAGCCTGCCCACCCTCGGTGAGAACGACGACCCGGCCTCTGTCCTTCCTGCCGGGCAGTCAACCATGTTCTACAAGGAAGAGCGTGACCCGGTAACCGGGGAGAAGCAGACTATCCTCTGGCGCTGGGACGGCTCCAAAGCGGAACGCGCACAGTATAGCATAGCCCCGGAGACGCAGGACCTCGTGCCTCAGTCTTGGCTACACCGCACGGCAGACGCCATTTCCCGCATAGTTGCCCCCAGCGATCCCGGCTACGCCGCTGCCAAACTACTCGGCAAGGATGAGGAGGCAGAGCAACGACGCAAGAGTGTTGAAGACGTAACCTTCCGTGCTCTGCAAAACAACAACAATATCGTCGGCGCTCTCCTGATGATACCCGGTGGTTTGGCTGGGAACATTGCGTCAGAGGTTGCCTACGCAGCCGTCGATGTCCTGTTGGAAGAGAACACTGACATGCCCCCGTGGCTTCGCACGCTGCTCTCCGTTGGCGCTGCCATTGGTGCTGGGGTAACTGGGGATGCCGCAGCGGCAAAACGTCTTGGCGGTAGCGGTGATGACCTCCTACGCGCACTGCCTGATATGCACGACCTCGATAGCACCAATGCTTTCAGGTGGGACATACCTTCCCCAGATGTAACAGCAGGAAGAATCAGCAGCGGAGGCGAAGTCATCTCCGGCGGCAAGCGCATGGTGGTGAACAGTGGCGACGTGGTAGCGCGGGAAGTGTCGATTGTTCCTGACGATGTATCTGCCTTCTTGTCTAAGGTAGACAGCGGCAGAGTAACAACCACTGAAGCTAGGTTGAAGGAGGTCTCGAAGGAGACTCTGGAGATATCCGACAAGTATGGAATCGAAACGGATGGACGTGCCATTGACGACATACTCAATGACATACGTAACATCAAAGAAGTCAAGCAGGAACTCTACAATCCCGCTACCGGCAAGGTCGTTACTGTCACCTCCGACAACTTGGCCGACGCTGAGGACAACCTCGTAGAAGCCTTCCGCCCGTCCTCTCTCAAACGCGGCGACGAAGTGCTCCTCTCCCGTGGAACGGATGGCCCCGACTTCGCGTCCACCACCAAGTACAAGGTGGCTGATGACACCCCGTTCGTAGAGCCGGGCTCCAGCGTCCGCATCACTGACCTGAACACGGGCAAGTCCTTCAACGTAGAGGCCGGGACGATCTGGCGTGTGTCCGACGCAAATGTAGACGAAGGCACCATTCTCCTCAACTCCGGTATCACGCTCGACAATATTGCCGAGATGGCTACCAGCGTGTGGGGTGGTGTCACCCGCGTATTCCTTCGCAACGTCCCCACCGAAGAAGGTATCCGTCCCGGTGTCCTCCTTCACCCGAAAACCGCTGGCATCATAGGTGAGGACGTGCTGCGTGGAAAGAACGGCGGCAAGCAGATCATCGAAACTGCTAAGTATCTCGACCAGGTGGAGATCCCCAACGTCGCGGGTACGCTCTCCTCCCAACTCCGCGTTCAGGTGAAGAAACTCGGCCGCCTCCGCAAAACTAAGGATGGTGCGGAACTCGCCCTCGACATCAAGCCCAGTAAGCGCGACCTCGAACTGGGCCTCCAGCATCCGTTCCTCACGGACGTGGTGGAGCATTACGGCGACTACGACCTGACGCCCGAACAACTTCAGGCAATCCTGAACATGAACCAGTTGAACGACCTCAAGGTTCAGGAGCAGCTGCTGCGCGGGATCAAGCTCGACCAAATTGAGACAGAGTTGGGCAAGCGCGGGTACATGCCGCACGCAGTTTCCCGTATCGGCAAGGTCAAGATGAAGGAGACCGACCTCTCCACCGGCCGCAAACTTCGCATTCAACTGGACCGCGAGCGGCAGTGGGAGACGCTGGCCGAGGGCTTCACAAAGGGAGATGTAGGCTATGCTTCCTTCTTCGAAGCCTTCGACGAACATTCCCTCCGCTCCTTGAAACGCGCCGGCCGCGCTCATATCGAAAGCCTCGCCCGGATTGCTGGAATCGACCCGGCCGAACTTGCCAACCCCGTCCTCAAGGAGAACCAGCGGAAGATGACGGAGAAGGTGCTGCGCCTCGGCAAGCGCGTGAAGCAGGCTGAGATCCGCGCGGGTATGTACGAACGCTTTGAGCAGGACATGCTCAAGGTGTACGACGATGTTGTCCACGCTATGCCGGACGAGCCGGTTGCGTCCCTGCGAAAGTTGCCGGGAGTAATCAAGGCCGAGTTCGAAAAGGCTGAACAACTTGACGGGTTGATTCGCAATACGGCGCTACCCGACGAGGATCGCATCAAGCACGCCTCGGAGTGGGTGGCCCAGACCAAGAAGAACGTCACGATGCTGAAGAACGAAATCGGCAGCATCATGGACGAGGTGAAGAACTCCGTAGCCCGCGATGCTGTGGCTCAGGATCACCTTCACGCTGTGAATAATCGCCTCAAAGATCTCCTCAAGCGTGCGGATGAAATCCAGGCCAAGGCTGAGCCGATGGAGATCAGCCGCGACATTCTCCGCAAGGTCAAGTTGGTCAGGGGTGCCGATCGCAAAGCAATCAACGCTGACATCCGCAACCTGAACAACCAGATCAAGAAGGTACGTTCGGAGAAACTGGGTATTGCGGTAGCCGCTAAACAAGGGGTAGCGGCGGAGACAGAGGTCGCCCGTGCTGCACGGGGAGTAGCCAACTCTAAGGCTGCCGCCCAGTCAGCTCTTCGTTCTATCTCGGAGTCCGCAGACCAGCGTGCCGGTGCTCAGTTACGCCGTGCTATGGAGCGTGTGGACCACCTTGTGCCGCAGGGCATCGAACGAGTTGCTCACCTTGATAATGTCACGACTCACCTAGAATCTCGCATCGAACGTCTCCGGGGTCTCGGCGGCAAGTGGAAGGAAGTTGCCGACCAACTCTACAAGGATATCGACGACGCGGAGCAGGCCAAGGAGTTCTTCAAGGAAGCCTACGCCAAGTCCCTATCTGGGGCTAACACCAAGCTGACTATCTCCGGGCTGCGTAAGCCGACGCGCGGCAACATCGACCCGTTGAAGAACCTCTACTTCCAGGAGAAGACGGCGAAGATGTTGGAGGACTACTTCGCTGACCCGGCAAAACGTGGGTGGCACTGGCTCCCGGCTTACACTGTCAACATTGCTACCATCCCGTTCCAGGTAACCTTGGACGGTTCTATCCGTATAGCAACGATGGGGCGTCTCCTCTATGCTCTTGCAGTGGTAGACCCGAAGGCGGCAGCCAAAGCCGCTACGGCTGAATACGTGAATGCTGCTGTCACGGTTATCAACAAGATAGCTCGCACCAGTATCGAGAGCCCCGCTTACTTCGACTCATGGCGCTCGCAGGCTGAGGTTGCCCATGCCGCCCACTTTGTGCGAATGCGTACTGGACTCAACAGCCAGCCGGACGAGTTCTTCTTCCTCCGCGCCGGTAAGCGCATCCCCGGTCTGGGCAAGGCGATGGAGGTTTCCGAACTGGACTTCTCCCGTACCGGCGACCGCTTTATGGTCGGTCTGTTCCTTGCCCGCGAACGTGCGTTAGCAAAGGCCGGTATCCACGTAGACGACGCTATGCGCCAGAAGATCGGCCGGGAAATCAGCCAGCTCGGCGGTATCCCGTGGAACATGGCAAGCACTGACCTTGAGCGCCAACTGGTATTCGCTGCTAACTTCTTCCGCTCCCACCTTGAACTGCACTGGTCGGCAATGACCAAGTGGGGTGCTGACAACATCGACGGCCATATGGCGCGGCAGGACCTCGCCACTGTCTACGGAATGGCGACCATGATTGCCACCGTCGCCGCTGTTAAGCAGGGCCGTGACCCCGTTGAAGTGCTCTCGCCGTTCGACCTCGACGCAATGAGGGACGGGGAGATTCGATGGAACCCCAACTTCCTGACTGCCCGAATCAACGGCTTCGACCAGTCACTTGTCGGCCCGTGGGGAACCATGCTGAAGTTGTTTGCCACGATGGGTATCGGGGTGTACGACACAGTTCGCAGTGGTGGCGATCCAAAACCTCTTATCTCTGCACTTTACTACGCCGCTAGCTCAAAGGGAAGCCCCGCCCTCAAACTCGTCGTAGACCTCATGGTTGGCCACGACTTCAACGGTCGGCGCTTCAACCCCATCGGTGACCCGCTCAGCACTGCCAGATCTATTGGTGCGCGGTGGCTGCCTATCACTTTCCAGAACATCTTGGCTGACACCGAAAGCAACATGCCGTGGGACATGGTACTCACCAGCGCCATCACCAACTACCTCGGTGGTACGTCCGCCCCAGTCAGCGCGTGGGAACTCCGTGACAACTACATCCGCAACATGGATATCTTTTCCTCGCGGCCCGAACTCCTGCTGGACAAGAATCGCCCGCCCTCATGGCGCAACCTCACCTCGCTGGGTAAGCGCCTAGTAACGGCTGAGTACGGTACCGTCGAGGTCACCAGTTGGGACTCCATCGTCCGCGCTAACCGCCGCGCCCAGATCGACCGCGAGTATGGCACTGCTATGCAAACCCTCGACAAAGAGTTCGATAAGGGCAATCTCCGAGTTGACTCGTGGTTGGAAGAACGGGCCATCCAGCGTGCTCTCAAGGAAGAACGCCTGCTCAACCTGTACGGCAACAACACAGACTACGACGAGCGCGACCCCGTACAGAAATACTACAAGGGCTTCGACCTGTTCATCAAAGACAAGATTCCCCCGGACTGGGACGGCTTTGAAGAGTGGCAGGTTCGCAACATGTCCAAGGGTGAGCGAGATCAGGTTGAGGAGTTCTTCAAGACTTCCTCCAGCACCTACACGCCTGTAGAGGCTCGCTATCAGAAAGCCTCCAAGGCAATGCAGGATGCCGGCTACTACGATGTCCGCGACGAGAAGTTCAAGGAGTTTGCGGAGTCCAACGGCATTGACCCGAAGATGACGCGCACCGAGTGGCAGCGGTCTATCGTCGAAGCTCAGGTCAAAGAGTACATGAGCGGGCAAACCTTCGCCAACGACGAGGACCGTGCCCGCAAGCAGGATGCCTATCGCGAATGGGCGTGGGAACACCTGAACGACAACGAGTTGGTCACCGCGTGGAATGACTATTGGTACGACGAGTTTGTGCGCGACTTCATCATCGACAACCCGGAAGCAGCCATTGATGCCGACACTTTCCATAAACTCTCCATCCGCAAGGCAGAGTTGGAATTGCTGCAGGCCAACGCTACTGAAGACGAAATGCGAGCCTCCATCCAAGCACTGAACAGGTTTGAAGAAATCAACGACATCCCTAAGACATGGGAGGAAAAGGCGTGGACTACCTTCGAGTTCCCCAGTGACTCCGGGGTGGAGAAGAAGGCTACGCGGAAGGAGACTGCCGATGCTTATAAGGAACAGCAGGCAATCTCTACCTTCTCCAAGTCATACGGAGAATTGACCGCAGCGCAGAAGAAAGCGGTGGACGCCAAGTGGGATGACCTTCAGGACCCGTGGTACAAGGTTGACCGCTCTACCCGCATCCTGAACTTCCTCGATGTGTGGGATTCGCTTGAGACCGACGCAGAACGCAAGGAATTCCTTGATGTAGCACTCAGTCCGAAGGAAGGCAACAACTTCAACTTCCTCTCGAATGTCCGCGACCTTCGCGTGCTGCTGGTTGCCAACGAACAGCGCAAACAACTCGGCCTGCCTACCTTCGACATTATCTTCGAGGGTGCCCCCATATCCACAAAAGAAGCAATGTGGATTGTCTACCGCGAAATGGGTCTATCTGAAGCGGATCTCGCTCCCCGCTAGAATCTAGCTTTACCCTTGACAAGCTAGAGCACCCTGTACATAACCACACGCAGGGAGTAGACCTTGGAAGACACCGCCGAACTGACCCCGGCCACCGCTGTTGAGGAGTCTGACCCGCTGCTTCAGGACATTGCGCCTGAACCAGAAATCGGGGAAGCCGCCGACACACCGGAAACAGAAGGTGAAGAAACGCCGGAAACAGAGGAAGAGGAATCTCTCGCCAACCTTTCCGAAGAAGATTTGCTCAAGCACCCGGCGTTTATCGCCGCGCTGGAAAAGCAGAAGAAGGACATTGAAGCCCGCGCGAATGAGTCCGCTCGTCGCCGTGAAGAGAATGCCCGGAAGGCCGCCCAGCAAGAAGAGCAGGGTAAGCAGTTTGAGGAAAGCCGGCAGCGACTGCGCGGCGAAGTGGGTAACCGCTTTGTCTCGTCTGTCACCAAGGTTGTCACTGATCTTGCCAATGCCCGCGCTCAGAAGTGGAGCACACTTGGCGAAGGCGAACTAGAACTCGATCCTCGCGAAGTCCACCAGGTGCTTGTCCCCGTACTGCAGAACCTCACCGGGGCGGTAATCGCCAACGGTGTAGCAGACGGTACGCAAATCATCGAGGCATACCGGAAGAACGAGTACCCCGACTACAAGCCGGATGAGGAGGACGTAGAAGCCCTCGCAACGGCAAAGCACGCCGGGGACTGGCGAAAGATCATGGCTGTGAACGCAACCATGATGCTGAAGGCCGACCGGGTACAGATTGAGAAGACTATCCGCGACGACGAACGAAAGAAAGTCCTGGCGGAAATCAAGGCGCGGGCCGACTCCAACACAGAGACGAAGGCCGCCGCCCAGCGGACCGCTAAGCCGAAGCCGAGTGCACCGACCCCAGTGGCGGTGACCCCGCAGAGCGAAGTAACGGCTGAACTTCTCAACAACCCCATCGAGTTTCAACGGCGGTTTCCCACCAAGGAAGCACGCCAGAAGGCCATCGCCGAATTCCGGTCTCGCGGGAAAGTTGGCGCACGCTAGTGCCGTGGGTGCGGGAAGGCGCATGTCCGCCGGAACGTTGCCAGGGGCGCTGTTGCAAACACATCGGTTCGTGGGTCAGCCGCGACGATGAGTCTGCCAAGTTCCTTGCAGCGTTAAGGACACGGGGCGTGGATGTGTACGAGGTCGGGGACAAGTACCTGATCGACGTACAGCAGACCTGCCAGTACCTCGCCGAAGGGCTGTGCAAGTTACACCCCGCGATGAAGCCCCCCGCGGATCTACCGACCAGGCCCTCGTTTTGCGACGAGTGGCCGACAGACCCATCACAAACATTACTCGACGATTGCGGGTTTAGCTTTCGTTGGGTTGCTGCCACAGATGCAGCGGAGTAACTAGCAATGGCTTCCACGAGCCTTACCTCTACCACGGCCGCAGGTGCTAACCCCACCATCACGGCGGCCGAGGTTATCGAGTTCCGCGAGGCCAACCTCGGGTTCTCCGGCACCGTATCCACCAAGTACACCGACGACGGCGTTGGCGTTACCAAGCGGTGGATGCCTATCACCCTCCCGAACTCCGGCGCTGCCCGCTCGAAGTCGGAAGGTAACGATACCTCCATCACCTTCGACGTGTCCACCGAGACGGACGTTTCGCTGACCATCAACCAGTGGTACTACAGCGCGTTCGACCTTGAGGAGTTTGAAAACTCTCTCTCGATCGTGGACCTCCAGGGCGAGTACACCAAGGCTGCGGCCTACGTGGTCAACCTCGCCGTGGACGACGCCCTCGCCGCCCTGCCTGACAACTTCTCGCAGACGGTGGGTACGCTCATCACGCCGCTGGCTGACGCCGACATTCGCCGGGCCATCCAGTATCTGGAAGACGCGAACGTTCCGATGAACGAAGACGTTTTCTTCGCCATGAGCCCGGCTACCAAGTCCGGCCTTCTCGGCATCGACCGCTACGCTTCCTCGGACTTCAACCGGGGCGGTGGCGCAAACATCGTTACCGGCGAGTTCGGTGACATCTACGGCCTCCGCTGCTGGCAGTCCACGAACGTGGAAGGCACTAAATGCATTGGTGCCCCTGCTCTCCTCGCTGCTTAACGAGGAAGTAGGGTAATAAACCGGGTGAACTCGGAGAAGCCTAAACAAGAAATTGCATGGTAACGCCGAGCCAAGCACTAGAGGGTATCACGAGAAAGGGGATGAGTAAGACGAAGAGAAGCCTTTCTGGCAGCACGGAGTTGCTGAAGCCGATCCACGTAGGACTGGCGGAGCGCCCGTGTCTCTTCGGAAACTGGGGGATGGTGGCCACGGCCTCCGCCCCACTGAGGAGCACGGTTTTCCCACGCCTCAATCACCAGATCAGCTTCGGCCGGTTTGATGACAAGGTATTTAAGGAAAGCCTTGGTGGCATCGACAGCCTCCTGACCGTAGGCAGACCAGCGGAAACCGAGACAATCAACAGGTCTCTGGCTACTTGCCTTCCAGATAGAGACATCAGTAGTTCCACCGAACCGCTCCTGGCACCAGTTAGTTACTCCCTCGTCTGTGAGCGAGATACGGATGACGACCTTCAGGGTTCCAGTACGCTTGTTAAGCGCAATCGTAAAGTTCCCGTCGCCGTCCATCAGGCCCGCAAGGTAAGCCAAGTCCGTTGGTTCCCACTCACTGGGATCTCGCCTCGGGTTCTTAGCTTTCCAAACAACAGGGTATCCGTTTTCGTCGCGACTGATCATGTAGTGACCTCCAACTACAGACAGCATAGCACATCACATCGTGTTAGTTCTAGTGAAGGTGTAGAGACTAGTCGGGTGAGTCCCAACAATAACCCCGACCTTGAGCGCCCGGCCCGTAAGGGAAGACATAGTCCGATCCTGGTCGAAAGGCCAGCCAAATACACCGGCAAGAATGCGGCCGGTCACGACAACGCCATCTACCACCGCGACGCTATGGCCCTTGCATGGCGCGTGAAGCCGATGACGCAGAACTTCGACGACATCGACACGCTGTCTCACCAGACCGCCATCCAGACCATC
>Ga0209476_10002880_pt1 | contig 11466 bp, 11 predicted proteins | sample KloWWTrecipitate_FD_187179 | JGI IMG/M metagenome (GOLD analysis project Ga0209476, IMG submission 187179) | Active sludge microbial communities from Klosterneuburg, Austria, studying microevolution and ecology of nitrifiers - Klosterneuburg... | ecosystem: Engineered > WWTP > Aerobic digester...
CGGGTCGTCCCCCGGCACGTCGGAAATGATGTAGGTCACGAGACGCGACGGAAAGGCCGCCTGCGCCAGCTTGCCGCCCTTCACCCCTGAGAGCGCCTTCCGCACCTGGTTCATCTCGCCGATCGGCGCGCCGCTGCGCAGCAGGTCGCGGGTGATCTGCTGCTTGTCCTTGAGCGAGATGCCCTCGATCGGCATGGTGAGCAGCGAGGATGCGCCGCCCGAGATCAGCGCGACGACCAGATCATCCGCCCCGGCCGACTGCGCCAACTCGATGATGCGGCGGGTCGCCTCGAGCCCGGCCGCATCGGGCACCGGATGGGCCGCCTCGACCACCTCGATCGCGAGTGTCTCGGCGGCATGACCGTAGCGTGTGATGACCAGCCCCTCGCAGGGCGCGGCCCACGCCTCCTCGAAGGCCCGTGCCATCCTCGCGGCGGCCTTGCCCGCACCGACCACGATGGTCCGGCCGCGTGGTTTTTGTGGCAACCGGCCCTCGAACTTGCCTTCGGGACCGGCGCCCTGCAGTGCGGCTTCGAACAGGCTGCGCAGGAGGCGCAGAGCGGAACTGTCGCGATCGGTTGGGGATGAGAGTGCCTCTCGGTGGGCGGTCGGCATATGGCGAGGCATGGTCAACGCGTATCCTTGGCCGTGACTGGTGAACGGGATCCCGGGCCTCGCCGGGATCGATGCGTTGGCCGGTCCTGCTGTGGACAGCGGCCGGCCAACGACGGGCCCTACCTGTGGTTGGGGTAAGCCATATCGCGCAGGAAGGTGCTGATCGGCGGGAAGTAGGTGATGACCATCAGGCAGGCGATGATCACCAGCACGAAGCCGAGCAGCTTGGGTATGATCCGGTCCAGCGAAATGCCCGCCACCGAGCACGCCGCGAAGAGGTTCACCCCGAACGGCGGCGTGATCATCCCCAGCGCCAGGTTCACCACCATGATGATGCCGAAGTGCACCGGATCGACGCCGAGGCTGATGGCGATCGGCGCAAGGATCGGCGCCAGAACGATGACGGCCGAATTGGTCTCGATGAACATGCCGATCACGAACAGCGCCATGTTGACGCCGAGCAGGAAGATGGCCGGGTTGTTGAGGTGCTCGATCAGCCAGGAACCAATCATGTCCGGCACGTTGGCGCGGGTGATCAGGTAGCTGAACACACCGGCATTGGCGATGATGAACATCACCACGGCCGAGGAGATCACCGACTTCTTCAGGGCAACTCCGATTTCGACCCACGTCAGCTCGCGGTAGATCAGGCCGCCTACGACGAGCGCGGCGAACACCGCAACGACAGACGCTTCGGTGGGCGTCGCGGCGCCGCTGTAGATGCCGCCAAGGATGATCACCGGCAGGAGGAGCGCTGGCAGCGCCTGCCAGGTAGCCGTGAGGAACGTCAGCCGGCCGACATGGTCGTCCTTACCGTACCCCTTCACCCGTGCGGTGATGAGCACGTAGACGATGAGCGCGCCAGCGATCAGGAAGCCGGGGCCAAAGCCGGCAACAAACATTTCACCGACCGAGACCTGCGCAGTCACGCCATAGAGGATCATTGGAATCGACGGCGGGATGATCACGCCGAGTTCGGCGGAAGTGGCCTGCAGGGCTGCGGCGTAGGACACCGGATAGCCGTGCCGGACGAGCGCCGGGATGAGGATCGCGCCGATAGCGAACGTTGTCGCGATCGAAGAGCCGGAGATCGCGGCGAACAGCATGCAGGTGAGCACGCAAGTCGCCGCGAGGCCGCCCTGGACTCCGCCGACAATCGACTTGGCGAAGTTGACGAGGCGGAGCGAGATGCCGCCACGCTCCATCAGGTTGCCGGCGAGGATGAAGAACGGGATGGCGGCGAGGGGAAACTTGTCGATGGCGCTGTACATCTCCTTTGGCAGGATCAGCATCGGCGTTTTCGACACGTAGAGCGCGAGGGTGTTGGCCACGCCGATGGACACGGCCACCGAAACGGACAGCGCCAGACCTACGCACATTGCAATGAGCAAGACGACAGGCATTTAATATCTCACTGTGCGTTTTCGAGTTCTTCGTGCTTCGGCTCAAGGTAGTTGCCGACGACCGCGACGATCGAAAGTATCGCGCCTATGGGGATGGCCAGGTACGCCCAGATCATCTTCAGCCCGAGCGCTTCGAGGCCGATGATCGTCTGCAGCCCACCGGCCGCGATGCAGTACTGAATCGCCCAGTAGGCGAGCATCAGCAGGAAGCCGATCGTTATCGCCGCAACGAGCAGTTCGAGCTTCGGCCTGTGCCGGGCGGGAATCTTGCGGTGCAGCAGGTCGACCGAGACCATAGCTCCAAGCCGGAACGCCATCGGGATGCCGAGAAATACCATCCAGATCAGCAGGATCCGGATAGTCACCTCGCTCCAGGGCGTCGGATACTTGAACAGGAACCTGGTGACGATCTGCAGAAGTCCGATGCATGAGGCGATAGCGAACAGCACGCACGCAATCACCAGCGTCGCCTTCGTTATTCCGCGTTCAAAGCGCAGAAAGGTGGATTTCATCGTGGGGTCTCTTGTTGCCGTCGCGACGGCGCTCGGCTCAGACGCGGGCGTACTGGGTTCGCCGGAGGACCTGCGAACCCAGTAGCAGCGCTTCGAACTAGTTCTGGGCCGCCTGAATGTCGGTCAGAACGCTCCCGAAGCGGGTCCCGAAGTCGGCGTAGACGGGAGCGAGCACGTCGATGAACTTCTGCTTGTCGATGCCCTCGACAACCGTCACGCCGTGTTCCTTGAGGTACTTGATGCCGTTCTCTTCGTCCGAGTCGACGCGGGCGCGGTTGACGACGACGGCAGCCTTTGCGGCTTCGGTAAAGTGCGCCTTGTCCGCATCGGACAGGCCCTGCCACAGCCCGGCATTCATTAGGAACACGGCCGGCGCGTAGACGTGGCCGGTCATCGACACGTACTTCTGCACTTCCTCGAAGTGGTTGGCGAGGATCACCGAAAGCGGGTTCTCCTGGCCGTCCACGACGCCCTGCTGCAGCGCGGCGAACACTTCGGTGATCGCCATCGGCGTCGGGCTGATGCCGAACTGCTGGTAGGCCTGGATGTGGATCGGGTTTTCCATCGTGCGCATCTTGAGGCCCTTGAGGTCCTCAGGCGCCGCGATGGCGATCTTATTGTTGGTCATGTTGCGGAAACCGTTCTCGCCCCAGGCCAGCGCGTGCATGCCGTGGGCATCGAACTTGGTCAGCAGGTCCTGGCCGATGGGGCCGTCCAGCACGGCGCGGGCATGCGCATAGTCCTTGAACAGGAACGGCACGTCGAGCACCGCCACCTCCGGCACGAAGTTCGGAACCGGGCCGGTGGAGGTGAAGGCCATGTCGAGAGTGCCGAGCTGGACCGCCTCGACCGACTCGCGCTCGGCGCCGAGCGAGCCGTTGTAATAGGTCTCAATCGTGTAGCGGCCCTCGGTGCGCTTGGCGACTTCCTCGGCGAAGGTGTCGATCGCCACGCCGAAGTGCGAATCCTTCTGGAACGGAATGTTGATCTTGAAGGTCTGCTGCGCCACCGCGGGGCCAGCGATCAGGGCGCCTGCCATCAGCACGGCGCCGAACCTGGTAGCCAATCCTAGTTGCATTATCGTTCTCCTCCAGAACTCTCAGTAATGCCTGAGTACAATCTCGGACATCGGACCGTGAGGTTAGAGAAGGTTTTGGCACTGTCAATCAGCAACGCGGAAATATCGATTTGTCTTATTATATGCAGATGACGTCTATCATAGTACAATTCGAAATACATTGACACTCCATTTTGTCACACCTACCAATTTGCATTGCAGACATTCATTTATGGGAGGATTTGGTCGTGCGACATATACTAACTGCTGCCATCGCCTGTGTGGCCGTGGGCATTGCGGCTCCGGCCTACGCCCAGGCAGCGAACGATTTTCCGTTGGCAGCGGCGGCCGGCCAGGACAGCGGCGCCGCCGCCACCGCGCCTGAGGGCTCGGTAAACAGCGGCGCCTTCGACAAATCGGCCTGGCAGTACGGCACCGCTTTCGCCGCGCCGGAGCCGGCCAGCGAGGCCAATATCTGGAACCCCGTGAAGCTGAAGCTGATGCGCGGGGAGAAGGTGACCGGCGGTACCATGTTCTATGGCACCGACCCCGAGCTCTACTGCGCCATGGCGAATGCCGGCTACGACTACATCTGGGTCGAGATGCAGCACAGCCAGAAGGACTGGCAGGAAGTTGCGCGCATGTGGGCGGCCTGTCCCCATGCCAAGGCCGTGCCGGGTGTGCGCATCGCCTATACCGACGAACGCGAAATCCAGCACGCTCTCGATGCGGGCGCCCTCGTCCTGATCCTGCCGACCATGGATAGCGCCGCCGAAATGGAAGAAGCCCGCGATTGGGCGTTCTTCCCGCCGATGGGACGGCGCAGCAATGGCGGCGGCCAGGCCTTCACGCAGGCCATGTATGGCGGCGTGCCCGGCGGCTATCGCCAGACAATCAATGACAACCTCGTCGTGATCCCGATGATCGAGACGCTCGACGGCATCGCGGAGGCGGCCGAAATCGCCAAGGTTCCGGGCGTTGCGGCACTGTTTGCCGCGAGCGGCGACCTCGGCAACTTCACCGGCTACAAGCAGGGTGATCCGGACTACGAGCGCGTCATCAACATCGTGCACGACGCAGCGATCGGCGCCGGGGTGCGGCTTTGCGGCCCCTTCTCCTGGAAGGATCGCCCGGACTTCACCTGCTTCCAGAACACCAATGATCTCAACATCATCGCCCGCGGCGTGAAGGATGAGCTCGGTGATCTGGTCGATACGCAGGCCAAGCCTGCAGTCGGTCCCTGGGCTGCGAAGTAACCGCAGCCACCCTGCCCGCCGGTGGCCCAGGTCATCGGCGGGGTTTTTCTATCCAGCGGCACGCGGGCGCCGGGCGCCCCTTCCGCCCGTGGCGACCGCGACGGCGCCACCATAGGAGAGACGCATGAAGATCGGTTTCATTGGCCTCGGAATCATGGGGCGCCCGATGGCCCTCCATCTGGCAAACGCCGGGCACGAGCTGTTCGTCTTCGACAAGATGTCCGCGGCGCCCGAGGAACTGCTGGCCAAGGGAGCGCACGCCCTGCCCTCATCGCGGGAAATCGCCGCGGCGTCCGACGTCATCATCGTCATGGTGCCCAACACGCCCGACGTCGAAGCTGTCCTGTTCGATCCGAACGGGGTCGCCGAGGGCCTCTCGCCGGGCAAGACCGTCATCGACATGAGCTCGATCTCGCCGATCGCCACCAAGGGGTTTGGCGCGCGCATCAACGAACTCGGCTGCGACTATCTCGATGCGCCGGTATCCGGCGGCGAAGTGGGCGCCAAGAATGCCGGCCTGTCCATCATGGTCGGCGGCACCGAGGAAAGCTTCGCCCGGGTCAAACCGCTGTTCGAGCTGATGGGCAAGAACATCACCCTCGTCGGCGGCATCGGCGACGGGCAGACCACCAAGGTCGCCAACCAGATCATTGTCGCCCTCAACATCGAGGCCGTTGCCGAGGCATTGCTGTTTGCCGCCAAGGCCGGCGCCGATCCGGTGCGCGTCCGCGCCGCGCTGATGGGCGGATTTGCTTCTTCGCGCATCCTCGAGGTGCATGGCGAGCGCATGATCAACCGCACCTTCGACCCCGGCTTCCGCATCGAGCTGCACCAGAAGGACCTCAACCTTGCGCTCGAGGGGGGCCGCCAGTTGCAGGTGGCGCTGCCGAACACGGCAAACGCCCAGCAGTTGTTCAGCGTCTGCGCCGCCAATGGCGGTGCGCACTGGGATCACTCTGCAATGGTGCGGGCGCTCGAACTGATGTCGAATTTCGAAATCGGCAACAAACCGGCGTAGCGCCTTGTTCTCACGACAACACCACCACGGATAGACGATGATCTCCCTTAGTGTCATCTACACGATACAGCGCGGCAAGCAGGCCGAAGTGATCGAGGCCCTGAAGCGCATGAAGCGGGCCGTGACTGACCACGAGCCCGGCTGCCTCATCTACCAGGTGTCAAAACCCCGCGAGACCGACGACACGCTGATCCTCTACGAAGTGTACGAGGACGAAGAGGCGCTGAGCCACCATTCGACGTCGCCGCATTTCGAGACCATCATCAAGGGCCAGGTCATCCCCATGCTGGTCGGCCGCGCGCGAACCGTCTGCGACGTCGAGATTTCGTAGCACAGGGGAGGACTGGGCTCCGGTTCGAAGGAAGGCGGATCAGAATCGGTGGACGTGTAGATGCTCCTCGCAACCCGGGGTGCATCACTTTTGGATGTAGGACGAACTGACGCGTTGACCGTTTTCGAACGCGGTTCATACTCGACCTCAGGCCTGTGGACTCTGGCATGGGACGATCAATCGTCCGAAGCATGCAGTCCGCGCGCGGAGGCCGCCAGCACTCGCAGAAGGTGCAGCGGAAGGTTTGAGCAATCAGTTGCGGGAGGCGCCGGGCCGGTTTCAGGCCTACGAAGTCATCGGGCACGGCCATTGGCCGTTCGCCCGACCTACAAGTTCCCCATATTAACCGCCGTCCAGCCTGACCGGAGATGGAAGCGAAGCGTCGCAGGTCCACAAGAAGACCACGCCGTCAGGTATGAGTAGGAGGACCACTGCATTGACGTATCAGTCCATGACCAGCCTAGCGGCCTTTCCCCTGCCGCGGCTGCTGCCAAATGATGTTGCCAGATCCGCCCACGGTGTTGTCACCAGGGACATCGCGCTCAAGATAATGAGCGGTGAGTTTCCGGAAGGGAGCCTGCTCCCCAACGAAGCCGACCTGGTCGATCACTATCGCATCTCCCGCACCGCTCTCAGAGAAGCGATCAAGACGCTGGCCGCCAAGGGTCTTCTGGTCTCCAAGACCAAGATCGGCACCCGCGTGATGCCGAAGTCGCAATGGAACATGTTCGATCCACAACTGCTCAGCTGGCGTATCGAACTCGGTGTGGATTCGCGGTTCCTGCTGCATGTCTTCGAAGTCCGCCAGGCCATTGAGCCGGCAGCGGCGGCCCTCGCTGCCGTGCGCCGCAAGCAGTCGCATCTCGACAAGATGCGCTACTATCTCGAGGGCATGGAGAGGCGCTGCACACGCGGGAAAGCTACGCCGAACCGGATCTCGGTTTCCATCAGGAGATCCTGATGGCCTCGGGCAATCCGTATATGCGTTCGTTCAGCAGTCTGATCGAGGCCGCGATATCGTGCTCGTTCAGGGTCAGCGCGCCTGTCGACGACCCTACCCGGCACAGCAACTCCGTCGCGCGCCACCGCATGGTCTTCGAGGCCATCGAGGACAGCAACAGCTTCGTGGCCAGTCAGGCCATGACGCAGGTGATCGCCGAGGGCATCGAGAACGCCCACTGCGAACTCACCAGTCATCCAGTCTCCATCTCGATGCCGCTGCTGGTGCTCGCCTGAAAGAATGGCAGGTGGGCAACATTGCCCCCTGCTTCGCCGACCCGGCGTGAAATACTGCACTCCATTCCTGCTATCATAGTATATAACAATCATACTATAATACATTTGTTCTCAGGATGCTTCCGCGCGGCTGTATTTCCTGAGATGCTTCCTCCGAGGAACCAGAGGAGGAAGCCATGACGACCGATCCCCATGCAGGCTGCCCAGTTGCCCCGCCCAGTCGGCGCACCGTGATACGTGGCCTCGCTGCGACCGCGATAAGCCTGGCAGCGTCCCCGCTTGCCGCCGCCGAATGGACAACCAGTCTTGGCTATCCCGATCCGCGCGTGCGCGTGCTCGATCCGGCCGGCGCGTCCCTGCGCACCGGCATCGCCAAGGTGGAACAGCTTGCCACCGGCTTCAATTTCATCGAAGGCCCTGTCTGGTTCGGCGACCAGCACGCACTGGTGTTCAGCGATCTCGGCAACAACCGGCTTTATCGCTGGAACGATCTCACCGGCGAGGCCGAGGTGTTTCGCACCCCCTCAAACTACGTCAACGGCAACGCCAAGGACCGCGAAGGCCGGCTCATCAGCTGCGAGCAGCTGAACCGTCGCGTGGTCCGCACCGAACACGACGGCTCGATCACCGCCGTCGCCGAAAGCTTCGAGGGCAAGCGCCTCAACTCCCCCAATGACGTCATCGTGCGCTCCGACGGCTCGATCTGGTTCTCCGACCCGGCCAACGGCATCACCAACGACTACGAAGGCCGCCGCGCCGAACAGGAACAGGCCAACACCAACGTCTTCCGAGTCGATCCCGAGAGCGGCGAGATCACCGCCGTGATCACCGACATCCGCCCGAACGGCCTCTGCTTCTCGCACGACGAGACCAAGCTCTACGTCACCAACGGCGCCATGACGCCGCGCGGCATCCTCGTCTACGACGTCTCCGAGGACGGCGCCACGGTGAGCAATCCGCGGCCCTTCATCACTCACGAGAAGAGTTCGGCCGACGGCATCAAGTGCGACTGGAAGGGCAATATCTGGGCCAGTTGGGGCGCCGGTGACGGTGAGAGCGGCGTGCGCGTCTTCTCGCCCGAAGGCGTGCCGCTGCTGCAGATCGACCTGCCGGAACGTGCCGCCAACCTCTACTTCGGCGGCGAGGCCGGCAACCGGCTGTTTATGACCGCTCAGCAGTCGCTCTACTCGGTCTATGTCGGCACGCGGGGGGCAACCCTCATTTGAGCCAGCGCGGCGCGGCGGGGCTGCCGGTCCCCGCTGCGCCTGCCCGCTCCTCCCGCGTCAGGCCGGCCCGAGGAACCGCGCTTTGAAGCTGCGCCACCAGATTTTCACGCTCGCCGTCGTGCCACTGCTGGTGGCCATCATCGCCATTGCGGCGCTGCTCAACTGGCAGTCGACGAGTCTCGCGCGCGCCAGCATCGATGCGTTCGAGAGCAGCCTGCTGCCGGCCAAGGAAGCCGAACTGCTCAACCTCACCAACCTCGCCATCTCGGCGATCGACACCGTCTATCAGGCCGCCGCCATCGATGACGAGGACGCCAAGCGGCAGGTGCGCGACATCCTCGGCACGCTCGAATACGGCGAGGACGGCTACTTCTTCGTCTACGACTACGACGGCAACAACATCGTCCACCCGCGCCAGGCCTATCGCCCCGGCCAGAACTGGCTCGACCTGGTCGATCCCGACGGCAACCGCGTCATCGCCAGCCTCATCGCCAAGGCGCAGCAGGGCGGCGGGCTGCACCGCTACAAATGGGAGCAGCCCTCGACCGGCCGGACGGTCGACAAGCTCTCGTTCGCCGTCGGCCTCGACAAGTGGCGCTGGATGCTCGGCACCGGCGTCTATCTCGACGACATCTATGCGCGGACCCACAACGCCAAGGCCGAACTCAGCGGCCGCATCGGCGGCACCTTTATGACCACGGCGCTCATCGCCGTCCCCGTCGTCCTCATTGTCTTCCTGTGCTGCACGCTCATCACCTTCCGCGAGCAGCGCATGGCCGACACCAAGCTCAAGGCGCTCACCCAGCGCATCGTCGATACGCAGGAGGAGGAGCGCTCGCGCCTCGCCCGCGAACTGCATGACGGAATTTCGCAACACCTTGTCGGCGTGCGCTACGCCATCGACCTGGCGCGGCGAAAGATCGAGGGCAATACCGAGGACGCCCGCGCCGCCATCGACCGCAGCGCCGAGGCGCTGACCAGCGCCATCAAGGAGGTCCGCGGCCTGTCGCACGACCTCAGGCCGCGCATTCTCGATGACCTCGGCCTGAGCCCTGCCCTTAAGGCGCTGTGCGACCACTTCGCCGAGCGGACCGGCATCGCCGTCGAACTGGACTTCGGGCAGCTGAGCGCGCAGCTCAAGCCCGAGCCGGCGACCGCGCTTTATCGGGTCGCGCAGGAGGCGCTGAACAACATCGAGCGCCACGCCGGGGCCTCACGCGTGTCGCTGGTGCTGTCGAGCCACGAGGGGCGCGTGCACATGGTCATCAAGGACAACGGCCAGGGCATGGCGATGGACAGCCAGCGCCTCGGCCACGGCATTCGCAACATGCAGGAGCGCACCGCCCACTTCGGCGGCATCCTGCTCATCCAGAGCGCCGGCGCGGGCACGACGCTTCGCGCCCTGATGCCGCTATCCGCCTCTCTCACAGCCCCCGCCGCCTCGGAGGAAGCCGCATGATGACCGACCCCATCAAGGTCCTGCTGATCGACAATCACCCGCTGGTGCTCGAAGGTCTCAAGGCCATTCTCGATACGTTCGACAGCATCGAAGTGGTGGGCGCCGAGCCGTCTGCGCGCGCCGGACTCTCGGTTGCCCGCGACGCGCGGCCCGACGTGGTCCTCATCGATATCAACATGCCGCAGATCAACGGCATCGATGCCATCGGCATGTTCCGCGAAGAGGTGCCTGACACACGCATCCTGATGCTGTCGATGCACGACAGCCGCGAATACATCTCGACCTCGGTGCTGCATGGCGCGGTCGGCTACGTCCTCAAGGATGTTTCGACCGACGAGATCGTCGAAGCAATCGAGTCCGTGGCGCGCGGCGAAACCTACTTCTCCTCCGGCGTGACCGACGTCCTCCTGGACAAGCGGACCGATGATTCCGACCGGCCGCTCACGGCGCGCGAATACTCCGTGCTGCTGCTGATCGCCACCGGCCAGAGCAATCGCGAGATCGCCAATGCGCTGACCATTTCGTCCGCCACGGTCGAAACGCATCGCAAGAAGATCAAGAAGAAACTCGGCATCCAGACGACCGCCGACCTCACGCGCTACGCCATCCAGAACGGCCTCGCCTAGCCGCCCGCACCCCGCGTGGCATGCCCGCGCAGGCGCCCCCCATCGAGGGTCAGCGCACGCCGGCCGCGCGACGGCAAGAGCGCCGTAAGCCACTGTCTTTGCACACACATTCCTCCGCTACCCACTTGTGGGTAGCTCCCGCCACATTGCCTCCGCGGCCGATTGAGGCCCACCGGGGCGGGCTATAGCGTTGGCTTGTTCGCGAGCATTCCCTGGTGCGGAGCCATGGCTCCCCACACCGTCAACGAGCAGTGGAAGAAATCGATGAGACACATGATGGTTAGGCCTCGAGCCTTGCTATACGCGAGCGCATTTGCGCTGGTGGCGTCAATGGGAGGAGGGTCTCTACTGGTCAGCAGCGCGTACGCTCAGGAGGCCGCCCAGGCGCCGCGCTTCGAAGTGGACCCGTTCTGGCCGAAGCCCCTGCCCAACAACTGGGTGCTCGGCCAGACGATTGGTGTTGCGGTCGACAACACGGACCACATCTGGATCGTTCATCGCGGCTGGGACCCGGCCGCGCTCGACAACACTGAACTGGCCAAGCCGCTGACCGGCAACAACGCCGGCATGATCGTCGGCGAGTGCTGCAACCCGTCTCCCCCGGTCATGGAGTTCGACCTAGAAGGCAACCTGATCAGCGCCTGGGGCGGCCCGACAGACACGGGCGAATACGAATGGCCCGCCTCCAACCACGGCATCGTCGTGGACGACAAGGGCTTCGTCTATA
>Ga0209476_10002882_pt1 | contig 11463 bp, 9 predicted proteins | sample KloWWTrecipitate_FD_187179 | JGI IMG/M metagenome (GOLD analysis project Ga0209476, IMG submission 187179) | Active sludge microbial communities from Klosterneuburg, Austria, studying microevolution and ecology of nitrifiers - Klosterneuburg... | ecosystem: Engineered > WWTP > Aerobic digester >...
TCGCTCATGCAGAAGCTTGGCGCGAGCACGTCTTCCGCCACTGGCGGCGCGCTGCTGGTCGAGATGGGCAATGCCATCGCCTTGCGCAACCGTTTCGGCTATGCCGGCTTCGAGTCGCTGATGAACGATGCCGGCCGCCTGCTCGGCACCATCGCCAAGGACAAGGCTGCGGCACGCCTCAGCGACAATGCCTTCCTGGTGTTGGCGCCCGGGCTGAATGCCGTCGAGATCGATGCCTATGCGCGCACCCTGCGTGACGGCATCGGCTACCACGATTTCAAGGTTGACCAGGAATCGCTGCGGCTGCGCTGCGCGATCGGCCACACCGCGCTGTCGCACGGCTTCGCCGATGCCGGCGCGGTGCTCGCCGCCGCCGAGGAAGCGGTGCGCAGCGCGCGCGAACTGGCCATCGGCATCGCCGCCCATGTCCCGCCAGCCGACCTCGCCCCGGCCACCGACGGCATCGCCGAAGCCTTGCGTGCGTCACTGTCCGGGGAAGCCGACCTCATCCACCTCGCCTTCCAGCCGGTGGTCGCGGTCGCCGGTGGCGAGGATGCGCAGTTCCAGGTGCTGGTGCGGATGCGCGATGCCCAGGGTGTCGAACAGATGGCGCGCGATTTCCTGCCGGCGGCGGAAGCGTCCGGGCTGCTGCCCGCGCTCGATCGTTGGGTGATGGAGCACGCACTGGTGCTGCTGCAGAAGCGTCGCGCCGAGAGCAAGCCGATGCGGCTGTTTGTCTCGCAATCGCCGCGCACGCTGGCGCAGGACGCCTATTCAGGCTGGCTGGTGCACGCACTGGAGCAGGCCAGCGTCGAGGGCACCTCGCTGGTGGTGGACATCCGCCTGGACGATGCGCTGGTGCATTCGATGCTGCTGCGCCAGTTCTGCGAACGCATGGTGCCGGCCGGGGTGCAGTTCTGCCTGAGCCAGTATCGCCACGGCACCGACGCCGACATGCTGCTGCAGCAACTGCCGCTGGGGTACGTGCGGCTTGCCGCCGACTTCGCCCGCCAGCCGCTGCCGCCGGAACTGCGCGACGAGATGCGCGGTGTGATCGACCGTTCGCACCGGCTGGGCCTGCAGGTGATCGGCCAGGCGGTCGAAGATCCTCAGGCTGCGGCCGCGTTGTGGATGGGCGGCATCGATTTCATCCAGGGCAATCTGGTACAACGCGCCGAGCAAGCCCTCGACTTCGACTTCCAGCACGCCACCTTGTGATTCCCTCAGACGACCGCGGCTTCAACCTCCTCACCGCCCGCTGGCTTGCACTTGGCGCGGCTGCGGGCGCCACCCTGTCCCTGCTCGCCGACCAATTGGGCGTGGCGGGCCCGTGGCAGGGCGCCGCCCTGGTGCTGGCCTTCCTGGCCTTGTTCGGCAGCACCGCAATGGCCTTTGCGGTGCACCGGCGCGAACGCCAACTGCACGACCAGACTGACCTCAACCGTCGCGGTGCGGCTGAAATCAGCGCGCTGCAGCTGGAGATCGACCGCCACACCCAACTTGAAGGCGAGCTCACCAAGGCCAAGCACGCGGCGGAGTCCGCGGTGATGGCCAAGGGCGAATTCCTCGCCACCATGAGCCACGAGATCCGCACCCCGCTCAACGGCATCGTGCCGATGCTCGACCTGCTCTCGCATTCGCGGCTGGCCGCGGACCAGCAGGAATTGCTGCGCACCGCCACCGCATCCGCACAGCAGTTGCTGCGGATCGTCGACGACATCCTCGACTACTCGAAGCTGGAAGCCGACCGCCTCGACCTCGAGACCACCGGCTTCAACCTGCGCGAGCTGATGCAGAGCGTGCTGACCCTGATGGAGCGCACCGCCGAGGCGAAGGGCCTGCGCCTGATCCTCAACATCGATCCGTCGGTGCGCCTGCCGGTGCGCGGCGACCCGGTGCGGCTGCGGCAGATCCTCAGCAACCTGATCAGCAACTCGGTCAAGTTCACCGAGCGCGGCAGCATCACCCTCCACGTCAAGCGCCTGCGCGAGACCGCGGCGCAGCACCAGTTGCGCTTCGAGGTGCAGGACACCGGCATCGGCATCGAGCCCGCCGCCCAGGAGAAGCTGTTCCTCGCCTTCAGCCAGGCCGACGCCTCCACCACGCGCCTGTACGGCGGCACCGGCCTGGGCCTGGCGATCTGTCGGCGCATCGTGACCCTCATGGGCGGGCGCATCGGCGTGGAGTCCGAACCCGGCCATGGCTCGACCTTCTGGTTCGAGATCCCGCTGCTCAAGGTGCAGGGCGACATGCCCCTGCAACCGGAAGAGCTGCACGGCGGTCGCGTGCTGCTGATCACCACCGACCAGCGCCTGCGCATGCGCCTGACCCTGCTGCTGCCCAACTGGGGCCTGCGGGTGACCGCGGTGGAGAACACCCACGATGCCCTTGAGCGTCTGCGCCAGGCCACCTCGCAGGGCGAGCCGTGGTCGTATTCGGTGGTGCTGGCCGACCTGGGCAGCATCCGCAGCACCGCGGTGGCGCTGTCGCGCAACATGGAACGCAAGAACCAGTATGGCGATGCGCGCCTGGTCTACCTGCGTGGCGACGAAGCCACCTCGCTGGATCTGCCGGTCTCGGCGAACGTGATCCCGCGCAATGCTGAAGACGCCGACCTGCGCTCGGTGCTGTCGGCGTCCGGCGTGTCCTGGGCGCGCCACGACCAGCATCCGGCCCCGACCGCCAAGGCACCGCCGAGCGATCCGGAGCGCAAGGCGCGGATCCTGCTGGTCGAGGACAACCCGGTGAACCTGATGGTGGCGCAGCGCCTGCTGCAGGTGCTGGGCGCCGAATGCGACACCGCCGGCAATGGCCAGGTCGCGCTGGAGAAACTGGAAACCGGCGGCTTCGACCTGGTCCTGATGGACTGCCAGATGCCGGTGCTGGACGGCTACAGCGCGACCCGCCGCTGGCGCGAGCTCGAGCAGCAGCGCAACGCCGACCATCGGGTGCCGATCGTGGCGATGACCGCCAACGCCATGGCCGGCGATCGCCAGAAATGCCTGGACGCCGGCATGGACGATTACCTTGCCAAGCCGGTGACCCGCAACGACCTGGAGCGCTGCATCGAACGCTGGCGCGGTGTCAGCTTGGTGGTGCCTGCAACATTGCCGCCGATCGAGCAGATTTCCGCGCGCTCGCCGGTGGTGATCAACGCTTCGGTGCTCGACGAACTGCGCGAAGTGCTGGGCGGCGAAGTCGACAAGATCGTCGCGGTCTACCTGGAAGACGCACCGCGCCTGATCGCCCAACTGGAACGCGCCGCGGTCGGCAACGACCCGATCGCGCTGCGAGTGGCCGCGCATACGCTCAAGTCGTCCAGCGCGAATGTCGGCGCGACCACCCTGGCGGATGCCGCGCGCGACCTTGAGACCGGCGCGCGCGACGGCACCCTGACCCAACCGGCCACCGCAGTGGCGCGCATCGTCGGTGAATTCGCCCAGGTCCGCGCCGCGTTGCAGGCGCAATTGGCGAGCACCGGCGCGAACTGAGTCGCCTGTGGATCAGCCCTTGTCGAGCTGCTGTGCCAGGTAATTCGGCTCGCCGATCCGCTCGATCAGGGACAGTTGGGTCTCGATCCAGTCGACGTGCTCCTCCTCGGACTCGAGGATGTCGGCGAACAGCTTGCGGCTGACGTAGTCGTTGACGGTCTCGCAATGGGCGATCGCGTCGCGCAGCAGCGGCACCGCGTCCAGCTCCAGCGCCAGGTCGGCGCGCAGCACTTCCAGCGGGTTCTCGCCGATGCGCAGGCGGCCCAGCGCCTGGAAGTTCGGCAGGCCATCGAGGAACAGGATCCGTTCGGACAACTTGTCCGCGTGCTTCATCTCGTCGATCGACTCGTGGTACTCGTGTTCCGCGAGTTCCTTCAGCCCCCAGTTCTTCAGCATCTTCGCGTGCAGGAAATACTGGTTGATCGCGGTCAGCTCGTTGTAGAGCGCCTTGTTGAGGAATTCGATGACCTTGGCGTCGCCTTTCATGGCCGCGCTCCGTGCTTGATGAGCGGGCAATTTACCCTGCGCGCGCGCGCCGCGGCGGAACGCGAATCGTCTGCATCATGGCTCGTGTTGTCGCGACTCGTTTGCCGGCACGCAAGGCAGGCTGGGGCGTTGCTCAGGCGGCCTGCGCCAGCATCGGCAGCGGCAGTGCGCGGCGCGTGCGCTGCTCGTCGAGCAACTCCGCCGCCAGGCCGATGCAGGAGCCGCAATTCGCGCCGGCACCGGTGCGCATGGTCAATTCGGCCACCGATGCGCAGCCCATGTCCGCAGCATCGCGAACCTGCTGCTCGGTGACGCCATTGCAGATGCAGACGTACATCGCACCATCCATCGGATCGATGACGCGATTTGATCTCGAATGCGAATGATTGTCAATCGTCCAATTGGCCGGCGCTCAACCGGGACCGCGATACCGGCAACCGGAGGTGCAGGTTTCGTGGACCACCACCTCCGACAGCAGCGGCACCACTGGCTTGAGTCGCTCCCACAGCCACGTGGCCAGGCGCTCGCTGGTCGGGTTATCGAGGCCCGGGACATCGTTGAGGTAGTGGTGGTCCAGCTGGTCGTGGAACGGCTGGAACGCAGCCTTGAGCTCGGCGAAATCCATGATCCAGCCGAAATGCGGATCCGGCTCGCCGGACACATGCAGCTCGATCCGGAACGAATGCCCGTGCACGCGCGCGCATTTGTGCCCGTCTGGCACGTTGGGCAGCCGGTGCGCTGCCTCGATGGTGAAGACCTTGAAGATGTCCATGACCGGCATCCCGCGGGGAAACGAAAAACCCCGCCAGTAGCGGGGTTGCGTGCTGCGCCGATTGGTGGGGTTTCCGGAATACCACTCGAAACATCCTGATTCAAAAGGACTTTTCCGAATTGGAACTTCAAGCTACCGTCAAACCTGCCGTCAGCGCAACGAACCTTGACCGCTTGGCGGTTTCCGTATTCTCCCACGCTTCCTGTTTATTGAGACAAGTTGCGGACCTGCCTGTTTGAACCATGGCCACCCCGGTGGTAGTGGCCAAGAGCGCGGCGAACCGCCTGTTCAAGTCTCGACGTAGCCCTGCAACGCGAAGGGATTGAGGAACTGTCGCCCCCACAGGGCATTGCGCTCCGCTTCACCCAGCCGAGCCTCGTCGCACACCACCGTCCAGTGGGTGTTCAAAGCCTCCATTTGTGCATCGATGATCTGGCGCGCTTCCGGCTCCGACAACTGGAATTGAATGGCCGCGGTGACGCAGAGATCCAGCCTGCTGAAGCGATTCTCGCCCAGGATCTTCATGGCCTGCGTCGCTTCCTGCCCCGTGCGCACTTGCGGGCAGATGTCGTAGGCAGGTGTCAGTGTCAGTTGCTCGCCATCCCAGAACGCCGCGTGGTTGCGGGCATGGTCATCAGTGTTGCCACACAGGATGTTGAACACCAACCTGGCGAACAACTCGTGGAGCGTAGCGCGCGGATCGCTGAAACGATGGCGGACTATTTCCGCGAAGTCCGCGTAGCTTGCATACGCAGCCATCATCTCGTCCAGTTCCAGCATGGTCAGGGCCGACACCAGCGCGCGCCGGCGCCAGTGGCCATCCAAATGTGCAACGCGATCAAAGCGCTCGATCAGCAGCACGTCCTTGCCAGCCGCCTGGACCAGCGAAACCGGCGCCACGTCGATCCCGACCAGTGCGGCCAGCCGCATGGCGACGAACTCGGCCTTCACCACCGGATACACGTCGGTGCTGCTTGAGAACTTGGCGATCCACTTGTTCCCTTGGTTGGTCAATGTCGCCTTGGGACGCGCGCCACCGATCGACGTCCCGTGCTGGATGGCCTGCGCAAGGTCAGGCGTCAGAGGCAGGCCCCGCTCTACCCGAGAGGCGCTATCCAACAGCTCCTCCAGCGTGGCGTCGCCGCCCTGGCGCGGCTGGTAGTCGGTTGCAGAAGCCTGGAAGTCCAGCGCGCCGATGCGGTCGGATCCCGACTGCAGCAGATAGCTCAACTCATCCAGCACCGTGGTGTCCGCTTCGTGGCCGGCATGGCCGAGCAGACGGTTGAGGATGACTCGCCGGCCCCAGGCATCGGGCGCAGCGTCGCGCAAGCATCCGGGCATGGTCAGCCCAGTCGGCAACGGCCGCAGACCGGTTTGTAGCGGTAACTCCGGCAGGTACAGCGGGATCGCGTCGACGCGCGCCAGGTAGCTGCGGCCATAGTTGAACTGCAGCCCCAGCGGCGTCGGCGCGAGCCGCCCAGCCACCACCGGCTCGGCCTGGCCCGGTAGCCACGCCCAGACGAAGGCTTCGCGCGCCAGTTCGCGGCCGGGATCAGAAGTCATCCTTCACCTCGTCGCGCGGCGCGTGCACCGCCTTGGGCAGCAGCGCCAAACGCGCTTGCACCTCGCGCGTGCGCGCCTGCAGCGCGCCGAGTTCCGGCTGGAACAGGGGCACGCCGAGGATGGCCGCCAGCTCGAATACCACGCCGATCTCACAGCGCGGGTCGCCCTTCTCGATACGGTGGAGCAGGTCGCGGGAGATGCCGGCGCGATCGGCCAGCGCCTGTGTGGCCATCTTCTTCTGGATGCGCGCCGCGCGCAGGGTGGCACCCAGCAGCGTCAGCGCTTGCAGGCTGTAGCGGGAATAACTGCGGGCGGCGGGCTTGGCCATGCGGTGAATTTAGTCTTATTGATAAGACAATTCAAGCAATACGCCTTGCTAATAGGACATTATCATAAACTTCCGACTTTGAAACGCCAGAGTTCAGCCACCGGAGAGCGATTCCAGCGCATGTCGCGGATCATTCTTGATCGCGCGCAGCAGCACCCTGGCCGGGCCTGTCGGCTCTCGTCGACCTTGATCCCAGGTGCGAAGTGTCCCAACTTGCACATCGATGATCTTGGCGAACTTCGCCTGGGAGGGCCCGGTGACCGCACGGACTTCCTTCACGCGCACCGAGTCAACATGGAACTCGCGCGATGGCGCCCGCTCGCCACGGGTGATCTCACCCATCTGCTGCATGCTTTCTGCCAGCTGTGCGAAAAGCGTCTTGTCCATCATGCCCACCCGTCTTTGATTGCTTTCGACTGTTTTCTCTGCGCGGCGGTCAAATCGTCCTGGATGCCCTTCTTGTAGATCAATACAAGCCGAATCTGACCTGCCTCGTCCACAGCGTCAGTCAAAGAAAAACCCCTGATTTCTCAGGGGTTTCGGGACTTCTTAGGCTCTGCGCGGACGGCTTTTTGGTGGTATGGGTGCCCTCCAATACTAACTGGAAGATCCTGATTCAAAAGGATTTTTCCGAATTAGAACTTTGAGTTACCGTCAAACCTACCGTTTGCTGGATGACCCTTGCCACTTGGCGCATGAGCCATTCTCCCACGCTTCTACGGCATTGGGAACGGATCACCACGGCTGTCCGATGATGTGCCCAGCGAGCCACCCGGCGGGCTTGGCTCGCTAGTAACTCCAATCGTTGGCGTAGCGCACTCTCATGCAACGGCCCTGCGATGTGGCGTCAGCACATTAGCTACGTACCTCACGGATGGGGCCGCGTGCAAAAGGCAGCAGGACCAGTGTCAGCAGAGATAACCCTGCCCCCATCCAGAACGCCCATGCCGGACCGTGCTGGTCCCAGAGCCAGCCCGCCAGCACGCTGGCGATCAGCAAGGCCACTCCCGACATCAGGTTGAAGACGCCGAACGCGGTGCCGCGATGCTCGGCCGGGGCGACGTCGGCGATGAGGCTGGCGAAGATGCCCTGGGTCAGCCCCATGTGCAGGCCCCACAGCGCGATACCGGCGAACATCGCGCCGAGGGTGTCGCCCAGGGCCAGGACGATGTCCGCCATGACCAGAACGGCCAGGCCCAGTGCCAGCAGCCAACGGCGCGGCATGCGATCAGACAGCCAGCCGGCCGGGTAGGCAGTGAGGGCGTACACCGTGCTCATCACGACCAGCACCAGAGGCACCCAGGTGAGCGATAGCCCGAGGTCCGCTGCGCGCAGCACGAGGAACGCCTCGCTGAATCGTGCCAGCGAGAAACAGGCGCCCAGTAGCGTCAGCCGGTAGAACGCGGGGCCGAGCCGCGCCATGCCCTCACGGGTCAAGGGGAGCCGCGCTGGTCTGCGTGCATGCTCGGGCTCCGGCAGGCGGATCAGCAGCGCCACGGCGACCAGGCCCGGCAGCACCGCCCACCAAAGCACAGCGCGGATGTCGTTGGCCAGCCACGCCATCAGCGCGATCGCCAGCAGCGGACCGACCACCGCGCCGATCGTGTCCATCGACTGGCGCAGGCCGAACGCAGCACCGCGCACTTCCGGCGGCGCCAGGTCGCTGACCATCGCGTCCCGGGGGGCGCCGCGGATGCCCTTGCCGAGGCGGTCAAGTAGCCGCGCCATGGTGACGGTGGCGACCGAATCGGCCAGGGGAAACAGCGGTTTCACCGCCGTTGCCAACGCGTAGCCGAGCAGCACCAGCGGTTTGCGCCGCCCGAGGGCATCGCTGAGATACCCCGAGAACACCTTAGTCACCAGCACCAGTGCTTCGGCGGCACCTTCGATCAGGCCGATCATCAGCGCGCTGGCGCCGAACCCGCCGGCCAGCAGGATGGGCAGCAGGCTGTGCACCATTTCCGAACTCATGTCGGTAAACAGGCTGACGAAGCCCAGCACCCAGATCGTGCGGGGAATGGCCGGCCGCGCGGGCGGAGTGGCTGTTTCAATCACGGCATGGTGCCTCGCCGGTCTGGGCAGTTGGATTGCCCGCCTGCCGTCTCTTCAGCGACCCAACGACGATGCTAGTGAGCCACCACGACATAGCATTTAACCCGGCCAGCGGCGGTGCAGCTCGTCGATATGAATCACGTGCGCGTGCGCACCACCGGCGGGGCCGCCATGTTCCTGCCAATGTGGATGACTCGCTGGCAGGTCGTCATGGCGGTGTTCCAGCTCCGCCACGTCGTGCGTGGGCCACGTCGCCAGCATGGCGATCAGACCAATGATGGCAAGGACTGTCAGCGCGATCAGCGCCACCCCCAGCCCCAGCCTCGACCCCAGCCACCCCGCCAGCGGATACGCCAGCAGCCAGCAGACGTGCGACAGCGAGAACTGCGCGGCAAACAGGAAGGGCAAGTCCTCGGGCTTCGCAGAGCGACGCAGCAGGCGGCCGCCAGGCGTGACAAGTCCGGCATAGGCCATGCCCATGACCACCCACAGCGTCAGCAGCACCGGGAACGGAAGCGTACCGGCCTGCATCTGCCATGTCAGGCTGCCTGCCACCAGCGCCGACACCATGACGGCTGCCGCTGTCAGCATGACGCGCCGATCCGGCCAGTGGTCGAGCAGCTTGGGTAGCGTCAGTGCGACCAGCATCGAACCTGCGCCGAACGCAGCCAGGCCCCACGCAACCTCGCGGTCGCCGCCGCCCAGGACGCTGCGCACGATGACCACGGTGTTGACGAAGACCATCGCACCGCCCGCCGCAGCGATCAGATTGACGGCCAACAGGCCGCGCAGGCGAGGCGTCCGCAGATAGATACGCATGCCGCGGATTGCCCGGTCGAATGGCCGACCGGCAGCGACAGTCTTTGCCACCGGGAAAGCGGCACCCATCACCAAGAGCGCCGACAGCACGAAGCCCACGGACGTCCCCATGAACAGGCTATGGAAGTTGATGACGGTGAGCAGCGCCGCAGCGAGCATCGGGCTCAGCAGGCTTTCCAGGTCGTAGGCGAGGCGCGACAGTGACAGCGCGCGGGTGTAGTCGCGCTCCTCCGGCAGGATTTCCGGGATCACCGACTGGAACAGCGGGGTGAAGCCCGCGGAAGCCGATTGCAGCAGCGCGATCAGCAGATAGACCTGCCAGATTTCGGTGACGAACGGCAGCGCCAGCGCAACGCCCGCACGCACCAGGTCGAGGGCGATCAACATCCTCTTGCGCATGTGCGGGGGCACCAGCGCCCCGGAAACCGGCGCGAGGACGACATACACCACCATCTTGATCGCAAGGGCCGTCCCCAAGACTTCGCCCGCGTGCGATCCGGCGAGGTCGTACGCCAGCAGCGCCAGCGCGACCGTGGCAAGGCCCGTGCCGATCAAGGCAACGACCTGCGCCGTGAAGAGACGGCGGAAGGTCGTGTGTCGCAGGATGGCGATCATGGGCGTACCTGATTTCGTGTCGAAGCGGTGCTGGGTCTCTGCATCAGACGGATTTGTCCTGGTAGGCGAGCAGCCTCAGTGCATTGAACACGACCAACAACGTCGAACCCTCATGGAAGGCAACCGCAGGGCCGATGCCCAGGCCAAGGATCGTCGCTGGCACCAGCACTGCCACGACGCCCAAGCTGACGAACACGTTCTGCAGGATCACCGAACGGGTTCTCCGACTCAGGCCGACAGCAAATGGCAGGTTCGACAAGTCGTCTGCCATCAATGCCACGTCGGCCGTTTCCATGGCGACGTCGGAACCGGCAGCGCCCATGACGATGCCTACCGTGGCGCTTGCCATGGCCGGCGCATCGTTGACGCCATCCCCCACCATGGCGACCTTGGCCTCAGCCCGGAGCTTCTTGATGGCCTCGACCTTGTCATCCGGCATCAGGTCGCCCCATGCCTCATCGAGCCCCACTTCCTTGGCGATGGCCTCGGCGACCTTCTGATGATCTCCAGAGATCATGATCATCCGGTTGATCCCCATCTTGCGCAGTCGCGCCAGCGCAGCCTTGGCGGCTTCCCGTGGGGTATCCATCATTCCGATGGCGCCCAGGTCCTTGTCACCGCGGCGCACGATCATGCTGGTGCGCCCCTGGTCGCGAAGGGCTGCGATGGCTTCAATCATCTGCGGCGACAACTCGGCGAGCCCGTCGACGCCGAACATCTCAGCCTTGCCGATGTACACGGTCTCCCCATCCAGCGTGGCCCTGACTCCTCGCCCGATGAGATTCTCCAGGTCGACGGCGCGGGGGACGTCTACGCCACCCAGGCGCTCAAGCCCGTCGATTGCGATCGCTTTAGCGAGCGGATGATCGCTCAGGCTTTCAACGGCAACGGCTACACGGAGCAGTTCCGCCTCATCCACCCCCTCGGCGGGTACCACATCCGTGATCCGCGGCTTGCCCTCGGTCAGCGTGCCCGTCTTGTCGAAGGCGATGGCCGACAGCGAGCCCAGGTTCTCAAGTGGGCCGCCGCCCTTGACCAGCACGCCACCTCGCGCTGCTCTCGCAATGCCCGACAAGACCGCGCTCGGCGTCGCGATCGCCAAGGCACATGGGCTCGCCGCCACCAGAACGGCCATCGCGCGGTAGAAGCTGTCCCTAAAAGGCTCATCGACCACGACCCAGGCGAACAGCAACAGCACGGCGAGCACGAGTACGGCGGGCACGAAGATCCGCTCGAATCGATCGGTCAAACGCTGCGTCGGCGACTTCGCCGTCTCCGCCTCGCCAACCATGCGCACGACTTTCGAGAGCACGCTGTCGGTCGACTTGCGCGTGACC
>Ga0209476_10002885_pt1 | contig 11458 bp, 11 predicted proteins | sample KloWWTrecipitate_FD_187179 | JGI IMG/M metagenome (GOLD analysis project Ga0209476, IMG submission 187179) | Active sludge microbial communities from Klosterneuburg, Austria, studying microevolution and ecology of nitrifiers - Klosterneuburg... | ecosystem: Engineered > WWTP > Aerobic digester...
ACGGCAAGCACGACGACCAGGTCGATGCCGTCTCAATAGCGATGTCGCTCCACGAAAACCCCTCGGGTAAACTCTTCTTCTATTCACCAAACAATCCAAACGGTGAAATAAGACGGGCTTAACCCCGGGAATTGCGTCGGCGGCGATGGATGCGTTTGCGTGTTAAGATGACTGTGACCACTATGAAGAACTTCCTACTCGAAGCCAAAAATTTTGTGCTTATCATCCTGGGCATCTTCTCAGCGGCCCTTGGTCTAAAGGGATTCCTGCTCTCAAGCCGCTTTATCGACGGCGGAGTGACCGGTATTTCGATGCTTATGTCCGACGTGACCGGTTTTCAGCTCGCACCGCTCCTGTTGGTCATTAATCTCCCGTTCATTGCGATCGGGTATCGGCAGATCGGCCGAAAGTTTGCCATCAAAAGCTCGTTGGCGATCTTTGGCCTCGCGATCGTGTTGCTGTTTGTAAACTTTCCCGATATAACGCAGGACAAATTGCTGACCGCTGTCTTTGGCGGACTATTCATCGGTGCCGGAATCGGCCTTGCGATCCGCGGCGGAGCCGTACTCGACGGCACCGAGATAGCGGCGTTACTCGTCAGTCGCAAGAGCCATCTGCTCAATGTCGGCGACGTTATCCTTATATTAAATGTTTTTATCTTTACGGCGGCCGCGTTCATTCTGAGCGTCGAGTCGGCGATGTATTCGATCCTGACCTACGTCGCAGCATCGAAAACGATCGATTTCCTCATTCACGGCGTCGAGGAATATACGGCGATCACGATCGTCTCCTCACGGACACACGACATCAAGCACGCGATAATGAGTCGGCTAAATCGCGGCGTGACCGTATTCATCGGTCGCGGCGGAATGGGCAGTACCGGGTTTACTGATAGCGATCAGGAAATACTCTATTGTGTTGTGACACGGCTTGAGATCGGCAGCGTCAAGAATCTGGTCGACGACCTCGACCCTGCCGCATTTATGACCACACACGGACTGTCGGACGTCCACGGAGGCTTGATCAAGCGCCCGGTTTTGCATTGAAGATATCTTTGTGAAATTGTATTAATTCGTTGACGAAGCCACATTCAAAAGGAGCCAATCTATGATAAGAACACTAATTGTATTTTTTATGATCGCCTCGATCCTGCTAACGGCCCAAATCCCGCTACTCGCTCAGTCGTCGACGGCTAAGCTTGAAAAGAAGGCAGCAAAGATCAAGGCCAAGATCGCGAAACTCGGAACCGGTGAAAAGGTTAAGATAAAGGTCAAACTGTACAGCGGAACCGCTCATCGGGGATATTTGAGTCAGACGACTGATGACAGCTTTGTAGTCGTTGATAAAATGGGAAACCCGAATACGGTTAAATTCACGGATGTCGATTCGGTCGGCGGCAACAACCTTTCGACCGGAGCAAAGATTTGGATCGGCGTCGGGATCGGCGCCGGAGCGGCGGTCCTGTTTCTTTGGATCTTTTTTGAAAACTACGGTTGACGATCGAGACTCGGCAATCTGGGCGACTTAGGCACCTGATCGAGTCGCCCTTGCTAACCCTTGTGTCATCTTTGAACTAAAGCTAAGGGCCGCGATCAACGATTCGGCCAAAAACGGCAAAAATGCGGCGTGTCGCAATATCGAACATATACGTAGCCGGGTATTAAATGCGGCAGCGTACGCTGAGCGATAGTCCGCCTCAAGTACTGATAGATCGAGATCTTTGACAATATAATTTGATATTACCCCGGCGGCGATCCTGGCACTCTCCATCGCAAGGAGCATACCGCTACCGGTAAATGGATCAATGAATGCGGCCGCGTCGCCAACGGAGATCAATCCGGATGCGGGGACTAGTTCGCCGCGTCCGAATCGCTCGATCGGCACCGCGTGCCAGGGCTTGACCACCTTAGCGTGCGACAATGCGATCGCCGCCCGTTTGTTGGAACACACAACCTCACGCATAACGCGTTCAGGGTCGCTGCCAAGCCGGCGGGCATCTGCCGCCGATGCGATGAAGCAAAGATTATAGAGATCGTTCTCAACACGGTTACAACCGCCGTAGCCGCCGCGATAGACGTAGATCTCGCAGGTCGCTGGCAACAATCGTGCATCGCTCAGATGTGTTTTGAATGCAACTAGCTCAGCGGCCGTTTTTGTGACGTTTCGCTGGTCTAGTCTGCGTGCGAGACTTCGCGTGCGTCCGGTAGCGTCGATCGTCAAATTGGCCTTGATGTCGGATTCAATACCGCTTTTGTCGCGAAGCGTGACGCCAACGACACGCCCATCCTCGACATCAAGTCCAGAGACCGATGTTTCGCCTCGTACGTCCACACCGACTGCCTTAGCACGGCTAAACAAAATGAGATCCATTTCCGCTCGGCTCAGGCCCAGGGCGAGGGAATCGGGCACACCGAACCAAGCACTTTCGACCGCGACGCCCTTGCCGCTTTGTGCGAAAAAGACGGTTTCCTTCAATTCCGTCCCGCCGGCGGCTTTGATGTCGGGCAAAACGCCGAGCTCGTTAAAATGGATCTGGCATTCGGGCGAGATAAATTCGCCGCAGAGCTTTTCACGCGGAAACGCTTTTTGCTCGGTCAAGATCACACTCAATCCGGCGTTTGCCAGACGGATCGCCAAACTCGATCCCGCCGGCCCGGCACCGGCGATAGCGACATCATATTGTTTTCTGTCGGTTGTCATTGAGCTATTTACCGGAAAGCACCAGACGGTAAGCCGCCGAACGCTTGACGCCAATATCGGTCAACCCGGCATTCTCGGCCAACTGCCGTAATTCTGTCGGCTTAAAACTCCGCAAGATGGAAAGGGCACCATCCTCACGAGTAAATTGCTGGAGCGTAAGGCGACTCGTCGCACGGTAGAAATAATATGCGATCGGGCTTCGGTGCAGGTCGATGATAAAGATCCGTTTTGCGGCAACACGGCTCATTTCTCGCAAGAGTTTGACAGCGTCGTTGTCGGTCAAATGGTGCAGAAATAGCGAGCAAATAACGTAGTCAAACGCGCCATCATCGAACGGCAGATGCAGAGCATTGCATTGGAGGGCATCGATCTCGCCCCTTTGGGAACCGCGATAGATCGCCCTCGCGGCCTTGGCATTGAGTTCGGCACCGACCAGATACGACGGCCTCGACCTGAGCCATTTATGTACGGCTCGAAGCAGTTCGCCCGAACCGGCACCGACGTCGAGCACAGACACGCGTTCGCCGCCGCCGGAGCGAATGTCACGCATCAAAGATCGGCGAATCGCCCGCATTTCGCCGAACGCACGATGAATGTACTTCATCTCAACGTGCCATCTGGCGTATTCCTCGGGCGTGTAGTCGCCGGTGTCGAGGCGTTCGAGCTCATAGCTTCGATGTTTGAATCGGCTGAACATTCTATTCGGCGTACCTCTGGAGCACGATCGCACTGTTCTTTGAACCAAAGCCGATGCAATTGCACAATGCGGTATTCACCTCGGCCGTGCGGGCAGTATTTGGCACGTAGTCGAGATCGCAATCTGGGTCAGGCTCGTCAAGATTGATCGTCGGCGGTATAACGCCCGTCGTCATAGCACACAATGCGGCAGCGATACCGGCAGCACCGCTCGCACCTTGCGGATGGCCGATCTGGGATTTGGTGGCCGACATCGGCGTTCGATAAGCGTGTTCGCCAAGAGCGATCTTGACGGCGACTGTCTCGATCTTGTCGTTCAAAATGGTCGATGTGCCGTGCAGATTCACATAATCGACCTGATCAGGGGCGATACCGGCGTCACCGAGAGCCATCGTCATCGCCCTTGCGGGTTCGATGCCCGAATCGTCGAGGCGAACGCGGTGATACGCATCGCACGTCGCACCGTAACCCGTAATTTCGGCATATATTTGGGCGTTACGTTTTAAGGCAGTTTCCAGATCCTCGAGGACAAAAAGATATGAGCCTTCGGCGGCGACGATGCCCGAACGGCCGACCGAAAAGGGTCTCGATGCACGATGCGGTTCGTCGTTCCAGTCGCGGGTGACGACCGTCATCAGGTTAAAACCGGCCATTATCCCGGGCGCGATGGGAGCGTCAACTCCGCCCGCGATCATTACATCCTGACGCCCGAGGGCGATATGTTGAGCAGCGTAAAAGATAGCATCAGTGGAACTGGTACAGCCCGTCGATACGACGTGCGACAATCCCCGCAGGCCGAATGCCATCGATATCTCCGACGACAGTCCGCCGTGCGTCGACGATGGTATCGTGTAAACACTCGCCTGAGTCTGCGGCCCGTTGAACCAATAGGAATATTGCTTTTCGGTAAACGCAAGCCCGCCGCCGCCGGTCCCGATCTCGACGCCGATAGCACGCCGTTCGTCGAGCGCCATATCGGTTGTGTCAATGCCCGCGTCAGCCATCGCTTCGCATGCGGCGGCGAGAGCAAGCGGAACGGTGCGGGCAACGTGCTTGCGGTCTTTCCGATTAAGTTGGGCTTCCCAATCAAAATCCTGGACCTCGCCGGCGATCTGAACTGCCGATCCCGATGCGTCAAACGCCGAAATCCGCCGCACACCACTGACGCCGCCTTTGAGCGAAGCCCAAAACGCCTCGCGTCCGATGCCGATCGGCGTAAGACAACCGATTCCCGTGACGACAACACGGCGTGGGCGAAGAAAGTTGTTGAGCATTTAGAAGAATCCCCTTGTACTGTTGTATGAGAATAGCACGCAGCCACTATTTCGACTCGGTTTCGCTAATGACGTGAGATTTTGTTAACTTATTTGTATGAGAAAGCCCGTAATCGCCGGAAATTGGAAAATGTATAAGACGCTGAGCGAGGCCGTAACAACGGCGGTCGACTTAAAACCGCTCGTCGCTAACGCAAATCACTGCGAGGTCGTCATCGCACCCGTATTTACTGCGATCAAGACCGTCGCCGATCGCCTCGAAGGTTCGAACGTCAAGGTTGCCGGCCAAAACTGTGCTACACAGAATGAGTTTGGTGCCCACACGGGCGAGATCGCACCCGCGATGCTCAAGGATGTCGGTTGCTCACACGTGATCATTGGCCATTCCGAAAGGCGGCAGTTTTACGGCGAGACCGATAGCTCGGTCAATAAGAAAGCCAAAGCGACCATCGCCTCAGGAATGACCGCGATCGTCTGCGTCGGCGAAATGCTTGCCGACAGGGAATCGGGTAACGCCGAAAACGTGGTCAAAGGGCAATTGGAATCGAGCCTCGACGGTTTGACAGTTGCCGATATGGAACGTATTATTATCGCTTACGAGCCTGTCTGGGCCATTGGTACGGGTAAAACCGCCACGCCCGAACAGGCTCAAGAAATGCACGGTCACATTCGCCAAACCGTTGAGAACACTCACGGAAAGGCCGTCGCAGAGGCGGTTCGAATACTCTACGGCGGTTCGGTAAAGCCGGACAATATCGCGACACTGATGTCGCAGGCAGACGTTGACGGTGCGTTGGTCGGCGGGGCAAGCCTCGAAGCGGTTAGCTTTTCGCAGATCGTGAATTACAAATAGGTGGGTTAATAAGTTGGAATACGTTCTCTACTTTATATTTTTTCTCTCGTGCATCGTGCTGATCGCCGCTGTGCTTCTGCAGCCTGGTAAGACCGATGCCGGAGCATTGTTTACGAGCAACGTTTCGAGTTCGGCCTTTAGCCCGCGAGGTACTGCGACAGTTTTGTCGAAGGTCACCATTGCGGCGGCGGTCTTGTTTATGTTGTCTGCTCTATTGCTTTCGATGCCCGCTCTGACCGGTAACGTGTCAGTTCTGTCGAGCAATCCGGACGCACCTGCAGCAAACGCAAATCCATCGGTCGAGCCTGCTGCGAACGCTGCAGTTCCGGTCGCCGTTGACGCTAACACTGCTGCCCCGGCAACGAACACCGGAGCACCAATCGACGTCGCTCCGGCACCCGCACCGGCTAATAAGTAGGTTTTTGAAAAGTTGGCTCAGGTGGCGTAATTGGTAGCCGCGCACGTTTGAGGGGCGTGTGGAGTAATCCGTGGGGGTTCGAGTCCCCCCCTGAGCACCATTAAATTTGCAAAAAGACGGGAATCGACCCCGTCTTTTCTTGGAAAAAGATGTTGCACAGTCGCAACACTGTGCTATACTGAGAATGGATACTGAGGGTTAGTCCTTTACGACCATCGTTCCTGTTCCGGAATCGGTAAAGACCTCTGCCAATATGGCATTTCGGACCGTACCGCTAACGATATGAGCGGAGTGAACGCCGCGTCCGACGAGATCGATCAGACTTTCGATCTTTGGAACCATTCCACCGGTCGCACGCCCGGATTCGATCAGATGCTTGGCATCCGATGTAGTGATCTTTGACAACTTAGTATTTGGGTCTGATTCTTCGAGATATATACCGTTGACATCGGTGAGCAATATTAATTTCTCGGCACCGAGTTTGATCGCGATCTCTGATGCGATGGTGTCGGCATTGATATTAAAGACGCGGCCATCATCGTCGGCGCCCAGCGACGAAATGATCGGTAGGTAACCGCTGTCGAGGAGCGTGTTTATCAAGGAGGCATCAACCTCGACCACGTCGCCTACGTGCCCGTAATCGATCGATTCGGTCGCACCGGTTTCGCGATTGAGGACATCCCTTGGCGGACGTTTGACTGCCTTGACCACACCGCCATCGACTCCTGATAATCCCACTGCGTGGACACCTCGTCGCCTGAACTGAGCGAGGATCTCGGTATTTATCTTCCCGCGAAAGATCATTTTTGCCAGGTCGAGTGTGTCGTCATCGGTGACGCGGCGTCCCTCGATAACGGTTTGGACAACGCCTAGCTTAAGCGCAAGTTCCGTCAACTGCTTGCCGCCGCCGTGGATTACGCAGACGCGGATGCCGACCTGATGAAGCAATGCCAACTCCTCCGCCAGTGAGGCAAGATTCTCCTTGTCCTCGGTCACCTTTCCGGAGAATTTCACGACAAAGGTCTTGCCCTGAAATTTTTGTATGTAGGGAAGCGATTCACGCAGCAGGTCTAGTGTTTCTTGGTTCATATTACTGTATGAGTTTGGCCATTATCGCCTTTTGAATATGTAGGCGGTTTTCGGCTTGATCAATTACTACGGAATTTGCCGACTCAATAACGCTGTCAGTCACGATGACATTTCGTCTGACCGGCAGGCAATGCATGAAGATTCCGTTATTCGTTTTTGCCATTTTTGCTTCGTCAACGATCCAGTCTGAACGATAGGCGGCACGCTTTTCGATTTCGATATTGGGGTTTCCGTAAAAATACTTACTGCCCCAGCTTTTGGCATAAACGACATCAACTCCGTCATACGCCGACCGTGGATCATTTGAATAATGGACGCTTCCGCCGTTTGCCGCGGCCTGAGACTCGATCTCGGCCAGGAGATCGCTGTCGAGTTCGTAGCCGTCGGGGTGGGCGATGGTCAGGTCGTGGCCAAATTGGGCTGCGGCAAGAGCAAAACTGTTAGGCACGGCCATCGGTAGCGGTTTTGGGTGCCACGCCCAAGTCATAAGGACCTTTCTCTTTGTGGCACCGAATTTCTCGCGCATCGTCATCATATCCGCCATCGACTGACACGGATGATGCATTGCGGATTCGAGATTGATCACCGGCACGCTGGAATAGCGGGCAAACGCTTTGAGGACAGGGTCGGTTCGCTCCGTCTCCCAGTCCTTCAGCTCAGCAAATGTGCGAACACCGATCGCTGACACATAGCGTCCCAGTACTCGGACAAACTCTGCCAGATGTTCGGTCTTGTTGCCGTCCATCACGACGCCGTCACGGTGTTCAAGCGTCCACGAAGTGCCGCCGGGTTCGAGTATAACGGCGTTACCGCCGAGTTCGTAAATGCAGACCTGCATCGACGCACGGGTCCGAAGGCTCGGGTTAAAAAAAACAAGAGCGATCGATTTTCCGACGAGAGGTTTTTCGGGCGAACCGACGGATTTGATGCCGATAGCGTGGTCGATCAAGTTATCGAGAACTGAGCGGTCAAGATCAGATGTTTTTAGAAAGTGTGTCATTTTTTCAGTTCGTTGACCAACAGGTCGATCTCGTCGGTGCTGGCCATTAGTGGCGGCAAGAGTCGGAGTACTTTGGGGTCGCTCGAGGTACCGGTAATTATGTTCTTTGACAACAAATATTTGTGCTTATCCGAACAAGGCTCGTAAAACTCGATCCCTAGCAGGCAACCCTTACCGCGGATCGCTCGTATATCTGCAACATCTGAAAGTGAGGCCCTAAGATGTTGTTCGACCCGTGCAGCGTTTCGGATCATATCGTCGCTCTCGATCGCATCGAGTGTAGCCAGAACGGCGGCCATTGCGAGCATACCGCCGCCAAACGTAGTTCCGAGGTCGTTAGTCTTGATCGTTGCGGCAACACGATCGCTCACAAGGCAAGCACCGACCGGAACGCCGCTGCCGAGCGATTTAGCCAGTGTCACAATATCGGGCACAACACCGCCGGCATTGTCGCTGCCGGCAAAGAACCAATTGCCGGTTCGGCCAATACCGGTTTGAACCTCGTCAAATATCAGAACGATCCCGAGATCGTCGCATACTTGGCGAAGACCGACAAAGAATTCCGGCTCGGCCTCGCGGACGCCGGACATCGACTGGATGGGTTCGATCATTATCGCGGCGGTATCGCGGTCGGCCAACCTCGCAACACTAGCGAGGTCGCCGAATTCGGCGCATTCGTGAAAGGGAACGTTTGGCCGGCCGATCTCACGATATTTGCCCAAAAAGGTCGCCGAGATGGCATCGGCGGTGCGGCCGTGAAATCCGCCGGAAAAAGTTATGACCTTTTGACGGCCTGTCACCATCCTGGCCATGCGCATTGCATTTTCGTTAGCTTCGGTGCCCGAGTTGCAAAAGAAGACCTTTTCCAGCGGCGGCGGAGCGATACTGACCAGCTTTTCGGCTGCTCTGGCCCGGATTTCGGAAAAGACGAGGTTTGAATAAAATATGACCTTTTCGGCCTGTTCTGCGATTGCCTTTACGACCCTCGGATGGGAATGGCCGGTCGCACACACCGCGTGGCCGCCGTAGAGGTCGAGATATTTATCGCCTTCGCTGGTCCAGATCCAGGCTCCGCGGCCGCGTTCGACGGCGATGTCCATTTTGGCGTAAGTCGCTACCTGATCGGAGGATTCTATCGTACGGATCTTTTCAAAGTTCATTTTCTTTTGTGCGAACTAAATATCGTCTGGACGCCGTTTGAGGCTATTTCTAATTTGGGGCGAGATCATTTTCGCAAGTTCTTTGACATCGCTATCGTTCATTTCAGATGATCGCCGCAATTTAGGGATTTGTCCCGACCAGGTTAAGAGCGGTTGTTTCTTCGAGCCCGAACATCAGGTTCATATTTTGCACCGCCTGACCCGCCGCACCTTTGACCAGATTGTCAATCGCGGCGAATATCACCACGTCTCGGCCGCTTGTATGCACGGAGATGTCACAATAATTCGTTGTCTTTACCCAATTGATGTCCGGTGACCCCTGAACAAGACGTATAAAGAAGGAATCTTTGTAAAAATCACGGTATATCTTTTGAATAGCCTTGGCGGAAATTGGCTCAGTCAATTCCAGGTAACAAGAAACAAATATTCCGCGGGCGACCGGCAAACTATGAGTCATAAATACAAACTCGGAAGTAAGTGCACCAACGGTTGTTAAACATTGCTTGATCTCAGGCAAATGTTGATGAACAAACGGTTTGTAGGCATAAAATGATGTCGTCCGTTGCGGGTGATGAGTGTTGGCAGCCGCCTTTGCTCCTGAACCGGACGATCCCGTCTTGGCGTCGACGATGATCTTGCCCGTTAGGCCACCGTTTTTCACAAGTGGTGCTAAAGCGAGCAGTGTAGCGGTAGCAAAGCAACCGGGATTCGCGATGTATTGTGCGTTTGAGATCTCGTTGCGATTGACCTCGGTCAAACCGTATACAAATTTGGACTGAAGGGCGGACGCGGTGTGCTCGATCTTGTAAAACTCGGTAAAGATCGCCTTGTCGTCGATCCGAAAGTCGCCCGATAGATCGATCGCTTTTACCTGTGCAGGTAATTGGGGGATCAAGGAAAGTGCGTGCCCGTGCGGAAGGGCGAAAAAGGCGACATCGATGTCGGTTAAAGCGGAAAGGTTTTCGGGCAAACGCTCAAAGATATGTTCCGAAATCCCGAAAAGGTTTTTGTGGACCTCGCCGATCGGCTTTCCGGCGTGTTCATTCGCAGTAATGAGTACTATTTCGACATTTGGGTGAAATAGCAGAATGCGCAATAGTTCGCTTCCGCCGTAACCCGATCCGCCGAAGATCGCCACTCTGGTCTTTTGTTTCGGTTTATTTGTCATGCCGCTATCTTTAGCTTATGGACGGGTGCGTAGGCGATTTCGAACAGTCTTGACCCGTCGCGTCGGGCATTACCGGCAGTGTATCCAAATTGAGAAGTGAGGTAGTCCTCGCCCATTTGGGAATCGGTAACCGAACCGGCCACAACATCAATATTTAGGCCAAAGCGGGCAAGTACGGTAGATCCGCCGATGACACCTACGTAATCGGATGCACAAAATACGAATGTGGTAAATGCCGTCTGGAATTCAATGTCCTTAAGTACAGAGTCGACAGAATATCCTCCGACAATGCCGTCGCCAAGTTCGACAACGATCAGGTTGGGGGAAAGGGAGTTTAGGTGGTTAAGGATCGATTTGGCGGTCGGAACCAAATCATCAACATTTGCGGTCGAGGGCAGTCCACAGTCCATAAAGCTTGCGGTAACAAAAGCTCCGTGGTCCTGCATATTTAGCGTATCACGCAGGGCGGCAACACCGGTCAATTTAGCTCCGGCGACCCGAAGACCGCGATGGCTTGCTTGTTTGATGATCTCCGTGGCGGCGACCGTCTTACCTGAATTCATACAGGTGCCGGCAATAACGATAATAGGGGCCGACGGGTCCAGCGTATTTGCCGGAGCCAGTGCTCCGTCACCAATGTTAATAGTTTTACCACTTGGTGAGCAGGCGGAACCCAGTACTTCGACCGCAATCGCGTCGGAAAGGGAAGAATGGTGCCCGCTGCATATTCCGATGACGCCGCCCATATTTAGAAGGTTCAGGTGGTCGCCAGCCGAAATGCTTTTTGGCACGTCACCGACAAACCCCTTTAGGGCTCGTCTAGCTCCTAGTACTCCGACAAGTATGTCGCCCGTTGTTATTCGGGCAAGTCGTCCATTAGCGAGCTCGATATTACCGTACGTTGCGGATTCACCGAGTGCTCGGACGACCACGACGTCACCTGAACGCGGCTCCGTATTAGCTTTATTAACCAGAATATCGTGTGGCAAATTCAATCGGGCCGCCGCCGACCCGATCTTATCGACCCTTATTATGTTTGACTGTAGATCGTTTGCCATTCTATTTCGAGAGCACGTCCCAAAGCCGCTTTATTGCGAGTC
>Ga0209476_10002889_pt1 | contig 11455 bp, 19 predicted proteins | sample KloWWTrecipitate_FD_187179 | JGI IMG/M metagenome (GOLD analysis project Ga0209476, IMG submission 187179) | Active sludge microbial communities from Klosterneuburg, Austria, studying microevolution and ecology of nitrifiers - Klosterneuburg... | ecosystem: Engineered > WWTP > Aerobic digester...
CCATGCTCGGCATCCTCGACGAGAACGGCTACCCGACGCGCGAGATGGGCATCCTCGAAGCCCCGCGCGAAGCCAGCGCGCCGAAGATCATGCAGGGCGCCCTGTGCAAGGAATGCGGCAACTACACCGTGATCCGCAAGGACGGCTGCGACTTCTGCAGCGCCTGCGGCGCGGTGGGGGCTTGCGGGTAACTGTTGGTCTGGATGTTTGTGTTCCTCTGGCTCACATACTGAGCCAGAGGAACCCTGAAAATAGGTGTTGTTATCACTGAACACACCATAGACCTATGGCAACACACATCGAAATACGGGAAGGTGACTGCCTTCATGTGCTCCAAGGGCTCCCCGACAGCAGCGTAGACCTGATCGTTACCTCCCCTCCCTATGCGGATCAGCGCAAGCACACGTATGGAGGCGTTTCGCCGGACCAATACGTCGAGTGGTTTCTCCCCATAACACGGGAGCTGCTTCGCGTACTCAAGCCGACTGGCACATTCATCCTCAACATCAAGGAACGCGTCGTCAGCGGTGAGCGCCACACCTACGTGCTGGAACTCATACTCGAAATGCGGCGCCAGGGCTGGTTGTGGACGGAGGAGTTCATCTGGCACAAGAAGAACTGCTATCCAGGCAAATGGCCGAACCGCTTCAGGGATTCCTGGGAACGCCTGCTCCAGTTCAACAAGGCGCGCCAGTTCAACATGTACCAGGAAGAGGTCATGGTGCCGATGGGGGACTGGGCCAAGACCCGCCTGAAGAATCTCTCGACCACCGACCGCATCCGCGACGAATCGAGAGTCGGCAGCGGCTTCGGCAAAAAAATAGAGAACTGGCTGTCGCGAAGCATGGCCTTCCCGACCAACGTGCTGAATCTCGCCACGGAATGCTCGAACCGCAAGCATAGCGCGGTATTTCCGGAAGCCTTGCCGGAGTGGTTCATCAAGCTGTTCACCCAGGAAGGCGAAACAGTGCTCGACCCCTTCATGGGTTCCGGCACCACCCTGCGCGTAGCCAAACGCATGGGACGCAACGCAATCGGGATTGAAATTCAGCCGGAATACGTCGAATTGGCACGAAACGAATTGGTCACGCCGCAACTTGCATTGCTTGAAGAACGCCGTAAATACCGTGTCCGTGAAGGCAAGGAAACGGCATGAGCCGGAAACCGCTCGATCTCAGGGAGATCGAACGCTTTATCCAAGCCCATATCGGCCCCGAATTTCATGACAAGAAGCTCGTCAAACTCAAGGCCCTGAAGCTCGAGGATATTCTGAGGAGAAAGAATCCTTATCTCTTCAAGGCGAAACGCACACAATCAGCCAACGATTTCATCAAAGCCGTATTGGATGCGACGGTTTCCTCAGGCGAGGAAACCGTGTTTGGCAATTTCCTGGAAATGATCGCGATTCACGTTTGTCAGCAAGTTTTCGAGGGGCGCAAATCCGTTACCCGTGGCATCGATCTCGATTTCGAGGATGGTTCGGACAAATACCTCGTCAGCATCAAGTCCGGGCCGAATTGGGGCAACGCCAATCAGATCAAGGCGATGGTACGGAACTTTCATGATGCCAAAAAAACACTGCACACCTCCGGCGGCGGCAGAAATCTGAATGTCAAATTCGTCGAAGGCTGCTGCTACGGCAGGGATAACTCCTTTGAGAAAGGCACGCACCAGAAGCTGTGCGGGCAGCGGTTCTGGGAACTGATTTCCGGGGGCAGCGCAACGCTCTATACCGACATCATCGAGCCTATCGGCCATCTGGCCAAGGAAAAGAACGAAGCGCTCGATGAGCTTTACGCTGCGAAGCTCAATGGCTTCACCGCACAATTCGTCACACGCTTTTGCCGGAACGGGCTGATCGACTGGATGAAACTCGTCGAATACAACTCAGGCTTGATTCAATAGAGAAATAAAATGTGAAAGGGGCCAGGCTCATTATTTGTTACTGGCCAAATTCGAGAAACCGCTTACTGCACTCCAGAAATGCCGCGCCTTGTTCGCCTATGCTTCAACGCGTCTTTTGCCGCCTATATTGGCGACTGCTGAGTAATATGCTGTAGAGAACACATTTTCATTCTCGGTGGCGCCCGCATGAGCCAGTCTAGCCTGAATAAACCAGACGATCCGCAGGTTGCAGCCCTGGAGGCAACCATTTCCAGGCTGGAGAACGAGGTTCGTGCAATGACGCGAGACCAGGCAGAGCATGAAAGGCACATTACTTTCTTGAGAGGCATTCTGGAGCAGTCGCTGGCCGGTATTTATGTGATCAGCAACGGCCAGTTCGACTACGTCAACCAGACCTTTGCCGACATTTTCGGTTATGCCTCACCCGCCGAGATCATCTCTTCCATAAAAGTGGAGGATCTGGTTTCGCCGGAGTGCCGCGAGCTGGTGCTGGGCAACATCCGCAAGCGCACGACCGGTGCGGTGAATGAACTCAGATATGCGTTCACGGGGTTGCGCAAGGACGGCGCGCGCAACCTCGTCGAGGTGCACGGCAGGACTCTGGAGTCGGCAGGGCAGCGGATGGTGATCGGCCTGCTGCTCGACATGACGAATTTCGAGCGCGCCAACGCATTGGCCTTTTATGATTCGCTGACGGGACTGCCGAACCGGGCCCTGTTTCTCGACCGCCTGGCGCAAGCAATCAAGCAGGCGCAGCGCAACCACGAGTCCTTCGCACTGCTGTTCATGGATCTCGACGGCTTCAAGCGGGTCAACGACACGCAGGGACATATGGCCGGCGACCGCGTGCTGCAGGAAATTTCGCGGCGCTTGCTGCAACTTTTCCGGGAATCGGACACGGTGGCACGGTTCGGCGGCGACGAATTTGTCGCCATCATGCCAGGAGACAACGCGATCATCGAGCAGCGGGCAGCCAGCATTATCCAGTCAATGGTAACCCCTGTTCAACTCGACAAGGGGACGACAACCATTGGCATCAGCATCGGCATCGGTCTGTTTCCTGCGAATGGCGAAGACACCCACAACCTGATCGTCAGCGCGGACGCGGCGATGTACCTGGCAAAGCAGTCCGGCAAAAGCACCTATTGCTTCGCCAATAACCTGATTAATCCTGAATTCAGTTCGCCAATAATTTAATCCACTCCAGCACCTTTGGTCACTCACTTCTAAGACTGTTACATTGCCCCTTTGAGAGGGGAAACCGATGAAAAAGCTGATCGTCAAAATACACGCCGAGCTCGAAGTGCCCGATGACTGGGAGCTCGCCAGGCATTCTTCGGGAATTTCCGTGCTCAAGATCGGCGACACCTTCGTCGACTTCGACCTGGCGCCCCTGGCGACGACCTCCAGCGACCCCGACGCCGAATGGTCGGATATCAACGTCGAGGTCGTCGAAAAAGTGCTGGATGCCGTCACCGGACTGGACACGGACCTGGAATTCATCACCCATCACTGATGCGCCTGGACAAATGGCTCTGGGCCGCGCGCTTCTTCAAGACCCGCAGCCAGGCGGCCGCGGCGGCGGACGGCGGCAAGGTGAAGCTGAACGGGGCCGCCGCCAAGCCGGCGCGGGAACTGAAACCGGGCGATCGGCTCCACATCCGCACCGAGGTCGAGGCGTGGAAAGTGGAGGTGCTGGGCTTCAACGCGCAGCGCCGCCCCGCGGCCGAAGCCCGGCTGCTCTACCGGGAAACGCCGGAGAGCATCAAGCAGCGCGCCGATGTAGCGGAACTGCGCCGGCTGGCGCCGCTGCCGCAAGCCGACACGAAGGGGCGCCCCACCAAGCGCGACCGCCGGCAGTTGAACCGGCTGCGCGGGGGCGAATAGCGGAATCCGATGCGCGGGCAAACCAGGCAACGAAAGGAGCGAACATCCCATGAACATCGAGAAAATCAAGGTACGCGTCACGCAATCCGGCCAGACCATGGACGTCGTCGTCCTCAACAAGCGGGCGAGCGGCATTACGGTGGTGCTCGGCGAGGGCCAGCACAGCATGAAATGCGATCTGTCGCCGACGCGCAACGGCCTCGCCTACGCCGGCAGCGTGATGGGGCGAGAGATCGTCTACGAGCGCAGCCAGGAGCAGGTAAAGACGGACATCGACCGGCTCAACCCCGCCGTGCGCGAGTACAAGCGCTGATGCGCTCGCCGTATTCCGCAGACTGACTTTTCCCCTGCCAACAGGAATCCATCATGGTCGTGCGCGTGGTCAGACTCGGAACGCCTCGAGCAAAGAACGAAGGCCTGCGCATCGGCACGGTGCGGCGGCCGCCGCGCGGCGTGCCGAAGTCGGCGTTCGCTTCTCAGGACTGGTACGACGTGTGGTTTCCCAATCTTTCGCCGAGCGCGGAGACGGTGAAGTTCGCGCAGACGGCGCAGACGCCGGCGCAGTGGGCCGCGTTCGCGAAGAAGTACCGCGCCGAGATGGCGGCGCCGGAGCATGCCCGCACGCTCGATCTTCTCGCCGCGCTCTCGCACACGGCGGACTTCTCGGTCGGCTGCTATTGCGAGAACGAGGCGCATTGCCACCGCTCGGTGCTGCGCGCGCTGCTCGCCGAGCGCGGTGCGAAGCTCGGCTAGCGGCCGCCGTCCTGCACGGACTGACTTTACAATTATCCCTGCCATGAAACCCAGCGACCGCCTCGACCGCGTCGTCCTCGAAGCCCGCCGCGCGGCGGAGCGGCGCGAGCAGTCCTACCGCGAGCAGGCGCTGAAGATCTATCCGTGGATCTGCGGCCGCTGCACGCGCGAATTCACCCGCGCCAACCTGCGCGAGCTGACGGTGCACCACCGCGACCACAACCACGACAACAACCCGCCCGACGGCAGCAACTGGGAGCTGCTCTGTCTCTACTGCCACGACAACGAGCACCAGCGGCAACTGGAAGCGGCCGGCGGCGGCGATGACAAGGCGGGCGGCAGCATCGCCACCCACTCGCCGTTCGCCAGCCTGAAGGGAATGCTGGAGGAGAAGAACCGGAAGTGAAATCGACTGGCAAGCAGCCGAATAGCCGCGCCCCCGCTTGCATATGCCCAGAATGGGTATTAATATGCCCAATATGGGTATGAAAGCCAAAGCCGCTCCGCCCCCGCCGCGCACCAGCCTGGCCGACGCGTTGTTCTCCTCGACCCAGCAGCGCGTGCTGGCCTACCTGTTCGGACAGCCGGAGCGCAGCTTTTTCGCCACCGAGTTGATCGGGCTTGCCGGCGGCGGCTCGGGTGCGGTGCAGCGCGAACTGGCGAGCCTGGCGCAAAGCGGTCTGGTGACGGTCACCCGCATCGGCACTCAGAAGCACTATCAGGCCAATCCGGCGTCGCCGATCTATGTCGAACTTTGCAGCATTGCACGCAAGACCGTGGGCCTGGCAGAGCCGTTGCGGGAGGCGCTGGCGCCGCTGGCGAAGCGCATCGCGGCGGCCTTCGTGTTCGGCTCGGTGGCCAAGCGCAGCGACACCGCAGCCAGCGACATCGACGTACTGGTGCTCTCCGACAGCGTGGACTACGCCGACGCATTCGCCGCGCTGCAGACGGCCGAAGCCAAGCTCGGGCGCACGGTCAACCCGACGGTCTATACCCCGGCAGACTGGCGCAAGAAGCACAGGAACGGCAACGCCTTCGTGACGAAGGTGGCGGCTCAGCCGAAACTGTTCCTCATCGGGACGGAAGAAGCCCTTGGCTGAACCGCACAGGGAGCTGGCGAATCTCGCGCGCATCGGCAAGCTCGCCGCCGAACCCGGCGCGCCCGGCGAGATCCGGGGCCTGCTGACATCCGGCAGCGAGCGGCTGGCCGATGCACGCAACGAAGGCCTGGCGTTGTCCAGCCGATTCGACCTGGCCTACAACGCGGCCCATGCCTTTTCGCTGGCGGCATTGCGCTGGCACGGCTATCGCTCCGACAACCGCTATCTCGTCTTCCAGTCCCTGCCCCACACCCTCGGACTGGTCGCGGCGACGTGGCGCGTGCTTGCCAAGGCGCATGAAGTGCGCAACATGGCGGAGTACGAAGGCCACTTCGACGCCGATGCGACGCTGCTGCGAAATCTCATCGAGGCCGCCGAGGCCGTTCGGGCCGCGGTTGCGGCCCTGCCCGAACTATCTTGATACGGCACTGAACAACGCGCCCTAGTGCCGCTCCCACCGTCCGGGCCGCTCGCGCCATCCCCTGTCGTGCCGCTCCCAGCGGTGCGGTTCCCAGCGGTAGCCGTGGCGTGGCGCTTCCCAGCGGCCGGGCACCCAGTGGTGGCCCCTGCCGCCCCAGCCCCAATAGCCGCCGATCCAGACATGGCCCGGATAGGGGGCGACGCCGATGACCTCGACGCGATGGGGCGGCGGCGCCATCACCGGCTCGTAGTGGGTATACGCCGGTTGCGCCGTGGCGACGACGCAGCCGGTCAGCATCGTGGAAGACATCACCGCGGCAAGCAGGGCGATGCGGGTCGTTCGGGGTGTGTTCATCTGCGTTCTCCATTCCGCGTGCGCCGAGGCCGACGCAATGCACGCAATGGAATTAACGATCGAGCCGCCCCAGGCCGCGACAAGCGTTTTGTAAAGGTTTGTATCCCGACTAGCGGTAGTCGTCGAACTCGGAGGGAGCGCGATCGTGGCGGTAGAGCACGATGAGCAGCGCCGCGGTAGCGGCCAGCATGAAGAGCGGACCGAACAGCCAGAACACCAGTGGCACGGCGAAGTAAAAGGCGCGCATGCCAATGCTGTAATGGCTGCCGGCGCGGTTGAGATGGACGGCGACATGCTGCGGGGAGATGGCCTTGTGCGCAAGCGAGTGCGGCACGTTGATCATGTAGCCGACGTGATTGAAGAGGCGGATCGCCGAGGCGAAGCTGAAGAAGGCGACGAAGAAGTCGAGCAGCAGCAGGAGCAGCTTGAAAATCCAGACCTCGCTGTGCACCGCGCCGACCTTGTTCAGCGCGTGCCAGGAGGTCTCCAGTTGCGTGCCCTGCCCGCTCAGCGTCAGCGTGCCCATCACCAGCAGCACTGCCGTCGAGGCGAGGAAAGTTGCCGCCATGGTCGAGTTGCGCAAGGTCTGGACGGCGAGGATGTCCTTGCCGCCTGCCATGACGTTCTCCACCCAGGCAGTGCGCGCGATGGTGTTCACCGCCTGCACGGTGTAGGCCGGATCACGCTTCAGGCGGTAGCGCAAGTAGAGATGATAGGCGGTCAAGGCGAGCAGGCTTGCCACAAAGCAGGCGATATCCACCCGGGTCGGATCCAGCCAGTCTGGATAGGTCATGGCGTCCTCAGCGTAGATCGGGAATGTGCGGCATCGTTATCCGCCCGCAACTTCTTGTTCCAGACGCGGGCGGCGGCGACATCGGGCGGCACGCCGAACAGGCCCTTCTCGTGGATATGCGCGAGGGCCTGCATGGCCAGGCGGTGCCCGCGTTCGGCCGATTGACGGATAACGGCGGACGCCGCCAGGCAGGCAAGCGGCACCGCCATCACGACCACTGCCCGCGCGCGCCTGATTGTGCCAGTCAAGTTCAAGGCGGACTCTCAGAACACTTCGAACGAAAGGACCAGGCTGGTCAGTGCGAGGATCGTCAACCCCGCCAGGAATATCCATTCCGCCCATTTCTCGAGGTTGGCCGCATGCCTGACCGGCCGCAGGGAAACAAATGAAAGCAGCGTGCTGGCCAGGAAGAGCATGCTGTCGATGCCGAGCAGCTTGTCGATCCATACGCCGAGCGTGCCGGAGGAAGTGATTTTGACGACGCTGATGACCGCCATGCAGACGGCGACCATGGTCGCCGAGGTGGGGAGGATGTGGCTGGAGAGGCCGTTGGTCGTTGTTCTCACGGAAACCGTATCCACCGCAGTCTCATAAGGCATTGGTGCCTCCGGGAAGCGGAAAGTTCCCGGCGGGTGCGGCGGGACTTTACTGCGCCGGCCAGAAAGGCGTGGCGATGCCTTCGCCCAGGTCGGCCTCGACGAAGCGCCGGCGCAGTTCGAGCAGCTGTTCGATGAGCCGCGGCTCGGCGCGGGCATAGGCCTCGGCGTCGGGCACGCGCTTCACCACCACGCCGAGCAGCTCGGTGATGGCGTTGCCGATCGAATTCTGGCTGATGGTGACGATCAGCTTGCCCTCGTCGTTGCGGTAAATGAGCTGCTTGAAGGCGGGCTGCCAGCGGATGGCGTTGGCGTAGCGGGCGTCCTTGATGCAGCGCTCGCGCACCATCTTCGCCGTCCTGAGGAAATCGTTGTCGAACAGCAGCCGTTCCTCGACCAGCGCCGGAAAGTGGAGGTCCGGCAGCATCGGCGCGTTGCGCGTCGACACCTGGCTGAAGAAGCTGCGGTAGAAGTCGAGAAAGCCCTTCAACAGGATGTCGTATTCGTGCCAGAAGCGCACCTCGCCGAGGCCTGCCGCGCCGCCCTTCACCTCCCAGCTCGGCAGGCCCTGCGGATAGCCGGTCAGCGCCAGGCGGCATTCGCCGCGCTCGCACGGCGCGAGCAACTGGAGGTCGAGCCCGGCGAAGAAGGCGCGATAGGCCTCGCGCATGTGCGCCTGGAACAGCGAATGCTGGCCGCCGTCGGTGAGGTTCGGGTTGTCGGGATCGGCCGCAGCCGCCGCCGCGAGGTCGTCCTTGTCGAAGACGATGAAGTGGTTGTGCAGCATGCGGATCGACGGCACGCCGGGCGCGGTGAGCGGCCAGGTGGCGTCGAGGCTGGCCTCGCCGGCGAGGACCAGGTGGCGCGCCGGATCCGGGTAGCGCTCGAGCATGAACTCGATGGCGAGGCGGTTCATGCGGTCCCAGACGCGGCGCACCGGTTCCGCCACCTGCGTGCGGCGCACCGGCCGGCCGAGCGGGTCGAGGATGCGCTGCGAGGTGTCGTAGATGATCGAGCCGTCGAACAGGTTGGAATGGCCGATCGCCTTGCGGTAGAACAGCAGCCCTTCCGGATTCGCCAGCAGGCCGTTGTTGTGCACCAGGTCGGCCAGGTTCTCGACGGAATTGAAGAATTCGTTGGGCTTCATGCCCTCCGGCACGTCGAGCGGGATCGGCCGGTAGGGCGTGAGGATTTCGCGCGGGGCGGAAGCCATCAAAAGTCAGTCTGCGGAATACGGCGAGTCGGCGATGCGATCGAAGTAGCGCGCCCGGTAGAGCAGGCGTTTGCGCATGTCGGAATCGGCGAAGGCGGCGCGGTCGTGCAGGACGTTGTTGCAGACCAGACCCATGCCCGGCTCGAGGCGGCCGCGGAAGACGTACCGGGAATCGCTCGCCAGAATGCGCTCCAGCGCCGCCACGGCGGCGCGCGTGATGTCATCGTCTTTCCACTCGATGCTCACCGTTCGCGCCGTATAGCGCATATGCAGGTGGCCGTCCGGATAGACGCTGAACACCGGCCCGGCCTGCGCCGCGCGCGCGATGGCGCCGTCCTCCAGCCGCGGCGGGATGGTCATGGCGTCGGGTGCCATCAGGGCGCGGATGTAATCGGGATTCTCGTCGCGCAGCAGGATGTAGGCGATCTCGTGGTCCATCAGCCGGTTTTCGCCGCCGGCGGCGGCGCTCTGCACGCAATGCAGCAGCAGGCCGCGCACCTGCCGGTCGAGGGTGTTGTAGTAGCCGTCGGTGTGCCACTTGATGCCGCGGTCGGTATACGGGATGAACTCGGTGCGCGTGCCCGCTGGCGCCACCGCCAGCGGCGAAATGCCGTCGTCGTCGGCCAGCATGTTGGCGTCGAGGTTGGCCAGGCCGAGCTGGCGGCCGAGCAGGCGCGGGATGTCCTTGTCCGGGTCAGTGCCGGTGCGCGAGGCATAGACAGCCATGTTGGCAACGCCGCAGCGCGCCAGCAGGGCCTCGCGTTCGGCCAAAGTCAGGCTGCGCGGGTCGGCGAGTTCGACGACGAGATCGCCGAGCGAACGCGGATGGGTGGCCAGCTTGCGGCCGCGCCAGGCGGCATAGGCGGTGGCGTTGTCGAGATCGAACTGGGCGGGAATCATGGTTCGACCCGATCTGCGCAGGCCTTCACCCGACGCTGGAGCGGCGTCCACGCCGCGATTACAGCCGCCGATATCGCGGCGTGGACGCCGCTCCAGCGATGTTTCATGGCTGTGCCTGCCTTGTCGAATCGGGGTTGTCGAAGAGGCCGTCCAGGGTCTTCCGGATCGCCTTGACACCCTCGGGCGCCTCGATCTCCATGACCTGGTCGTACACCCAGTTCTTGTCCTTCTCCGGCATGCCCTCGCGCACGCGCGCAGCGTAGGCGCGGCGGAAGCCGAAGTCCGGCCCCTTCTCATCGCAGCCGTAGTCGGCGTAGTCGACGCCGGCGGCATTGAACACCTCGAGGAAGCGCCGGCGGCAGGCGCCCGCCTCGCTCGCCGCGAGCAGCATGTCGGCATTGTCCTCGATGGCCTCGGACATGCGCTTCGCCAGGGCGGTGGTGAATTCGCCGCGACGCTCCGCGTCCAGCTGGTCGAAGGCGACGCGGTCGGCGAAGTGGGCGTGGAAGGCCATCGTCTCGACGACATAGTCGAAGTACGGCCGGCCGAGGTCGATGTCGAACTTCGCCTCGCGCATGCGCTGGATGGATGCGACGGCAAGCTTCCACGACAGCATGGCGACGACGCTGGCGAGCTCCGCCATCGTGCGTTCGCGCCCGCCGGCGTGGAAGCGGCTTCTTATGCGAATGGCCATCTGGCGGGCAGTCAGTGTTCGCCCTTGGTGCGACGGATGCCGGCGAGGCGGTTGCCCTGCTTTTGCGGTCCGCCGCGCGGGAAGAGCTCGTGCAGGTAATGGTTGCTGCCCTTCTCCTTGCCCCACTTCCCGGTGAAATGGGTGATCATGACGCGCACCTGCGGCTGCACGCGGTGCTCGGCGTGGTAGTCGCGGATGAAGCGGATCACCTGCCAGTGCTCGTCGGTGAGCGCGAGCCCCTCCTCCTGCGCCAGGGCGCGGGCGAAGTCCTCCGACCAGTCGTCGAGGTCGATCAGGTAGCCTTCGGCGTCGACCGGGATGCCGCGCCCGTCGACCACCATCTCCCGCGCGGCGGTGTCCCGGTAGGCGTCGCCCATCAGTAGCCGGCCTTGCCGAAGGGCTTGGGCAGGCCGGCGATCTTCACCGCCTGCTTGGCCGGGCCGTCCTTGGGGAAGAGGTCGTACATGAGCTTCGAATCGGCCTCCGGCATCAGCTCGACAATGTCCTTCATGAAGTTGCGGAAGTTCGGCGTGTGGCCGTCCTCGCGGTACTTGTCGCGGAAGTAGTTGATGATCTTCCAGTGGTCGTCGGTCAGCGCGACGCCTTCGGCCGCGGCGATGGCCTGCGCCGCCTCGTCGCTGAAATCCGCTTCCAGCAGATAACCGTCGGCGTCGACTTCCTTTTCCTCGCCGTTGATTGTGTAGTTCATGGCTTTCTCCAGATTGAAGGGGGTTATTTCTTGCGCAGGTAGAACTCGAACGAGCCGCGCGCGATCTCGACGCGGCTCACCAGTTCCAGCGCGGTGTTCTTCACCCATGCGTCCACGTCGGCCGGGGTGC
>Ga0209476_10002892_pt1 | contig 11446 bp, 10 predicted proteins | sample KloWWTrecipitate_FD_187179 | JGI IMG/M metagenome (GOLD analysis project Ga0209476, IMG submission 187179) | Active sludge microbial communities from Klosterneuburg, Austria, studying microevolution and ecology of nitrifiers - Klosterneuburg... | ecosystem: Engineered > WWTP > Aerobic digester...
ACGACCGAAACACCATCCTCGCCGACGATCGGATCGCGCGCCGGCCCGACGGCTCCCCCCTGGCGTCCTGGGAGTGGGTGGTGGTGATGAGCCTGCCCAAGGTCGACAACGGCGGCTCGACCAACGTCACCCTGCGGGCGGTGCCCCCGCAGGCCTTCGAGGTGCGGGGAGGGATCGACCTCGTGGAGGGGAGGAACTTCCAGACCGGCCTCGACGAAGTCATCGTGGGTCGCAAGATCATGGGCCGGATCGAAGGCCTGAAGCTCGGCCAGCAGGTGAAGTACATGGACAAGCGCTTCACCGTGGTCGGCGTGTTCGAGTCCCGGGGCGGCGCGTTCGAAAGCGAGATCTGGGGCGACTTCAACGTGATGGGCGCGATGTTCCAGCGCGGCGCCGGATCGAACTCGGTGGTGGTCCGCATGAAGGACGCGTCGCAGATCCCGGCCCTCGACAAGTGGATCCGGTCCCAGCCCCAGATGCAGCTCCAGGCCGTACCCGAGCCGAAGTACTACTCCGATCAAGCGGGGCCGCTCGCCGCGATCCTCAAGGGCCTCGCGGCCTTCGTGGCCTTCGTCATGGGCGTGGGCGCGGTGTTCGGAGCCATGAACACCATGTACGCGATCGTGGCCTCGCGCACCCGCGAGATCGGCACCCTGCGCGCGCTCGGCTTCTCGCGCTTCTCGATCCTGTCTTCGTTCGTGATGGAGTCGGTGGTCCTCGCGACCCTCGCGGGGGCGATCGGGATCCTCCTCGCCATGCCGATGAACGGATTCTCCACCGGCACCGCGCAGACCCAGAGCTTCAGCGAAGTCGCCTTCTCGTTTCAGCTCACCCCGGCGATCCTGATGACGGGGATGGTGTTCGCCGCCCTCATGGGCCTGGTCGGCGGTCTCCTGCCCGCGTTGCGCGCGGCCCGGATGCCGATCACCCGCGCCCTGCGCGACGCGTAGCTCTTCAGGGCAACGCGGCGAGGGCGCGCACCTTCTCACGCTCCTCGGGACTGAACGAAGGGTCCCGGAGCACGCCCTCGACCCCCTGGGTGGAGAGTGCCGCGGCCGCGCCCACGAGGTCCTTCATGGTGTCCTCGATCTGCCCCACCACGTAGCCCCTGAACAGGCCGAGGCGCATGATGGCGTTCACCATCGCGTTCACCGGCGCGGTGCGGATGCGAACGTCGTAGGCGATGCCCTTCGGGTCCTTCGAGCCGGGCCTCACGCGGATGTCGACGTAGGCCGAGCCCCGGAGCTTCCAGGGACCGAACTTCGAATTGCCCCAGCCGTAGTAGGTCCGCCGCCGCTCCGCGGCGTCGAGAAACAGGAGCTCGGCCTCCCCCGTGAGCTTGTCGGCGCGCGCCGCGTGAAAGCGCTTCGACGAGGCGTCCGCGTACTGGATGGAATAGCGCGTCTTCGAGAACCGGGTGGCGAGCTTCGCGGCCAGGGGCAGGTCCAGGGCGAGGGTGTCGAACTTCGCCTCGCTGATGGGCGCCTCGCCGGTGATGTCGTAGACCACGCGGTACCGTCCGCCCAGGAAGGGGTAGACGAAAGGACCCATCCCCGCATCGGGGGTCACGCCATGGGCCAGGAGGTCTCGCGGCTCGGAGCATCGCTGGGCGTCGTACACGACGCCGTCGATGGGGCGCGACTGTCCGGGCGTGCAGGAGGCGAGTTCGATGGCCAGGGCGCAGGCCTTGACCAGCGCGCAGGCGGGCTTCGGCGCGTCGACCGCGGCCGCGTTCGCGGCCGCGAGAAGAAGAGCCAGGGTTCCCAACGGACGCGCCCCGCCCGAAGGGCGCTAGAACAACCTGGAGATGTAGACGTCCATCTGGTGCTTCCAGTAGGGCCAGTCGTGGCCGCCCTGGTCGCGCCAGTCGTCGAGGTGATGCGGGATGCCGCGCGAGGTCAGGATGGCGGACATGCGTCGCGCCGGACCGCTGTCCTCGTACGGGCCGTTGCCGGTAGCGAGGCGGATGTCGCACTGGTGCAGGTACTGGAGGATGTTCCAGTCGGTCAGGTTCGCCATGTAGTCGACGGGGTTGTTGAAGTAGAAGTTGTCGTCGAAATAGCCGTCCATGAAGCTGCGCAGGTCATAGACGCCGGACAGGGCCAGGCACCGGCGCACGCGGGTCGGGTGCTTGAAGAGGGTGTTGGCCGCATGGTACGCGCCGAAGGACGCGCCGGTGGTGGTGATGGCGATGCCCTTCTGATTGCAGTGGTGCTCGATGAAGGGAAGAACCTCGTTCGCGATGGCGGAGTCGTAGGCCACCTGGAACTTCACCCGGTCCGCGGGGTGGATGTTCTTGTTGTACCAGGAGTCGTTGTTGACCGAGTTCACGCAGAAGAACTTCGCCCGGCCGGCCTGGATGTGGTGGCCGAGAACGTCGAACATTCCCTGGCCTTCGTACTCGCTCTCGTCGCCGCCGCTGGTCGGAAAGACCAGGATGGGCTGCCCGAAATGGCCGTAGACCCGGACGTGAACATCCCGGCCGATCCGGTCCGAGTACCAGCGGTGGGTTTCGCTCTCCATGCTTCAAGCCTCCGATTTATTGCCGATCAAGCCTAGCGCAAAGGCAACGATGGAGCGGTTTTCGGCAGGGCCGCGTGGAAGTCCTCGCCCACCACGGCCGCGATGGTGGCCGCCAGCTGTGAGGTCGTGACCGTGAGGTTCTTGCGGACCCCGAGCGGCGGCACCGAGGGGCCGAGCGCCGCCATCCAGGTGTCCTCGGCGGCGGGAACGTCCTTGCCGTGATCCGACCAGTCCTTCAGCGTGGCGCCGCGCCCATGGTCGGTGGTGACGAGCAGGGTGGTGCGATCGCGATAGGCCGGCAGCGACTGCAGGGTGGTCCAGATCCGCTCGATGAAACGGTCCGCGCGTTTCGTGGCATCGAGGTACAGATCGTATCGGCCTTCGTGCGCCCACTCGTCGCCCTCGCCGAGCATGATGTAGAGGACGCGCGGCTGGCGGGTCTTGAGATCTTCGATCGCCGCGTAGACGATGGGGGCGTCGAACGTGCCGTAGCCCCAATACGCGGGAAGGTCCGCGGCGAGTTCGTTGATCTCGCGCTCACGCGAGGTCTTCGGATCGGGGACGGGCACGAAGCCGGTGCCCACGGGGAGATGAGACCGCCCGGTGTTGAGGATGAAGGGCAGCACGTCCCAGGAGCCGAAGGCGGACACCTTCCCCGCGAAACCGGGACGGCCGTCCAGCCACTCGAGCACCGTGACATTCGGGTTGGGCGTCTTGTTGTTGCTGTCGATGCGCGGGTCCACAAGGCCTGCGAGCATCTCGCTGTACCCGGGGTAGGAGAACCACAGGCCGTTGGTCACGTGCGACCGGCTCTGCTGCGAGGGATCGCCGAAGATCTGGCCCTGCTTCGCGATGACGTTCCACATGAAGGGCATCAGCAGGGCGCGCCGGGCTTCCGCGGTGTCGCCCGCGTACTCCTTGGCGGCCGGATCGATGACGCCCTTCGCGTCGCGCTTGAAGTACGCCTCGTCCGCGCCCCCGAACATCTCCTGCCACCGCAAACCGTCGAGGGTGACGATGACGACACTGCGGGCAGCGGGCTGAGCGAACGCCGCCTGGGCAAACCAGGCCAGGACCAGGAAACCGCGAAAACCTCTCATGGCCCTGGATTATTTCACCCTCCCCACGCGCGAAGGCGAGGTCGAGGTTCCGCGCTGTACTCCACCTCGTCGCGACGGTGCGGTGCGGTGCGGGACGTCGTGGGGGACGTTTGACCGGACCGCTCACGCCGGCGTAGCGTCCGCCGCGGGAGGAGAACTCCATGACGAGCCTCGACCGACTGCTGGTCGCCGCGATCGCAATGGGAACGCAGACCCGCGCCGTGAGCCCCACTTCCGGGTACGCGCAGGCGGCGCGAGTCTCTGCCAGCCGTCGGTATCGAATCTGCCCGTGTCTGTTTCTGGTCTTGCCGGGAGTGCTGCAAGCGTGCTCGGCGAACACAGCCCCCGTCGGGCAGCCTCAGGTACAGATCGAGAGTGGTACGCGCACGACCTCAGCCGGCGACACGATCGCCTATGACCTGTTCATCCCGGTGGCCAGCGCGAAACCGCCACAGCCGCCCTGGCCGGCCGTAGTCCTGAATCACGGCTTCGGCCGCAACAAGGAAAAGCATTACAACAACGCCCTGTATATGGCGGAGCGCGGCATCGTGGTGCTCACCCCCAACCAGGTCAGCCTGCTTACGGGTGAACAGGGCCAGCTCCGCAACATCGCCAACACGGTCGATCATGTGCACTGGCTCAAGGACCGGACCGCCAATCCATCCGATCGGCTGGCGGGGCAGATTGACCCGAACCGCGTCGGCCTGGCTGGCCACAGCGCGGGCGGGGCGATCTCTTTCGAGGCGACGATCGATCTGCAGAACATTGGCGAGCTCCCTGCCGCGCTGGTGCTGCTGGACGCCGTGCCGTGGGCCCGCACGATCGTTCGCGCTGGCGAGCTGCTACCGCTGCCGATGAGCAGTCTGCGATCTGAGCCGTCCTCCTGCAATAGCCAAGGGGCCGTGCTCGACTTGCTGAACGGATTGGCCTTTCCGCTCGAAGACGTATTGATCGTCGACGGCACCCACTGTGATCCTGAAAACCCCACAGATGGGCTGTGCAGCGTGCCCTGCGGGCAGGCCAGCTCACAGCGCCAGGCGATCTACCAGAATCTGATGTACCTGTTCTTCCAGGATGCCTTCAGGCGGGCCCCCGCTGGGCAGCCGTCCGAGACCTACGAGGCGGCCGTGCGAAAACTCGAGAGCCAAGGGCAGATAACCGTCTCGGCCACCAAGGGCCGTCCCTGATCCCGGACTCCCTACCGCAACAAACGTCGAGCGGTGGTGGGGGGCGGAACGAGGGTCTCGAGGAAGCCGCGGTTCGTCTGCGTCTTCGACAGGCGGTCGGTGAGGAACTGCGCCGCTTCGATCGAGCTCATCTCCGCGAGAGCGCGACGCAGGGTGTGACGCTGCCGCAGTTCGTCGGGGGTCATGAGCAGCTCTTCACGTCGCGTGCCGGACTTCAGGACGTCGACGGCCGGGAAGATGCGCCGCTCGGCGATCTGACGGTCGAGGATGATCTCCATGTTCCCGGTTCCCTTGAACTCCTGGAAGATGACTTCGTCCATGCGCGACCCGGTTTCGATGAGAGCGGTGGCGATGATGGTGAGCGATCCGTTGCCCTCGCAGGTGCGCGCCGCTCCGAAGAACTGACGCGGGAACTGCAAGGCGCGGGAATCGACGCCGCCCGACATGGTGCGGCCCCCCGGGCCGGTCTCGCGATTGCTCGCGCGCCCCAGACGGGTGAGCGAGTCGAGAAGGATGACGACGTCCTTCTTCGCTTCGACCATACGCTTCGCCCGCTCGAGACACAGACGGGCCAGACGGATGTGCGCGTCGGAAGCCGAGTCGGAAGTGGAGGCCAGGATTTCCGCCGCGGAAAGAACCCGCTTGAAGTGCGTGACTTCCTCGGGCCGCTCGTCGACGAGCATGAGCATGAGGTGCGCTTCCGGGTGGTTCTTGACGATGGCGAGACCGATGTGCTCGAGGATCGTGGTCTTGCCGGCCTTGGGCGGGGACACAATGAGGCCGCGCTGGCCCTTGCCGATGGGGGCCACGAGGTCCAAAACACGCAAAGTGAGTTCCGCGCCCGGCTCATCGGCCAGACGAAACGCTTTTTCCGGACTTATAGACGTGAGATCAGCGAAATGGGGCAGTAGCTTGTACTGCGCCATTTCAAGACCGCTGGCCTTTTGTATTTCTACGACGACCTTGACGCCCGAGGCTTCACGGCAAAGACCCTCAATCTGCGTGCCGTCGCGCAAGGCATAGTCCCGCATAACCGATGGCGGAATGACCACGTCTTCACGCGAAGGCAGGTAGTTCTGATTCGCCTGCCGTACAAACCCTCCGACATTCTCGGTGACCTCGGCGATCCCTATGAATGGGAACGTTTCGCCTTCGGCTGGAACCGGAACCTGTCGTGGGTCCCTGACTGGTCCCCGGGAACCTTGCGGCTGGTTTCCCTGTTGCCCGGGATTCCCTTGCGGGGCGCCCTGGGGGGACCATTCTTGCCTGTTGCGTCGATGCCGTCGCCTTGAGCCTCTCCTCATTGGACACTCTCCAACGAGGCCGGGCTCCCTAGCGATAGGAGCATCGCAACCTCCAAGGCCTAGAAACTTAGCACAGATGTCCAGCTGTCAATCAATTTCCGCGGCCAAATACCAGGTGTCGTTCCGGGGGTCCCTGAAGATCAGGTACGCGGCGGTGGCTCCCTCGCTCGCGATCTCCACGTCCCATTCCTCGCGGGCGAAGGCTTCTTCGTTCCACCACTGCGTGGACAGGAGATAGGGGCCAGCACTCGCTTGCACACGACCGCGGATGCTCAGGAAGCGATCGTTGTCGGATACCTGAAGCGAGACGGGCGCGCCCGCCATGTCGACACGAACGCGGGCATGGGCAGGCGGGCGGATCGCGCGCAGCGCGGATGCGGGCGGGCGGGGTTTGGGTTCAGCCAGGTCTTTGGCCTTCTTCTTCACCTTTGATTCTGACCCCGGATCGAAGGGACGGAGTTCGAACTGATCGGGGGTGTGGGTGTCTTTGAGTTGCGGCGAGCCGATGCGATCTTCCGGGAAGAAGCGCTGGAGCCGGGCCAAGGCACTCGCCACCTTCTCGGGACTGCTCCGTCCGGCGCCGGTGAAGGAGAACTGGACCGCCCGGGCGCTCGTGGACTCGGCGCGGAGTGACAGGGAAAGAACCGGTGCGACGGGCGGGCGGCCCTCGAGGTTCAGGCGAACCAGGGTGCGCCAGGCCGCGTTGTCCGCGGAGGGCGACGGCGAGCGGATCAGACGGATGTCGGTGTTCCCATTCTCGAGGGCGAGCGTCGCCTCGAACGCGGTGGCGGCCCGGCCGCCCGACTTGAGCTTCGCGCACAGCGGGTCGAGGAGCCGGAACATCAGGAAGACGAGCTGGGTCAGATCCTCGACGCCGAAACCGGGGTCGAGGCCGAGGCCGTCGTTCGGTTTTTCCTCGACCGGAACGAGCAGGCGCTCGTCCCGTCCCGAGGACGATTCGTGAGCGCGCACCAGCGCAACCCCGCCCCGCGCGCGCAGATCGCTCGCGGGAAGCCGGGCCAGATCGCTTGAATTGTGGAGCCCCCAGTTGCGCAGCCGGGCCAGGGTGCGGTCGTCGAGATCGAGGCTTTCGAGAGGCAGGGCTCCCAGAAGCTCCACCTCGGTCTTCTCGTCGAGAGCGATGGAGAGGCCGGGCCGAAACAGCGCGAGCCGCCGGGCCGCCTGGAGGCGCGTGGCCAGGGCGATGCGCGGCTCTTCGATGCCGTAGGTCAGAGCCGAGGCCTTGATCGAGGCGCCGAGTTCGTGGGGATTCAGGAACAGGTGAGACAGGCCGGAGAGATCGAGAAGGGCCAGAGAACCCTTCTCCACCTCGTACCTCGGGGTGAAGTCCTGGGAGAGCCTCATCAATTGCGACGCGAACTGCTCCGCCGGAGCGACCACGCAGCCAAAGAGCCGGGAAACCTCGAAGCTCATCGCGCGCGCACGTCGAGATCAATCGTCGAGGTCTTGAGAAAGGGCCAGTTCTGGGTCGCGGCCAGGGTCAGGCGCTTCAGAAGGCGCCCGTGGCCCGTCTGTGCGAACTCTCGCTTGTCGGCGCGGAGACGAATCGACAGACCGCGCGGGCTGGCGCCCCAGTGCGAGCGCGTGAGCACGACGCACGTGGTTTCCGTCGACTCGAAGGCGCGCAGCAGCCGGACATTCCACGCGGTGGGCAACGCCTTCAGCAGGCGCTCCGGCACATCGGCGAAATCGAGGACCACGATGTCGAAGAGCGAGGCCGCGGCGAGCGCATGCGCCGCGCCGATGGCGTCGGCGAGAGGACGCTCTTTCGCGGATGTCCCGCGAAGCCAGACGAAGTTCCGGAACTCGACGCCTGCGTGAAAGGCGGCCTGAGGCGAAAAGCGATCGAGGGGATCGACCCAGGCGACCAGATCTTCGCGGGAAGCATGAGCGGCGAGAGCCAGGGCCAGGGCGGTGCGGCCCGAAGAGGCATTCCCCACGATCTCGCCCACACTCCCCTTCCGAAAGCCCTGGCCGAGGATGACGTTCCAGTGGGCGGTCCCGGTCACCCGCCCTTCGGGCTCAAGAGGCGCGTCGAAAACCGATGGAGCGCCCAGAAGTCTCTTCTCGGAGAGAAGGTCTTCGAGGATTTTCTTGCGGGGGGAGAGAACGGGCATTCGCCCGATTTTCGCCTATCGGGCCGTCGAGTCAAATCCCACTAATCCGAGAAAGCGACACCGAGACTGCGCGCAGCCGATACCAGCGCACGGTCTGCCGACCACAAACGCGCGTCGGCGATGAGCGCCGACGCCAGCAGGTGGGCGTCGACCCAGCCAATCCCCTTCCGCGTCAATCTCCGCTCCACCACGAAAGCAATGATCTCGGCGTGGTCTGCAACCGGCACTTCCGGCAAACGTCGGAAAAGCGACGCTTCGCGGTCCGATAAGCCTCCGAGGGTCAACTCGCCAAGAACGAACGGGTGCAGCAGCACCGCGTCATCATCCAGCAGTTGGCCCAACGCGCGGGTCGAGGCAACCCCGGCCAGGTATTTCCTCCAGATCGATGTATCGACGATGACCGATGGCATGAACCAGCTCTACGCCCGACGGCGCGGAGCCTTCTCCAGGCCGCGAACCTTTCCAAACAGCGTCTTGAGCCGCTTGCGCGCCTCGATGGCCAGAAGGGCCTCCAGGCCCATCTGCACCACGGCGGTCTTCGACTTGGCATGCGTCTCCCGCATGGCCTGTTGCAGGAGATCCGGGTTCAGATCCAGCGTCGTTCTCATGCATACGATTATGCATGATTCCTATGTACCCGAGAAACCGACCCGGCGGGCCCTCGATGGGGGCAGCTACAGGGCAGGCACCATCCAGGGGAAGACGTAGGCCTGCAGGAGGACCAGCACGCCCACCAGGCAGGCGAGGGCCAGGCTGTGGAAGAAGACGTAGCGCAGGATGTCGCCCGGGGGCGCGGCATCCCCGGTGGCGACGCTCGCGACCACGATGCTCTGCGCGTCGATCATCTTCCCCATGACGCCGCCCGAGGCGTTGGCGGCCGCGGTGAGCAGCGGGGAGACGCCGATCTGCTGGGCCGACACCGTCTGCAGGTTTCCGAAGAGGACGTTCGAGGAGGTGTCGGAGCCGGTGAGGGCGACGCCGAGCCAGCCGAGGAGCGGAGAGAAGAACGGGAACAAGACGCCCGTGCTCGCGAAGGCGAGGCCCATGCTGGTGTCGGAGCCGGAGTAGCGCGTGGTGTACCCGAGCGCCAGCATCGCGGCGATGGTGAGCAACGAGGTTCGGACCCGCCACAGGGTCTGGCCATAGAGCCCGAGCAGGACGCGTGGCGACAAGCGGAGCACGAGGCCCGAGACGATTCCCGCGAGCAGCAGGCTCGTGCCGGTGGCGGAGAGCCAGTTGAGGCTGAAGACCGCGGCCTCCGGCTCCGGCTTCACCACCACGGGCGGGACCCGCACCACCGCCTTGTCGAGATACGGCACGGCGACGCGGACGATCGAGAGTCCGTCGAGCGCCTTCTTCATCTGCGGAAGTCCCCACACGAACACGAAGACGGTGAGGAGAATCCACGGCGTCCAGGCGCGGAAGGCGGCGCTACGGGACGGCGTCGCATCGAGACTCGAAGCACCCGCGCGCTCGTGATCGAACCGCCATACGTTCTTCGGCTGCCAGAAACGCAGCAGGACCAGAAGCGAGAGCATGGAGACGATGGCCCCCGCGATGTCGACCACCCAGGGGCCGTGATAGTTGCTCACCAGGAACTGCGTGATGCCGAAGCTCACGCCCGCGGTGAGACAGGCGGGCCAGACTTCCTTCATGCCCTTCCAGCCGGCCATCACGACGATCAGCCAGAAGGGAACGATCACCGAGAAGAAGGGAAGCTGCCGGCCCACCATGGCGGAGAGTTTGTCGAGGGGCAGGTGGGTGACCGCGTTGAGCGCGATCATGGGCGTGCCGAGGGCGCCGAAGGCCACGGGCGCGGTGTTGCCGATCAAGGCGAGGCCCGCGGCTTCGAGCGGGCGGAAGCCGAGGCCGATGAGCATGGCGCCGGAGATCGCGACCGGCGTGCCGAAACCCGCCGCGCCCTCGATGAACGCGCCGAAGCTGAAAGCGATGAGCAGGGCCTGGATCCGCCGATCGTCGCCGAGGCCGGCGATGGTCCGCTTCACGATGTCGAACTGGCCGGTCTTCACGGTCACGTCGAAGATGAAGATGGCGTTGAGGACGATCCAGCCGATGGGAAAGAGGCCGTACAGGGCGCCGTAAGAAGCGGCGGCGGTCGCGAGCGACGCGGGCATACCGAAGACGAGCACCGCGACGAGCCACGCCGAGACCAGGCCCGCGAGGGCGGCCAGGTGAGCCCGCACGTGAAAGAACGCGAGCAGGCCGAGCAACACCACCACGGGCAGGGCCGCCACCAGGGCCGAGCTGAAGACGTCGCCCAGGGGCGCGTAGATCTGCGGCCAGGTCATGGTCCGCTCCTACGCTTTCCCCTTGCGAATCGCCTTCGACGCGGCCAGCCGTTCGCCGATGTCCTTCTCCCGGCCCCTGGTCGTGGGCTTGAAGTACACGCGGCCCTTCAATCGATCGGGCAGGCACTCCATCGCGGCCACACCCTCGGCCTCATCGTGCGTGTACTTGTAGCCCTCGCCGTAGCCGAGAGACTTCATGAGTTTCGTGGGCGCGTTCCGGATGGCCTGCGGCGGCGGGTCCGCCCGGGTTTCGAGGGCGTCCTTCCTGGCCTCTCCCCACGCGACATAGACGGCGTTGCTCCGGGGCGCCGCCGCGAGATAGACCACGAGCTCGGCGAGGGCGAGGTCTCCTTCGGGCTGGCCGAGGAAATGAACGGCCTGCTGCGCGGCCATGGCCAGGGTGAGCGCGTGCGGATCGGCGAGGCCCACGTCCTCGGAGGCGAACCGAACCAGCCGGCGCGCGATATAGAGCGGAGGTTCTCCGCCCTCGATCATGCGGGCCAGCCAGTACAAGGACGCGTCGGCATCCGAGTTGCGGATGGACTTGTGAAGCGCGCTGATGAGATTGAAATGCTCCTCGCCGCTCTTGTCATAGAGAAGCGCCTTGCGGGAGAGCGCCTTCTGGGCGAGGGCGAGATCGATCTTCCCTTTGTTCCGGGCAAGGGAGGCCGCGATCTCGAGAGCGCCGAGCGCGCGCCGGGCATCGCCGTCGGTGACCTCGGCCAGGAACATGAGGGCGTTGTCGTCGATCTCGACTCCAAGTTCGCCAAGGCCCCGCTCCTTGTCCTCGAGCGCGCGGCGCATCAGATTCATGACCGCGGGGCCGTCGAGGGGTTTCACCACGAAGACCCGGCAGCGTGAAAGCAGGGCGCCCACCACCTCGAA
>Ga0209476_10002898_pt1 | contig 11426 bp, 9 predicted proteins | sample KloWWTrecipitate_FD_187179 | JGI IMG/M metagenome (GOLD analysis project Ga0209476, IMG submission 187179) | Active sludge microbial communities from Klosterneuburg, Austria, studying microevolution and ecology of nitrifiers - Klosterneuburg... | ecosystem: Engineered > WWTP > Aerobic digester >...
CTCTCGCTGCTCGCCTTCAACCGCCGCGTCCTCGGCCAGGCGGCCGACGCCGGCGTGCCCCTGCTCGAGCGCCTGCGCTTCCTCTGCATCGTCTCCAGCAACCTCGACGAATTCTTCGAAATTCGCGTCGCCGGCCTGAAGGAGCAGATCAAGCTCGGCGCCGTCGCCCCCGGCCACGACGGCCTGACGCCGCACGAAGTCTTCCGTCGTGTCAGCGCCCAGGCGCACGACCTCGTCGCCGAGCAGTACGAACTGCTCAACGATGTCATGCTGCCGGCGCTGGACAAGCAGGGCATCCGTTTCCTGCGGCGCAATTCCTGGAACGAAGCGCAGGCGGCCTGGATCCAGGATTATTTTTTCCGCGAAGTGATGCCGGTGCTGACGCCGATCGGCCTCGACCCGGCGCATCCCTTCCCGCGCGTGCTCAACAAGAGCCTCAACTTTGCCGTCGAGCTGGAAGGCAAGGACGCCTTCGGCCGCAGCTCGGGCGCCGCCATCGTGCAGGCGCCGCGCGTGCTGCCGCGCGTCATCCGGCTGCCCGAAGAGATCGCCGGCGCGCCGCACGGCTTCGTCTTCCTCTCCTCGGTGCTGCACGCCCACGTCGGCGAGCTGTTCTCCGGCATGAATGTGCTCGGCTGCTACCAGTTTCGCGCCACGCGCAACAGCGACCTGTGGGTGGACGAGGAGGAGATCAAGAACCTGCGCCTGGCCCTGCAGGGCGAATTGCCGCAGCGCCACTTCGGCGACGCCGTGCGCCTGGAAGTCGCCGACAACTGCTCGGAGGTCATGACCGACTTCCTGCTGCAGCAGTTCGCACTGGGCTACGACGACCTCTACCGCGTGCCGGGCATCGTGAACCTGGTGCGCCTGATGCAGGTGCCCGACCTGGTCGACCGCCCCGACCTGAAATACCCGTCCTTCCAGGCAGGCCTGCCCAAAGTGCTGACCAAGCACTACGACGTCTTCGCCAGCATCTGCAGGCAGGACGTACTGCTGCACCATCCCTACCAGTCGTTCAGCCCGGTCATCGAGTTCCTCGAACAGGCGGTGGACGATCCGTCCGTCGTCGCCATCAAGATGACGGTCTACCGCACCGGCACCGACTCCATCCTCATGGAACTGCTGCTGCGCGCCGCGCGCCAGGGCAAGGAGGTGACGGTGGTGGTGGAACTGATGGCGCGCTTCGACGAGGAGGCCAACATCAACTGGGCCTCGCGGCTGGAGGAGGTCGGCGCCCACGTCGTGTATGGCGTGTTCGGCTACAAGACCCACGCCAAGATGCTGATGGTGGTGCGGCGCGAGGACGGCGACGAGGGTGGCAAAGGCGGCAAAAGCGGCAGCGTGCTGCGCCGCTACGTGCATCTGGGCACCGGCAATTACCATCCGCGCACCGCCAGGCTGTACACCGACTTCGGCCTGCTCACCTGCAACGAAAGCCTCTGCGCCGACGTCAATGAAGTCTTCAAGCAGCTCACCGGCCTCGGCAAGGCCAGCAAGCTGAACCACCTGCTGCTGGCGCCCTTCAGCCTGCACAACGCCATGCTCGCCGCCATCCGCAACGAAGCTGCCAACGCCCGCGCCGGCAAGCGCGTGCGCATCATCGCCAAGATGAACGCCCTGCTCGACCCGGAAATCATCGAGGCGCTCTACGAAGCCTCGCAGGCCGGCGTGACGGTCGACCTCATCGTGCGCGGCGTCTGCGCCCTGCGGCCGGGCATCCCCGGCCTGTCGGACCACATCAGCGTGCGCTCGGTGATCGGCCGCTTCCTCGAACACACGCGGGTGTTCTACTTCTACGCCGACGGCGCGCAGAAGATGTACCTCTCCAGCGCCGACTGGATGGAGCGCAATTTCTTCCGCCGCATCGAACTGTGCTTCCCGGTGCTGGAACCCAAGCTCAAGCGGCGCATCCTCAAGGAAGGCCTGATGCCCTACCTGGCCGACAACACCCAGGCCTGGGAAATGGACGGGAAAGGCAACTACCGCCGCAAGCGCTCGCGCAAGAAGGGCTTCTCGGCGCAGGAGGCGCTGCTGGCCGAACTCTCCGTCGCCCCGCCGGCGGCCTGAGCGGCGGCGCAAAAGTCAGTCTCCGCAGAACGGCGACAGCCGACTTGCCCAAGGCAAGGCGAAGGTGTTACCCTAGTGACACTCGCGCTGTTATAGGAGACCGGCATGTCCACAACTTCATTGAAGTTACCCGAGGAACTCAAGCAACGTGCCGTTGCCGCCGCACAGAGACAAGGCGTGTCGCCCCACGCCTTCATGGTCCAGGCAATCGAGCAGGCGGCCGCGTCGGCCGAGCGGCGGGCCAACTTCGTGGCCGAAGCGCAAGCGGCACGCAAACAGATGCTGCGTACCGGCAAGGGCTACGATGCCGACGATGTCCATGCCTATCTGAAAGCGCGCATCGCCGGCAAGAAACCCGCTAAGCCGAAAGCCATATCTTGGCGAAGCTGATCTATTCGGGGCGTGCACTTGCCGATCTTGAGCGGCTGTCCGACTTCCTGGCCGAGAGCGATCCGGTTGCGGCTACGGAGACGGTGGGACTGATTGAGGAAGCCGTCGCAGTGCTGCGGCGCCATCCGCTGATCGGGCGTCCCGTCGAGCATGAATTGCGGGAGTTGCTCATCTCTCGTGGCAGGACGGGTTACGTGGCCCTCTACAGCTTTGAAGAAAGCCAGGAGGCCGTTCTGATCCATGCCATACGCCATCAACGCGAAGCCGGCTATTTGGGCCAGAATGAAGACTGAATACACAACGCATCGGAGACCACGATGAACAGCGACCAACTGCGGCATTACGCGGACAAGCTCGCCTACGAAATCGACTCGTGGGATATGAAGGTCGCGCTCGAAAGCGGCGAGAAGGTCATCGTCATCGACGCGCGCTCGCCCGAGGCGTTCGCCGCCTGGCACATTCCGGGCGCCATATCCCTTCCCCACCGAACCATGAGCAAGGCGACGACGGCCACACTGGACCGGGACGCGCTCGTTGTCACCTACTGCGACGGCATCGGCTGCAATGCGTCGACCAAGGGCGCGCTGAACATGACGAAGCTCGGCTTCCGCGTCAAGGAACTGATGGGCGGGCTTGACTGGTGGAAGCGCGACGGACATCCCACGGAAGGACAGGCTGTAGCACAGGGCAACCCTGCTTGCGGCTGCGACTAATCCTGCCCTGGCAATTTAATAGTCAGTCACCACGACACTGCGGTCGCCTCGTAGCCTGACGCATCGCGAACGCAGTTACTGGTCGAACAACAGGCCGAAGAAAGGAAACGGTGTTAAAGATACCGGAGTCGAATTCTTCAATTTCGTCCGTAACAAAAATCGACTCCGGTACCTTTGACTTTGCAACGCTTAAGCTTTTCAAAAGCAACTCGATGCTGACCCCTTTAGCTCCTCTGACCCCTTTAGCTCACTTTAGCTCTGAGAAAGATCCAGACCTATGAGCGAACTCATTCTGGCCTATCTAGGGCCGCACTACAGCTGGGTCATGGCTTTTTCGCTTGGTCTGGTCATCTGGAAAGGAAAATCCATAAGAAAAAAACATGTCCTGCTATTGCTTGCATTGACGGTAACAACATTCGTTCTGTTTTGGGTGATCTTCGTCTATTCATTCCCGTTGTACAGAAAGTATGGATCCGCTATAGACGGACTCAAGCATGTACTGACTGCAATGGCCGTCATCTGCATCGGCTCCAGCTCAATAATCGGATTCTGGCTGATCGGGAAAAGTCTGGGGATTTTTCGCGGTCGCGAATGATCAATGGTCAGAAGCGGGCTGCGCATTGAAGCGGTCCTGCCGACCCCTCTCGCCGTATCACGGAGACTGACTTTTCCCGCTGCCCAGCCCTCTCCCCCTGCCCCTCGCCCACACGTGGGAGAGGAGTGTGGAATCAACTGCGCCGCGCCGACTCCACGCCGCCGATCTCCTTGATCAGTTTCAAGGCCCGCTGCAACTGCGCGACGCCGCTCACCTCGATGGTGAAGGCCATGCGGGCGTTGCCCTGCTTGGACTGGGTGTGCACCGCGGTGACGTTGATCTTCTCGCGCGAGAGCACTTCGGAGATGTCGCGCAGCAGGCCCTGGCGGTCCTGCGCTTCGACGACGATGTCCGTCGGATAGAGCGCATCGGCGCCCCCGCCCTTACCCACTCCCCACTCGGCGCCGATGAGCCGCTCCGGGTTGCGCGCGCTCATGTTGCGGAAGTTGCTGCAATCGACGCGGTGGATGGAGACGCCCTTGCCGCGCGTGACGAAGCCGGCGATGGCGTCGGGCGGCGCCGGCTTGCAGCAGCGGCCGAGCTGGGTCATCAGCTTGTCCACGCCGACGATGAGCACGCGGTTGCCCGAGGCCGCCGCCTTGCTGCGCCGCGTCTGGATTCCCGGCTCGGCCGGCGCCTCCTCCGGCGCGCCGCGCAGCGCCGTCTGCATCTGGCGCTGGCCGACTTCATTCCGCGCCGCCGCCAGGTAGAGCGCGTCGGCGTTGGCGAAGCCGAGCTTGTGCGCCAGCTCGTCAAGGTTGGCGCCGGTCTGACCCTCGCGCTGCATCTCGCGCGTGACGGCCTGACGGCCCTGCGCCAGCGTCTCGGCTTCCTCCCCGGCGGTGAACCACTGCCGCACTTTCGCGCGAGCGCGCGAGGTGGCGAGGTAGCCCTGCTCCGGCTGCAGCCAGTCGCGCGACGGCCCGCCCTGCTTGACGGTGACGATCTCGACGGTCTGGCCGTTGGCGAGCGGCGTGTTGAGCGGCACCAGCGCGCCATTCACCTTGGCGCCGCGGCAGCGGTGGCCGAGGTCGGTGTGCAGGCGATAGGCGAAGTCGACCGGCGTCGCCCCGCTCGCCAGGTCGATGACGCGGCCCTGCGGCGTCAGCACGTAGATGGTGTCGTCGAGCGCGGCGCGCTTGAACTGGCGCACCCACTCGGAGGAGTCGCTGATCTCGTCGCGCCACGACAGCAACTGGCGCAGCCAGGCGATCTTGTCGTCGTAGCGCGCATCCTGCCCGGCGCCTTCCTTGTAGCGCCAGTGGGCGGCGACGCCCAGCTCGGCGTGGCGGTGCATCTCGTGGGTGCGGATCTGCACTTCCAGCGCCCGCCCGCCGGGGCCGATCACGGCGGTGTGCAACGAGCGGTAGTCGTTGCCCTTCGGCTGCGCGATGTAGTCGTCGAACTCCTGCGGGATCGGCTGCCAGATGTGGTGCACGATGCCGAGCGCGGTGTAGCAGTTCTTGATGTCGCCCACCAGCACGCGCAGCGCGCGTACGTCGTACACCTCCTCGAAATCGACGCGCTTCGCCCGCATCTTGTTGTAGATGCTGTAGATGTGCTTGGGCCGGCCGGCCACCTCGGCCTCGATGCCGGCCGCCGCCAGCTCGGCCTTCATGCGGGCGACCGCCTCGTCGATGAACTGCTCGCGCTCGACGCGGCGCTCATCGAGCTTTTTCGCGATGCGCTTGTAGGTATCCGGCTCGAGAAAGCGGAAGGAGATATCCTCCAGCTCCCACTTCAGTTGCCAGACGCCGATGCGGTTGGCCAGCGGCGCGTAGATGTCGAGGCTTTCGCGCGCCACCTCGTTGCGTTCCGCTTCGGGACGGTCGGCCAGGTGACGCAGGGTCTGCGTGCGGCTGGCCAGGCGCAGCAGGACGACGCGAATGTCCGCCGACATCGCCAGCAGCATCTTGCGCAGCACTTCCGCCTGCGCCTGGACGCTCTGCGTGCGCTCACTCTTGCCGGTCACCAGTTGCAGGCCCTTCAGCCGGCGCAGGCCGTCGACCAGCTCCGCCACCGGCGCGCCGAATTCGGCGGTCAGCTTTTCCGTCGCGTCGTCGAGATAGTCCGATGCGGCGAAGAGCAGCGCCGCTCGCCGCGTGTCGAGGTCCAGCCGAAGCGAAGCCGCCACCAGCGCCATGCCGACGGCGTGCTGCCAGGCGTCCTCGCCGGTGCCGAGGCGGCGCTCCGCGTAGAGCGCCTTGGCGAAATCGGCGGCGCGCGCGAGCTGTGCGCGCGATTCTGCCGGCAGGTCTTCGGCAAGCAGGTCGAGCTGCGCGTCCTCGGCGCCGGCCTGGGCGATGGAATGGGTGACGGAGACCACGTGATGGAGGCGGGAACGGCCCGGGGATCGGGCCAATGGAAGAATTATCGCTGAAAAACGCCCCTCACCCCTACCCTCTCCCCGCAAGCGGGGCGAGGGCGCTATTTGTCGCCGTGTTGGGGAGGCTGACTTTTCCGCTGTTTGCCCCCCTCTCCCGCTGGCGGGAGAGGGGCAGATTTACGAGTAAGTAAAGAAACCCCGGCCAGTCTTCCGCCCGAGGTAGCCCGCCTCGACCATCTCGACCAGCAGCGGCGCGGGGCGGTATTTCGGGTCCTTGAAGCCGTCGAAGAGCACGTTCATCACCGCCAGTTGCACGTCGAGGCCGATCATGTCGCACAGGGCGAGCGGGCCGATCGGGTGGTTGGCGCCGAGCTTCATCGCCTCGTCGATCTGGGCGGCGGTGGCGAGATTTTCTCCCAGCGCGAAAATCGCTTCGTTGATCATCGGACAGAGCATGCGGTTCACGACGAAGCCCGGACTGTTCCGCACCTGCACCGGCGATTTGCCGACGGCTTTCGAGACTTCCTCGACCGCCGCATAAGTGGCATCCGAAGTCTGCAAGCCGCGGATCAGTTCGACCAGCGCCATCAGCGGCACCGGGTTGAAGAAGTGCATGCCGATCACCTTGTCCGGGCGCTTCGTCGATGCCGCCAGCCTGGTGATGGAGATCGACGAGGTGTTGCTGGCGATGACGGCGTCGGCCCTGGCCAGCTCGTCGAGCTGTTTGAATATCTTCAGCTTGAGATCGAGGTTCTCGGTGGCGGCCTCGATGATGAGGTCCGCGTCCTTCAGGGCGGCGAGGTCGGTGGCGGTCTGGATGCGCGCCAGCGCCGCGGCCTTCTGCTCGGCCGTCATCTTCTCCTTCTTGATGAGGCGGTCGTAGCTGCCGGCAATGGTGGCCAGGGCGCGGTCGAGCGCGGCCTGCGCCACGTCGCTCATGACCACGTCGAAGCCCGCCTGGGCGAAAGCCTGGGCAATGCCGTTGCCCATCGTGCCGGCGCCGACGACGCCAATTTTCTTTAAAGCCATACTGGTTCCTTTCGATGTCCGCGGCGGCGCTCTCCCGCGCCCCGCACAGTCCGCTAGTGTACCGGAGACGGGCAGGAATTTTGTCGCCGCGATTACATACGCCCTGAGCTGATACGTTGTCACGTAAAATCTCGTCTCGCCCATGAACAACGAAGACCTCCTCCGCCGCAGCCTCGACGCCGTCTGGCACCCGTGCACCCAGATGAAGCTGCACGAGACCCTGCCGCTGGTGCCGATCCGCCGCGGCGAAGGCGCCTGGCTGGAAGATGTCGACGGCCGCCGCTACCTCGACGCCATCAGCTCCTGGTGGGTGAACCTGTTCGGCCACGCCAATCCGCGCATCAATGCCGCCCTGCGCGACCAACTCGACCGGCTCGGCCACGTCATGCTGGCCGGCTTCACCCACGAACCGGTGGTGGCGCTCTCCGAGAAGCTCGCCGCGCTCACCGGCCACGCGCTCGGCCACTGCTTCTACGCCTCCGACGGCGCCTCGGCGGTGGAGATCGCCCTGAAGATGAGCTTCCACTTCTGGCGCAACACGGGGCATCACGGCAAGAGCCGCTTCGTCAGCCTCGCCGGCAGCTACCACGGCGAGACCCTCGGCGCGCTGGCGGTGACCGACGTCGCCCTCTTCCGCGACGCCTACGCGCCGCTGCTGCGCGCCTGCGACACCGTACCCAGTCCGGACGGGCGGCTGGCCGGCGCAGGGCAGACGCCGCGCGACGCGGCGGTGGCGGCCGCCATTGCGCTGGAGTCCTACCTCGCCGAGCACCACGCCGAGGTGGCGGCGCTCATCGTCGAGCCGCTGGTGCAGTGCGCCACCGGCATGGCCATGCACGACCCGGAATACCTGCGGCGGGCACGCGCCCTGTGCGACCACTACGGCGTGCACCTCATCGCCGACGAGATCGCCGTTGGCTGCGGCCGCACCGGCAGCTTCTTCGCCTGTGAGCAGGCCGACATCGTGCCCGACTTCCTCTGCCTGTCGAAGGGCATTTCCGGCGGCACCCTGCCGCTGTCGGTAGTGATGACGACGGATGCCGTCTACGCCGCCTTCTGGGACGACAGCACGGCGCGCGGCTTCCTGCACTCGCACTCCTACACCGGCAATCCGCTCGCCTGCCGCGCCGCGCTGGCGACGCTGGATATCTTCGAGACGGACGGGGTGATCGAGGCCAACCGGCGGCTGGCCGCGCAGATCAACAAGGCGGCCACGTCGCTCGCTGCCGATCCGCGCGTTGCACACTTCCGCAACACCGGCATGATCTGGGCTTTCGATGCGAACACCGACGATCCGCTTTTCGCGCGGCGCTTCCACCAGGCGGCAATGGACCGCAGCCTGCTGCTGCGCCCGCTCGGAAACACGGTGTACTTCATGCCGCCCTACATCCTGAACGGCGAGGAGATCGCGCTGCTGATTTCAGGGACGCAGGGCGCGCTCGACGAGGTACTGTCGTGATTCCGGCCTGTTGCTTTTGTGGGAGCGGCCTACCGGCCGCGATATCGCGGCCGGTAGGCCGCTCCCACAGTTCCTCATGACCGACTTCTCGGACGAACTCGCCGCGCTCGATGCGCAGGCGCTGCGGCGCCGGCGGCGCGTCGTCGAATCGCCCTGCGCGCCGGAACTGGTCGTCGACGGCCGGCCGATGCTGGCCTTCTGCAGCAACGACTACCTCGGCCTCTCCAGCGACCCCGCCCTCGCCGCGGCGGCGCAGAAAGGGGCGCGGCTGTACGGCCTCGGCTCGGGCGCCTCGCCCCTCGTCTGCGGCCACATGACGCCGCACGCCGCACTGGAAAAGCGCCTCGCCGGTTTCATCGGCTTCGAACGGGCGCTGCTGTTCTCCACCGGCTACCTCGCCAACCTCGGCACGGTGCCGGCGCTGGTTGGGCGCGGCGATGCGATCTTTTCCGACCGCCTCAACCATGCCTCGCTCATCGACGCCGCGCGCCTCGCCCGCGCCGAACTGAACGTCTACCCGCACTGCGACCTGTCGGCGCTCGGCTCTTCACTGTCCGTCTCGCGGGCGAAGCGCAAGCTGATCGTCACGGATGCGGTGTTCAGCATGGACGGCGACCTCGCGCCGTTGCCGGAGATCCTCGCCCTCGCCGAACGCCACAAGGCCTGGCTGCTGGTGGACGACGCCCACGGCTTCGGCCTGCTCGGCCCGCAGGGCCGCGGCAGCGCGGCGCATTTCGGCCTCGCCTCGCCGCGCCTGCTGGTCATGGGCACCCTGGGCAAGGCGGCGGGCGGCGCCGGTGCCTTCGTCGCCGGAGCGGAGAACGCCGTCGAGTGGATTCTGCAGAAGGCGCGCACCTACATCTTCAGCACCGCCGAGCCGGCGCTCATCGCCCATGCGCTGCTGACGGCCATCGACCTCATCGAGCAGGGCGACGCGCGCCGGGAAAACCTCGCCGCCCGCATCGCCCAGTTGCGCGGGTCGCTGAAACCGCAGCGCTGGACCCTGCTGCCCTCGGAGACGGCGATCCAGCCGCTGGTGATCGGCGGCAACGCCGAGACCATGGCGGTCGCCGCGAAGCTGTTCGAGCGCGGCCTCTGGGTGCCCGGCATTCGCCCGCCCACCGTGCCGGCCGGCTCCGCCCGTCTGCGCATCACCCTTTCCGCCGCGCACAGCGAAGCGCAGGTGGCGCGGCTGGTCGGGGCGCTGAAGGAACTGGAATGAGCCGCGCCTATTTTCTCGCCGGTACCGACACCGGAGTCGGCAAGACTCTGATCGCCGCGGCGCTGCTGCGCGCCGCGGCCGCGCAAGGCCTGCGTGCGCTGGGCATGAAGCCGGTAGCGGCCGGCAGCGCGGAGGACGTTGACGCCCTCGTCGCCGCAAGCAACGTTCAGGCGCCGCGCAACTGCGTGAATCCCTACCTGCTGCGCGAGCCGCTGTCGCCGCACCTCGCCGCGCGGCGTGACGGCGTCGCCATCGACATCGAGCGCATCGCCCGCTGCTTCGACGAACTGCGCGGGCGGGCGGATTTCCTGATCGTCGAAGGAGCGGGCGGCTTCCGCGTGCCCTTGAGCGACACGCACGACGGCGCCGACCTCGCCGCGCGCCTCGGCCTGCCGGTGATCCTGGTGGTCGGCCTGCGCCTCGGTTGCCTCAACCACGCGCTGCTGACGGCGGAGGCCATCCGCGCGCGCGGCCTGCATCTTGCCGGCTGGGTCGCCAACCAGGTCGATCCGGCCATGGCCTGCGTGGAAGAGAACGTCGACACGCTGCGCGCGCGCATCGATGCCCCGCTGCTCGGCTTCGTGCCGCACCAGGCGGCGCCCGCTGCGGCACGGATCGCCGCGCTGCTGGAACTGCCTTCATGACGGACAAGGTTGGCGCGGTGGTCATCGGCGCCGGCGTGGTCGGCCTCTCCTGCGCGCGGGCGCTCGCCCTGCGCGGCATCGAGACCGTCATCCTCGACGCCAACGCCGCCATCGGCATGGAAACCAGCTCGCGCAACAGCGAGGTGATCCACGCCGGCCTCTACTACCCGGCCGAATCGCTGAAAGCGCGTCTGTGCGTCGAAGGCAACCGCCGGCTCTACGAATTCTGTGCGACGCACCATGTCGCCCATCGCTGCTGCGGCAAGCTGATCGTCGCCACCGATACTGCCCATGAAGAACGCCTCGCCGCGCTGCAAAGTCAGTCTGCGCAGAACGGCGTCACCGACCTGCAGCCGCTCTCCGCTGCGCAACTGGCCAGCCTGGAACCTCGGCTTTGCGCCACTTCGGCCCTCCTCTCGCCTTCCACCGGCATCGTCGACAGCCACGGCCTCATGCTGGCGCTCCTCGGCGAGGCCGAGGCGCACGGCGCGGCGCTGGCCCTGAAAAGCCCGCTCGTGCGCGGCGAGGCGTGCGGCGCGGGCTTTCTGCTGGAAGTGGGCGGCGAAGCGCCGATGCAACTGGAAACTGAAATCCTCATCAACTCGGCCGGCCTGCACGCGGCGCGAGTTGCCGCATCGCTCGCCGGCCTCGACGCGCGCCACGTGCCGGCGCTGCATTACGCCCGCGGCAACTACTACGCGCTGGCCGGCCGCGCGCCCTTCACCCACCTCGTCTATCCCCTGCCCGAGCCGGGCGGCCTGGGCGTGCATCTGACGCTCGACCTCGGCGGCCAGGCGCGCTTCGGCCCCGACGTGGAATGGATCGATGCCATCGATTACACGGTCGATCCGCGCCGCGCCGACGCCTTCTACGCCGAGGTGCGCAAGTACTGGCCGGCGCTTGCCGACGGCGCCCTGCAGCCGGCTTACGCAGGCATCCGGCCGAAGCTCGCCGGGCCGGGCGAGCCGGCGGCGGATTTCC
>Ga0209476_10002901_pt1 | contig 11422 bp, 8 predicted proteins | sample KloWWTrecipitate_FD_187179 | JGI IMG/M metagenome (GOLD analysis project Ga0209476, IMG submission 187179) | Active sludge microbial communities from Klosterneuburg, Austria, studying microevolution and ecology of nitrifiers - Klosterneuburg... | ecosystem: Engineered > WWTP > Aerobic digester >...
CGCTACGGGCCGCCGGATGCAGCATTGCTGGCCGCGAACCCGGCGGTGATCGTCGGCGAAACCCTGTCCAGCGCGCTGCTGAAGTCCAACTGCCCGGTCACCGGGCAACCGGACTGGGCGGACCTGGAGATCGCCTACCACGGCCCGCGGATCGACCGCGCCGGCCTGCTGCGCTACCTGGCCAGCTTCCGCGACCACGCCGAGTTCCACGAGCAATGCGTGGAGCGCATCTTCGGCGACCTCATGCAGCACTGCCGGCCGCAGCGGCTGTCCGTGCACGCCCGCTATACCCGCCGCGGCGGCCTCGACATCAACCCGTGGCGCACCACCCCGGGCATGCCGGCGCCGGCGCCCGGGCGCAGCGAACGCCAGTAGCGCCGCGCACCGGCAAGCGCGGCACCCCATGCGCGGCAGCGGGTGGCAATGCCCGCCCATCGCGCCCCGCACCGGCATCCCGCCTTTGCCGGATCCGCGGCGAAGCCCGACAATGGCCGTCTCTGCCTGCCGCCACGAGCCCGCCATGTCCAAGATCCTGTACACGCTGACCGACGAAGCGCCGTTCCTGGCCACCGCCAGCTTCCTGCCGATCGTGCAGGCCTACGCAAGGACCGCGGGCGTGGGCGTGGAGACCCGCGACATCTCGCTGGCGGCGCGCATCCTGGCCCAGTTCAACGACATGCTGCCGGACGCCCAGCGGGTGGCGGACGACCTGCGCGAACTCGGCGAGCTGGCGAAGACGCCGGACGCCAACATCATCAAGCTGCCCAACATCAGCGCCTCGGTGCCGCAGCTGAAGGCCGCGATCGTCGAGCTGCAGGCCAAGGGCCTGGCGCTGCCGGACTACCCGGACGAGCCGCAGGGCGAGCGCGAGAAGGACATCAAGCTGCGCTACGGGCGGGCGATGGGCAGCGCGGTCAACCCGGTGCTGCGCGAGGGCAACTCAGACCGCCGCGCGCCGAAGGCGGTGAAGGCGTACGCGCGCAAGCACCCGCACCGGATGGGCAAGTGGGACGCGGCGTCCGCCTCGCACGTCGCGCACATGGAGGACGGCGACTTCTACGGCAGCGAGCAGTCCTACACCATGATCAACGCGGGCAGCGTCCGCATCGAATACACCAGCGTGACCGGCAGCAGCTTCCCGCTGCGCGGGCCGGTGCCGCTGCAGGCGGGCGAGATGATCGACGCCGCGGTGATGAGCGCATCCGCGCTGGCCTCCTTCATCGATGCCCAGATCGAGGATGCGCAGGCCAGGGGGGTGCTGTTCTCGCTGCACCTGAAGGCGACCATGATGAAGGTCAGCGACCCGATCATGTTCGGGATCGCGGTGTCGCGCTTCTACGCGCCGGTGCTGGAGAAGCACCCGCGGACCCTGGCCGAGATCGGCTTCGACCCCAACAACGGCATCGGCGACCTCCACGCCAAGCTCGGCCAGTTGCCCGACTCCCAGCGCGCCGGGATCGAGGCCGACATCGCCGCGCTTTACGCGCAGCGCCCGGGGCTGGCGATGGTCAATTCCGACAAGGGCATCACCAACCTGCACGTGCCCAGCGACGTGATCGTGGACGCCTCGATGCCGGCGATGATCCGCGATGGCGGCCGCATGTGGAATGCCGCCGGCGCGCTGCAGGACACCAAGGCGGTGATCCCGGACCGCAACTACGCCGGCATCTACCAGGCGGTGATCGAGGACTGCAGGGAACACGGTGCGTTCGACCCGGCGACCATGGGCAGCGTGCCCAACGTCGGCCTGATGGCGCAGGCGGCCGAGGAATACGGCTCCCACGACAAGACCTTCAAGATCAGCGGCGACGGCACCGTGCGGGTGATCGACGAGCACGGCACCGTGCTCCTGCAGCACCCGGTCAAGGCCGGCGACATCTGGCGCATGTGCCAGACCAAGGACGCGCCGATCCGCGACTGGGTGAAGCTGGCGGTGACCCGCGCGCGCCTGTCCAACACCCCCGCGGTGTTCTGGCTCGACCCGCGCCGCGACCACGACCGCGGCCTGATCGCCAAGGTCGCGACCTACCTCAACGAACACGACACCAGCGGCCTGGACATCAGCATCCTCAGCCCGGTGCGGGCGATGCGGCATGCGCTCAAGCGCATCCGCGACGGCCTGGACACGATCTCGTGCACCGGCAACGTGCTGCGCGACTACCTGACCGACCTGTTCCCGATCATGGAGCTGGGTACCAGCGCGAAGATGCTGTCGATCGTGCCGCTGATGAACGGCGGTGGCCTGTTCGAGACCGGCGCCGGCGGCAGCGCGCCCAAGCACGTCCAGCAGTTCACCGAGGAGGACTACCTGCGCTGGGATTCGCTGGGCGAATTCCTGGCGCTGGCGGCCTCGCTGGAGCACCTTGCCAACACCACCGGCAACGCCCGCGCGCAGGTGCTGGCGGACGCGCTGGACGCGGCCAACGCGGAGTTCCTCGACCACGACCGCTCGCCGGGCCGCAAGCTCGGCACCATCGACAACCGCGGCAGCCATTTCTACATCGCGCTGTACTGGGCGCAGGCGCTGGCCGGGCAGGCGGCGGATCCCGAACTGGCCGCGCTGTTCGCGCCGCTGGCGAAGGTGCTGGCGGAAAGCGAGGAGAAGATCGTCGCGGAACTGGTGGCGGTGCAGGGCAAGCCGGTGGACATCGGCGGCTACTACCAGCCGGACCCGTCGCGGCTGTCCGCCGCGATGCGGCCAAGCCCGACCTTCAACGCGGCACTGGCAATGCTGGCCGGCTGACCCCGGCATCGGTAGGCTGGGCGCCCGTCCTTCCCCGGAGCGCCCGCATGATCCGTCCCCTCGCCCTCGCCTGCTGCCTCGCCCTGCTGGCCGGCTGCGCCGGTACGCCCACCGCCGCCACCCCGGCAGCGACCGTCGCGGCCACGTCGTTCGATGGCGTCCTCGCCGGCAGCTGGCGCGACCCTGCCAACGTCGCCCGCGACCGCTATCGCCATCCGGCCGAGACCCTGGCGTTCTTCGGACTGGCGCCCACCCATACGGTCATCGAGATCACCCCGGGCGGTGGCTGGTACAGCGAACTGCTGGCGCCGTACGTGGCGAGCGGCGGCCGGTACATCGGCGCCATGCCCGCGGCCGCGCCGGACTCGGGCGGCGGCAAGCGCAATGCCGCCCTGCGCCAGAAGCTGGCGGGCAACCCGGCCTACGGCGCGGCGCGGCTGGTCGAGTTCGACCCCAAGGCCCCGGTGTTCGGCCCGGCCGCCAGCGCCGACGTGGTGCTGACCTTCCGCAACCTGCACAACTGGCTGGCCGCCGGCACCACCGAATACCACCTGCGCGCCGCCTATGACGCGCTCAAGCCCGGCGGCGTGCTGGGCGTGGTCGACCATCGCGCCAGGCCCGGGACCGACATCGAGACGTCGAAGAAGAGCGGCTACGTCAGCGAACAGCTGGTGATCGACCTGGCCGGCGAAGTCGGCTTCGCGCTGGAGGCGCGCAGCGAAGTCAACGCCAATCCGAAGGACGACACCGACCATCCGAACGGGGTGTGGACGCTGCCGCCGGTGAACCGCCACGACGCCGCCGACGATGCCACGTACAAGGCGATCGGCGAGAGCGACCGCATGACCCTGCGCTTCCGCAAGCCCGCCCGCTAGAAGACCCGCGGACGCCGCTGCCGGCAAACCATGATGCCCCTCCCTGCGGCGCGCCAACCTTGCTGATCGCATTCAACAAGCCGTTCGGGGTGCTGTGCCAGTTCACCGACCGCAGCACCCCGGCGCGCCCCACCCTTGCCGGCTTCGGCCTGCCGGCGGGGGTGTATCCGGCCGGACGCCTGGATTTCGATTCCGAGGGGCTGCTGCTGCTCACTGATGACGGCCGCCTGGCGCACCGCCTGACCGATCCGCGGCACAAGCAGCCGAAGACCTACTGGGTGCAGGTCGAAGGCGACCCCGGGACGGCGCAACTCGAGGCACTGCGCACCGGGGTGGTGCTGAACGATGGCCCCACCCTGCCGGCACGCGTGCGCCGCGTCGACGCCCCGCCGCTGTGGCCGCGCGACCCGCCGGTGCGGGTCCGCAAGACCGTGCCGGATGCCTGGCTGGAGATCACCCTGACCGAGGGCCGCAACCGCCAGGTGCGACGGATGACCGCTGCGGTCGGCCTGCCCACCCTGCGGCTGGTGCGTGCGGCGATCGGCGGCCATGGCCTGGACACACTGGCCCCCGGCGGATGGCGGCAGGTCCAGGCCTGAAGCCGGGTCCCAGGCCTGCGGGTGGATCGTCCCGGTGGGCAGGCAGGTCCCGACCCGGGCTTGCGGCGAATGCCGGTTGTCGGCGGCACGTCATCCGCCGACACTGGATGCCCTTTCCATGCGCCGGCGTCCGGACACGCCCTCCATGCCACACACGGTGATCCGTGGCCCCACGACCGGCGGCACCATCCTGGTGGTCGACGACCAGGCCGCGAACGTGCGGGTGGTCGGGGCCCTGCTTGGCCGCAACGGCTACGAGGTGATGACCGCCAGCAGCGGACCGGAAGCGCTGGCCGCGGCGCGCACGCGGGCGCCGGACCTGATCCTGCTCGACATGGTGATGCCGGGGATGGACGGGTTCGACCTGCTGGCGGCGCTGCGGTCGGAGCCGGCGCTGCGCGGGGTGCCGGCGGTGTTCCTGACCGCCGCGCAGGACCGCGACCTGCTGCTGCGGGCGTTCGAGGCCGGTGCGGTGGACTACGTCACCAAGCCGTTCATGCCCGGGGAACTGCTGGTGCGGGTGGGCACCCACATCGGCCTGAAGCAGGCCCGCGACCGCCTGGAACGGGTGGCGCGCGAACGCCAGGAGCTGGTCAACCTGGTGGCCCACGACCTCAAGAACCCGCTGACCTGCGTGCTGTTCGCCAGCCAGATGCTGCGCCAGCCGGACTGCCTGCCGGAGCGGGTGCCGCGCTACCTGCAGATCATCGAGGACAGTGCGCAGGACGCGGTGGGCTACATCCGCAAGTACCTGGAAGGCCAGGCCCGCGCACTGGATTCGGCGCAGGCACGCGCAGCGACGGCGGCAACCGCCTGCCTGCAGGAGACCGTCGACTGGCTGGCCCGGCGTTACGACCTGCAACTGGAGGGCTGCGGCATGCACCTGGCGCTGCGTGTCCCCGAACGCAGCGGACGGGTTGCGATCGAGCCGATGGTGCTGCGCCAGGTGGCCGGGAACCTGGTCAGCAACGCGATGAAGTACGCGCAGTCCGGCGGCGAACTGGAACTGGTGGTGCGCGCCTCGGCACCGGGCTTCTGGCAGTTGCTGGCGCGCGATCGTGGCCCCGGGATTCCCGCCGAGAAGCAGCGGCAACTGTTCAAGCCGTTCCAGCGGCTGGGCGCGCAAGACCCCTCCGACAGCCTCTCCAGCGGTCTTGGCCTGTCGCTGGCGCGGCAGATCATCGCCGAAGCCGGCGGACAGCTGTGGTATGAGGACCGCGAAGGCGGCGGCGCCTGCTTCGTGATCGAGCTGCCGCAAGCCGCCGGATGACGCCGGCAGCGGGCGGCGCGGTCAGCCGGCGTCGGTTTCGGTGCGGCGCTTGCGCGGGGCGCGGGGTGCGCCGCTGCCGGCGGTGGCCTCGACCCGGGTCGCACTGCCCTCGATCGGTCCGGCTTCGGCCTGGCGGGCACGTCGGCGCGCGGCGTACCAGAGCAGGCCGGCACCGGCGATCGCGGCCGTGGCCAGGATCGGGTTGCGGCGCACGAATTTCGTCGCGACCCGCGCACCGGTCTTCACCACGCCGATCGCGGCGCCGGTCTCGACCCACTGGATCGCCTTGCCCGGTACCGCCTTGCGGAGGCCGTCGCCGATCTCGCCGAGCAGTTCCAGCGCGCGGTCCTGTGCCTTGTCCAGCTTGTCCATGGTCGATCCTCGAATGAATCCCGGAGTTTGACGGCAGTCTCGGTATCCGCGCGTTCATGAGGCGTGAGCGCTGCCCCCGGCGTTCAGCGGCCGGCAGGGGTCAGGTTCCCCGCGGTTTCGCCCGGTGGGTCGCCACCGCATTCCACGGGTCGTCCGGCCACGGATGGCGCGGGTAGCGGCCCTTCATCTCCTTCTTCACCTCGGCATAAGTGCTGGCCCAGAAGTTGTGCAGGTCGGCGGTCACCTGCAGCGGCTTGCCGCCGGGCGAGAGCAGGTGCAGCAGCAGCGGCACCCGGCCGTCGGCGATGCGCGGGGTCTGCGCCAGCCCGAACAGTTCCTGCAGCTTCACCGCCAGCACCGGCGGCGCCGGCTCGCCGTGGTCGTCCACTCGGTAGTCGATGCCGCGCTCGAGCCCGGACGGCACCACGATGCGGGTCGGCGCCAGCGGGTCGATGCGCTGGCGCAGGCGCCAGTCGATGCCGGACTTCAGTGCTTCGGCCAGCTCCCCGCCATCCAGCGCATCCAGCCGGGTCTTGCCGGCGAACGCAGGCTGCAGCCAGCGCTCCAGCGACGCCAGCAGCGCGGCATCGGAAAGATCCGGCAGGCCCAGCTCCGGCATCCACGCGCGCAGGCACTGCACGCGGATGCGCCACTGCGAAAGCGCTTCGCTCCACGGCAACACCGACAGGCCGAGTTCGCGCACCGCGTCGGTCAGCGCCCGCGCCGCCAGCGCGGGATCGACCCGCCCCGCCGATTTCGCCGCCAGCACGATGCCGTCGAAACGCTCGATGCGTTCGCTGCGCAGCGCCCGCTTTTCGGCATCCCAGCGCACCTCGTCGGCATCGGAAAAACGGGTCGCGAACTCGGCCCGCAGCCGCACCTCGTCCACCGGCGCGGCGCGCAGCAGCAGCGCGTCCTTGGCCTCGAAACGCAACTCGCTGATCGCCAGCCACGGTTCGCCGTACAAGGCGGAATCGTCGAACAGCCGCGCCATCCGCCCGTTGGCCAGCTGGTAGCGACGCGGGTCCTGCGGATGCTGGCGGGCGATGCGGTCGGGGAACGCGTGCGCCAGCAGGTCGCCGATCGCATGCGCGGGTGCAGACGCAGGCGGCGTGGCGTCGCAACGCAGCCGGCGCCGCCACTGTTTCGCTGCGGCATCGATCGCGGCCAACGCGGAACGGTTGGCATCGGCCGGCACGCGCCCGTTGCGGAATGCCGCCAATGCCTGCCAGCGTTCGGCCAGCGCATCCGAGCGGCTGCGCAGCGGATCGCGCGCCTCCACCAGAGCGGCGATGTCGCAGGCCAGCGCAATCCGCGCCGGGTCGCTGGAGGCCAGCAGCAGCGCCGCCAGCCGCGGGTGCGTGCCCAGCGCCAGCATGCGCCGGCCGCGCGCGGTGAGCTTGCCGGCATCCAGCGCATCCAGCCGCTGCAGCAGATCCCTGCCGGCCGCCAGCGCACCGGGCGGTGGTGGATCGACGAAGCGCAGCGCAGCGCTGCCCCAGGCCGCCAGCTCCAGCGCCAGCGCGGCCAGTTCCACCTGCGCGATCTCGGGCTTGCGCTGCGGCTCCAGCCGCTGCGATGCCGGCCACAGCCGGTACGCGAAACCCTCCGCCACGCGCCCGGCGCGGCCGGCGCGCTGGTCGGCGCTGGCCTGCGAAATCGCCACGCTGTCCAGCCGCGAGAAGCCGCTGTTGGGATCGAAGCGCGGCTCGCGCGCCAGCCCGCTGTCGATCACCACGCGCACGCCGGGCAGGGTGACGGAGGACTCGGCCACGTTGGTGGCCAGCACCACCCGCCGCCGGCCGTCGGGCGCGGGTTGCAGCACGCGCGCTTGCTGTTCGACGGGGAGCTCGCCGTGCAGGGGGAGGACTTCGAATCCGTCGGGCGGCGTGGCCGGGCGCCGGGGTGTTGCTTCAAGCGCGCCATGGATGGCGCGCGCCCGAATCGGGGCAGGAAGCCCCGTTTGAGGGAAGAGCAATTCCCCGGCGTCCGGCCGCGCCGCTCCCGCAGCGTGCATCGGCTGCACTTCCGCATGCGTATTCGCAAGCAGCGCCGCCACCTTCGCAATCTCGCGCTGCCCCGGCAGGAACACCAGCACGTCGCCGGGATGCGTGGACAGCGCGTGTTCGATGGCGCGCCTTGCCTGGTGTTCCAGCGCCTCGTCGCGGCGCGCCGGGTAGTGCGCGATCGCGACCGGAAAGCTGCGGCCCGCACTCGAAAGGCGCGGCGCGTCGAGGAAGCCCGCCAGCCGCTCGCCGTCCAGCGTGGCCGACATCGCCACGATGCGCAGGTCCTCGCGCAGTCCTGCCTGCACGTCCAGCGCCAGCGCCAGGCCCAGGTCGCCGGCCAGGTGGCGTTCGTGGAATTCGTCGAACAAGATCGCGCCGACGCCTTCCAGCAGCGGGTCGTCCTGCAGCATGCGGGTGAGGATGCCTTCGGTGACGACCTCGATGCGGGTGTTCGTCGACACCTTGTTCTCGAACCGGATGCGGTAGCCGACGGTCTCGCCCACCGCTTCGCCCAACTGCTTGGCCATGAAGCCGGCAGCCGCACGCGCGGCGACCCGGCGCGGCTCCAGCATCACGATCTTCCTGCCCGCAAGCCAGGGTGCGTCCAGCAGCGCCAGCGGCACCTGGGTGGTCTTGCCGGCGCCGGGCGGCGCTTCCAGCACCAGCCGCGTGTGGTCCTGCAACGAGGCGCGGATCTCCGCCAGCAGGTCGTTGATGGGGAAATGCATGTGCGCATTGTAGGAGGGCCGCGCAGTCCGACCCGACACATGGCGATCAACGCCGGACGGACCGGGCGCGGCGCGGGGTATCGCTCTCCGCTCGGTCAGGGCGTCCTGCCCTGACTCGCGCGCCGGCCATCCATGGCCGGCTTGACGCGACACCCCGCGCCGCGCCCGTCCCGTCGAGATTCCGTCGCACGATGTGCCTGCCGAGGGTCGATCCGTGCCTCGCTAAACTGCGCACATGGATCTCATCGACATCGGCGCCAACCTCACCCACGACAGCTTCGACCACGACCGCGACGCCGTGCTGCAGCGCGCGCGCGATGCCGGGGTGGCGCGGATGATCATCACCGGCGCCTCGCGCGAGCATTCGCCGAAAGCGCTGGCACTGGCGCAGGCACATCCCGGCGAGCTGTTCGCCACCGCCGGGGTGCACCCGCACCACGCGACCGAGTACACCGACGAATGCGATGCCGAGATGCGCGCCCTGCACGCACATCCGGACGTGGTGGCGGTGGGCGAATGCGGGCTGGACTACTTCCGCGATTTCTCCCCGCGCCCCGCGCAACGCCGGGCTTTCGAACGCCAGCTGCAGATTGCGATGGAGAATGGCAAACCGCTGTTCCTGCACCAGCGCGATGCCCACGCCGACTTCATGGCGATGATGAAGAACTTCGATGGCCGGATCGGACCAGCCGTGGTGCACTGCTTCACCGGCAGCCGCGAGGAACTGTTCGACTACCTCGACCACGACTGGCACATCGGCATCACCGGCTGGCTGTGCGACGAACGCCGCGGCCAGCATTTGCGCGAACTGGTGAAGTCGATTCCCGCGAACCGGCTGATGATCGAAACCGACGCGCCCTACCTGCTGCCGCGCACGGTGAAGCCGCAACCTTCGCACCGCCGCAACGAGCCGATGTACCTCGCCCACATCATCGAGGAACTGGCGCGGGACCGCGGCGAGGACGTGGCCAGCACGGCCGCCGCCACCGTGGCGACCAGCGCCGGGTTCTTCCGTTTGCCGCCCGCCTGAGCGGGCCATGCGTTCGTCCCATGTGCCCGCCAGTTAGTGAACTGATCGGTTCACATACGCGCTAGACTGCGCGCCTGCCGTCCACGGACCTGCGCATGCGCCGTACCACTCGCAACTTTTCCCTCGGACTCGCGCTTTGCGTGGCCACCATCGCCACCGCCTGCAGCAAGCAGGATGAAGAGGCCGCCAAGCCGGTTGCGGCCTTCGCGGTCAGCGTGGTGCGCGTGCAGGCGCGGGACATCCCGCGCAGCGTGCTGGTGTCCGGGCCGGTGTCGGCGTGGGAAGAAATGCAGCTCGGCGTCGAAGTCAGCGGCTTGAGGGTCAACCACCTGCTGGTTGACGTCGGCCAGCAGGTGCGCAAGGGCGACCTGCTGCTGCAACTCGACCATCGCAGCCTGGATGCCGACCTTGCACAGGCCGACGCATCGCTGCGCGAGGCGGAGGCCGGCGCGGCGCTGGCGCGTTCCCAGCTGGCGCGCGGCGAACTGCTGGTGAAGGACAAGTACATCAGCGCGACCCAGGTGGATGAATTGCGCGCGGCGCGGATGCAGGGCGATGCGCGCGTCGGCACCGCACGGGCAATGCGCGATACCGCGACCCTGCGCCGCAGCTTCGCCGACCTGCGTGCCCCCGATGCAGGGGTGATCTCCAGGCGGCTGGTGCAGCCCGGCCAGGTGGTTGCCGCCGGCAGCGAACTGCTGCGGCTGATCCGCCAGGGCCGGCTGGAGTGGCGCGCCGAACTGGCCGAAGCCGAACTCGCCCGGGTCACGCCCGGCGACCGCATCGAACTGACGACCCGCGACGGCACCGCGGTCATCGGCCAGGTGCGCGCGGTCAGCCCCGGCGTCGATGCGAGCACCCGCACCGGCACCGTGTATGCCGACCTGCCGGATCCGCAGGGCCTGCAACCCGGCACCTACCTGCAAGGGCGCATCGACACCGGCATCGGCCAGGGCCTGACCGTGCCCGCCGCCACCGTGGTCCAGCGCGACGGCCATCCGAATGTGTTCGCCGTCGACGCCAAGGGCATCGCCCGCCGCGTGCGCATCCGCACCGGTGGCATCGCCAATGGCCAGGTCGAAGTGCTGGAAGGACTGAAGGCAGGCGATGCGGTGGTCGAGCAGGGCGCCGGCTTCCTCGCCGACGGCGACAGCGTGCGCATCGTCGAGGCCACGGCCACCCCGGCCCCCACGCCATGAGCGGCGGCGGCAGCCTGTCCACCTGGGGGATCCGCAACCCGGTCCCCGCGATGATGCTGTTCTTCGTCCTGTGCGTGGCCGGCCTGTGGGGCTTCCACCAGCTGCCGGTCGCACGCTTCCCGGACATCGCGTTCCCGATGACCACGGTCACCATCACCCAGCCGGGCGCCTCGCCATCGCAGCTGGAGACCGAGGTCACCCGCAAGGTCGAGGACTCGGTGGCGACGCTCGACAACGTCAAGCGCGTCACCTCCACCGTGGTGGAAGGCACCTCGACCACCGCCATCGAGTTCAACCTCGAGGCGGACATCATGACCGCGCTGAACGACACCAAGGACGCGGTGGCGCGGATCCGGATGAACCTGCCGCAGGACATCCAGGAACCGATCATCGCCAAGGTCGAGATCGGCGGTTCGCTGCTGACCTATGCGGTGAGTGCGCCGGGCATGGCCCCGGACGAACTGTCGTGGTTCGTCGATCGCTACGTGATGCGCGCGCTGTATGGCGTGGAAGGCGTGGCCGCGATCAACCGCATCGGCGGCGTCGAGCGGCAGGTGCGGGTGGACCTGGATCCGCAGGCGCTGCAGGCGCTTGGCG
>Ga0209476_10002903_pt1 | contig 11415 bp, 9 predicted proteins | sample KloWWTrecipitate_FD_187179 | JGI IMG/M metagenome (GOLD analysis project Ga0209476, IMG submission 187179) | Active sludge microbial communities from Klosterneuburg, Austria, studying microevolution and ecology of nitrifiers - Klosterneuburg... | ecosystem: Engineered > WWTP > Aerobic digester >...
ACCGGCGTTCTCGGACTCCACGAGACGCTCAACGAGATGGATGTTCGCCTGGTGGCGCAATTCCCCGATCACGTCCCGCTGGAACACCTGGGCCTCTGCGATGTGGCCGTCGCGGAAGGTGAAGACCGAACAACCAGGCCAATCCAGTGCCCTGCCCGTCGGTTCGATGCCCATCCAGCGCCCATGGTGCGTGGCAGTGACTCGCCAGACGAGCGCCACCGAGCCGTCCTCCACCACCTCCTGAAGGTATTCACGCCTGTAGTCTGGAAACGCCGCCCAGAAGCCGGCGTCGAACTTCCTCAGCGTCTCCCGTCCTCGCAGCGGTGTGCCCTTGAGCACGACATCTTCGGCGTAAGCCGCTGCCGTGCCTTCTGCGTCGCGTGCCTGGTCAGCGGCTTTGAAGCGCTCCCAGAGCCCACGCGTTTCTTGGACGGACACGGCTAACCTCCTCATGTCGCTGGCGGCCCGGTGTGAGCCACGCGGTCTTCCGCTCAGGTGGCTGGAAGACTGATTGGCCTTTCCTTTCCGGCCCGAGGGCCTAGTGCTATTTGCCTGTCCTTATCCACACCACCCCCGCCGCCACCAGAACCGCACCCATCACTCTGATCGGAGAAAGGTCGTGCTCCGGCGCGCCAAACGCCCCCAACTGGTCCAACACGAGCGACCCGAACACGGTGCCAAGGGTGGTCGAAGCAAAAAACAGAGCGAGGCTGACCCGGACCAGGAGCCATGTCGCCAACACGAAGTACCCGGTCGAGATGACGCCGCTGAGCAGGTAGTACCACTCGAGTCCACGGGCCGTCGCCAGCGCGAGCGCGCCGCAAGCGGCGCCCAGGACAGCCACAGCCGCAGGAGTGTGGAGCGGCCATTCGAACTGCGGCCGGCTTCCCCGCAGGGCCGCCACACCAGCAACTACGGTCATCGCGGTGACCAGGATGAGGATGTGGAGCCACGTGGCCTCTTCACCTCCACGCTGACGCCCGACGGCGCCGACCATGGCGATGGCAACTGCGGCGAGTGTGCCGCTGCCGAACCCAACGGCGATAAACACGGCATCGCGGGCGCCGAGCCGGGCACCAGACGGAGATGGGAGAGCTGTCATCTCAAGAGGTCCTCACAAGGACGAGGCCTGCCCCAACCAGGGCGAGGCCGCCAAGGCGCGGCAGGGTCACCGCCCGTTTCGGCAGTCCGAGCGCCCCGACATGGTCGAACGCCAGCGCTCCTGCACCGCCGCCGAAGGTGAGTGCCGCGAAGTACATTCCAAGCCCCAGGTCACCAATGAGGCGGGGCGTCATCGCGAGCCCGATGCCAGCGGCGAAGCCGGCGCACCCGTACCACAGTGGCAGCCCCCGGACGGTCAGCCAGAGGGCCAGCCAGGCGAGCGGCACGGCGGCGACGATTGCCAGCCGTGAGTCGAAAGGCGAGGGTAGGTGGGTCTGCCCCTCGTCGACAACGATCCAGAGGAGGAGCACGGCGACCACCGCCAGCGACCCGAGCGGTGAGATGATCGAGGCCTCGCGGCCACCACGCTCGCGGCTGATCGCTCCGATCAGTGCCGTCTGGAAGGTGGTGAACAGACCAAACACAACGGTCGTGCCGAGACTCAGGCCGTAGTCCACGGTGTCCTCCTCCCCACTCGGGGATGAGATGGTGGCAACGTGCCGGGCCCGGCCGCAGACGGTACCCGGGACGCGCCGGGTGAATGTGCGCGGAATCTACTCGTCGATAGTGGGTTTTACAACCCTGCATTTCGAAACAAACCGGGCGTGCCGGGTCCGCCGCGGGACGCGGGGACTTCGCCTCATCCCGGCCAACGACGGCCGCGCCGCAGGTGGGCACGGCACCCCTGCCCGGGAGTGGCTTCCTACGTTCTTGTCTTGGCGCGAATCCTCACGGGATCACCCCATCCCAGGCGCGGCGCTCCGCCTCCCGGTGGTTGGCCGTCGGGTAGCACTTCTCACCGAGCACCATGATCGGCCGCGTCCCCGTCTCGAAGCGCGGCCAGTGCACCGAGGGCGTGCTTGGGTCGCCGTTCGTGGCGAAGGCCACCCAGGCATCCATCATCGTGTTGGCGAGGGCATCCGCGGCGGGGCCGTTGCCCGCCTGGTCGGGGAAGAGTCTGTAGATGCCGCTCATGAACATGATCTCGAAGCCGTGGTAGGCGCCGAGGCCCACCTGCGGGGGCGACTTCCAATCGAACAGGTAGCTGTATGAGGGATTGCCCCGGGCAGCATTGGCCTCTGCCAGCCGGTCAGCGGGGACCCGGAAGTGGTGGTCGGTGAGCGCGGCCTGCCAGATCTCCTCGGGGGATGCGAGCTCGCCACGCTCCCGCCGGGCCTCCGCGTATGTCTCGAACGCCGCCTTCCCGTCCAGCCCGAGCTCGGCGAAGCGACCGGCAACCTCGGGCTCGGTGAGCGGCGCGACCGTGACGAGCGCCCGGTACTCATCGGCGTTCGAACCCACCAGCAGCGGGACGTCGGAGCCATCTCCGCCGTTGATGGCGGAGATGGGCAGCGCCCGGAGAGCCTGCCCGTCGGCGACCGGCGCGAAGGTTGGCTTCCAGACGCGCCCACGGCCGATGAAGTGCTGCATGTCCTCGGTCTCGAGTTTAGATGCCGCCTGGATCAGGTCGGCTGCGGGGGCCGCCCGCAGCCCGGCGGCGTCATCCGGGGACACGCCGAGGATCTCGCAGATTCGGCGCGCGGTCGCCGTGGCGGCTTCGAGCGTGATGGCGTGGTGGCCCGCGCCGCTCTGGGCTATCGCTCGGTGGAAGAGACCCCTCGCCTCGGGTGATGCCATGAGCGCCCCAACGCTCATGCCGCCGGCTGACTCACCGAAGATCGTGACGTTCCCGGAGTCACCGCCGAAGGCGGCGGCGTTTTCGCGAACCCAACGCAGGGCGGCGACCTGGTCGCGAAGGCCGAAGTTGGTAAAACGGCCTTGCTCGTCGGCGAAGCAGGGGAGGGTGAGAAAGCCGAGAGGCCCCAGACGGTAATTAATCGTGACCACGACGGCGCCGCGCGCGGCAAGGTCCCGCCCGGAGAAGTCGGCGCCGCAGCCGATGGTGAAGGCACCGCCGTGAATCCAGACCATCACCGGCAGCGCCCCGGATGTGGCTGGGGCCCAGACATTAAGCGTGAGGCAGTCTTCTGCCATCGGGCGCTGGGCCGCCGGCCCGCCCGGGAGGTCTAGTGACGGAGGCGCCTGCAGCGAAATGGGGCCGTTCTGCGTGGCGTCGCGGATGCCGTCCCAGGGCTCGGGTGGTTCGGGCGCCCGGAAACGAAGCGGCCCCACCGGCGGCGCCGCAAACGGGATGCCGCGGAAGTTCAGGAGGCCGGCCTTTTCGACACCCCGCACCTGGCCCTGTCTGGTAATGGCGATGGGTTCGGTCACGATTGAGCTCCTTCCCTGGTCACCTTCAGAGACTCACTGAAGGCACGCGCGAGAGACGCCGCCCGAGCATCGATCAGCAGCCCTGCCTCCATCCGGTTCATCACGTATGTGAAGGTCGTCCGCGCGTCGTAGTCGATCCGGACGTGCGAGCCGCCCCAACCTCCCCACCAGCAGGTGCGAGGATTCCGGCTGACCCGCACCGCGGGGCTGTTGAGGGCAAAGCCCATCCCCCAACGCAGAGGTGCCCCGAGGACGAGGTCGGTGCCGTTCGTCTGCTCGTCGAAGACCCGCTCGCAGCCTTCCTTCGAGAGCAGCCGCACGCCGAAGGCCTCTCCCCCGCAGGCGAGGACAGTGTGCAGGCGAGCCAGCGAGCGGGCGTTGCCGTGGCCGTTTCCGGCGGGCTGCTCGGATCGACGCCAGCCTTCGCTCGCAGAATCGCGCGCGTTTGCTGGCGGATTGCTGAGAGTGCGGCCAGCGAGCGAGTCCGAGGCCCAGGCGGCACCCGGGTCGGCGGCCGCCCCTTCGGGAGGGATCATCTCCCCGACTCGGAAGTCATGGCGAGGGTCGAGGCCGATGTGGAAGTCGGCGCCCAGAGGCCGGGCGACCTCCTCACGGAGAAACGCGCCCGGCGACTTGCCTGTCGCGCGCCTAATGACCTCGCCGAGGAGGAAGCCCTGGGTGCTGGCGTGGTAACCGGAGGCTGTGCCAGGTTCCCACCACGGAGCCTGGGCAGCCAGCAGTGATGTCACCTTCTCCCAGTCATACTGGTCCTCCACGGTCAGTGGCGCATCCCAGCCCGAGAGCCCGGCGGAATGACTCATCACGTGGCGGACTTCGATTCGCTCCTTCCCGTTCTGCGCGAACTCGGGCCAGTAGCGGGCAACGGGCGCGTTGAAGTCGATCACACCGCCGTCGGCGAGGATCAGCGCGCAGAGGGCGGTGACGGTCTTCGTCGAGGAGTAGACGTTCACGATCGTTTCGCGCTCCCAGGGGCGCGTGCGGGCCTCGTCGGCGTGGCCTCCCCAGAGATCGACGACAAACTCGCCATCGACCGTCGCCGCGACTGAGGCGCCGGCCTCCAGTCCCTCGTCGAAGTTCCGCTGGAACGCTTCGCGGACCGCCGCGAAACGTTCGTCACACGTGCCGTGGATCTCGGTCATATGTGCCTCCCGAAAAGGCATGGCAGTACCCTGTGCACCTGAGAAGCGGAGAGGCACCGGGCGAATGTGCGCGGAATCTACTCGCCAATAGTGGGTTTTACAACCCTGCATTTCGGAACAAACCGGGCGTGCCGGGTCCGACTCGTTCTGGGACCTGTACGAGGGCATTCGCTCGGATACGGGGATCGCTGACATCCCGCTCACCGTTGAGCGGTACGCCGCAGGAGGCACCGCGCCCGGTGTCGATCAGCGCGTGGCCGCGTTCCGGGACCTTCCGCGCCTGCTGGCGGCATGCTGACCTGTCCGGCGTTCCGACACGACGCGGTGCGGCTGCCAGCCGATACGCTCAGGACTGACGGATGGCGCCAGATGCCCGGAGTTGGGCGATGCGGGCATCATCGAGACCGGCCTGGCGGAGGATTTCGGCTGTGTGCTGGCCGAGGAGCGGTGATGGAGCCGCGGCGACCAGCGGGGTCGCCGAAAAGACCACGGGAGGCGCAACCACGGTAACCCCTCCGACCAGGTCGTGTTCAAGCCGGACCGTCAGACTATTCGCGCGGACCTGTTCATCATCGAGGATCTGCTCGCGGAACTGGACGGGACCGCAGGGCACGCCCGCCGCCGTGAGGCGGTCGCACCAGTAGCCGACCGGGTGCAGCCTGAGGCGCGCCTCGACGAGGCCCTGCAGATCGCGGGCGTAGGCACGCGCGTCGTCCGGGAGCCAGCCGGGCTCCCGGGTCCAACGGTCATCGAACCCGACGACCTCCATCATCTTGAGCCGGAGCGGGCGGGCCATCGCGGCGACGGCGATGGTGCCATCGGCGGCCGGGAGATAGCCGTAGTACACGCCGGCGAGCACATGAGGCTGCAGCTCTTCGCGGCGGGCGAGGACATCGGCCCAGGTTTCGCCCCGGGCGAAGGCCTCGCGCAGGTAGTCAACGAACTCGGTGCGCCAGCCATCGAGGCAGTCCACGTGGTTGATGTGGTTGTTCTGGAGGACGAGGGCGGTGTGCAGGAGTGAGACATCGAGCCGCTGGCCGCGGCCCGTGCGCTCCCGCGCATACAGCGCGGTCGAGATACCCCAGGCCAGCAGGATGCCGGCGGTGTAATCGATGATCGGGTCGGAGAGCGGGCGCGGGCCATCGACGGCAGCGTTCACGAGGCCGGCGTACGCGCCCACCACAATGTCCATCCCGGCAACCCCGGCCATCGGTCCGTGGCGGCCGTAGGCGGTGTTCTCGGCATAGATGATGCGGGGGTTGGCACGGGAGAGGCTTTCGTAATCCAGCCCCAACGCTTCAGACTGGCCGGGCCGGAAGTTCGCAACCACGACATCGGCCGAGGCCGCGAGGGAGCGGACCGCGGCGGCGACACGCGGGTCGCGCAGCTCGGCGGCCAGCGACCGCTTACCGCGGTTCTTGTTGAGGAACTGGCGGCCTTCACCGGGAAGGATCGGCCCGTTGCGGCGGGTTTCGTCGCCGTCAATCGGCTCGACCTTGATAACGTCGGCGCCGCCATCGGCGAGGAGCTGCCCGCAGTAGGGCGCGGCGATGAAGCGGCCGAACTCGACGATGCGAAGGCCTTCAAACGGTCCTGGCACTGGCGGCTCCCCTGTCCCTGATCTTCGGCGTCTCGGGTGGCGCGAACCCGCGAGGGTCGTCTTTCGCCCAATCGAGCGACACCGCGAACTCCCGGAACGTGCGTACCACGTTCGATTCCCAGCCATGGTCGCGAGACACGATGTAGAAGCTGCGCACGGGTCCCGAGGCGAGGCGGAAGGTGGCGATGCCCGGGTCATCGGGGTCGACCGAGTAGCGCGAAACCACAGCCACCCCGGCGCCCTGGCGGACGGCCCGCTTGATGCCCTCGAGAGAACCGAGATGGAGGCTGGAAAGCGATGAGACACCCGCCTCGGTGAACCAGTCATTCACGAGTGATTGGATGGGGGCGATCCGCGTGTGCATGACCTCGTGCGGGCCAAAGTGGATGAACGGCTCGCGCGCAAGGTCCACCGGGGTCACCGCCCGCCGCAACGCGGCGAGCCGGTGGTCCCGCGGGCAGATGCCGATCAGTGTGTCGGAGAGGAACGGGAGCTTATCCAGCCCCGGCCGGGCGATCCCGTCGCTGTGCATGCCCAGGTCGAAACTGCGGTCGGCGATCCCGTCATCGACCTCGTCGTTGGTGCCGGCCACGCGGACGCGGACTTCGATGCCGGGATAGAGGCGCTGAAAGCCAACGGCGATGGTGGGGATGATGAACTCGGCCGCGGTGGTGCCGGCGGCGAGGCGGAGCTGCCCCTGCCCGAGCGTGACGTCATCGGCGAGGTAGCGGATGAGGTCTCCCTCTTCCTCCTGCATCCGCTTGGCGAACTGGTAGACGACGCGGCCGTGGTCGGTGAGGACGACGCGTTTGCCATGCTGTTCCACGAGGCGGGTCTTCAGTTGCACCTCCAGCTTGCGGACATGCTGGTGGACACCGGGCTGCGAGAGCAGGAGCGAGGCGGCCGCCTTTGTATAGCTCTGCTGTTCGGCAACGGCGAGAAAACAGAGGAGTGCCTGGGAACTCAGCTTCACCGCGGCATCATCGTCCCTTCTGATGATTTTTTCAAGAATGCCTCTGCCGCCTCAGGATTCCATCATGGCCATGTGCCTTGCGAGGCGGTAATCATCGTCACTGCTTCTGATAATCATCACTATCATTGTATTGCATTTCCTGTCGAGACGCCGGTATGCTTCGGCGCAGTCCACCCGGAGGACCTGATTGCCGCTCCCGCTCGAAGGCTTTCGCATCATCGACTGTTCGACCGTCCTGGCGGGGCCGCTGGCTGCCACGCACCTCGCCGACTTCGGCGCCGACGTCGTCAAGGTGGAGCTCCCGCAGGCCGAGCTGCCGCCCATGCGGGCAACACGGCTGCACGAGGAGCGCAACAAGCGCTCGATCATGCTCGACTTGAGGACGACCGAGGGACAGGAGATCCTGCTGCGGCTGGCGCGCGATGCGGACGCGCTGATCGAGAACTTCCGTCCGGGGACGTTTGAGAAGTGGAACCTGGCGCCCGAGCGCCTGCTCGCGGAGAACCCCCGGCTCATCATCCACCGGTTGAGCGCCTTCGGGCAGACCGGCCCGTGGCGGACCCTTGGCGGCTACGACCGGCAGGCGCAGGCGATCTCGGGCGCGACGTACGTGACGGGTTTCCCCGATTCGGAGCCAGTCCGGAGCGGGTTCGCGACGGCCGACTACATGGCCGGGATCTGGGGGGCGTTCAGCATCATCCTCGCCGCCTACTGGCGGGATGCGCGCGGCGGGACCGGACAGGTCTCGGACCTTGCCCTCTTCGAACCCATGCTCCGGGCATGCGAGGGGTCGGTGACCGACTACTCGCTCACCGGGGCAATCCGGGAGCGCGCTGGCAACCGCAATCCGGGTGTCGTCCCCGCGGCGAACTTCCGGACAAGCGATGGCATTACGGTGGCGATCAACGCGAACAACGACCGCCAGTGGGCCCGGTTGGCGCGCTTGATCGGCCGCCCCGAGCTTGCCGAGGATCCCGACTACCGGATGCCCAGGCGGGTGATGCACGCGGAGGAGATCTACGCGCTCATCGATGACTGGGTCAGCCATCGCAATCTGGAGACGGTTGAGGCGGCGATGGTGGGGGCCTCGGTGCCCTGCGCGCCGGTGTTGAACGCACGGCAGGTAACGGAGCACGCGATGATCCGCGAGCGCGGTTCCATCGTGAAGGTTCCGTGGCACGACCGGGAGCTGGCGATGGTAGCGCCGTTCCCGAACTTCTCGGTCACCCCGGGCGCGATCCGGAGCACGGGCCCGGTGCCGGGGGAGCACACTGAAGCCGTGCTCACAGACCTGGGGCTCGACCGGGATTCGATTGCCGGACTCGCCAGCCGCGGGGTCATCCGGTGTACAACAACTACGTGAGGACACCCGGCGCAGCTCAGCGGCCGGGAACAAGGAGGGTATGCACATGACTGAGGACACTCGAGAGCGATGGTGGCAAACACCAGTGGGTCGGCGGAATATCCTGCGTGGCGCCGCGCTGACGGGACTGGGGGCGGCAGCCGCCGGAATGGTCGGCTGCGGGGACGACGACGACGACGCGGACGAGACGCCGGGAAGCGGCGGCGGTGAGACACCGGCGCCGACTGCCACACCCGCGCCGAAGCGCGGCGGGGTGCTTCGCGGGGCCCAGACGGCCGACCTGAACATGTCGACCGGGTACCCGTTCGTGTTCCTGGCGGAGAACCCGTTCCTCAATTACCTGCCGGTCGAGCCGATCGTCCGGTACGTGGACAGCCTCGAGCCGGAGCTTCACCTCGCCGAGCGGTTTGAGTTCAACGCCGACCGCAGCGGCCTGGTGGTGACGCTCAAGCCGGGATTGACCTTCCACAACGGCGCGCCGGTGACCGTGGACGACCTGAAGTTCGGGATCGACCTGATCAAGGACCCGGCGGCCTTCGGCATCAAGGGGGCCTTCCAGCTGGCCGCCTTTGCGAAAGCGGTAACTGAGTCGAAAATCGTCAGCGACCGCGAAATCGAATTCAAGTTCGACAAGCCGCGCGTCAACATGGCCGACTTCTTCGTCCAGTTGCCGGTAGTGCACCGGGCGAGCTATGACGAAACGAAGAGCGGCAAGGCGATCAACGGCACGGGACCCTTCAAGTTCAAGCAGTGGACGCCCGGCCAGTCGCTAACGTTCGAGCGCAACGCAAACTGGCACGGCGCCGCATCGGGCGGCGGACCTTACCTGGACGGCGTGGAGGTGCGCTTCTTCGGCGACCAGGACGCGGCCGGCCTCGCCTACCAGTCCGGTGAGATCGACCTGTTGCTGGGGCCGCCCGCCGCACTCGCGGCGGACAACCGCAAACTCGTGCACATCGCCCCGAAGACGGGCCTCGACTACCTCGGGATCAATGTCTCGAACCCGCAGCTCACCGACGCCCGGGTGCGCCAGGCGATCTTCCTTGCCGTCGACCGCCAGCGGGTTGTCGATGAGCTGCGCGAGGGACTCACCGAGGTGACCTCGCAGCCGTGGCCAAAATCGTCCCCCGCATTCGACCCGGCGCTGGAAGACCCGATGTTCGACCAGGCCAAAGCGAAGAAGCTCCTCAGCGAGGCCGGCTGGAAGCAGACCGACCCGATCCCCCTCGACCATCGGACATCAGCCGCCTACGTCACCGCGGCCGCCCTTATCCAACAGAACCTGAAGGACGTCGGGATCGAGACCACCTTGATCCCCTCGGACCCGACCGCCTTCCTGGCGATCCTGCGGGAGCGAAAATTCAAGGGCTTCTGGATCACGTCGCACTCGTTCTCCCACCTGGCGCCGCTCACCAACCTCCAGCAGACGCTCCCGTACCAGGAAAAGAACATGAGCTACTACGAGACGCCCACGTACCTGGACATCCGGGCAAAGCTGGAGAACCTCGACCCCCTCAGCGCGGAGGCCAAGGCCCAGTACAAGCGCTTCAATGAGATCTGGGTCCAGGACCCGTGGCTTGTCCCGCTGGCACCGAACAGCGGGCCGCAACTGGTGTCCGAGAAGGTGCGCGGCTACGGTACGTACCTCACGGCGCCGACCAACGCTCCCGACTTCTCGAAAGTCTGGTTGGACTAACGGCAAACAGGAGAGCGTCCTCGTGGCACGACGTTCGGTGACGGTGTCGCATGCTTAGTTATGTCTTTGGCCGGGTCCTGCAGGCGATCCCTGTGCTCGCGCTCGCGAGCGTGGCGGTGTTCATGATCCTCCGGCTGATCCCGGGTGACCCGGCGGACATGCTGGCGGGCGAGGACGCCACACCTGCCGATGTCGCGGAGATCCGCGAACAGCTCGGGCTCGCCGACCCGATCCCGGTGCAGTACGTGAAGTGGCTGCGCGACCTTGGGCGCGGCGATCTGGGCGTCTCGATCCGGACCGGCGTTGCTGTCAGCGAGCTCCTGAGGCTGGCGCTGCCGCCAACCCTCGAGCTCGCGGTAGCCTCGTTGCTGATTGCCCTTGCGCTCGGCATCCCTCTGGGGACGCTGGCGGGGGTGAAACCGCGTTCCGTCTGGGACTGGCTGCTCTCCCTGTTCACCGTGGCCACGCTGGGGGTACCGAACTTCTTGCTCGGGGTGCTCCTGTTGTGGCTCTTCGCGGTGACGCTGGGCTGGTTGCCGGCCAGTGGGCGCGTCTCAGTCTTCGATGACCCGTGGCTGGCGGTGAAGCACCTGGCGTTACCTGCCTTCGCGCTCGGCACGGGATTGGCCGCCGTCCTGGCGCGGTACACCCGCACAACGGTCCAGGCGGCGATGGGCCAGGACTATGTGAGGACGGCCCGGGCGAAAGGCCTGCGCGAGTACCAGGTGGTCACGCGCCACGCCCTGCGCAACTCGCTGATCCCGGTCGTGACGATCGTCGCCCTGCAGATGGGGAACGTGATGGCTGGAGCCGTGGTAATCGAGCGGGTGTTCACCCGTCCCGGCGTGGGCCGGCTGGTGGTCGACGCGATCCTCAACCGCGACTACATCATCGTGCAGAGCACACTCATCCTGCTGGTCGTGATCTTCGTGACGGTGAACCTGGCCGCCGACATTGCCTACGGGGTGCTCGACCCGCGGGTACGCCGCCGGTGAGCACAGAATTTGCCCGTCTCACCTACAAGAGCCGCCGCGAACGGCTCACGCGCGAATCGCTGTTCTGGGGGAGCCTCGACCGGCTGGTGCGCAACCCGCAGGGATTCCTGGGCCTCACCATCCTCCTGGTGCTGGTCGGCGCGGCGGTGTTCGCTCCGGCGCTGACCTGGCACGAACCGAACGCCCAGGACGCAACCGCGCGATTCCTCGCGCCGAGCTGGGACCACCCTTTGGG
>Ga0209476_10002910_pt1 | contig 11395 bp, 8 predicted proteins | sample KloWWTrecipitate_FD_187179 | JGI IMG/M metagenome (GOLD analysis project Ga0209476, IMG submission 187179) | Active sludge microbial communities from Klosterneuburg, Austria, studying microevolution and ecology of nitrifiers - Klosterneuburg... | ecosystem: Engineered > WWTP > Aerobic digester >...
TATGAAGCAGTGGCGCGGACTCGCGACACGCTACGACAAACTCGCGGTCACGTACCGTGCAGGGGTCGTGATCGCAGCGATCCTGACCTGGCTACGCATATAGGAGACACGCCCTAGTCCCAGATCGCGCACCATAGCGTTGAGTGAGCCGGTTAGGTCGAGCCGTGACGGGTCTCCCTCGGCCGCATTCACGCGGCGCGCTTCGGTCGTGATGTACGCCATGAGTAGGCGTGGCAGACCACCGAATGGTACGCCGGTGCGCTTCGAACCGCCAGGTGCGGAGATCCGGCCGGCGTCGATAGCGATCTCACCCCACGCATTCCGGCGTACCCATTCGACACCCTGCACCTTGGCGAGCGGGAAATATGAGAAATGCGCCGATTGGCTAAATACCGTGCCGAACGCCTTGTCGTGTTCGCCCAGCTCGAGCTTACGGCGATGCTCGATAGCACGTAGCTCGTCGCGGCTGAATTGGAGCGGTGCACCCATACTGGGCTGATCGGGAGGGTCTTGGTTGGGTACGCTCATTAGCGCCTCCTGGTGTGTTCAGGGGGTTTGCTGCCGGCGGTTGCCGTGCAGCGACGGGCCGTTCCTGTTCCGAGCAGGGGCGGCTCGTTCTGTTTATCCTAGGACAACCTACCAGTGTTGTATGCATGTCAACATGTATACATGCATACACGAATATTTAAGTAATTTAAATATGACTACATGCATTAATGTCTACATGTAGTCTTGTATACATGAAGATTGCAGTAGTGAACCTGAAAGGTGGCACGGGGAAAACTTCGACCGTGATCCACCTGGTAGCCGCACTCAAAACAGCAGGCGACAGCGTGCTCGTGGTCGACGCCGACCCGCAAGGCGACGCGCTCAACTGGGCGAACGCGCTGGAGTGGGATGTGACTGCGCACCCGAAACCCACGATCCACAAACAGACATGGCTCGGCGCCTCGCACGATCATGTCGTAATCGACACCCCACCTGGCGACCTCGGCGTGACTACCTCGGCGCTGCGCGCAGCCGATCTGGTCGTAATCCCGATGCAGCCCACAGGTGGCGACTTCGCGCAGTATGCCGAGACGGTGCAGCTCGTCGAGGAAGTGCAGGCACTCACTGATGCGACCGCCGTGGTGTTGCTGACCCGCGTAGTAAAGCGGACCGTTGCCGCCGCTCAGGTGCGCGAGGCGCTGGAGCCGTTCGGTATCCCGGTGCTCGACACTGAAGTGCCGCAGGCTCAGGCGCTCGCAATGGCTTACGGGCAGAAGATCACCGATGCGGGCGTCTATGCTGACGTGCTCGCGGAGCTGAAAGGAATCGTGAAATGAGTGCCGGCAATGTATTCGATAGCGCACGGAAGAAAATCCCGCCGACGCGAGTGGACGACCTCAAGGCCGGCGGCGCGTTGGCCGAGCCGATGGTGATGCACTCGACCCGCGTGCCGGTATCGCTGAATAAGGCAATCAAGAAACTTGCCGTCGACGAACAGGCCACCTTGCAGGCGCTCACTATCGAGGCGCTAGAGACGCTACTGAAACTGCGAGGCAAGAGCGAAAGCTGACATGTCTACATGTCTACATGTTGGCTTGTAGATATGCGTATTTGTCAGCGGCCACCCGTACCGTCGACAACGACGAGAGGTGCAGCGGCTCAGCACGAGCCTGCTAAATTTCTTGCGGCCAGGCCTCGATCATTTCGATGTGCTGTCGCAGTTCGTCAAAGTCACGAAAGCCGTCTCGGTATGTCCGTTGGCGCACGACTTCTCCCGTGGTGCATGCGTAGCTGACCGTGAACTTCTCGCCGGTGAAGATGATCTGTGTCGGTTCATACCCGTCAGGCACATCGAACCATTGCCGGCTCATCGGAATTGAGGGTGTAGAAGCGGCCTGAACCCACCCGCTTCGAGGAGCGATCTCGCGATGTAGTTCGTGAGGTTCCGGAAGCCCAGCGCAGAGTCACGCAGGTGCTCGAGTCTGCCGTTGATTGCTTCGGTTGGCCCGTTCGACGTCCTCGGATGATCGAAGTACGCGAGGATGTCCTGACGGCGGCGTTCCAAGGTGTAGCCGAGCTTGCGGAGCTCCACGAACCAGGCGGGGGTCGTCGCCCTCACCACATCGATCAACTCGCGGAGCCTGCGCCGACCATTGCCCGAGAATCGCTCCCGATAGGCTGCGACGACTTGTTGATAGACCCGCCAGGCCCGCCACACGTCCACATGCGCAGGGTCAGCGAACACCGCGTCCAACCGTTCGTGCTGCTTCTGGGTGAGGAACGCTTCACCCGTTCTCAACGACCGGCGAACTCCATAGAGCGGGTCGCCCCGGCGTCCGCGATGCCCGAGGGTTTCCTGCTGCACCCGCTGCCTCGTCCGGTCGAGAGCATCGCCGGCGAGTTGGACGACATGGAAGGGATCCATCACCGGGACCGCGTCGGGCAGCACCTCTTGCGCGGCCGTCTTGAACCCGGTGAACCCGTCCATCGCAACGACCTCGATCCGTTCACGCCATGCCCGCGATCGTTCCTCAAGCCACGTCTTGAATACCTGTTTCGAGCGGCCCTCGACCATGTCCAGCAGCCGGGCCGGGCCGCGTTTCTCGCGCACCGGGGTCAGATCGATGATCACCGTCACATACCTGTCTCCGCAGCGAGTATGCCGCCAGACGTGCTCGTCGACCCCGATCGTGGTAACTCCGGCGAACCGGCCAGGATCCTCGATGAGCCTCCGTTTCCCCTCGGCCAAGATCGCGGTGTTCGCGGTATGCCACGACACCCCGAGGCCCGCTGCCGCGCGTGACACGGTGAGATGGTCCAGGAGGAGCGCTTCCAACGCCCAGCGGAGCCCACCACGAGAGATCTTCGCCCGGTCCGGGGCAGCGAGCGTGGTGTCCTCGCGCCACACAGCACGGCACCAGGAACATCGGTATCGGCGCACTCGGATCAGCAGCGTCGTGACGCGATGCCCGAAAGGCTCATGCGCGAGCCGGCGAGTCACCGTATCGCGGGCGACCCCCTCGGCTCCGCAACGCCTACACCACGGGTCGGGCTCTTTCACTCGGCACTCGATGACCGCATGGTCGGGCTCGAGGTACTGCCGGGTCGCGGTCAGGCCGAGTTCATCGAGGCGGCAGAACGTCGTCAGATCAGCGGGCTGGAAGGTAGCGTGGTGCATGTCGAGGTCTCTCGGATGGACAGTGTAGGAACTTCCATCATCGAGAGGCCTCGATCTATCTAGCGGCAGCCACTCCGGGCACCACTTCTACACTTCCAAATGCGAAGAGCCCGTTATGCTTGATCCATGAGTGTCCTGGGGTCGGGGGCTCAACCGTTGAGGTGACCCCCGAACCTGATGGAGGGAACAGTGCAGAAGATAACCGTGCGTCGCTCGTTGTGGGGCGCTTTCGCAGTCGGAACCGTCGCAGCGCTCGTCGGCGGCACTCTGGTCGCAGGCGCAGAGCCGGCGTGGACCGCTCCGCAGCAGCACGAGGCCACCTTCGACTATACGGTGTCGACGCAGAGCTGGGTCGTGCCCGCGGGCGTGACCTCGATCCAGGTCGAGATCCGCGGCGGCCAGGGCGGCAACGGCGGCGCGGATGCGACGGCGGGACCGGATCCGAGCTCGTATCGCGGTCTGGTGGCCGGCACGCTCGAGGTCACCCCCGGCCAGTCGCTGACGATCGCCGTCGGTCAGGGCGGAGCGAAGGGCGGCGATCAGATCAGCGGGAGCTCGGCCGCGAACACTCCGCCTGCCGGGGGATCGAACCCATTGGGTGCGTACCGAGGCGGCAACGGCGGCTTGGTGGCCACGTCCGGCAGTTCGGGTCAGGGCGGCGCCGGCGGCGCGGCATCGGTACTGCGCGTGAACGGCCAGGACATCGTCGCCGGCGGCGGTGGCGGCAACGGCGGGTCGGGTCAGTACGAGCCGACCCGGGGGCGCCCGGCCGACGGCACCTTCGTCGGCCGCACCGACACCACCTCCTCGAACGGGCAGACGGGCATCCAGCCCAGCGGCGGCACCAGCAACGACGGCGGCGGCTCGGGCGGCGGTGGCGGCGGCGCCCAGGGCGGCGCGCAGGGCCGTGTCGAGTTCGGCGCCGGTACGTCGACCGAGTGGTTCGGCTACGGCGGCTCCGTCGGCGAGAACAGGACGACCGGTTTCGACGGGCTGAGCGCCTCGTATGAGCATGCCGCCCAGAACTCGGGCAACGGCTCGATCGTGATCCGATGGGTCACCGGTACCGCGGCCGCGCCCGCCGCGCCGCAGGGCGTGGCAGGCGTCGGCGAGGTCGACCTCTTCTGGAACCCGCCCGCCGAGATCGGCCAGGGTCCCATCACCGACTACCAGGTGCAGTTCAGCTCCGATGACGGCGGCACCTGGAGCGCATCGCAGACCGTCGGCTCGGCCGACGCCGTGCTCACCGTCGGCGGGCTCACCAACGGCACGGCATACGTCTTCCGCGTCGCCGCGGTGACCCCTGCGGGCGTCGGCGAGTTCTCGCCGAAGTCGCAGCCCCTCACCCCCTACGCGCTTCCGTCGAAGCCGACGATCACGGGCCTCGCCCCGCAAGACGGCGCTCTCTCGGTGACCTTCGATCCTCCGGCGACCGGTGCGCCGCCGACCGGTTACCAGTACCGGGTCGACGGGGGCAGCTGGGTGCCCGTCGCCGGCACCGGGCAGCCGATCGTGATCCCCGGCCTGACCAACGGGGTCGCGGTCGACATCGAGCTGCGCGCCACGAGCGCCATGGGCACGGGCGCGATCAGCGATCCGGCCTCCGGCACGCCGCGAGCGACCCCCGGGGCGCCGACGATAGTCGGCACCACGGCGGGCATCGGAGTCGGCACGGTCGGCTTCGTCCCCGGCTTCGACGGCGGATCGCCGATCACCGGCTACGAGTACCGCCTCGACGGCGGGGCCTGGCAGCCTCTGGTTTCGGGAGCGAGCCCGCTCGAGCTGACCGGCCTCGGCAACGGCACCTCGACCGCGGTGCAGATCCGTGCGCTGAATGCGGCGGGCGCCGGTGCGCCGAGCGCGGCCGTGAGCATCGTCACGCCCGGTGCTCCCGGTGCTCTCGTCGGGGCCTCTGCGACAGGCCTCGACGGCGCCATCTCCGCATCGTTCTCGCTGGGATCCAACGGCGGGTCGCCGATCACCCGCGTCGAGTACAGCCTCGACGGCGGCGGCACCTGGGTGCCGGTCGGCACGACCGGCCCGATCACGATCCCGGGCCTCGCCAACGGCACCGCGCAGAGCGTCCAGCTGCGCGCGGTCAACGCCGTGGGCGCCGGGCCGGCCTCGACGGTCGCGGCGACTCCCGCGACCGTGCCGGGCGCCCCCGCAGTCGACCACATCGAGCGGACCTCGGGATCCGGTGCGCTCGAGATCGAGTTCACCGCGCCGGGGAACGACGGAGGATCCTCGATTACCGGCTACGAGTACACCACCGACGGCGGAGCGACATGGACGGATGCGGGATCGCTGACCTCGCCGATCACCATCTCCGACGGCAGCGACGGCACACCGCTCGACGAGGGGACCGAGTACACGGTGGCACTGCGAGCGGTCAACGCCGTCGGGGCCGGCCCGGCGTCCACCGCGCGCGCCACTTTCGGCCCGGTGCCCGCGGTGCCCGCGAGTGCTCCGACCATCACCTCTGTCGTTTCCCAGCCGGGTGCCCTGGCTGTGACGTTCACCCCGGGCGACAACGGCGGCGCGACGGTCGACAAGTACCAGTACTCGATCGACGGCGGCAGCACGTGGGCGTCGACGGGATCGCTCTCGGGCCAGTTCGTGATCGGCGGCCTCACCGACGGCACCACCTATGAAGTGCAGGTGCGAGCGGTGACCGGTGCCGGCGACGGCGCGAGCTCGGCTCCTGCGGCGGGTACCCCGGCGTCGACGCCGGCTGCGCCGGCACTGAACGCGGTAGAGCGCGGGGACGGCCGGCTCACGGTCGACCTCACGCTGGGCGGCGACGGCGGATCCGCGATCACCGACCTCGAGTACACCTTGGACGGCGGCACGACCTGGGTCTCGGCCGGTCAGGCTTCGGGTCACGTCACGATCACCGGCTTGAACAACGGCCAGAGCTACACCGTGCAGGTGCGCGCCGTCAACGCGGTCGGTGCCGGCGGCGGATCGAACCAGCTCACCTCGGCCCCGGCCGCTGCACCCCCGCAGCCGGCGCTGGCCCTGACCCCGGGCGACACCACGGTCGCGGTCGCGGCCACGTTCTCCGACGACGGCGGTGCGCCCCTCACCCGGATCGAGTACTCGATCGACGGCGGCAGCACCTGGGTCGGCACGGGCAGCCTCTCCGGCTCGTTCCTGCTGACCGGTCACCCCAACGGCACGCCCGTCGAGGTGCGGGTGCGCGGCGTGAACGCGATCGGCGAGGGCGCCCCCGCGGTCGATTCCGCGACCCCGCGCACGGTCCCTGGCCCGCCCACCGACGTGGTCACCGTGGGCAACACGGGGTCGATCGAGGCGAGCTGGCAGGCGCCCGCCGACGACGGCGGATCGCCGATCACCGGGTACACCGCCTATGCCTACGCATCGGTCGATTCGACCACGCCGCTCGCGTCCTGCACCAGCGCCGGCCCCGAGGCGTGCACGATCACGGGGCTCGCCAACGGAACGACCTACTTCGTCGCGGTCGCCGCGACGAACGCCGCCGGCACCGGCCCCGAGTCGACGCGCCGCCCCTCGGCGATGCCGCTGCAGCGACCGGCGGCACCGAACCTCACCGCGGTCGCCCCAGGCGATCAGCGCCTGACGCTGACGTTCACCGCGGGCGCTGCAGGCGACCGGCCGATCCAGCGGTACGAGTACTCGATCGACGGAGGATCGACCTGGCTGCCGCTCGGCACGAGCAGCCCGGCGACCGCCTCGGGTCTCACGAACGGCACGCTCTACAATGCGCAGGTGCGCGCGGTCAGCGAAGCCGGTCCCGGCGCGGCCTCGAACGTTCGCAGCGGCACGCCGTTCGGCTATCCTTTCGCGCCGACGAACATCGTGGCCACCCCCGGCGTCGGCAGCGCGACGGTGACCTGGGATCACGCGGATCTCAGCGGCAACACGCTGCAGCGCTACGCCGTCACGCTGTTCAGCGCAGCCTCCGGCGGGACCATCCTCGGCGGCGGAACGCAATTCACCACGGGCACGAGCCTGACCTTCACCGGGTTGGCCAACGGCACGACCTATTGGGTTTCGATCCAGACCGAGACGAGCAGCGGAGCCAGCGCGACGCCGACGCTCTACTCGGAGCGCTCCGATCCGCGCGTGCCGGTCACCCCGCGTCTCGCGGGCACCGCGCCGACGTTCGGCCCGATCACCTCGACGGTCGACGGCTACACGGTCACGATCTCGAACTACGATGCGGCGGCGACCTACACGCTCGATGAGTCCGCGCTGCCGGCCGGCGCTTCGGCGAGCCGCACCGGCAACACGATCACGGTCACGGGTCTCGCTCCGAGCGCGAGCGGCACGGTCGGCGTGACCGCGACGCGATCCGACCGCCTGCCGGCCTCCGCGCCGGTGACCGGCGCAGCGCTGAACGCGGCGCTCGTGCCGACGTTCGGCACGCCGACGCGCACCGCCGACGGCTACACGGTGCAGATCACGAACTACGACGGCGCCTTCTCCTGGGGGGCGACCCCGCTGACCGGTTCGGCGACGGTGAGCGCGTCGGGCCTCGTCACCGTGACGGGTGTGGCCCCCGGCTCTGCGACCACCGTCACCGTGTTGACCTCGCGCAGCGGGTACGCGCCCGGCAGCGCGGCCACCTCGGGAACCGCGCTGAGTGCGGCCCTGGTGCCCGACCTCGGCGCGTCGACGCGCACGGCCGACGGCTACACGTTCCAGATCGAGAACTACGATCCCGATTTCAGCTGGGGCGTCACGCCCTCCGCGGGCACCGCGTCGATCGACGCGTCGGGCCTCGTCACAGTGACGGGCCTCGCGCTTGGCGCCTCCGCGACCGCGACGGTCTCGACCTCGCGCGCCGGGTACGCGCCCGGCAGCGCGGCCGCATCGGGCACGGCGCTCGAGGCAGGCGTCGCTCCCACGTTCGGCACACCCACGCGCACCATCGACGGCTTTACGGTGCAGATCGCCAACTACGACGCGGCGGCGACGTACACGCTCGACGACTCTGCGCTCCCGGCAGGCGCCTCGGCCTCGCGGACCGGTGACACCATCACCGTGACCGGCCTGGCAGCGGGCGCATCAGCGACCGTCGGCGTGGAGGTCTCGAAGACCGGCTTCACCGAGGCCGATGCCGGCGTGACAGGTGCAGCGCTGGATGCGGCGCTCGTGCCGACGTTCGGCACGTCGACGCGCACGGCCGACGGCTACACGGTGCAGATCACGAACTACGACGGCACCTTCGCCTGGGCGGCGACTCCGGTCGACGGTTCGGCGACGGTGAGCGCGTCGGGCCTCGTGACGGTGACCGGCCTCGCTCCAGGCGCCTCGACCTCGGTGGCGGTCTCGACCACGCGCACCGGGTACGTCTCCGGTCACGCGAGCGCACCGGGCACGGCGCTCGAGACGGGCATCGCTCCGACGTTCGGCACGCCGACGCGCACGGCCGACGGCTACACCGTGCAGATCGCGAACTACGATCCCGCCGTCACCTACACGCTCGATGATTCGGCGCTCCCGGCGGGCGCCTCGGCCTCGAGGACCGGTGACACCATCACCGTGACCGGTCTCGCCGCCGGTGCGAGCGGCACGGTCGGCGTCACGGCTTCGCACCCCGATCGCACCGAGGCGTCGGCGCCGGTCGCGGGCACAGCCCTGAACGCGGCCCTGGTGCCGACGTTCGGCACGCCGACGCGCACCGCCGACGGCTACACGGTGCAGATCACAAACTACGACGGCGCCTTCTCCTGGGCGACGACCCCGCTGACCGGCTCGGCGACGGTGAGCGCGTCGGGCCTCGTCACCGTGACGGGTCTCGCGCCAGGCGCCTCGACCTCGGTCACGGTCTCGACCACGCGCACCGACTACGTGCCGGGCAGCTCCGACGTCGCGGGCACGGCGCTCGAGACGGGCGTCGCCCCCACGTTCGGCGCGCCGACGCGCACGGCCGACGGCTACACGGTGCAGATCGACAACTTCGATCCGCTGGCGGTCTACACGTTCTCCGCCCCGCCGGGAGCCTCCGCGGCCGTCGACGGATCGGGTCTCGTGACGGTGACCGGCGTGGCGCCGGCCGACTCGGCGACCGTCGGCGTCACCGTCTCGAAGACCGGCTTCACCGACGCCCAGGCCCCGGTCACGGGCACCGCGCTCGAGACGGGCATCGCGCCGACCTTCGGGCCGGTGACGCGCACGGCCGACGGCTACACGGTCGAGATCACCAACTTCGATCCCACCGCGGTCTATCTGCCCGATGCCCCCGCCGGAGTCACCGCGATCATGGTCGGCAGCACGCTGCTGGTTAGCGGTCTCGCGCCCGAGCAGAGCGCCACGGTCGACCTGCGCGTGCAGCGCCCGGGCTCGACCGAGGCTGCGGCGCCGGTCGCCGGCGCCGCCCAGAAGGCGGGATCCGCGCCGCGCCTCTCGGCGCCCCGGCCCACCCCCGACGGCTTCGAGGTGACCATCATCGACTACGATCCGGCGCTCGGCTACGCGCTTTCGGTCTCGGCGGGCACGGCGACCCGCGATGGCGCCCTGATCACCGTGCGCGGTCTCCGGCCGGGGCAGCAGGCGGTGTTGACGGTGACCTCGTCGAATGCCGGCACGGTGGCGAACACCCAGGCGGTCGCGGGCGCTGCGGCGCTCGCCCCGGGCGTGATCGCGCAGACCGGCGCGCCGGGCACGCTGCCGCTGGCCGCCCTGGCGGCGCTGCTGATGATCGCGGGAGCCGCCCTGCTCCGCCGGCGCCGAGAGGCGTGACGGGAGGCCGGGCTCCGGACGGTTCGCCGATCCGGAGCCCGGCAGGCCCCCGTTTGGCCCGCTCTCCGATCCGTGATGGCCTTCTCCTTGGCCAAAGACCGCCGGTAGGGTTCGCAAGATCCCCGTAACGTTCGAGGCTTCGGAAACGAAGCGGCGAAGACCTGCGCAGGTGCGAACTCCTCGATCGAGGGATCAGATCCCGAAAGCTCAGAAGCTCCGTGCGTGCGCGCCGGAGCTTTTCTCATTCCCCGGGGAATGCGGATGCTCCGAGCGGCGGTGGCACCGGGCGGCGTCCGCCGGCCGGGAACGACAAACTAGGGAGCGCCATGGCTACGAAGGATGCCACGGTCGCCGAACTTCAGGCAAAGTTTGAAGAGTCGGCCGCCGTTCTGCTGACTGAGTACCGCGGTCTCACGGTTGCTGAACTGCGCGAGCTGCGCAACAGCATCCGCGAGCACGCGACGTACGCCGTGGCGAAGAACACGCTGACTAAGATCGCCGCCAACAAGGCCGGCGTCACCGCTTTCGATGACGAGCTCGCCGGCCCTTCGGCTCTCGCCTTCGTGCACGGTGACCCTGTCGCGGTTGCGAAGGGTCTGCGCGACTTCGCCAAGGCACACCCTCATCTGGTGGTGAAGGCGGGCTACTTCGATGGCAACGCCCTGACCGCCGCTGAGGTAGGCAAGCTCGCCGACCTCGAGAGCCGTGAGGTGCTGCTGGCCAAGGCCGCCGGCGCCATGCAGGCCGCTCTCGTGGGTGCGGCGCAGCTGTTCAACGCTCTGCCCGCCAAGGCCGCCCGCGGCTTCGGCGCGCTGCAGGAGAAGCAGGACGCGTAAGGATCGGCGCCTGCCGATCCGCGAGACAGTCAACCCGCCCGTCGCGCACCGCGCGCGGGCACACCATCAAGGAGAAACATCATGGCTAAGCTTTCGACCGAAGAACTGCTCGAGCAGTTCAAGGGCCTGACCCTCATCGAGCTCTCGGAGTTCGTGAAGGCGTTCGAGGAGACCTTCGACGTCTCGGCCGCCGCCCCCGTCGCGGTCGCCGCCGCCCCCGCCCCCGCCCCCGGTGGCGCTGCCGCCGAGGCCGCCGAGGAGAAGGACGAGTTCGACGTCGTCCTCGAGTCGGCCGGCGACAAGAAGATCCAGGTCATCAAGGTCGTGCGCGAGCTGACCGGCCTGGGCCTGGGCGAGGCGAAGGCCCTCGTCGAGGAGGCTCCCAAGAACGTGCTCGAGGGCGCGAAGAAGGAGGCCGCCGAGGAGGCCAAGGCCAAGCTCGAGGAGGCCGGCGCGGGCGTCAAGCTCGTCTGAGGATCTTCGAGACCGGTCTTCCGGGACCGCCTCTTCGCTGATTCGGCGAATTCAGGGCGGGGTGCTACGGCACCCCGCCCTTTTCTCATTCCTCCGCGCTTTGTCGGCTCTTCGCATTTGGAAGTGTAGAAGTGGTGCCCGGAGTGGCTGCCGCTAGATAGATCGAGGCCTCTCGATGATGGAAGTT
>Ga0209476_10002913_pt1 | contig 11392 bp, 8 predicted proteins | sample KloWWTrecipitate_FD_187179 | JGI IMG/M metagenome (GOLD analysis project Ga0209476, IMG submission 187179) | Active sludge microbial communities from Klosterneuburg, Austria, studying microevolution and ecology of nitrifiers - Klosterneuburg... | ecosystem: Engineered > WWTP > Aerobic digester >...
GACGGGCGCGCCCGCCCTCGTCCTGGCCCAGGGGAGCGAGGCGAAGGTGTCGCTGCTCGTGACCGGCGTCCACGCGCGCTACACGAAGAAGATCGTGGGCGAGTCGCAGTTCACCTTCCGCGAGGTCGGCGAGATGGCCGGCACCATCGAACGCGCGGCCCAGACCGGCGAGCCCGCGACCTTCGTGGCAAGGTCGATCGGGCGCAACGCCACGGGCGAGATCGCGTCGGAGTTCGAGGTGACATGGAGCTTCAAGCGGCGCGACTGACGCGCCCCGGGCGCAGAGGCGAGCGGATCCGGCAGGCCGCGTTCGGCCTGGCCGCCGCGGTCGCGACCCTCGCGCCAGCCCCCGCGTCCCCGGACGAGCCCATCGTCTACTCGGTCAGGGTGGCGGCGCCCGAAACCCACTACGCCGAGATCCGCGCGACCTACCCGACCCAGGGCCGCGATGTCATCGACCTGATGATGCCCGTCTGGTCCCCCGGCTTCTATCGCCTGGAGAACTACGCGAGCCTGGTAGAGGACCTGTACGCGCGTTCCCCTGGAGACGGCCGGGCCCTCAGGGTCGAGCGGCCACGGCTCAACCGCTGGCGAATCCAGACCCTTGGCGCCGACACCGTCGAAGTGACCTACCGCCTGCTCTGCGAAGGCCGCTCCGTCACCACGAACACCGTGAACGAGAACTTCCTGGTCCTGAACCCGGGGGCGGCCCTGATCACGGTCGCCTCCGACCTCAACCGCCCCCACGAAATCCGCCTGGAGCTCCCCGAGTCGTGGAAGCCCGCCGTGTCCGGGCTCGTCCCGGCCCGGGCGGGGACGCCCAACCGCTTCCTGGCCAGGGACTACGACACGCTGGTCGACCGGCCCATCCTCGCGGGCGATCTCTCCGTTCGCGAGTTCACGGTCAGCGGGGTCAGGCACCAGCTCGTGGACGCGGGAGCGCGCGATCAGTGGGATGCGGCCGAGGGCGCTCGCGATCTCGAGAAGATCGTCCGCGCCACTCGCGACTACTGGGGACTCCTTCCCTTCGGGCGGTACGTCTTCCTCAATGTCTTCCGGCAAGGGGGAGGAGGCCTCGAGCATGCGAATTCCACCTTGCTCACCAGCTCCCCGGAAATGAAGACGCCCACCCTGCGCTGGCTCTCCTTCGTCGCCCACGAATACTTCCACGCCTACAACGTCAAGCGCCTGCGTCCGGTCGAGCTTGGCCCCTTCGACTACGAGAAGCCCCCTTCCACCAGCAGCCTCTGGATCTCAGAGGGCCTGACCACCTACGGAGCCGACCTCGTGCTGTCGCGCGCCCGCCTTTGCACCGCCGACGAGTTCCTCACCCTTCTCTCGAGCCACATCGCGACCCTGCAGGGTTCGCCCGGCCGATTGAAGCAGACGCTGGAACAGGCTTCCCTCGACGTATGGAACTCGGGCACCTCCGGGGTGGGACGCGATCCCGAGAATCTCGTCAGCTACTACGTGAAGGGTCCGGTGGTGGGCTTCGTGCTCGACGCGAGGATCCAGCGCGCGACCGCCGGGAAGAAGAGCCTGCAGGACGTGATGCGCCTCGCCTACCGGCGGTACAGCGGCGCGCGCGGCTTCACCGCCGACGAGTTTCGCAAGACCGCCGAAGACGTGGCCAGGACCGATCTCGCCGATTCGTTCCGCTCGTGGCTCGCCTCCACCGAGGAGATCGACTACCGGGAAGCGCTCGACTGGTTCGGGTTGAAGTTCGCCGGCTCGTCGGACGCCACGATGCCATGGCAGCTCGCCGTCCGCGCCGACGCGTCGGCCGAGCAGGCGAAACGCCTGCGCAAGTGGCTCGGGCAAATCGGGCAGGAAAGCAAGCGGGACGCGAGGCCATGACTCGTCTCACGGCGCCCGGTCCCCGGTGGCCCACGGTTGCGCGCGGCTACGTGGTCGCGGGCGGACAGAGCTCACGCATGGGCCGCGACAAGGCGCGCCTTCCCTACGGGGAGTCCACGCTGATCGAGCACGCGATCGGGCTCGCGCGCCAGGTCACGCCTGACGTCCGCGTTCTGTGCGGTCCGCACCGGCGCTACGAGGAGTTCGGAGCTCCGGTGATCGAAGACCCGGTGTGCGGCGTCGGCCCGCTGGGCGGCCTGTACGGGGCGCTGCTCTCGGCTTCAGTCGACGGACGCGAGCGCATCTTCTGGCTGGCCGTCGACCTTCCTCTGGTGACTGTTGATGTCCTGCATGGCCTCCTGGCCGGTCTCGATCGCGCGGATGTCGTGCTGGCCCGGACCGAGCGCGGACCCGAACCTCTGTGCGCGGCCTTCCTGACCGAGCCCACGCTCGCCGCGGTGAGACGGGCCCTGCTGGACGGCCGGCTCAAGATGACCGCGGCCTTCGATGGCCTCCTGGTCCAGACCCTTGACTCGGAGCCGACCGCCTTCGCCAACATCAATACCCTCGGCGACTACGATCAACTGAACCGTCTCTGACCGGGAGAGAAGGTCATTGACTTGCCGCGAGGACGTTCCTACACTGGGGGTCTCTCCTCAGGAGGTGCATCATGCGCCATCGACTCCTGATCTCGACCGCAGCGACGCTGCTCTGCGGAAGCCTGGCGGGGCCCGCGGCCGGCGAGGAAGCCCTGAAGGTCGGCGATCACGTCCGGGTCACCGCTCCGACGTTTTCACCCCGGCGCATCGAAGGAATCGTGGCCAGGATCGACGCCCGGACCCTGACCATTGTCTCGACCGCCGACACGGCCAGCCGCGAACTGCCAAGGTCCGACATCGCCACGATCGAAGTGGCGCGAGGAACCAGGTCACGCTGGAGAACCGGCGCCCTGATAGGAGCTGGCTGGGGCGTGGGCCTCGGCCTGCTCCTGAGCAACCCCCCATCGTCCGCGACCGGGTTCAGCGTCGACGGGGGGGCCCTGGCTGCCGGCGTCGTCGCGGGCGCCGCGATGGGGGGCCTGATCGGCGCCCTGCTGAAGACCGACCGATGGATAGCCGTGCCCGCGGGCGCGGTCGCGCTCCGGATTCAGCCCACACCCGAGCGCGGCATGAGCGTGGCAATGACGGTCGCCTTCTAGAGAGGCCCGGGGGCCCGCGGCCGGTGCTATCTTGAGTCGACCCATGAAGATCACACCTCTCAAGCTGGCCGTAGTCGGCCTCCCTCTCGTCGCCCTCGTGGTCAGCGCCCAGGAGCGCGAAGACCGCACTCTCCTCTCCCAGGCCGAGATGACCGCGATCATCAACGAGGTGTCGGGCGAGCGCGCGATGCATCACGTGCTCGAACTGGTTCCGTACCAGCGGGTGCGCCCGCCCGCGGAGTACCAGGCGCCCTACCGCGAGAGCCGGGTCATGGCCGACTTCGCGAAGGAGTACGGTTTCAGCAACGTCGCCATCGAGACCTACGGCACGCCCACCGCGGCCTGGCAGCCGACCGTGGGAGAGCTGTGGATGACCGCGCCCAGGAACGTGAAGCTCTTCGACATCCACGACGTGGCCCTCTCCCTCGCCTCCCTCAACGCGAACGGCGACCTCGCCGGGGAACTCGTGGACGTGGGTCCGGGGCGGGCCCAGGACTTCGAAGGCAAGGACGTCAAGGGCCGGTTCGTGCTCTCCTCCGGATCGACGAACGCGACCTACGCCCAGGCGGTCCAGCGCGGAGCCATCGGCGTCCTCGGCATCAGCGTGATCGGATACCAGCGGGCGACCGACTTCCCCACCCAGATCGTCTCCTCGAACGTGAACGCGCAGCCGGGCACGGTGGCCTGGTCTCTGACCCCGGAGGTGCGGAACAACCTCTCGGCCCTCCTCACGCGCGGCGAGAGGATCACCATCCGCTCGGTGGTGAAGAGCACGCCGGTGATGCTCAAGTCCGAGTACGTCCACGCCGAGATTCCGGGCGACGGCAGCACTTCCCAGGAAGTCGCGATCAGCGGCCATCTCTACGAAGGCGTCATCAAGCAGGGCGCCAACGACGACAACTCCGGCTGCGCGCTCACCCTCGAGATCGGGCGCGCGTACATCAAGCTCATCAACGAGGGAAAACTCCCCCGGCCAAAGCGCACCATCAATTTCCAGTGGGTGCCGGAGATCGTGGGCACCCACGCCTACCTGAACGCCCATCCCGAGAAGAAGAAGGCGATCATCGGCACCCTCAACTTCGACATGGAAGCGATCCGCATCGCGGACAGCCGCAGCTTCTGGGTCCTGCAGCGCACCCCCGACACCTTCCCCTCCTACCTCAACGACATCGCGCAGAGCATGATGGAGTACGTGGCCGACATCTCGCGCGAACGCGTGAGGTTCCGCCGCAACCTCACCGGGTACGCGCCCACCCAGCCCGTCGAGTCGCCGCGCGGCAGCAAGGACGCCTTCTACATCAAGATCGACAAGCACTACGGGTCCTCGGACCACGTGACCTACATGCAGCACGGCATACCCGCGGTCATGTTCATCACCTGGCCGGACATGTGGTACCACTCGTCGGAGGACACCCCGGACAAGCAGGATTCGACCCAGTACAAGCGCGCGGCCGCAGTGGGCCTCGGTTCGCTCGCCGCCCTCGCCTCCGGCACCGACGAGATGGCGGCTCGGATCCTCGCCGACAACCTCGGCCGCGGGCTCTCGCGCATGGGCGAGTCGCACACCAAGGGCCTTGGCTACATGGCGGACGCTGGGGATGCCGCGGGCCTCACCACTGCGTACAAGGAAGCGAAGAACGCGATCCAGCACCAGGCGGGAATCGAGAAGGCGGTGGTCCGCTCGGCGTCGGTGCTGTGGACCGACGTCACCGCGGGCCAGAAGAAGACCGCGACCTTCGAGCCCCTGATCGACGCCCGCGCGGGCTCGCTCCTGAACGAGGTGAAGGCCGCGTATCAACTCCAGGCCGCGCAACGGGCAGTGGCGGCGGCCGAGCCCTTGATGACGGCCGAAGAGAAGGAAGCGGCCAGCCTCATCGTCGAAGCGGTTCCTCCGCCTCCGGGCGCGGGCCCGGGCGGAGGATTCGGCGGAGGCGGGCGAGGCCCCGCGACCGGTCCGAGCCTGCCCGACGAGTTCAACGCCGAACTCGGCCTCCTGATTCCGAAAAAGCTGTCCGTCCTTCAGATCCGCGACTTCCTCTCCGGCGAATTCACGCCTCTGCCCGTGGCGGACGTCCTCGCCGTCCTGCGCGCGAGGGAGAAGGCGGGCTCGGTGAAGATCACACCGAAGCCCGCCGACCCGAAGGCAACGCCCAAGAGGAAGTGAGTCCTACTTCGGGTCGGTCTTCGGCTTGATCTCGTGCTTCACCGGCACGGCGCAGCCGCCCTTGCCCTTGCAGGTGTTCTTGCCCTGGCAGCCGGATTCCTTGGTCCCGCAGCCGCCCTGGCCCTTGCAGTCGTTCTTGCCGCGGCACTCGTGGTGAGCGGAGGTGGCGCAGCCGCCCTTGCCCTTGCACGAGTTCTTCCCCGCGCAGCCCGCGTCGCCGGTCTTGCAGCCGCCCTGGCCCTTGCACTCGTTGCGCGCCTTGCAGATGTGCTTGGGCGCTTTGTCCTCGGCCTTCTTGTCCTGGGCCATCGAACGCGCGCCCGCGGCGAGGCTCACGCCCACCGCACCCAGCACCTTGTTGAATTCCCGTCGGTTCATTCCGTGTCTCCCTCTCAGTGACAATTTCCTAGATTGTTTCCGCGCGGCGTGCGGACGCCGCGAACACTCAGGATCGCAGGAATCTCCCGGGAGCGTCAAACGGCGCCGGGTTCAACGGGATGAACCTTCGCGTATTCTCCGTCGGGTGACCCGGCGCTACCTCACCGCGGCCTCGCGCGAGCGCCTCGTGGTTTCCCGCGTGGTGTCGTTCCTTGGCCTCGGGGTCCTCGCCATCCTGGGAATCATGTGGTCCCAGGATCCCCAGGCCACCATCTTCCAGGTGGCCCCGTTCGGCCTCGTGGGCCTTGCCCTCGTCGCGGGATCTCAGGTCCTCGCCAGGAAACAGCGCCAGTGCCTGCGGGTGGATCTTTCCACTCGCCAGGCCACCTTCGTCGCCAAGGGCACAGATCGTTGGAGCGCATCGCTCGATGAACTGGGACCGGTGGTGTGCGTGCCCTTCGAGCGGCGCCGATACCGCAACGGCGTCGCGTACGACCTTACCGAGTATCAGGCCGCCCTCTCCGGCCAGAAGCATCTGGCCCTGCAGGGATCGAGCGACTATCCGCCCTCGCGCCGCTTCGCCCTCCGCCTCGCGCGTGAGTGGGGAGTCGGGTTTCGGGGGCTCGACGGCCGGGTCCGCGATGCGCGGAGTCTCGACGCGCCGCTGAAGCCGGGACAGGACAGGATCGCGCCGCTGGAACCGGAGTCCGGCGTCATCATCGAAGCGAAGGACGGCGTCACTATTCTCAGGTCGACAGCTCTGCCCCGCGGCAGCGCCTTCCCGGACCTGTACATCCTCGGGGGAGCGGCGCTCGGCCTCGTCGGGTTGCGGGAGCGTCACGCCGACCAGGTCTTCCTCGATCCCGCGTTCCAACCTCTGGAGACGGCGCTGCTCGCCGCCCTCGCCCTGGCCGTGCTGGGCGCCGCGAGCGTGTTCCTCCTTCAGGTCCGGGCCTTCCTGCTGCCGGCCGCGCTGGCCGTGGACGAGAGTCGCGTCCGTTATCGCGGTCGCTCGCTGCGCGTCGGCGATGTCCGGGAGGTGGTGAGCACGAACGAGATCCTCATTCTCACGGACCGGGACTACCTCGCGATCCCCGCCGACTTCTGCAGGCCGGGCGCGACCCCCGCGGTGGTCCGGACCATCCATCGACTCATCGCCGATCGCGCGGCCGGGGCGCCCATGGCGCTCTAGGAATCCCCGCGTCCGGCTAGCGAGCGGGCGCGCCGGATGCCCGCGGGCGCAATCAGGACCGGGGCCTTGGTATTTCCGCGGTCGGAGTGACCTCGCCGTCCGGGCGGGGAACCTCGGCGGTGGGGCCGTTCACCACGTCGTCGGGAATCGCGAGGCGCTCCCCGATGAGCCTGCCGAAGATCATGGCCGGGCCCATCACCATGCCCCCGCAGAAGGAATTGCCGCAGGTCGCGCCCGCGCCCAGGATCTCGCCCGCGGCGTAGAGCCCTTCGATGATGGAGCCGTCCTCGCGGCGCACGCGCAGCGACGCGTCCACGTCGACCCCGGCGAACGTGATCAGCGAGATGCCGTGGTTCCGCATGGCATAGAAGGGCGGCTTCTCGATGAGCGCGGGCAGGAAGGTGCGGCCAAAGTCCGGGTCGACGCGGTCGCGCACGAAACCGTTGTAGCGGGCGACGGACACGAGCAGCCCCTCCTCGTCGATCCCGGCCGCGCGGGCCAGTTCGGCGAGGGTCGGGGCCACGTGCACGCCGTCGCGTTTGCCCGCCCGTTCCCGCAGGTCCGACTTCGACCATCCCACGATGATGTTGTCGGACATCTCCACTCCGTGATCGTCGAGCACGGTGAAGAAGGTGAGGCCGTCGGTCTTCAGGAGCGCGCGCTCCTTCAAGTCGATGCTCTCCTCGTCCTCGGCGATCCAGCGCTTGCCGAAACGATCGACGTAGATCTCGTAGGGGGGCCGCTCCTTCGCGATGAGAAGGGGACGATCGGCCCAGAAGGCCCGGTGCGGATCGTCGGGGTGGGGCAGGCCGCCGAAGGTCGGGAGGTAGGTGCCCTGACCCGCGACATGGGCGCCGAGGCCGCGCGCCATCATCAGGCCATCGCCGGTCGAGTGTTCGCGCGCCGCGGACACGAGGGGGAAGCCCTCGATCTCCTGGAAGAGTTGAGGCGAGGCGGCAAAGCCGCCGGTGGCGAGCACCACCCCGCGCTGCGCGCGCGCGACCTCTATCCGCCCGCCCTGGGCGAACTGCACGCCGACCACGCGGCCCTTGTCGGTGAGGAGGGCCTTGACCTTGGCCTTCAGGGCCAGGGTGACCGCGCCGGAGTCGATGAGCGGCTGGACCACCCGGGAGAGGACCTTGAGCACGGAGCGGGCCTCGTCGACCCCGTAGTACGTGCGCGGAACCGAGTAGGGCTCGTGGCCGTGGACAATGCGGGGCGAGTCGGGAGCGAACTCGAATCCTTCTTCCTGCAGCCAGTCGATGAGCCAGGCCGAGTGCGAGAGAGCGAGGCGGACGAGATCCTCGCGCGCGGTGTGCCTGGAGATGCGCTGGATGTCCTTGAAGTGGGCCTCGGTCGAGTCCTCGATGCCGCGTTCCTTCTGTCGCCGAGTCCCCGCCGCGGACATATGGCCGCCGGAAAGGTGGAGAGTGCCGCCGATCTGGTCTTCCTTCTCCACCACCAGAACGCGCGCTCCCGCCTTCGCGCCGAAGATGGCACAGGGGAGGCCGGCGGTTCCGGCTCCCACCACGATGAAGTCGTAGATATCCATCGACGGTGCGGAGTCTTCCACGTTGCGAGCCTCCGGGCAACGCGCCGGGTCCAGTGGGAGCCGGTTTGACGCCGCCGCCTCTCCCCTTCTAGCGTTCGCCCATGGATCTCTCCAGGCTGTTCCGCGAGCACATCGCGAAGATGACCACCAACGCCGCGAAGACCCTGGCCGAGACGGGCTTCGATGCCCTCGTCCTGGGCGCGGGATCGCAGATGGTCTATTACGCGGACGACATGGAGCCGCCCTTCAGGTCGAACCCGCACTTCGCGAGTTTCTGCCCGCTCAAGGGACCCCATCACGCGATCGTGGTGAAGCCGGGTGCCAAACCGCGGCTGATCCGCTGGGCCCCGAAGGACTACTGGTACGAGCGCGCGCCCTTCGCGGCGGACTTCTGGACCGGCGAGTTCGAGATCGACGAGGCGGACACCGCCTCCGGGGTGTTCAAGAAGATCGGGGCCCTCTCCCGCGCCGCGTTCGTGGGAGACGACGAAGCAGGGGCCGCGGCGGCCGGCTTCGCCACCAACCCGGAGCCCCTCTTGAGGCGGCTCGACTGGGATCGGGCGATCAAGACCGCGTACGAGATCGAGTGCCTGAGCCGCGCCACCGTCCTGGGTGCTTCGGGCCACACCGCCGCGCGCGAGGCGTTCCTCGCGGGGAAGAGCGAACTCGCGATCCACCACGCGTTCGTCGAGGGCGCCGGCTGCACGGAGGATGCGCTTCCCTATCCGACCATCGTCTGCCTGGACGCCAAGGCCGCCATCCTTCACTATCACGCGAAGCGGGCCACCGGCTCGGGCAAGCTGCTCCTGCTCGACGCGGGAGCCCCCGATCACGGCTATGGGTGCGACATCACCCGAACCTGGGCCGCTCCTTCATGCGATCCGAAGTTCAAGGCGCTGATCGGCGCGGTCGACAAGCTCCAGAGGGAGCTGTGCGCGATGGTCCAGCCGGGACACTCGTACGTGGACATCCATCTCGCCGCCCACCGCATGATCGGGGAGGCCCTGATCGACCACGGGATCCTGAAGTGTTCGCTCGACGCCGCGATCGAGAAGCGCTACACGTCGGTGTTCTTCCCGCACGGCGTCGGCCACCATCTCGGGATCCAGGTTCACGACATCGGCGGCCGCCAGAAGTCGCGCGAGGGCGGCATTCTGCCTCCGCCCGAGGGCCATCCCTACCTCCGCAACACCCGCATCATGGAAGCGGGCCAGGTGTTCACGATCGAGCCGGGCATCTACTTCGTGGAGATGCTGCTGGAGCCCTTCCGCGCCAACCCGGGGGCCGGGGACTTCAACTGGCCGCTCATCGATCAACTCGCCCCCATGGGCGGCATCCGCGTGGAGGACAACGTGGTGGTCACCGAAAAGGGCCATCGCAACCTGACGCGGGAGCACCTACCCAGCTGATTGACCTCGCGCCAACACCCCCACGGCGAACCCGAACACCAGGTAGTGGCCCGTGAACGCGAGCACATAGTCCGCGAGGCCGTGGACGGTCATGGCCACGAGGATCGACAGGGCGGCGAGAGCGGCGCTCGAATGGGGCGCCTCCCGCCAGCCGCTCGATAGCGCGAAGAAGAGAGCCGCCCCAAACGCCGCCAGGCCGAAGGTACCGAGGGTGGCCGCGAATTCCAGGAACATGTTGTTCGAGAAGACGCGGGTGTCGAACGTGGTCTTCCCCGCGAGCGCGCCATAGGTCCAGCGGTAGTTGTCGGGACCCACGCCGAAGAACGGATTCGCCGACCACATCCGAACCGCGAGCCGCCAGAGCTCGAGCCGCGAGGGCCGCCAGGCGAGGGTGTCGGGAATCGCGGCCAGGGCCTCGGCTTCCGGAACCGAGAGCGCCGCCGCGGGGCCGCGGCCCACGATCAGCCGGGCGACGCCCGGCTTCACCCCCTGCCCCGAGAACCAGGTCGTGTCCTCGTGAACGAGGTCCCACATCAGCAGGTACTCGCCTTCGCTCGCGGGGGCCTGCAGGATCGCCTTGATGGTCACGGTCTCGCCGGGCAGCACGTCGCGGGGCAGGTCGGCGCGGGGGCCGTCGACGAGCGGCCGGCGCGAGTTCTCATAGAGGTGATACGCAAGGTGGATCTCCTCGGCCTTCCGCCACGGGCGGCGGCCGACGTTGCGCACCGTCACCGGAACCGTGACCCGGGCGCCCGGATCCATCGCGAACTGCCGGGGCGTCTGGTAGGTCGCGGCGTAGAAGTCGTTCGCGTTCTCGCCGCCGAATCGGATCTGGGAGATCTCGGCGCTTCCCACGAAGAGGCCGAGGACCCCGAGGTAGAGGCTCGGGGGAACGAACCGGCCGCGACCCGTCTCGAACCAGGCCACGACCAGGAGCCCGGCCAGGCCCGCGATCCAGGCGCCGCGGGAGTAGGTGTGGGCGAGGCCGGCGGTCAGGAGGAGGACGAAGGCCGCGCGGATCCGCGGCCGGGGGCGCAGAAGGGTCACTCCCGCGAGGAGCGCGTAGAAGATCATGGCCGCGCCGAGGTTGGGGTACTCCGATCCAGCACTCGCCCGCCGTACGCCCGCGACGTTGAACGGAATCTCGCGGAACGCGCCGAGGAGCACATCCAGCGACCGCATCCCCCGACCTTCGAGCAGAGCGAGAATCGCGGCCACGCTCCCCGAAGCGACCAGGGCGCCGAGCCCCCATCGAAGATCTCTTTCCTTCAGTCGGGCGACGAGCGCCGCGAACACCGCCATCACGACCAGGCGGAGGGCGAACTTCAACGCACGGCCGGGATCGGGAACCGCGAGACTGGCCGAGACCAGGCTCGTGACGATCATGAGAGCGAGAGCGAGCAGGGGCGGAGTGAGCCGGCCCGGCCACCCGGCCCGTCTCGAATTGAAGGCCAGGACCGCGAGGCACGGCAACGCCACCGCCTCGACCAGGGAGAGATGGAAGAGGCCCAGCGGGATCGTGAAACGCGGCTCGAAGGGCGCGATGAGGAGAATCGCGGCGAGGCAGATCCGGGAGGATGCGGATCCGTTCAAGCGGTGGTCTTCGAGGGGATCGGGGCCGGGGCCGGCGCGGGCAGCGTCG
>Ga0209476_10002914_pt1 | contig 11391 bp, 9 predicted proteins | sample KloWWTrecipitate_FD_187179 | JGI IMG/M metagenome (GOLD analysis project Ga0209476, IMG submission 187179) | Active sludge microbial communities from Klosterneuburg, Austria, studying microevolution and ecology of nitrifiers - Klosterneuburg... | ecosystem: Engineered > WWTP > Aerobic digester >...
CGCCTGCGCGCCATCGGCCGTGGCGAGGAACAGCTGCGCGTTGTAGCCACCGCCCGGCGAGACCGCATACGCCAGCTTGCCGTCCGGCGACCAGCGCAGCCCCGACACCGGATCGCTGCCCTTCGTCACCTGCCGCGGCTCACCGCCCTGCGCAGGGATGATCCACGCCTGCGGTGAACCGCTGAGGGTGGTGATGTAGGCGATCTGCTTGCCGTCGGGCGAGTACTGCGCCGCGCTCGCGCTGCCCACCTTGCCCATCGCGATGATGCGCGCTTCGAGTGTCGGGTCGATGGGTGCGTCCGCGGCGATGGCGGGCGCCGTGGCCAACAACAAGGCGAACGAAAGACCGATGCGCAGGACGGATGACATGGACGACTCCCCGGGGTTGCTAATGCAACCGTACCAAAGTTGGTTTGTTACGCAGGCACAGAACCAAACAACGCACCCATCCGCGAGAGCACCTTGCGCAGCTCCGGTGCCATCGCCTCGCCTTCGACCAGTTCAATGTCCCGGCAGATCATGAGCACCTGCGCCAACAAACTTTCTGGCGAATCCGCGCCCACGCGCAGCAGACTGTGGGTGGCGGTCTCGGGTTCCAGCACGCCGCACCACACCGGCAGCACGGCCTGCAATTCGTCCACGCTGCCCTGCAGGCGCAGGGTGATGCGGCAGGCAAACGGTTCGTAGGCGATGCCGCGCTCCAGCCGCGTGGCGACATCGGCCGGCACCGGCCGTGGCACGAAGGTGTCGCCGGTGACGCGCACCTTGTCCATGCGATCCACGCGAAAACTGCGCCAGTCGCTGCGATCAATGTCCCAGGCGATCAGGTACCAGCGGCGACCATAGTTCGCCAGCCGCAATGGCTGCACGTGGCGTTGGCTGGCATCTCCCGCATGGCTGCGATAACCGAAGCGCAGCACGCGCGCATCGCGGCAGGCGGTGGCGATGTCGCTGAGCATGCCGGCATCGACCAAGGGCGGCATGCCGCCGCGCAGCGACAACGTCACCGCATGCAATGCAGTGGCGCGACGACGCAGGCGCGTGGGCATCAACTGGTCGAGCTTGCCGAGCAATCGCAACGAGGTCGCTTCGATGCCGCCCACCGTGGCGCCGGCGGCACGCAACGCGATCGCGAGTGCGACCGCTTCTTCATCGTCCAGCACCAGTGGCGGCAGCTCGGCACCGCGGCCGAGCGCGTAGCCACCGCCCACGCCGGACGACGCTTCCACCGGATAGCCCAACTCGCGCAGGCGATCCACGTCGCGGCGAACGGTGCGCGCATCCACGCCGAGTTCCTCCGACAGCGCCGCCCCGGGCCAATGCCGCCGCGATTGCAGCAGCGTGGCAAGGCGCAGTAGGCGGGCCGAGGTCGAGAGCATCGACGCAGGCTATCGAGGACAGTAGCTGTCCGCAATGCCGGCTAGCTTGGCGGCACACATCGCCACTGCAGGACGCCGCCATGACCACGCTCACGCTGTATCACAACCCCAAGTCCCGCTCTGCCAGTGCACGCGTGCTGCTGGAGGCGCTCGGGGTGCCCTACGAGGTCAAGACCATCGACTTCGCCAGCGGCCAGAACCGCGCGCCGGAGTTCCTGGCGATCAACCCGCTGGGCAAGTTGCCGACCCTGGTGCACGACGACGCGGTGATCACCGAACAGGTCGCGATCACCATCTATCTGGCCGACCGTTTCCCGGTTACAGGATTGGCACCGGCCATCGACGATCCGCTGCGCGGGCCGTACCTGCGCTGGCTGGCGTTCTACGCGGCGTGCTTCGAGCCGGCACTGGTGGATCATGCGTTCCAGCGCGCGGCGCTGGATCCGGCCACGTCGCCGTATCGCGACTACGACACCGTCATCGACACCCTCGTGGCCCAACTCGGGCGCGGCGATTACCTGCTCGGCGATACGCTCACCGCCGCCGACCTGCTGTGGGGCACCGGCCTGCGCTGGACCACCGAGTTCGGCATCGTGCCCAAACTGCCGGTGATCGTGGCTTACATCGAGCGCGTGTCCGCGCACCCGGCGGTGATCCGTGCCGCTGAACTCGACGCTGCGCTTGGCGAGCAGATGAGTCCGACCGCCACGGCTTGATGCCGCATCGATCGTCGCCTGCGATGTGCCGTCGTCGTTACTGCCGATACGCGTCGCAGGCCGACGCATCCAGCTTCACGATCATCGCCAACGCCAGCCGATAGCCCAGGTAGACGCTCGCGGCATTCACTTTTGACACCTGGTCATGCTTGCTGTGCAGGATCGTCGACCAGTCCTTGTTCAAGCCGTGGATCGTCACAGCCGGGATCTTCTTCGCAACAAACGAACTGGAATCCGAATTCGCCCGGCCGATGCTGGCATGCGCGAACGGGATCTCCATCTCCTTCGCCAGCTCGCCGGTGAAGCGCGCAAGTTTCTTGCTGGACATGTTGTCGGCGACCTGCGGCGGGCCCAGGCCCAGGCTGTCGATGTTGATCATCGCGCAGTACCCGGCGGCCTGCGTCGTGTCGATGCCGCGGGTCATCGCGCGCGAGCCGACCAGGCCTTTCTCCTCGCGCCCGAAGGCGACGAACACCAGGGTCTTCTTGAGCGGGATGTCCTTCAGCGTCCGGTACAGGTGCGTCAGCGCGACCTGCCCGGTCCAGTTGTCGATCGCGCCACAGCCTTCGGACGTCTTGTCGTAGTGCGCGCCGATGACGATCTTTTCGGACGACGCGCCCTGCTTGGTCACGACCAGGTTCTCGACGTTGTCGTGCTGGTCCAGGGTGATGTCGGAGGCCGGAACGCCGGCGCGTTCGTACAGCGCCCTGACCGCGGCCAGGCGATCCTTGTCGTCGCAGGGAACGGCGGCGAAGTCTTTCTGGATGTCTTCTGGGGTGGAGATTTTTGAGGGGGCGTTGCGGGCTGTTGCAGCGCCGAATGCCAGAAACATGGCGAGCGCGAAAGGTACTGATGCACGAAAGTGCGGGCGATGCGTTGTTGTCACTTCGTGCTCCCTAGGTTTGGTGCTGACAGAGGTGCTTCACCAATCCCCATGCCGGCTGTTTCCATTAAACCAAATTGTCCCTGACACCTTTCCGTTCTGCGCGCCCTTTCCTCTTTCCTGAACATCACTCAGAATCAGGGCTCGCGCCCAAGCCAGGGCGACCACAGGGGACATCATGAACATGCGTCGATCTGCATTGAGTCTGGCGGTCATTGGCTGCGCGGCAGGGTTGCTCGCCCCCATGGCTGCGGAAGCGGGCAATGTTGGGTACTTCAACGGCTGCTATCAGTCGGGCAACCCCTCCCAGGTCATCACCGCTGCCGGTCACACGCCCGTCCCGGTTGCCGCCCTGGATGCCGTATCGTTGACCGGTCTGGACGGCCTGATCATCACGGCCTGCTATGGCAGCTACGCGGGAAACGCGGCGGTGAACAATGCCGTGAACAACGGCATGGCCCTTGTTTTCGAGCGGCTTGATTGGAGAGGCAACCTTGAAATGGCGACGACCTCGTTGCCCGGCAGCCCGTCCTTCGGCAGCACCGCACAGCAAGTGCGACCCGCGTGGGGCGACCAGGTTGATATCGCAGCAAGTGCGCCGGCGGTCATCACCTCCGGCCCGGGCGGGACGCTGAATAACGCGAGCCTCGACTACACCTCCGGCCCGACCTGGTACAACCTCGTGGCTTATTTCAGCATTGGTTCGCTACCTGCCGGCGCGGTCCCGTTCCTGACCACACCCGACCAAGCCCAGGTGGGGTCGTTCGGCTACACCCATGGTGCCGGTCGGGTCGTATATTCGGATAGCCAGTTCACCCTCCAACTGCCGGGTGGCTATGCCGATAGCCACGGCTACAACAACTGGCGAGCTGCAGGGTTTACCTATCTCACCAATGCATTGACATGGGCATTGAGTGAGGGTCCGTCCGAGCCCGTGGTGACCTGCGCCAGCGAGGGTTACACCGGCACCAAACTGACCTGGTGCAAGAACATCTGCGAAATCGAACACACCCCGGCCGTGCATGCCAGCTGGATCCACCGCTGGATCAACCGTTACCGCGACCTGCCGTATTGCGCGCAGGAAGGCGGGGAAGAAGAGCCGGAACTGCCGCCGACTTGAGGCGCGACGCAACCCACGACAAGGCCGGCGAATGCCGGCTTTGTTGTCTGCGGACACTGCTTCCTTCGGCGGTTTATCGGCCCAAGTAGAAATCCAGCGGAATCAGTTCGACCGCCCAACCGCCCTCTTCGCCAATGGTCGCGGCCGGATGCATGGCGGCGATGCACAGCGCTTCCTCGTGGCTGTCCGCCTCGATGATGAACAGGCCGCCCACCACTTCCTTCGACTCGGTGTACGGCCCATCGGTGATGCGGGTCTTGCCACCACGCGGGCGCAGCGTCTTCCAGTGCTCCAGGTCGCCGAGCGACGCCGACACCAGCAGCTTGCCGGTCGCGCGCATCTTTTCGTCCAGCGCAGGGCATTGGCTGACCAATGCCTTGACGTCGTCCGCTGCCATCTAGGCGAATTTCTCCGGCGTGAAGTAGGCCAGGCCGAGATATTTCATGCGTGTGCTCCGGGAGGGAATGCCTGGACGACGATGGTGGGGATGCGGAATCGACATCGTCCATTGTCTCCGCAGCTTGTGTTGTTCGATGCCGGCCCATGTCTCCGGGATTATCATCGTCGCCCATGGATGACGTCGCCACGATCCTTCGAGAGCGCCTCGGGCTTGCGGCGCCTGTGCAGGTCGATGTCCAGCGTGGCGAGGTCGAATCCTTCGACGGATTCGATCGGGAACGGATCGAATACCGCGGCCTCGAAGACGATCGCATTCCGGCGTTCCTGTTCACGCCGAACGGGCGCGAGACGCTCGGCGGCGTGGTCGTCTTCCACCAGCACAACGGCGAGTTCCACTTCGGCAAGAGTGAGGTGGCGGGGATCGTAGGCGATGCGTTCCAGGCGTTCGGTCCGGCGCTCGCGCGCAGGGGTCTTGCGGTGCTGGCGCCGGATGCGATCACCTTCGAGGACCGACGCGGCGCGGTGCAGGGGACGGAGCCGGACCTCTACGACTGGCTGCAGCACTACAACGCGATGAGTCATCGGTTGCTGCAAGGCGACCTGCTGATGCGCAAGTGCCTGGACGACGCGCAGCGGGCGCTGAGCGTGCTGCTGCAGACCACCGGAGTCGATGCACAGCGCGTGGGCGTGGCAGGACACTCGTACGGTGGCACCACGGCGCTCTACCACGCCGCCGTCGATGCGCGATGCCGATTCGTCTGCATCAGCGGCGCCGTCTGCAGCTTCGAGACGCGCCTGCGCGAAGGCACCGGGATACTGCTGTTCGAGACGGTGCCTGGGCTTGCCCGCCAACTTGGCCACCATGATCTGCTGGCGGCCATCGGTCCGCGGCCGGCGATGGTGGTGTCGGGCACGCAGGACAAGTATTCGCGGGATGCGGACCAAGTTGTGGCCAGGGTCGCGGGCGACTTCATCACGGAGTGGCGCGTGGAGCGAGGGCATGCGCTGGAGCAGGAGCGGTTTGATGCGATGGTTGAGTGGATCGTGGGCTGTGTGTGCGATCAGGCAGAAGCGCATAGACGTTGAAACGGAATCGGAGAAGTGAACCTGACCCCGTTTCTGGTTCCGTAACTCATCCCATTTGCGAATGGAGGCGCTCACTCGCTGCGGCGATGCCATCCAGGATTGGCGTGGCCACCGCATCCGGGAAGGCGTCCGGAAGTTCCTTCGCTACCGTTTCGACAACGGTCGGCACTGCCGATACGACCTCTTCCAGCAAGGCCCGTCCGTCGATGCCGCAGCGCGTGGCCATCGCCTCCCAGTGGCGCGCCCGGATGCCGCCGATGTCGTAATGGCGGTTCTTCGAAACGACCGCCATCGCAAGCTTTGCATCATGCGGGTCGAGCTGGTTGGGACCTCTGCCGATGATGGGATGTGCCGACAGCACATCGTAGAGCGGGGTCAGTTCGTACGATCCCCCCGCATTCAAGTGAAGGCTGAAGTTCTTCGCATGGCCGTCGGTCGCCGACAGCAGCCAGAACACCAGCTGCGCCTTGAAGAATGCATGTCGGTCCCGGTCCGACTTCGTCGATCGCTGGAGCAGCTCCATGATCTTCAGCACGCCCGGCCCACCCTCCGCCTCGTACTTCAGGTCGGGATGCACGCCCAAGGCCTGGCACATGTCTTCCTGGGGAAGACGCAGCCACCAGCGCCCATCGCTGGATATCCGCCGGTCGAAGCGCTCGACGATCAGCACCTTCTGGTCCTCGAACATCGCCATTTCCGTAGCGGCGACCGGAATTCCGAAGGCAGCGACGACGCGGCTGCACAGCCATTCGTTTTCGACCGAGCTGCTGAGGTCTGCCTGCATGTTGCCAACCCGGCCGAGCGGCAACTTGAAGATGTGCGTCGTGGGCGTCGACCCGTGCGGCTGGCACCACGAACCTTCATTCCACGACAGCGCGGTCTTCTCCTGCGCACCCGCAATGGAAATCCGGAAGTCGGCGGTGAGGCGTTGCCCCGGTCTCCGCGCTGCGGTCACGCTTCGCAGCACCTGCGCGACATCGGCCTCCGAAAGCGGGGTGGCGTCGATGCGTTGCAGATCCCCTGGCACGACATCCACGGGGAGAAGCTGTGCGGCACCCACGCAGTCTCGACCGATCTCGGCGAGGAGATCGAATGCCATCGTCGACCGGGCGCCCACCAGCTCGCGGATGCGACGACGGATCACCTGGCTATCAGGGAGCAAGTTCTCGAAATATGCGGTCACCTTGGGGCCGCGGTGCATGCCTCCCTCCGGCAGAAGGGGCAAGGACAAGGAAAGGGGACGCGCGTATTCGGAACGAAGCCATTCGGCGTCGTAGGCAAACGTCGGCGAGTTGCTCCGTGCCTGATCCCAGAGTCCCACGCGTTGGCCGTTGATCCATATCGCCAAGGCCGTGCTTGATGCTCCCGCCATGGTCACCACTCCGTGCGTGCGACAGGTGCCTCTTGCCCGGATCTCAGCACCACATCAACCTGAAGCACACCGAGTATCCGCATCAGCCGCTCCAGGGTCGCCTTTTCCGGCTGCTTCTCCAAGGCACTGACCGCCTGATGCGATATGCCTAGCCGCGAAGCCACCTGGGCTTGGGAAAGCCCCTTCTGGACGCGGATAGCTTTCAACAGCGAGGCTATTTGCTGCGGATGTTGGATCACGTGGTTGATCATGCGGGCACCTCAACTGATAGGTTGAATCAGCAAAATTCAATCTATCCGTTGATTCCGCCAAATTCAAGTTATAGATTGAATCTTGCTAATCGATGCTCACGTTCGCCGGACCCCAACCGCCACCCCAACCCCGACACCCGCCCCGCATGGCGCGCCAGCGCCGCCGCGATTACCTCCGCCGTCCCGGCCACATGCAATGCGGAACGCGCGCGGGTCAGGCCGGTGTAGAGCAGCTCGCGGCTGAGCACGCGGCTGTCGGCGCGCGGCAACTGCAACCACACTTCGTCGAACTCGCTGCCCTGCGCCTTGTGCACGGTCATGGCGAAGGCGGATTCGTGCGCGGGCAACGCGGCGGGATGGAAGGCGCGTACGTGGTCGCCGCCATCGCCGCGGCCGTTATCGAAAAACCAGGCCAGCGGCGTGCCGTCGGCATCGGCTCCCCCAAGGGGACTTCCTTCGGGGCGCAGGCAGATGCCCACGTCGCCGTTGAACAGGCCATGGCGATAGCTGTTCTCGGTGATCAGCAGCAGGCGGCCGGGGAACCACGCGGGCGGGGTGCCGATGCGGCGGCCGGAGAGCGCGGCCTCGATGCGGGCGTTGAGGCCGCGTGCGCCCTGTGCGCCTTCGCGCAGCGCGGTGAGCAGGCGCAGGCGGTTGGCCTGGCGCAGCGCCTGCGCGGGATCTGTGTGCGTGGCCAGCATGCGCCAGTGCGCGAGCAGGTCCGGCCGCGCCTGCAGCGGATCGTCCACGCCTTCGTGGAAATGCACGTTGGAGAGCGTGCCGCCGCGCAGCAGCGCGAGCGCTTCGGCGGCATCGCCATTGCGCACGGCCTCAGCGAGTGGCGCGAGGTGCAGGGCTTCGCTTTGACGCCAACCGTGTTGGAGGTGGACGCGGTGGCCGTGGAGGCTTTGCCCTTGCTCGTCACTCCCGCGAAGGCGGGAGTCCAGTGACTTTGGTTCTTCGTCGGAAAAAGGCAAAGTCACTGGATTCCCGCCTTCGCGGGAATGACGATCTAGAGCAGGTGCAAGCAATGGCGCCAATGCGAGCGCATCGTCCTCAGACAACGCATCACCGGCACCCGCAGCACCCAGGATCGCGGCCAGCACGTCGCCGGCTTCGACCGAGGGCAATTGATCCGGATCGCCCAGCAAGACCAGTTGCGCGCCGTCGGCAACGGCTTCGGTGAGCTTGCACATCAGCGGCAGGTCAACCATCGAGGCTTCGTCCACCACCACGATGTCGAACAGCAATGGGTTGTCGGCGTGATGGCGGAAGCGCGGCGAATCCGGAATGGTGCCGAGCAGGCGATGCAGGGTGCTGGCCAGCGCGGGCAGCGCGGTGAGCAATGCGGGATCGATGGCCAGTTCCGACATCTGGGCGACGGCGCGGCGCAGGCTTTCCGCCATGCGTTCGGCGGCGCGGCCGGTGGGCGCGGCCAAGGCGATGCGCGGCGCGGTGTTGCCGGCGTGCAGCGCTTGCGCGATGCGCAGCACCAGCAGGCGGGCGATGGTCGTGGTCTTGCCGGTGCCGGGGCCGCCGGTGACCAGCAGCAACGCGCGGCGCAGGGCGAGCGCGGCGGCGCGGGCCTGGTGGTCGCCGGTGTGTGCGGCCGGGAACAGCATCGCGAACAATGGCGCGATCGGTTCGATTCCTATTTCCGGCATCGACTGCGACGCGATGCGTCGGAGCTGCATCGCCAGCCGACGTTCGTATTCGCGATAGCGGCGCAGATACAACAAGCCGTTCTCGAGCACGAGCGGCGCGGTCTGCGCTTCATCGGTCGGCGAGGCCGGCGTGGCGACGAAGCACGAGTCGGCAAGCTGCTGCATCCATGCATTGGCATCGGGCCAGGCGATATCGGCATCGACCAGTTGTCGTGGCGACGCGGGATCGAAGCCGGCGTGGCCCTGCGCAACCGCGAGCGAGGCCAACGCGGCGGCTGCCAGCACATCGTCCGGCGTGTTCGGATCGAGCCGACGCAAGGTGTTGGTCAGCGCATCGTCCAGCGTGCGCAACACGCCGGCCTGTTGCAGGGCGCGCAGCAGGCTCATGCGGCGGCTCCGATCGCGTCGCCGCTGCCGAACAACGCATCCAGCGCATCGACGAGTTCCGGGGTGAAGCGTTGCGCGTGGATGCCGGGCGAGTCATCGCGCCCCGCATCCAGCCCGCGACAGAACACGTAGCGGATGCCACCGAAATCGCGGGCGTAGTCGTAGCGGTCGCGCAGGCGGAAGCGCAGCCAGCGGTGCAGCGCCAGCGTGTAGATCAGCGCCTGCAGGTCGTATTCGCTGTGCGCCATCGCGCGCTGCAGGTTGCTGGCGTCGTACGCGGGCAGCCGATTGGATTTGTAGTCGAGCACGTACCACTTGCCGCCGTGGCGGTAGGTCAGGTCGATCAGGCCGGTCATCAGGCCTTCCAGTCGCTGCCGTAGCCCGAAGCCGTTGCGTTCGCGGACCACGCCATGCGCGTGCAGCAGCTGCAATAGCGCATCAACTTGCGTCGTGCGCAACGAGAACTGGAATTCGATTTCCGCGCGGCGTTCGCCGGCGGGCACGTCGCACAGGCGCACGCTTTCCGGCAGGGCGACGGTCAGCGTCTGCCCGACGAATTGCGTGGTCAGCGCGATGCCGTCCTCCAGCACGTCGGCGCCATAGCCCTCCTTGCCGAGCGCGTCGGCGATGACGTTGGTTTCATCGACAGGCGCAACGTCGCCCGCATGCCAGTCGCGCCACGCAGCGAAGTCCGCATGTTCCAGCGCCGCATGCAGGGCCACGCCGTAGCGGTTGCCGGCGAAGCGCGCATCGAAGTCGGTGTCAGTGTCGACGACGACATCCTCCGCGCCATCGGGTTCGTCGTTGCCGCCGCTGGCCGGCACGGTGGCGGCACTGGCGGTTTCGACACCGGCATCGGCTTTCGCCAACTGGCTGAAGCTGTACACCCACCAGTCGTGCGAGAGCCTGCGCTTCGCAACGCGCGCGGGCGGGATGGCGGCATCGGAGTCGGCAGGGAGTCGCGCTAGCGGCTCAGTCGAGCGCGATGCGTCGAACACGATTCCGGCGCGCTTCAAGGCATCGACATCGCCCAGCATCTTCGCCAGCGGCGTCTTGTCGGCGTTGTAGAAATGGCCGCTGGCGATCCACAGCGCGTGCTCGGCGCGGGTCAGGCCGACGTAGAGCAGGCGCGCATCCTCGGCACGTTGTTCGTGCTTCCATGCCTCGCTGGCGGTGCTCCATTCCGCTTCCGGCAGATCCAGGCTCCAATGCAGGCGACGCTGGCCGCTGGCGGCGTCATGCGCCACGCAGCAGCGACCGGGTGACGGTGGTTTGCCACCAATGCCGACGAAGGGCAGGAACACCAGCGGGTACTCAAGCCCCTTGCTCTTGTGCAGGGTGACGATCTGCACGCGGCGCGCGTCGGACTCCAGCCGCAGCAGCTGCGCTTCGTCGTTGCTGTCGGCGCTGGCGATGCGCTGGCCCAGCCAGTCGACCAGGCCATGCAGCCCGAGCGCGCCGGCCTGCGCTTCCTGCAGCAGCTCGGCGAGTTGCAGGTAATTGCTCATGCGTCGCTCGCCATCCAGCAGGCCGAGCAGGCGTTCGGCATGCGTCGCGGACAGGTCACCGATCAATGCGAGCGGACCACCACGCAACAGGCGTTCGCGCCAGACTATCGCGCGTTGCTGCCAGTCGCGATGCGCGTCAGCGTCGCGTTCCAGTGCATCGATGCCGAGCGCATCCACGCCGACCAGCACCGTCGACAGCGCAGTACGCAGGCGACCGTCATCACCGCTGTGCAGCAGGGCCAGCAGCAGCGCATGCAGGTCGCGCGCCTCGGCGGTGGCGAACAGGCTCTGCTTGCCGGCGGCGACTGCGGCGATGCCGACCAGCGCCAGCGCCTGCTGGATCATCGTGGCCTCGCGGTGCGAACGCACCAGCACGGCGATGTCGCCGGGCTGCACGGGCGCGCCTTCGATCAGCGTCTTGCCGGCGCGCGCATCGGACAGCACGGCGTGAATGGCGGCGACGCAGGCTTGGGTGGCCAGTTCGCGTGCACGTGGCGCGCTGTGCGGTTTGGGATTTCCCTTCGCGTCCTTGTCATCCGACAGAGGCGCTCGCCATAGCGTCAGTGCGGGCGCGGATTTGCCGTCACGGCTGAAATCGCCATCACTGCACTTGCCACCGGCGTCGA
>Ga0209476_10002919_pt1 | contig 11380 bp, 9 predicted proteins | sample KloWWTrecipitate_FD_187179 | JGI IMG/M metagenome (GOLD analysis project Ga0209476, IMG submission 187179) | Active sludge microbial communities from Klosterneuburg, Austria, studying microevolution and ecology of nitrifiers - Klosterneuburg... | ecosystem: Engineered > WWTP > Aerobic digester >...
ATGCGCAGGATCACCCCGGCCAGCGCAGCGCGGCGGATTTCCGGATCGGTGAATTCCGCGCGTGATCGGAAATCGGCTTCGGAATACAGGCGGATGCACACGCCCGGCGCGATCCGCCCGCAACGGCCGGCGCGTTGGTTGGCGCTGGCCTGCGAAATGGCTTCGATATGCAGGCGGTCGAGCTTCTGCCGCGGGCTGTAACGCTTGACCCGCGCCACCCCGGGATCGATCACGTAATGGATGCGCGGCACCGTCAGCGAGGTTTCGGCAACATTGGTGGCCAGCACGATCCTGCGCTGCGAACCGGGCTGGAACACGCGGTCCTGATCCTTCGCCGACAGTCGCGCGTACAACGGCAGCACCTCGGTGTGGCGGTACTTGCGCTGTTCCAGCGCGCGATGGGCGTCGCGGATCTCGCGCTCGCCGGGAAGGAAGATCAGCGTGTCGCCGATGGATTTCTCGCGCTGGATTTCATCGCAGGCAGCGACGATGCCTGAAATGGTGTCAGGGACATTTTCCTTGCCTGCATGGCTGGTCGTCCCGGAAATTGTCCCTGACACCATTTCCTCGCCCAACGGGCGATAGCGGGTCTCGACCGGATAGCCACGGCCTTCGACGCTCACGACTGGCGCATCGTCGAAGTGTTTCGAGAAGCGTTCGGTGTCGATGGTGGCCGAGGTCACGATCAGTTTCAGATCGGGCCGTTTCGGCAGCAGTTGCTTGAGGTAGCCGAGCAGGAAGTCGATGTTGAGGCTGCGCTCGTGCGCCTCGTCGATGATGAGCGTGTCGTATCTCGACAGCCAGCGGTCGTGCTGGATTTCCGCCAGCAGGATGCCGTCGGTCATGAACTTGATCGCGGTCTGCTCGCTGACCGCATCGTTGAAGCGGACCTGGAAGCCCACCACGCCACCCAGCGGCACCTGCAATTCTTCCGCCACCCGTCGCGCCACCGAACGCGCCGCCAGCCGCCGCGGCTGGGTGCAGCCGATCACCCCGGCCGCGCCGCGTCCGGCCAGCAGGCACAGCTTGGGCAACTGGGTGGTCTTGCCGCTGCCAGTCTCGCCGGCGATCACCACCACCTGGTGCTTGCGGATCAGCGCGACGATCTCATCGGCATGCGTTGCGATCGGCAGGCTCGCTTCCACCTGCGCCTTGGGAAGTTGCGCCGTGCGGCGCTCGCATTCGGCGAGAGAGGCCTGCAGCTTCGATGCGAACGCATCTCGCAGCGCGGCATCACCCGGCTTCGCCTTCCACTTCGACCACAGGCCCAGCAGGCGGCCACGGTCGCGGGTCTGCGCGCCGTCGATGGCATGGCGGCCCTGGCGTGCGTTGGATTGGTCGTCGCTTGCGATAGGTTTCATGAATCGGCGCATCAGGCAATTTCATTCCACGGCAACGTGGTTTGCGTCTATTGTCGCCGCAACACCCCAACCGGAGATCGCCATGGCCAAGAAGAAGTCCTCGACCAAAGTCGCCAGCACGCCTGCCGCGCAGGCGCAGGGCGCGCCCGCCATCGACATCGGGATCGATGCCGCCGAGCGCCGCAAGATCGCCGACGGCCTGGCGCGGTTCCTTGCGGACGCCTATACCCTGTACCTGAAGACCCACAATTTCCACTGGAACATCACCGGGCCGATGTTCAACAGCCTGCACGTGATGTTCGAAGGCCAGTACACCGAACAGTGGACTGCGCTGGACGAGATCGCCGAGCGCATCCGTGCACTGGGCTACAACGCGCCGGGTTCTTATGCGGAATTCGGCAAGCTCAGCTCGATTCCGGAGGAACCGGGGCTGACCGATGCGGCCGATTGGCGCGAGATGGTGCGCCAGTTGGTGGTCGGCAACGAAGCCGTCTGCCGCACCGCGCGCGCGGTACTGGACATCGCCGATGATGCAGACGACGCCCCCACCGAGGACCTGCTGACCCAGCGCCTGAACATCCACGAAAAGAACGCGTGGATGCTGAGGTCGCTGCTGCAGTGACTGTGCTCCCTCCCCTGCTTGCAGGGGAGGGCTGGGGTGGGGTTGCTTCTGGTCGGATTGCACAACGCCGCGCAACCCCCTCCCGACCTCCCCCTGCTTGCAGGGGGAGGAGGAAGCACTTGCTACCCTTGCGCAATGCCGTCCCCCGCCCTAGAACAACTCCGCCACGTCTTCGGACACGACCGTTTCCGTGGTGAACAGGGCGAGATCGTCACGCAGGTCACCACCGGTGGCGACGCGCTGGTGCTGATGCCGACCGGCGGCGGCAAGTCGCTGTGCTACCAGTTGCCGGCGCTGCTGCGTGACGGCACCGGCATCGTGGTGTCGCCGCTGATCGCGCTGATGCAGGACCAGGTCGAGGCGCTGCGCCAGCTCGGCGTGCGCGCGGCCTTCCTCAATTCCAGCCTCGATGCCGGCACTGCGGCACAGGTCGAACGCGAATTGCTGGATGGCGAACTCGACCTGCTCTACGTCGCCCCGGAACGCCTGCTGACGCCGCGCTTCCTGTCGCTGCTGGAACGCAGCCATATCGCCCTGTTCGCCATCGACGAAGCGCATTGCGTCTCGCAATGGGGCCACGATTTCCGCCCGGAATACCGCCAGCTCACCCTGTTGCACGAACGCTGGCCGCAGGTGCCGAGGATCGCGCTGACCGCCACCGCGGATGCGCCGACCCGGCGCGAGATCGTCGAACGGCTGGCGCTGGAGGATGCGCGCCAGTTCGTGAGTTCCTTCGACCGCCCCAATATCCGCTACAGCGTGGTGGCCAAGGACGACAGCCGTCGCCAGCTGCTCGATTTCCTCGACCAGCATCGCGGCGACAGCGGCATCGTCTATTGCCTGTCGCGACGCAAGGTCGATGCCACTGCCGCCATGCTGGCCGAACGCGGCTTGCGCGCGCTGCCCTACCACGCCGGGCTCGATGCCGCGACCCGCGCCGAACATCAGCGCCAGTTCTTGAACAGTGATGGCCTGCGCGAGGACGGCATCGTGATGGTGGCGACCATCGCCTTCGGCATGGGCATCGACAAGCCCGACGTGCGCTTCGTCGCCCATCTCGACCTGCCGAAGTCGCTGGAAGGCTATTACCAGGAAACCGGCCGCGCCGGCCGTGACGGCGAGCCTTCCGACGCGTGGCTGGCCTACGGCCTGGGCGATGCGGTGCAATTGCGGCGGATGATCGGTGAAGGCGAGGCCAGCGACGAGCGCAAGCGGCTGGAGCACGGCAAGCTCGACGCGCTGATCGGCTTTTGCGAATCCACCGGGTGTCGTCGACAGACATTGCTGGCCTATTTCGGCGAAGCGCATCCGGGAGCCTGCGGCAACTGCGACAACTGCCTGCAGCCGCCGCAGACCTGGGACGCCACCGAGGCCGCGCGCAAGGCGCTGTCCTGCGTGTACCGCACCGGCCAGCGTTTTGGTGCCGCGCATGTGATCGACGTACTGCGCGGCGCAGATACCGCCAAGGTGCGCCAATTCGGCCACGACGCCGTGAGCACCTACGGCATCGGCGGCGATCTCGACGCGAAACAGTGGCGCAGCGTGTTCAGGCAACTGGTGGCCACCGGCCTGCTGGATGCCGACATCGAAGGCCATGGTGCCCTGCGCCTGACCGCGGCGGCCACGCCCTTGCTGCGCGGCGAACAAACGCTGCAATTGCGTGCCGAGCCGCCCGCGCGCGAACGCAAGCGTCAACGCGCGAATGAGCGCAAGCACGGCGCCACGCCGATGACCGAATTGCCCGCAGAGGCTGCCGTACGCTTCAGTGCGTTGCGGCTATGGCGCGCCGGCATCGCCCGCGAGCAGAACGTGCCGGCCTACGTGATCTTCCACGATGCCACCTTGCGCAGCATCGCGCTGGAGCAGCCGCGCGATCTCGACGCGCTGGCCGCAATCGCCGGCGTCGGTGCGGGCAAGCTGGAACGCTACGGGCGCGAGGTGATTGCCGCGCTCGATGCCAGCGATTGAACCAGCCATCTTGCCTCACGACGGAGGCAAGACAGCCACATGACAAACGTCACGCGGGTCAGCGCACGCCTGTCGGCTCTTCCAGGAAGGTGTACGACCGTTGCCCGTCGTCCAGCACCAGCGCGCGCGCGCCTTCGATCGTGGACACCGTGAACCGGAACCCCGCCGAGCCGGGCGAGATCGACTCAAGCACGGTCGCTTCGCCGGACGTGACCGACGCGACCTGCGTGCGCCAGCCGCCGGCGTCGAACCAGGTCTTCGACCCTTCACTGACGAGACGAATCGTGCCCAGTACGTGATGCGTGTAGACCGGCGCCAGCGCCCGCAGGGTCTCCGCAGCAAGCGGCAGGGTCAACGTGGCGCGATGCTCCTTGCGTTCGGCGTCGATACGCGGCGGCATCGCCGCGAGCGCGGCCTCCGCCACGGGTTCGAGATCGAACAACAGCTCGCGGAAGCGATCGACGAGCACGTTGCGCAACTCGACACCCGCATCGGCATTCGTCAGCAGCACGTAGCCGGCATTGTTTTCAGGCAACCATGTCATCTCTGCCTGGTAGCCCGACATGCTGCCACCGTGCGTTACCTGCAGGATGCCGAGCCTGCGATCGGTCTTCAGGCCCATGCCGTACCATTGCTCCACCCCGCCGCGCGCCACCTGCCCCTTCAGGCGCTCCTGCAGCGCCGCGGTGCCGATGTAGCGGTGACCATCGGCGTGCAGCCCGCTGGCAAGTTCCATCTGCAGGTATCGCGTCAGGTCGTCGACATTGCTCCACGCACCGCCATCGGGGCGCATCACGATGGACATCCGGTTGATGCCCATGTCCGCAACCACGGTGTCGCCATCGATCGTGGTGGCGTGCGGCGAAGCGAAATTGCCCTGCATCGCCGCATTCCAATCGAAGGTCGTCGCGGCCATGCCGAGCGGATCGAACACCAGTTCCTGCATCGCGCGGTCGTAGGCCTGGTCCAGCGGCAGCCCGGGATACGCCACATGGCCACCGAGGTAGCCGCCGGCGACCGCCATCAGGTTCGAGTACTGGTACAGCTCGCCGATGCGTGCGGTCGGCTTGATGCCGGCCAGCACGCCGAGCACGTCATCGGGACCCATCTCATCGCCGGAGAACGTTCCCTCCATGTCCTGCGCGGGAATCCCGCTGCATGCGCAGATCATGTGCCTGACCCGCAGACGCTGCGTCAGCGCGGGATCGCCGACCTTGAAGGACGGCAGCAGCTGCGCGGCAGGCGCGTCCCACGCCAGCTTCCCGGCATCGACCAGCTTGGCCAGCATCAGCGAGGTCAGCGGCTTGGTGATCGAGGCGGTCAGGAAGCGCGTCGATGCATCGACTTTCCGGTCGCTGCCGATTTCACGAATGCCCAGCCCACCCGCGTACTTCACTTCGCCATCCTGCACGACACCCAGGCCGATACCCGGGATCCCGAGCCGAACGCGCGCGTCCTCCACGAACCGGACGAGGCTGGCGATCCTTGCGGCATCCAGCGTCTGCACCTGCCTGCCCACCAGGGTCTCGGGCACATAGGCGTTTGGCCGCAGGCTTGACAGCACGCGCGTGACCTGCGGTTCGCGGCGATCCATGACCGTCGCCGGGATGTCGATGATCACCACGACCCAGGTATCGCCTTCGTGCAGCAGCTGTGCACGCAGGATCCTGGCTGGATCTTCGGCGCTCTCGTAGGTGTAGCCATGGATGGACGACCACCCGTTGCGCAGGGGCCGGTCGCGGCTGTTGCGCAAGGTTGGTGCGAACGCAGGGCGATAGAGCTTCCAGGCTTTGGCCATGGCCTGATCTGCGGTACCGGCGTCGACATCGAGGAGCGCGATCCTCGCGTCATCGGTCGGCACCTGCATCAGGATCCGCCTGCCCGAGGTCTCTGCGTTCCAGCCCGCCGGCGTGATGAACCGGACACCGGATACGGTGCGATCCCATGCGTCTTCCTGGAGCACCTGCGCATCATCGGCCAACGCCGGATCGGCGCGACCGGATGCCGCTGCCGTACCTGTCTCGAGCAAAAGAAATCCCGTGGCGGCCAGAAGCCACCAGACGTGTCGTTTCATGGAAGGAACCCCTTGGTTGTGAGGCTTGGGCTAAGGTCGGTGGATTGGCGTCTTCATTCCCGTGCGATGCCGCTACGGATTGCCGAGTGCGGTGCGGGCGGCGAGGAAGTTTGCTTCGGCTTGCGCCGCTGCATCGCGAGCACGGGATTCGTTGTCTGCGAACAGGCGGCGGTAACGCTCGTCCAAGCGCTCTAGGCGAGCCTCCTTGCCGTCATCCGGTGGCTCTTCCGCAAGTGCAGACACCTCACCGGTGTAGGAATCCGCGAGGTGGTTCAGGGTCTGCGTATAGCGATCCTGGCGTTCGTGCACGGCTTGGGAATAGCGGTCATGCAAGGCCAGCAGCGCAGCTTCATCCGGTTGTGCGGCCTGATTGCCGAGCATGGCAACCGCCGACGGCGGATAGTCGACCTGTCGCACCGCGATCTCGGGCGCTGCGAGTGACGCACCGATGCACAGCAACATCAGCGCTCCACCAATACCCGGCAGCAGCATCCTGCCGCCCCGGGAGCGCGAACGCGGCGCCTCGATGATCGCATCGATGCGTTGGTCCAGCGTCGACAGCGACGCGGCGGCGCACAGCGCCCGTGCGCTGCCGTGCTGCGTGGCCGGGATCAGGTGCGCGATCGAGTCGAGCAGGGCCTCGGCATAATCCGTCGGCGTACCGAACGCGCGTGCCGCGCGAACGTCGCAGGCAACCTCGCGGGCCGCATCAGTCGCCTTTGCGAGCATGCGGATCAGCGGATTCCACCAGAACACGGCTTCGCCCAGTCGCTGGGCGAACAGCGACTGCACATCATTGCGTCGGTGATGGGTGGCTTCGTGCAGCACGACGGCCCGCAGCGCTTCCGCCGGCAAGGCCACCGCCATCGCCTGCGGCAACAGGATCCTGCGCCGCAGGAGGCCGACTGCGGCCGGCCCGAACGCGGGGGAAACGAGGAGTTCGACATCGGCCGGAACCAGCGCCGTGCAGGCATCATCCAGCGCACGCGAGCGACGCGACGACGCCACGATCCGGCGCAGGCCCACATGCGCCGCCAGCAAGCGGGCGATGTGCCACGATGCGCCAACCAGCCAGGCCGCGAGCAGCAGCGCAGCCAGCGCGGGCGCGATGCCGAACCCGCCTTGCGCAACGACCTGCGCGGGCAACACCTGTACGGCGCCGAGGTCGGACGCGGCGCTATCGATCACCAGGCCTGCGTTCGCTGTGGGCGCGAACAGTCCGCCCGCCTGCAACGCAATCGCCGGCCCCGGCACCACCAGCGCGAATGCCAGCGACAGCAGGTTTGTGCGTCGCTCCGGCGCGATCGCGCGCAGCCGCAATGCCATGCAGGCGACCGGCACGATCAGCAGGCTCGCCAGCACGTGCGCGATCGCATACTGCAGAAGCCAGTTCGCAGTTGCGCCCATCATTTGCCTGCCTTGGTGCGCGCGCGCCGAACCTTGTCGCGCAAGGCATCGATCTTCGCCGGATCGATGTCGTGATGCTCCAGCAGGTGCAAGGCCAACGCGTCCGGCGAGCCATCGAACAATTGCGCCATCAGGTTGTGCAGGGCGCGATCCCTGACGTCGGCCTTGGTCAACGCCGCGCGATAGATGAAGGCCCGCCCCTCCTGGCGGAACTCGACCAAATCCTTCTTGTGCAGCACGCCGAGCATGGTCAGCACCGTGGTGTAGGCAAGCGGTTTGCACGGGGCCAGCCCGTTGGCGACATCGCGGACGGAACCTTCCCCAAGCTCCCACAGAACCTCGAGGATGGCCTGCTCGGCTTCGGTCACGGATTGGGACGAGGGACGCGCCATGGAGAGCAACTAATTTCGTAGTTGTTGCCAGCCTATGGATCCAGGGGCGGCATGTCAACTATTGAATTAGTCGTCGATGCACTTCAGTGCCCGATGTCGATGTCGCATCGACAACGCGGGTGGATGGGCGCTTCTGGATGGTGGGCCGTGATGGATTCGAACCATCGACCAAAAGATTAAAAGTCTTCTGCTCTACCGACTGAGCTAACGGCCCTTGCAGCGACCCGGCCTTGCACCGGGGCGCGCATTCTAACCGATGATGCCGTCCGCGTAGCGCGTCGGATCGGCCACCCCGGCTTCGGCGAAGCCCTGCGCACGCAGGCGGCAGGCGTCGCAATGGCGGCAGGCGCGACCCTCGGCATCGGCCTGGTAGCAACTCACGGTCTGCGAAAAATCCACGCCCAGGCGCAGGCCCTCGCGGACGATCTCGGCCTTGCTCATGCGCATCAGCGGCGCATGCACGCGGAAACGGCTGCCTTCGACGCCGGCCTTGGTCGCAAGATTCGCCAGCGCCTCGAAGCCGGCGACGAATTCGGGCCGGCAATCCGGATAGCCGGAATAGTCCACCGCGTTCACCCCGCAGAACAGGTCGGTCGAGCCCAGCACTTCGGCCCAGCCCAGCGCCACCGACAGCATGATGGTATTGCGCGCCGGCACATAGGTGGACGGGATGCCGACGCCGATCTCGTGGCCGTCGTCGTCGGTGGGAACCGCGATGTCGTCGGTCAGCGCCGAGCCGCCGATGCTGCGCAGGTCGACATGCACGGTCTTGTGCGCGATGGCACCGAGGGCGTTCGACACGCGATCCGCCGCATCGAGTTCCGAGGTATGCCGCTGGCCGTAGCGCACGCTGAGCGCATGCACGTCGAAGCCGGCCTCGCGGGCGATGGCCAGCACCACCGCCGAATCCATGCCACCGGAGACCAGCACCACGGCCGGTTTGCGTGTCGTGTTCATCGGCCCGGCTCGTCGTTCCACAGGAGTTTGTGCAGCTGCATCTGGAAGCGCACCGGCACACGTTCGGCGACGATCCAGTCCGCAAGTTCGCGCGCCGGCAATTGGCTGGCGCTCGGCGAGAACAGCACGTCGCAGATCTCGTGCAGGCGATGTTCGGCGACGATGGCCTTGGCCCAGTCGAAGTCATCGCGCGAGCAGATCACGAACTTGACCTGGTCGCGCGGGGTCAGCAGCGGCAGGTTGCCCCACAGGTTGCGCTCGACTTCGGCCGAATCCGGGGTCTTGATGTCGAGCACGCGCGACACCCGCGGGTCGACGCCGGCGATGTCGATGGCACCGGAGGTTTCCAGCGACACGCTGTAACCGGCATCGCACAACTTCGCCAGTAACGTGAGGCAACGCTTCTGCGCCAGCGGCTCGCCGCCGGTCACGCAGACATGCCGCGCGCCATGTTTCGCCACTTCTTTGATGATCGCGTCGATATCCCACCACTGCCCGCCATGGAAGGCGTAAGCGGTGTCGCAATACTGGCAGCGCAGCGGGCAGCCGGTCAGGCGCACGAATACCGTGGGCCAGCCGGCATCGCGGGCTTCGCCCTGCAGCGACAGGAAGATCTCGGTGAGTTTCAGCCGCTCGGGCTGGGATTGGACCGCCGGTGCGGCGGCCGCATCGGCGACGGCGTTCATGCGGGCATTTTAGCGGTTGCCGGCGATCTGCATTGCCCGCAGGCGGTCGTCGGCGGTGCGTGCGACATCGCTGCCGGGATAGCGCTGCAGCACCTGATGCAAGGTCGCATCCGCACCGCGGTAATCCTTCAGCCCGTACTGGGCCAAGCCCAGCTTGAGCAGCGCACCGGCAGCCTTGTCGTGGGTCGGGAAGCGGTCCAGCAGCGACTGGAACTGCTCGCCGGCCAGCGCGTAGTTCTGGGTGACGTAGTAACTCTCGCCCAACCAGTACAGGCCATTCGGTGCGTACTGGCCGCCCGGGAAGGCGGCAAGGAAATCGCGGAACCGGCGCGAGGATTCGACGTAGTCGCCACCCTTCAGCGCTTCGAACGCGAAGTTGTAGGCGTTGCGCTCGTCCATCCCGGCCATCGCACCCGAGGCCGGCGGGACATCATTCGATGCCGCCACAGGCGCTCCCGCAGGAACCGATGCGGATGGCGACGAGGCTGGTGCGCCACTGCTGCCGTCGAGGCGATTGAGACGCCCATCGAGGTCGAGGTACTGGCTGCGCTGGCTCTGCTTCGCCTGTTCCAGCTGCTGCTGCAGCTGCTCGATCTGGCCGCGCAGCTCCTGCACTTCCGCACGCAGCTGCGAGACCTGGTTGACCAGTTCGGTGCCGTTGCGATCGCCGGCGGCACGCTGCTCCAGCGCGGCCACGCGATCGGCCAGGCTGGCGCGCTGTGCAAGCGCCAGCGGCGATGCGCAGAGCATCGCCGCCAGCAGCGCGACCGATAGTCCGGTACGCATCACTTGGCGCTGTAGACCAGTTCGACGCGGCGGTTCTGCGACCAGCAGCTTTCGCCGGACTCGTTGCACACCGGGCGTTCCTCGCCGTAGCTGATCACGGTGATCTGGCTGGCGGAACCGCCATTGGCCTGCAGCGCAGAGGACACCGCATTGCCGCGGCGCTCGCCCAGGCCGAGGTTGTACTCGCGGCTGCCGCGCTCGTCGGCGCTGCCTTCCAGGCGCAGGCGCGCGGACGGACGGTCGCGCAGGTACTTGGCATGGCAGCTCATCGCGGCCTGGAACTCGGGCTTCAACGCATCCTGATCGAGATCGAAGTACACCACCTTGTTGCGCAGGCAGGCATCGGTATCGAGATCGCCCGGGCCATACGCACCGGCGCGCGGGGTGTCATCGATCGGCGCAGTGGTGGTGGTGCCGGTGCTGGCACCGGTATCGGCCGGCGGGGTTTCCTTGACCTTCTTGCTGCAGCCGACGGCCACGGCGGACGCCAGTGCGGCCAACAGCAGGGTGCGGGCGATGCGGGAAGTGGATGCGTTCATGGGGAGTCCTCGTCGGCTCGTTTGCGTGGGGATCGAGTGTAGTGCCTGCCGCGCGCGACAAGCGAAAGCAACGCAGGTCATTTCTTGCGATATGGCGACCATGCCGGCTCGCGGACATCGCCCTCGGCCAGCACCAGGCGCTGGCGCACGCGACCATCGGCGGATACGGCATACAGCACCCCGCGGCGACCCTCGCGGGCGGCGTACAGCACCATCGCGGCGTTCGGCGCGAAGCTGGGGGATTCGTCCAGCGATCCCGGCGACAGCAGGCTCCAGCGCCCGCCGCCGACGCTGCGGTCGAACAGCGCGATCCGATAGGTATTGCCGGCACCTTGCGCGGTCGCGATCTTCTTGCCGTCAAAGCTGACCGTCGGGCTGGCGTTGTAACTGCCATCGAAACTGATCCGGGTCGCGCTGCCGCCGCTGGCGGGCACCTGGTAGATCTGCGGGCGGCCACCGCGATCGGAGGTGAAGTACAGGCTGGCGCCGTCGGGGCTCCAGCTCGGCTCGGTATCGATGCCGAAATGGTTGGTCACCTGGGTCAGGTGCTTGCTGCCCAGATCCATCACGTAGATGTCGGGATTGCCG
>Ga0209476_10002920_pt1 | contig 11377 bp, 4 predicted proteins | sample KloWWTrecipitate_FD_187179 | JGI IMG/M metagenome (GOLD analysis project Ga0209476, IMG submission 187179) | Active sludge microbial communities from Klosterneuburg, Austria, studying microevolution and ecology of nitrifiers - Klosterneuburg... | ecosystem: Engineered > WWTP > Aerobic digester >...
AGGGCAGGCCCTGCAGGTTTCCACATCAGCGGCAGTCTTCTGTGGAAAACTGCGCCTATCGCCAGTCGCGTACCCGGTTATTTTAACCGAGCCGATGTACTGCTTTCGCCGGGGCAATGAAAGGCTGGGAAACCAGCCTGCACGGGCTTAGAGATCCGAGTGCGACAGCATGGCCACTTTGTCGCTGGTGGCGTTGCTTGCACCTTGCGATGGCGCGGCCAAGGCGGGGATCGTCATGGCGGGGGCCCGTGTACTCAGGGTGGGTGGTGCGGCGGCCATCCGGCGACCGCCAGCAACCTGGCTCAGCCGGAAGTGCTCGGCCAGTACTTTGGCAGCGTAGCCACCGTCGTCTGTCAGATTGGCCGCGCCTACGTAATAGCGCAGACCACCTTCGATCGAGCCGGCACGTGCGATGCATTCCTGAAGCACCTTCACGCCGACGCGCAGGTTGGTGACCGGATCGAATGCGGCCAGGGCTCCACCCACGCTTTCATACTTGTCGGTATGCACACGCGTCATCACCTGCATCAGCCCCTGGGCACCAACCGGACTTTGCGCAAACGGGTTGAACCGCGACTCGATGGCCATGACCGCCAAAATGAGCGTTGGATCGAGCTTGGCGCGTGTGCCAAGTTCATAGGCCTCGGCCACCAGCAAGCCCAGAGGCTCGGGCGCTACGCGGTATTTTTTACTCAGCCAGAAGGCCACACGGGCCTGCTCGCGCGGGAGTTCCTGCGGATTCATGGCCAGGGTGCGGTCGCTGGGCTCCAGTGGTTCCTCCATTGGGCCCAGCAGGGCTTCCTGCCGGTTTTGCAACCAGTCGATCAACTGAGCTTCGCCTGTCTGGCGCAGATCAGCCCGGGCTGCCAGTGCGATCACGGCGAAGGCCAGAGCCAAGCCCAAGAGCGCAAAGCCATTGTGGGTGATCTTCAGAAAACCGGTGGTCATATGGGCCGCAAATGCGCGGGTGGTTGTGACCCATTTTCCTGTCGCTGTCATAGCTTTCCTTTCTGCGGCGTGGTCTGTTGGCTGGTGACCCTGGGGCCATCAGCCATGAAAAGAATCACGCCTGGATTGGTACGCCATCAAATTCGTGCCTGGCGCGTAGCACTTTTGTGCACCGAATTGACTTAGCCGGATTCGGCAGCGGATTGGGGTTTTTACTAACTTTCGAGAAGCTGGCGGATTCTAGAAGCGTAGTAAATGCCAAGTCAACACTAATGAATTAATGTTTAAGACTTTTAAATTGTTATGAATGTGTAAAAAATCACAGTTTTTCAGTGTGGTGTCGAGGGGGGAGGCTGTCGGCACCGTATTTACTGGAGAGATCTACCCAATTTCAATCGCCGTGCATATACCGATTGATCGGCTGATTTGTGCTGCGAAGATTTTTTTGATAAGGTGATATCGCCTCTCGTTTGAAGGCATCGCTGGAAGAAGCAAAGCCACCTGTTTGTGCATGTAGTGCCCCTTCAGGCCACGCGCGGCGCTTCCATGGCAACCCACTGGAGGCAATCCCTTGCCTCCCCGCAGTCCGGACGCTTTTCTCCGATCTGCGAACCGATGGCAAAGACCGTTGTGTCAGCCGTCAAGCCCGGAAGAGTGGTCACAGCCGCTTTTCCGGGCTTTCTTGTTTCAGGCTGTAGCGCATGAACTCTGATCCAATGGCGGCCTTTGTCTATGCGGATGTCCGGCGGCCTACGGTGATGAAATTCTCTTTTTTTCGTTCTTTCTTCAAGAATGCCCCTTGGCTGCGGCGGTGTGCCTTATCGGTTGGCTGCTTGGTGCTGTTATGGATTCTGGCCTGGCTGGCCCTGCCGCCGATTTTGCGCAGCCAGGGCGAAGCGCTGGCGTCTAAGGCTTTGGGGCGCCAGGTCACGATTGGTCGGGTGCAGTTTCTGCCCTGGTCCCTGGAGGTCAGCCTGCACGATGTGGCCATTGCGGATGCACAAGGGCAGGGGTTTCTGTTGCAGGTGCAGCGTATCTATATAGATATGGAGCTGCAGTCGCTGTTGCGGCTTGCGCCGGTAGCCGATGCGGTGGAGGTGGATGCCCCGGTTGTGCATGTCATGCAGCTAGAGCCCGGACGTACTGATATCGACGACATCATCGAGAAACTGTCCCAGCCTGAGGATGGCAAGGCAGCGCCCACCGGTTTTGCTCTCTACAACATCGCGGTGCACGGCGGATCACTGGATTTTGTTGACCGCACCGTAAACCGTACGCATGAGGTGCGCGACCTGGAATTTTCGCTGCCTTTTGTCAGCAATCTGAAGGCCCAGCGCCAGGTCAAAGTAGCGCCCCGGCTGGCTTTCCGGCTCAATGGAAGTGCGTTCGATACCTTGGCCGAAGCCGCGCCCTTTACGGACAGTCTCCGTACCGATGCCACCATACATCTGGCAAATTTTGATTTAGCGCCTTACCGGGACTATCTTCCTGCTGCCTTTCCAGTGAGGCTGAACTCTGCGGTCGTGGATGCAAATGTACGCCTCTCGTTCGAACAGACCCCTGCCACGGTGGTGCAGTTGAGCGGTGTTGTGCGTGCAAGGGATGTCGCGTTCGTGGACAAGGAGCGTCGAGAGCTGTTTTCCTTTGACGCCATGAAGGTGCAGCTGGCAGAGTTGCAGCCTTTTGCTCGCAAACTGCGGATAGATGCGATCGAACTGGATGCGCCCAGCGTGGCAGTGCGCCGGGACGGGGCGGGTCATTTCAATCTGGAGTTGTCGGGCCAGCCGACGCAACAGGCGCGGGTGGCCCCTGCAAAAGGGCCGGTACCTACTGCCCAGGCTAAGGACCTAGATTGGAGTGTGTATGTAGGCCGCGTTTCTGTGCACCATGGACAGGCATCTTGGCAGGATGATGGTGTCCCGGCAGGGGCCAAGTTGAACCTGCGTGATCTTGTGCTACAGGCATCGGACCTGACAGTACCCATGACAAAGACCATGCACTTCGCCGGTAGCTTTGAGGTACAGGGCGAGGGCTCCGCCAAAACTCCTGCTGGGTTGGCGTTTTCCGGTAAGGGACACCCGCTGCTCGGCCAGGTTGCCTTCTCTGTGCAAGCCTTGCCCCTGGAGTTGGCTGCGCCGTATTTGGCGCAGTGGGTCTCCCCCAGTCTGGGTGGCGTGCTGCAAGCGGATGTAGGGCTGGCCTGGAACGGGGCTGCGTTGGTGGCACAAGTGGCGCGCCTGGGGCTTGATGACCTGAGGCTGTCCTGCACGGAGGCCTTGGTTGTGAACTGCACCGATGTGCCACCGGCCAGTGTGGCCATGCGAGGCGGTAAGTCTCTGGGTGAAATCAAGCGTTTGCAGGTGGAAAATACCCGCATCAACCTGTCGCGGCGCAGTGTGGATGTGGGACGAGTTGTCGTGACGCAGCCGCGTGCGCTGGTGGATCGGAATGCAGAGGGCCGCTGGATGTTTGAGCGCTGGCAAGTGGCTCAGCCAGCGCGGCCTCTACCCGCTGCCGCAGAAAAGCCTGCGCCGCAAGCGCCCTGGTCGGTCAAGCTATCCCAGCTGGAGGTGGATGGAGGTGGTATCGCGTTCAGAGACTCTATGTCTGCGGAACCGGCTGCCTTCACTGTGTCCTCGTTGCACCTGCGTCTGCAGGATTTTGACCCCACGGCTGAGTCGGCTAAACCCTCGGTCGTGGCTTTGTCGGCGCGTCTGGGGGCAGGGCGCGCGGACCCGGGGCGTTTGGAATACGAAGGAACGGCGGCGCTGGCGCCCTTGCGGTTGCAGGGGCGGGTGCTGGCCATGCAACTGCCGCTGCATGCGTTTAAATCATATGTAGCTGATGCGCTGAACGTGGATCTGCGCCGTATTGACGGTAGTTTCAAGGGGCAGGTTCGTTATGCTGAAACCCCTGCGGGCACTGCGCTGAGTGTGCTGGGCGATGCCGCGCTGGACGACGTTCGCGTGCGTATGGCGGTGCCGGCGCAAACCGATGGGGCCAAAGAAGAACTCAGCGGCTTGCGCAGCGGCGAAGATTTGCTGAACTGGAAATCCTTGGGCTTGCGTGGTCTCGCTGTGGAACTGGCCCCCGGCAAGCCGTTGGCCGTGGATGTCCAAGAGACTGCGCTCAGTGATTTTTTTGCGCGCGTCATCGTGCAGGCCAATGGGCGGCTTAATTTGCAGGAGCTGGTCAAGGCAAAATCGCCTGCCACCACCACGGTGGTAGAGCCTGCAGCAACCCCTGCGTCGGTAGTATCTGTCAATACTGGGGGTCTCGAGGCGGCGTCTGCGCCTGTCATCCGCTTCGGGCCGATCTCGCTCGCGGGAGGACGGGTTGATTTCACTGACCATTTCATCAAACCCAACTATTCAGCCCAGCTAACCGAGTTGAATGGTCACTTGGACGCTTTTTCGTCAGTAGCGCCAGCAGGGAGTGATGTCCCCGAGATGGCCGGGCTGGAATTGCGGGGCAAGGCGGAGGGGACAGCTTCGCTGGATATCAGCGGCAAACTTAATCCGCTTACCCGTCCGCTGGCGCTAGACATTCGGGGCCGCATGCGAGACCTGGAATTACCACCACTTTCGCCGTACACCATCAAATATGCAGGCCATGGCATTGAGCGAGGCAAGCTCAGCATGGATGTGACGTACCAGGTGCAGCCTGACGGGCGCTTGCTTGCTTCGAACAAGCTGGTGCTCCAGCAATTGACCTTTGGCGATCCGGTCGAAGGCGCGCCAGCCAGTCTGCCGGTGCGGCTGGCCGTGGCGTTGCTGGCGGACCGCAATGGCGTGATCGATGTGGAATTGCCTATCAGCGGGTCGCTTAATGACCCGGAATTTCGTTTAGGGCCGGTGATTTTCAAGATCATCGGGAATCTCATTCTCAAGGCTGTTTCGGCACCTTTTTCGCTGCTCACGAGCGCGTTGGGTGGCGGTGCGGAACAGGGGGTGGTGGCGTTTGTGCCAGGCAGCAGCGTGCTGGATGCGTCAGCACGCACGCAGTTGGACAAAGTGGTGAAGGCGTTGATTGATCGGCCTGCACTCAAGATGACCGTCGCTGGGATGGCGAGCCTGGACGCAGACCACGAGGGCTGGAAGCGCGAGCAGCTCCAGCAGTCCCTGCTGGCACAGAAGCGCCGTGCAGCTGTGCGTGCAGGACAGGCGGCGGAAGCTGTTCAGGCTGTCAGCGCAGAGGAATACCCCGCACTGCTCAAGGAGGTATACCGCCGCTCGGACATGACCAAGCCGCGCAACTTGGTCGGGATGGCCAAGGAACTGCCGCCGTCTGAAATGGAAGCACTGCTTTTGGCCAGCATTCCCGTGCCTGAGGAGTCCATCCGCGCGCTGGCGTTAGCCCGTGGAGTGGCCGTGCGCGACTACCTGGCATCGCGCCAGTTGCCCCAGGACCGATTGTTCCTGGGCGCTGCGCATGTGGTGTCGTCCCAGACATCGTGGCAGCCCCGTGCGGAGCTCACTCTGGCCGTCCGTTGACCTGGGTTAGTGGTGTAGACCAAATCCCGGTGAAAATAGCGGTTTCGACAGCCTTGCACCGCAGAATCTGTGCGGTGTGCTTTTATTGCGCTTTCCGGCCTTGGTTCGGGAGGCTGTATCCGTAGATCCCATGTTTCCAATTTTTTCCCGCAACAAAATGTCCGACGCACCTGAAACCACCCCGGCTCCTGCCAAAGCCCCCGATGCGCATCCGTTGGATGCGTTGACGGGCGGTGCCTTCTCGGCGGCAACGTCGGGCGAACGTGCCGCGCGCATCCGCGAATGGCTGTTGACGCAGCCCGAGCATGAACAGTTGCAGGTTGTCTTTAAGGAACTCAGTAGTCGCGACAAAGGTGCAGCCCGGGCTGTGCGTGAACGACTGGACGAAATCCGCCGTGCCAAGAACCAGGAGTCGATTGGCGCAGAGTGGGCTGAGAAGGCGCAGGCTTTGATGGCAGCGTCCAAGCTCAATATCGCCGACGCATTGGCTTGGCAGCGTGATGCCGCCAAGGCGGGCGCACCCCTGTCGCGCGAGCCCCTTTCGCTGCTCAAGGCGCAGTTGGCAGACCGTGTGAAGGTGATCGAGGATTTGCAGCACCGTGTGCAGGTACAGCGCGAAGCGGCGGTGCTGCTGGCCCAGCGCATTGAGGTGCTGTCGACCAAATCGTGGCGTGATGCCCAGGCCGTGCAAGAAGTGCTGCAGGTTGATGTCCAGCATTGGCAGGAGCAGGCACAGGCGCTCTCAGATGATGCGAGCTGGCCGAGCGTGGAGGCACGTTTCCCGCCCCTGCTCGACGCATCGCGCGCACAGTTGCTGGTTGTCTGGGATGCTTTCCAGTCTGCCGTAGCACTTGCCATCACCGCTGCGGAGAATGCGCAGGCCGCGCTACCACCGGTTCCCGTATGGGCCGACGAGTTGCGTGTGGCACGAGGCGTGCCCACCGAAGCAGCGGCGGCGGCTGAGCGCCCTGCACGCCAGCCCAAGCCCAAGGTCGACCCGGAAGTGATCGCCAAAGCGGCCCAGACGGTGGGCGAAGCGTTGGGAAAACTGGAGCAGGAAACCGCAGAAGGCCATGGCAAGGCCAGTGCGGGGGCGGCGGCGGCGCTGCGCGCCGTGCTCAAGGCGCATGGCCGGCATATCGATACGGCATTGGAGCAGCGCGTGCACACCGCGCTGGTCGCGGCAGGCGAGCTCGAAGGTTGGCAGCGCTGGAGCGCCGACCAGGTGCGTGAGGACCTGCTGGCCAAGGCGGAGGCATTGCTCAAGCGTCCCGAAGGCCAGGCACTGGGTGGCCGCAAAATGCAGGAAACGCTGCGCCAGTTGCGTGACCTATGGAAGCAGGCCGACCAGGGCGGAGCACCCAACCATGGCCTGTGGAAGAAATTCGACGAAGCTTGCAATGCGGCCCACAAGGTGGTGGAAGCTTGGCTTGACAAGATTCGCACCGAATCCGCCGAGCACAAGGCCCAGCGTCTGGCCTTGGTCGAAGAGGTTAAGGCCTGGGCTCAGGAGCACGCCCATTCGGGGGACTGGAAAGCTATCCACCGTGCCCTGCACCAGTTTGGCGATCGCTGGCGTGAAAGCGGTCATGTCGGCGAAAAATTGTTTGCCGAACTCCAGCCGCTGTGGAAACAAGCCATTGCATCGGCAGCCCAGCCTTTTGAAAAGGCGCAGGCCGAGAGCTTGGCGCGCCGCCAGGCCATGATTGAAGAAGCCGTTGTATTGGGTGCGGACTCGATGTTGCGTATTGATGCCATCAAGGCTTTGCAGCAGCGTTGGCAGGCCGAGGCCCATGTCGTGCCACTGGATCGCCGCCAGGAGCAAAAGCTCTGGGATGCCTTCCGCAAGCCGATTGATGAGGCGTTCAACCGCAAGACCGCTGAGCGTGAGCGCGGAGCCTCTGTTGCCAGCGCGCATGACCGTGCGGTGCTGGAGGCATCCAAGGCGCTGGAGGCTGCCAATGCGGGTGGCGACGCCCAGCAGATCCGCGAAGCCATGGTCGTCCTGGAGGCCGCTTTGCGGGGCCAGGCGCAGGCCACGGCGGAAGCTGCAGCAGAGAGCCGCGCCCAGGCTTCCCCGGTGCAAAAAGAGGCAGCTGCACCCGCCAAAGTCGAAGCAGGGGCAGAAGCCGAATCGGAGCCCTCGGCAACGGAGGATGCGGCACCCGCAGCTACGCCTACGCCCCGGGTTGTAGCCCGTCCCGTGGTGGCGGTGCGAGGTGATGACCGCCCAGGTATGAAGAGGGATGCACCTGCTGCGCCAGGACGCCCAGGGCGACCCGGTGAACGCCGCGATGCGCGTCCCGGCCGTGATGCCCCGCGTGACGGAGGTCGATTTGCGGACCGTCGACCGGTGCCGGAAGACCGTGGGCCGCGCTTGGGCGATGCCGCCTTCCGGGCCCAACGCGACGCGCTCGAGCATGCACAGCAGGCGCTCAAAAAGCTGGCAGCCCAGGCCCATGGCGAAGCACTGACACAGTTGTTGACCGCCTGGGAGAAGCGCGATGCAGCCTTGGTGCCTACAGCCCAAGATTTGGGTGGCCGTGTCGCACCTGCCACGCGCAATGCCTGGACGCAGGCGCTGGCAAGCGCGCCCGCAGGGGAGGCGGCCCAGGCCATGCTGCGCCTTGAGATGGCCGCCGAAGTGCCTACGCCTGCCGACCATCTTTCTGACCGGCGCATGCTGCAATTGCAGTTGCTCACACGCCGCAATGATCCGGCACCCACCGAGACCTGGGGGCAGGATACCGCCCGTGTGCTGGCCAGCGCCAGTGATGTGGCCACGGCGCGCCGCCTGCAAAATGCCTTGAAGGCTTTGCTGCGCAAGTGATGATTCTGTTTTCAAATCATTCGTGTCTAGGCGCGAAGCCGCAGACAGTGCTATAGCACGGCAAGGCGAAGCTACAACGACACGGAGGCTTTGGAAATGGAATGAGAGGGGGTAATCCCGGCAGGCGCGAGTGCGCCGGGATTGCTGTCACGGCGCAAGCCAGGGGCGAAATCAAACCGACCATGAAAAAAGCCGTTGCGATTGCAACGGCTTTTTTTGTTTTGGTGCCCAGGAGAGGACTCGAACCTCCACGATGTTACTCGCTAGTACCTGAAACTAGTGCGTCTACCAATTCCGCCACCTGGGCTTTCAGGAAAGATTTGAATTGTATAGCAAGAAATCAGCCCCGCTGGGCAGTTGGGGCGCATTTGCCAATAAAAAAAGCCGCTGGGTGCAGCGGCTTTTCGTTAAACTTGGTGCCCAGGAGAGGACTCGAACCTCCACGATGTTACTCGCTAGTACCTGAAACTAGTGCGTCTACCAATTCCGCCACCTGGGCATTTCAGGAAAGTCTAAGATTGTATAACAAAAAAATGACCCCCCGCACCCCGCTTTCGCAATCCGCAGATGAAATTGAAGGCAGTGTGCAGGGGCACCGTGATGGGCATGGGTTCGTCCTGCGCGATGATGGCCAGCCCGACATCTTCTTGCCACCCAACGAGATGCGCGCAGTGCTGCATAAGGACCGGGTCCGGGCGCGTATCGTGCGCCAGGACCGTCGGGGACGGCCCGAGGGGCGCGTGGTTGAAATCCTTGAACGGTCGGCGCAACCCATCATCGGCCGCCTCCTGCAAGAAAGCGGCGTCTGGATCGTCGCACCCGAGGACAAGCGCTATGGGCAGGACATCCTGATCCCGGGCGGCGCCTTGGCGGTGGCCAAACCGGGCCAGGTTGTGGTGGTCGAGCTGACCGAGCCGCCAGCGCTGTTCGGCCAGCCCGTGGGCCGCATTACCGAGGTGCTGGGTGAAGTGGATGACCCGGGCATGGAGATCGAGATCGCTGTACGCAAGTACGGCGTGCCGCATGAGTTTTCCGAGGATTGCCTGGCCGAGGCGGGGACACTGCCCGACAAGGTGCGTGCGCAGGACAAGAAACAGCGCATCGATCTGACCGATGTTCCACTCGTCACCATCGACGGCGAGGATGCGCGCGACTTTGATGATGCGGTGTACTGCGAGCCTGCCAAGGTAGGCCGCGGCAAAGGCTGGCGCTTGCTGGTCGCCATTGCAGATGTGAGCCACTACGTGCAGACCGGCAGCGCTATCGATGTGGATGCTTATGACCGCGCTACTAGCGTGTATTTTCCGCGCCGCGTTATCCCCATGTTGCCCGAGAAGCTGTCTAACGGCCTGTGCTCGCTCAACCCGGAGGTTGAGCGCCTGTGCATGGTTTGCGACATGCTCATCACCGCTAAGGGCGAAGTGCAGGCGTACCAGTTTTACCCGGCGGTGATGTTCAGCCACGCCCGCTTCACCTACACCGAGGTCGCTGCCATTCTGGCCAACACCCGAGGCCCCGAGGCAGCCAAGCGCCAGGAGCGCGTGGGCGACCTGCTCAACCTGCACGACGCCTACCGCGCACTCTTGCTGGCGCGACGCGAGCGCGGTGCGGTCGATTTTGAGACCACTGAGACCCAGATCGTCTGTGACGAGAATGGCCGTATTGAAAAAATCGTACCGCGCACGCGCAATGACGCGCATAAGCTGATCGAGGAAGCCATGCTGGCGGCCAATGTCTGCAGTGCGGACTTCATCGCGCAGGGTAAGCAGCATGGCCTGTTCCGCGTGCACGAAGGCCCCACACCCGAGAAGCAGGACATTCTGCGCAACTATCTCAAGGCCATGGCCGTGGGCATGACGATCAGCGACAACCCGCAGCCATCCGAGTTCCAGGCGATTGCCGAGGCCACCAAAGACCGGCCCGATGCGCAGCAGATCCACACCATGCTGCTGCGGTCCATGCAGCAGGCGATCTACACGCCCATCAATAACGGCCACTTTGGTCTGGCGTTTGACGCCTACACGCACTTCACCAGCCCGATCCGGCGCTACCCTGACCTGCTGGTGCACCGTGTCATTAAGGCCATTCTGGGAAACACCAAGTACCGCCTGCCCATGCTGCCCCTACCGGGCGAGGCGCACGCCAAGCTGAGCAAGCGCCTGGCCAACCGCGTCGCTCCACCAGGTACAGCCCCGCGCAAGAAGGAAACCGGCGCCGCGCTCGTGGAGACGCAATCCTGGGAGGCCGCAGGCCTGCACTGTAGTGCCAATGAGCGCCGTGCCGACGAGGCCAGCCGCGACGTTGAGGCTTGGCTCAAATGCAAGTACATGCGCGAGCATCTGGGCGAGGAATATGGCGGCGTAGTGTCGTCGGCCACCAGCTTCGGCATTTTTGTCACGCTGGACGCCATGTACGTTGAAGGCTTGGTGCATATCACCGAGCTGGGCGGCGAATACTTCAAGTTTGACGAGGCACGCCAGGAGCTGCGTGGCGAGCGCAGCGGCCTTCGCTACGCCATCGGTACGCGGGTGCGCGTGCAGGTTAGCCGTGTGGACCTGGACGGGCGGCGTATCGATTTTCTTTTGGTCAATGAGGGCGAGCCCACCATTGCACGGTCTCCCCGTACCAAGGGCGGTGCGCGTTCTGAGATTGCAGATATGCCTGCAGCTTCAGACAAGCGGCGTGCCCCGCCGGAGCCCGAAGCCGCTTTGCGCGAACCCGGCAGTGGGCCCAGGAGATCGGGAAAATCGGTGCAAAAGGCGGCTTTGCTTAGCAAGGCCCGAACCGAAGCACCCGCCAAGGCCGCAGGCAAGCCGGGCAAGGGCAAAGGCCGATCGTCGTCCAAACGGTCTTGAGTTTTTGCAGGAATGGGAGGTAGATGGTTGGTTTTTACCATCTACCTTTCTCCTCTGAAAACTATAAAAACTGTAGCTGTTAGCGCTTTATCCATGAGCGCTAGAGCGGTTTTTTATTCAAATTCACAGAGCGAACGGGCCAGCGCGCTGGCGACCAGGGCCTGCTGTGTAGGCCAGTGTTCTGCCGCCTTGCCGTGGAGGAACACCGCTTCGGTGGCAGCGCGCCCGGCGTCGATGCCCGTTGCCAGGCG
>Ga0209476_10002921_pt1 | contig 11374 bp, 9 predicted proteins | sample KloWWTrecipitate_FD_187179 | JGI IMG/M metagenome (GOLD analysis project Ga0209476, IMG submission 187179) | Active sludge microbial communities from Klosterneuburg, Austria, studying microevolution and ecology of nitrifiers - Klosterneuburg... | ecosystem: Engineered > WWTP > Aerobic digester >...
TTTGCGGGCAGCGATCAGTGCCCGAACAGCATGCGCCTGAATTGCCCTGTCTTGTCGTCCCCGGCGTCGCGCGCGACCAGGTACTCGACGTGCTGTCCGGCGTGCGCGCGCGGGTCGAGACGGATGGTCCACAGCGGGTCGACCCGGTTCGGCACCATCGAGAAGCGCATGTCGATCACCTGCAGCGGATCCTGCGGGTGCGGCGCCAGGTAGCCGTTGGAAAACCAGCGGAAGCGCTCCACGTCCTTCGCCTGCTGGCTGTCGGGCGCCAGCCACGCCAGGTGGCGGCGCGTATCGAGCACCGGCACCGATTCGCCCGGGTAGAAGCGCGTGCCGGCGCCCGCGCGCACCGTGTCCACGTAAAAGCGGTCTCCGGCCTGGTACACGATCTTCCACAGCAGGATGTTGCCGAAGCTCGGCTTGGCTTCGAGCCGCACGGGGTGATGCCCGCGCGCCAGCGCCTGCTCCATGCCCGCGGCGCTCGCGCGCTCGCGCTGCACCAGGCCGAGCAGCGGGTAGGCCACGGCCCAGGCGAGAGCGAACGCGGCCAGCGCGCGGCTGCGCCTGGCAACCGACCAGCCCGCCAGCAGCAGCACCGGCAGCGTGAACGCGGGATCGATCACCGACACCAGGTTCCACGCGATGCGCGCATCCGAGAACGGCCACAGCAGCAGGGTGCCGTAACTGGTGCAGGCGTCGAGCACGCCGTGCGTCGCGTAGCCCAGCGCGGCGAACAGCCAGGTTCTGCGAAACGACAGCCAGCGGCGCGCGAACAGTGCGTACAGCACCAACGCGACCAGCAGGCTGCCGATCGGGATGAACGCCAGCGCGTGCGTGAACTGGCGATGGTATTCGAGGAACAGCAGCGGATCGCGCGAGGAGCGGATCAGCACGTCGAGGTCCGGCGCCATGCCGCCGAGCAGGCCCACCACGGCGGCCGCCCGCATCTCGTGCGCCGAGGCACCGCTCTGCGCGGCGCTCGCTCCCAGTACCGCCTGGCTCAATGGGTCCAGAACCGCACCCTCCCTTCCCGAAGTGATGATCGAGACCGCAGTGTAGCGGACTGCGGCCGGGCTTTTGACTTCGCCCCGGCCTGCCCGCTACAGTTCGGGGCCAACGGCTCGTGTCCGCCCCGGCCCGAGCAAATAACAACGATGTCCGGAATTCGCCCGCGTGGGGCGCTGCACGGTCTTGTCCCCGAACCAGGCGTATCCCGGCAATCATCATGACGAACTCCCAGGCGCAGGCAACGAACGCAACCGAGTCCCCGGACGGATGGTACATGGTGGGCGGCGCGCTGCTCGCGCAGTTTTTCATGGTCGGGTTCTACAGCTATTCCTTCAGCTTCCTCGTGCTGCCGCTGCAGGAGGAGTTCGAGGCCAGCCGCACGCAGGTCATGTACAGCATGACGGCCTCCACGCTGGTTTCCTTCCTGATCTCGCCGCTGGCCGGCGTCATGGTCGATCGGCATTCGCCGCGACTGTTGATGGCGGCCGGCGCGCTGGTCTACGGCGGCGGCCTGCTGGCGCTGTCGTTGCTGGGGGGAATCTGGTCGTTCATCGCGCTGTTCGCCGTCGCCATGGCCATTGCCAACAACTTTCTCGGCCCGCTGCTGATCAACCCGGTGCTGGCGCGCCGCTTCGAGGCCAGCCGCGGGCGTGCGCTCGGCATCGCCGCGCTGGGGCAATCGATCGGCGGCTTCCTGGTGCCGCCGTTGTTCGTGTTCCTGCTGGAGCACTTCGGCTGGCGCGTTGCGCTGCAGTACTTCGGCGCGGGGGTGCTGTTCGTGCTGCTGCCGGCGCTGCTGTTCAGCGTGCGCGACATGCCCGCGAGCGGCGCAACCGTGGCCGGGGCGCCGGTGGCAAACGCGCCGGCTCCGGCGCTGGGCTTCGGCAGAATCCTCGGCTGCAGGGAGTACTGGCTGATCGGCGTGCCGGTCGGCGTGCTGTTCTGCGTGATCTCGACGGTGCTGGCCAATTTCAGCCCCTACGTGCTCGGCAACGGGTTCGAGCTCGCCGATGCCGGCACGCTGCTGATGGCGGCTCCGGTGGCCGGCGTCATCGGCAAGATCGGCTTCGGCTTCGCCGCCGACCGCTTCAGCAAGAAGCTGTTGCTGCTGGTCGCGGTGGCCCTGATGTTCACGGGCGTGTGCATGCTGGCGCTGCTGCCGACGTACTGGGCGATCATGGCGGCGATCTTCTGCATCGGCCTGGCCAGCGGCGCCACCGTGCCGGTCTGGGGCGCGCTGCTGCCGCAGGTCTTCGGCCTGCAGAGTTTCGGGCGCGTGATGGGCGCGATGATGCCGCTGACCACTCTGCTGGTCACGGCGGGCTTCGCGGTTTCCGGCTTCATGCACGACGCCACCGGCAGCTATGTCGCGATGCTCGCGCTGTTCGCCGGGATGCTGGCGCTCGCCGGCCTGCTGCTGGCGATGCTGCGCCTGCCCGCGGCCCGTGCCGCCTGATCCCTCGCAATCCCCGGGGTACGCGCAAATGATCCGTGCCGGGAACATCCGGATCACCGACCTGGCCCGTCCCGAGCTGTCCCCGAAGGCACGGGAGTTCATCGCCGCCACGCGTGACATCGCGGTGGCGTTCACGGTCGATGCGGTGCGCCAGGCGGCCGCCGCGCAGTTGAACGGCATCGCGCTGCACGACGATCCGGGCCTGCTCGAGCGCCTCGGCGTGCTCTGTGCCGCGATGGACGAGGACGCCGACCTCAGCCTGATGGGACGGCTGTCGCTGTTCGGCATGCTGGTGCGCTACCTGGTGCAGCGCTGCCGCCTCGAGCAGCTCTACCGCGAGCACCCGGAAATCGAGGCGATCGAGATCCGCGCGCCGCTGGTGATCACGGGGCTGCCGCGCTCGGGAACCACGCACCTGCTGAACCTGATCTCCACCGACCAGCGCCTGCGCTCGCTGCAGTACTGGGAATCGCTGGAGCCCATCCCGCGCGCCGGCGAGCGCGTGGCGGCGGGCGCGGAGGATCCGCGCATCCAGCGCTGCCGCGACGAGCTCGCGATGCGCAACGAGATCCTGCCGCTGTTCGACGCGATGCACGACATGCACCCGTTGCACATCCACGAGGAGATCGAGCTGCTCGCGATGGATTTCTCCACGGCGCTGTTCGACACGATGGCGCAGCTGCCGCGCTGGACGGACTATTACCTCGCTCACGACCAGACGCCGCACTACGAGTTCCTCGAGCGCTGCCTCAAGGCGCTGCAGTGGTTGCGCGGCCCCGAGCGCTGGGTGCTGAAGTCGCCGCAGCACCTGGAGCAGCTGGCGCCGCTGATGAACGCGTTCCCCGACGCGCGGGTGGTGGTGACGCATCGCGATCCGGTGTCGGTCATGGCGTCGATGATGACCATGGTCGCGTATGCCGCGCGCATGAGCCGCGATCCGGTGCGTCCCGCGGTGATCGGCGAGACCATCCGCGAACGCATGGTGCTGCGCCTGCGCGCGCTGGTCGACACGCGGCACCTGCTGGCGCCGCAACACTCTGTCGACGTGCTGTTCCACGAGTTCATGGCCGATGACGTGGCGACGGTCGAGCGAATCTATGCCATGGCGGACCACCCGATGACCCCGCAAGCGCGCGGCGCCATGAAGCGCTACATGGAGGAGCACCCGCGCGGCATGCGCGGGCAGGTCGTCTACGACATGAAAGCCGATTTCGGCATCGATCCGGCGGCGGTGCGCGAGCAGCTCGGGTTCTACTACCGGGCCTTTCCCGTGAAGGTCGGCGCCTGAGGGGAGGGAGGCCCGTGGCTCGTCGTGCGTTTGCCGCCCCGATTGTTAGCGATCTGTAAATTGTGTTGCCGCGCCGATGCCGATAGCGTGACCGGCATTGCAACCCGATCCTGACGAGGCACAAGGCGATGAAGGAATTGCGGGGCCGCGTGGCGGTCGTGACCGGCGGGGCGAGCGGCATCGGCAAGGCGCTCGCGAAGGCCTTCCTCGGCGAGGGCATGAAAGTCGTGATCGCCGACGTGGAAGAACGCGCGCTGCAGGCGGCGACGCAGGAACTCGGCGGCGAGATCTCGGGCGTGGTGACCGACGTGTCGGACCCGGCCTCGGTGAACGCGCTCGCCGAGCGCGTGTTCGCGCTGCATGGCGCCTGCCACATCCTCTGCAACAACGCCGGCGTTTCGGCGCCCAACCTCGATTTGTGGGAGACCGAGCCCTCGGACTTCCAGTGGGTGCACGGCGTCAACGTGCAGGGCGTCGCGCACGGCGTGCAGGCCTTCGTGCCGCGCATGATCGCCTCCGGCGAGGAGGGCTTCGTGATGAACACCTCCTCCGGTGACGGCGGCATCTCGCCGCTGGCGCAGCAGGTGGTCTACGCCTCCAGCAAGGCGGCCGTTTCGATCATGACGGAGTGCCTCGCCGCGCAGCTCACGGGGCGCGGCACGAAGCTGCGCGCGGCGATCTTCTACCCCTCGGGCGGCATGCTCGACACGGGCATCTGGACCACCAAGCGCAACCGCCCGGCGGCGCTCGCGCGCCGGCAAAGCGTCGATCCCGCGCGCGAGACCACCTTCGCGGACTTCATGGAGGGCGCGCGCAAGGCCGGCTACGCGATGCCGGTGCAGGACCTCGACGAGCTCGCGCAGTTCGCGCTCGCCGGCATCCGCAACGGGGACTTCGTGATCATGATCGGGCGCGAGTCGATGGAGGCGACGCTGGTCGAGCGCGCCCGCAAGCTCGCGCGCGGCGAGTGTCCGATCGAACTGCAGCACATGGGGCTCGACTGAGCCGTCACCCCGGGAGCAGACCATGGACCGCTACCTCGTCATATCTTCTGACGGCCACGCCGGGCCGCGCCCGGAGGTCTACCGCGACTACCTCGATCCGCAGTACCGCGCCGAGTTCGACGTGCAACACGCCGCGCGCATGGCCGCGCTCGAACAGGCCGGCGAGATGCTCGAGATGCGCCAGGAGACGATCCGCTGGGGCCGGGACAAGGCCCATGGCCTGGCCGGGGCCTGGGACAGCGACCGGCGCAACGAGATCCTCGATGCCGACGGTGTGGCGGCCGAGATCCTGTTCGTCGACGGGCTGACCGAGTCGAACTCGCCGCCCTTCGGCGGCGACCTCGGGTTGCAGCCGGTCGGCGTGGTGCCGGAGCTGCAATGGGCCGGCGCCCGCGCCCACAACCGCTGGATGGCGGAGTTCGTCGCCCAGTGTCCGCTGCGGCGCTTCGGGCTGGCCTCGGTCACCCCTTACTGGGGCGTGGACGAGGCGGTCAGGGAGGTGCGCTGGGCGCGCGCGAACGGGCTGCGCGGCATCATGCTGCCGCACATGATGACCGGGCAGGATCCCTACCATCACCCGAAGTACGAGCCGCTGTGGCGCGTGTGCGCGGAGCTCGGGATGGTGATCCATTTCCACTCCGGCGCGGCGCCGATGCAGGAGTACTTCGGCGCGGCGCTGTTCGGCCCGCAGGCCGGCGCCGAGCCGCCGGCGCCCATGCCCGGCGCGCTCGGCATCTACGTGACCGAGGTGGCGTGGTGGCTGACGCGCCCGCTGGTGTTCATGATCTGGGGCGGCGTGTTCGAGCGCCATCCGCAGCTGAAGGTCGCGATCACCGAGGGCAGCACGATCTGGGTGCCCGAGCTGCTCGCGCTAATGGACCAGCGCTTTGGCGACCACCACTTCTCGGCGAAGCTCGGCACCGGCTACAAGCAGCACCTGCGCCTGAAGCCGAGCGAGTACTTCCGGCGCAACGTGCGCGTCGGCAGTTCGGCGATGTCGCGGCGCGAGGCGCAGATGCGCCACCAGATCGGTCTGCAGACGATCATGTGGGGCAGCGACTACCCGCACCCGGAGGGCACCTGGCCGCTCACGCGCCAGATGCTGGTCGAGGTGTTCGGCGGCCTGCCCGAGACCGAGATCGAGGCCATGCTCGGCGGCAACGCGGCGGATTTCTACGGCTTCGACCGCGCGGCGCTGGCGCCGATCGCGGCGCGCATCGGGCCCGAGAAAAGCCTGTTTCGCACATGAATACCAGCCTCGACCAGTTCTGCATCAACGCGAGCGACCTCGAGCGTTCGTACGAGCACGCGGACTGAGCGTCCGCGGGCGCGCTCGACTCTCCTTTCCACCATCTGTCCGGCCAACGCCCAGCCTCCATCGGCCGGGCGTCTTCGTCTCCCGACACCCAGCATATTCGGAGGTGGATGCGCCGCCATCGATCGCGCCCAGCTGGAGAGCGGCGGGCGCGTAGCTGCCGCATCGTTCTGCAGAAAAGACGTTACTGCATGTTGACCGTGCAGGGGTGGGCCTGTATTGTTTCGCTCAATTGGTTTCTGTTGTAACGACGTTTTTGCAAAAATGAGCCTGGGCGAACTGGCAGAAGTACGGATGGGTTACCCCTTCCGGTCGCGTCTCGAACACGACCCGCAGGGCGATATCGCGGTGATCCAGATGAAGGACATCGACGACGCCAACCTGCTGCATGCCGAGGAGGCCATCAGGGTGGCGCTGCCCAAGGGCAAGACCCACCACCTGTTACGCGCGGGCGACTTGCTGTTTCGCTCGCGCGGCCGCAGCAATGGCGCGGCGCAGGTGCTGGACGGTATTGGCCCGACTGTGCTCTCGGCACCGATGCTGCTGATCCGACCCCACGGCGTGCTGCCCGCCTACCTGTACTGGTACATCAACGCACCGGCCACCCAAGCCCAACTGGCGGCCCAGGCCGAGGGCACCTCCGTGCGGATGATCAGCGCCGAAGCGCTGAAGGCGCTGGACGTGCCGCTGCCCTCGCTGGCCGCGCAGCAACGCATCGTGCGGGCCGCCGGCCTGGCCGAACAAGAGCAAGCGCTGCTGGCGCGCATCGCCACCCTGCGCCGGCGGCTCACCAACCACATCCTGATGAACGAAGCGATGAAGGCCACCCCATGACCGACCAGCTCACCCAGCAAGACGTCAACAACACGGCCTGGGCCGCCTGCGACACCTTTCGCGGCGTCGTCGATCCGGCGCAGTACAAGGACTACATCCTGGTGATGCTGTTCCTCAAGTACATCAGCGACCTGTGGGCCGACCACTACGCCGAGTACCAGAAGGAGTACGGCGACAACGAGGAGCGCATCCGCCGCAAGCTGGAGCGCGAGCGCTTCATCCTCCCCTACGTCGAGTTCAAGGACGAAAAGACCGGCGAGGTCACCGACCGTTTCCTGGCCGACTTCCACGCCCTGTACGAGCGGCGCAAGGCGGCCAACCTCGGTGAGCTGATCAACATCGTGCTCGACTACATCGAGGAGGCCAACAAGGCCAAGCTCGAAGGCGTGTTCCGCAACATCGACTTCAACTCCGAAGCCAACCTAGGCAAAACCAAGGACCGCAACCGCCGCCTGGAGAACCTGCTCGGCGATTTCGCTAGGCTCGACCTGCGCCCCTCGCGCGTGTCCGAGGACGTGATCGGCAACACCTACATCTACCTGATCGAGCGGTTCGCCTCCGACGCCGGCAAGAAGGCCGGCGAGTTCTACACGCCCAAGCAGGTGTCGAAGCTTCTGGCGCAACTGGCCGCGCCCCAGCCCGGTGACCGCATCTGTGACCCCACCTGCGGTTCCGGTGGCCTGCTGATCGAAGCCGCTGCGCTGGTCGAGGCGCAAGGCAGCCGCGACTTTGCGCTGTTCGGGCAGGAGGTCAACGGCAGCACCTGGGCGCTGGCGCGCATGAACATGTTCCTGCACGGCAAGGACGCCGCCCGCATCGAATGGGGCGACACCCTCAACAGCCCGGCACTGGTGGAAGCCGACCGCCTGATGCGCTTCAACGTGGTGGTGGCCAACCCGCCCTTCAGCCTCGACAAATGGGGCGGCACGGAGCTGGAGTCCGACCGCTACAGCCGCTTCTGGCGCGGCCTGCCGCCCAAGTCCAAGGGCGACTACGCCTTCATCACCCACATGATCGAAACCGCGCTGCCACAGGAAGGCCGCGTGTCCGTGGTGGTGCCGCACGGCGTGCTGTTCCGGGGCGGCGCCGAGGGCCGCATCCGCCGCGCGCTGATCGAGGAGAACCTGCTCGATGCCGTGATCGGCCTGCCGGGGAACCTCTTCCCCACCACCTCGATCCCGGTCGCCATCCTGGTGTTCGACCGTGCCCGCGAAAAGGGCGGTGCCCGCGAAGCCTGCCAGGACGTGCTGTTCATCGACGCCAGCCGCGACTACCAGTCCGGCAAGAACCAGAACGCCCTGCTCGACGAGCACATGGCCAGGGTGCTCGCCACGTTCCGCAACCGAGCGCCAGTGGACAAATACGCCCATGTTGCGAGCCTCCAGGAAATCGCCGACAACGACTTCAACCTCAACATCCCGCGCTATGTGGATACCTTCGAGGAAGAGGAGGAAATCGACGTCGCCGCCGTCGAGCAGGAGATCGAGCGCCTGGAGGGCGAGCTGGCCGAGGTGCGCCTGCGCATGAGGCAGTACCTCGAGGAGCTGGGCGTATGAGCGACAGAAAATCCAGGGGCCTGACCATCCGCAACAGCACTGCAGAGTTCCTGATCTTCACCCGGCAGGCGGGCGAGGAAAGCCTTCAGGTTCGCTTCGAGGACCAGACCATCTGGCTGACGCAGAAGCTGATGGCCGAACTGTTCGCCGTGGACGTGCGCACGGTCAGCGAGCACCTGAAGAACATCTTCGAATCCAGTGAGTTGGATGCGGATTCAGTTGTCCGGAAAATCCGGATAACTGCCGCCGACGGCAAGACCTACCTGGCGCAGCATTACAACCTCGACGCCATCATCTCGGTCGGCTACCGCGTCAACTCGGTGCGCGCCACCCAGTTCCGCCAGTGGGCCACTCAGGTGCTGCGCGAGTTCGCGATCAAGGGATACGTGCTGGATCGCAAGCGCCTGGAAAACGGCGCCTTCCTCGGCGAGGACTATTTCGAGCGGCTGCTGGAAGAAATCCGCGAGATCCGCCTCTCCGAGCGGCGCTTCTACCAGAAGGTCACCGACATCTATGCCACCGCCGTCGACTACAACAAGGACGCCCCGACCACCCGCGAGTTTTTCGCGAAGGTGCAGAACAAGCTGCACTTCGCGATCCACGGCCGCACCGCCGCCGAACTAATCGTCGAGCGTGCCCGCAGCGACCAGCCCAACATGGGGCTGACCACGTGGGAGGCGGCCCCACGCGGCAAGATCCTGAAGACCGACGTCGGCATCGCCAAGAACTACCTGAGCGAGGAGGAACTGCAGGCGCTCGGCCGCATCGTCAACGCTTACCTGGATCTGGCCGAGGATCGCGCCCAGCGCCGGATACCGATGACGATGGAAGACTGGGCCAGGCAGCTCGACCGTTTTCTCGAGTTGACCGATCGCGGCATCCTGCAGAACGCCGGCCGCATCAGTGCCGAGGCGGCCAGGCTGCATGCCGAGAGCGAGTTCGAACGCTATCGGGTCGTCCAGGATCTGCGCTTCGAATCGGACTTCGACCGTGTGGTGAAGGAGGTTGCGAAGCTGGAGCAGGCCGCTCGGGAGTTGAAAGGAAAGGGGCGGGGGAAGAAGAAATGACTCTTCAACCCGAAACTTCAACCTGCACTATCGGCGAAATCTGTGATTTCGAGAGCGGTAACGGGTTCAGGCCGCAGGACTGGAAAATGAGAGGCCTGCCCATCATCCGCATCCAGAACCTCAACGGATCTGCGTCGTTCAACTATTTCGATGGCGAGCCTGACCCGGCATGGATCGTCGAGCCGAAAGACCTCCTGTTTGCATGGGCCGGCGTAAAGGGCGTCTCCTTTGGCCCAACGATATGGAATGGTCCCAAGGGTGTTCTGAATCAACACATCTACAGAATTCGCCCCAAGAAAGGGATCAACAAGCGATGGCTCTATTACGCTCTCCTGGAAGTCACCGCTGAGATCGAGAGCAAAGCGCACGGGTTCAAGACGAGCCTGGTACATGTCCGCAAGGCTGACATCACACGCGCTCGGATATCACTGCCGGGTGCGCATGAACAAGAAGCCGTGGCGACGGCACTTGGGTGCTGGGACACCGCCATCCAGAAAACCGAGCAACTGATCGCGGCGAAGGAGCGCCACTACTCGGCACTGATCAACCGCCTGATTGCGGGCCGCTCGAAATCGGAATCGTGGTCCCATCACAGAATTCGCGACATTGCAGACCGTATCCAACGCCACGGAGACGGCGGCAGTTACCCATTGCTGACGATTTCATCCGCGTCGGGATTTGTTCGGCAGGAGGACAAATACAGCCGCTTCATGGCGGGCGAAAGCGCCAAGACCTATACGCTTCTTCGGGCGGGTGAGTTTTCGTACAACAAGGGCAACTCCAAGCGCTACGAATTCGGCTGCGTCTTTCAACTCCAGGGCTACGAAGCCGCGTTAGTGCCCAGCGTCTACGTGAGCTTCAAGCTTCATGAGCCCGCGTCTGCGGCTTACATGCGCCATCTGTTTGCAGCCGACTATCTGAAACCGCAGTTGCGCGCCTTGGTCAAGACCGGAGTGCGCAACAACGGCTTACTCAATATCAGGCCTGACGAATTCATGGGCACGACTGTGCCAGTGCCCCCTTTGCAGGAGCAGATGCGGATCGCCAAGGCTCTGGACGCTGCGAGTGCGGAACTTGATTTCCTCCGGCAACAGCTTGTGGCCCTCCGGACTCAGAGGCGCGGACTGATGCGGAAGTTGATGACCGGCCAGTGGCGGTTGCCAGTTTCGGCGAGTACGGAGGAGACCACCGATGCCTAGGAAGCTCATACCCATGGCGATTGCCTACGACTTCGACGGCACGTTGGCGCCAGGAAACATGCAGGAGTACGACTTCATCCCCGCTTTGAACATGATGTCCAGGGAATTCTGGAAAACCGTAAACGAGATCGCCCAGCAGCATGAGATGGACCAGATCCTTGCCTATATGTGGGCAATGCTCCGGCAAGCCGACAAAGCTGATATCCGCGTCCACAAATCAGACTTCAAGAACTTCGGGAAAAACATCGCGCTGTTTCCCGGCGTCTCCGGCTGGTTCAAGCGTATCAACGCCTATGCTCGAAGCAAGGGCGTGCGACTTGAGCACTTCATCATCTCCTCCGGCATCCGCGAGATGGTCGAGGGCACACCGATCTACAAAGAGTTCAAGAAGGTCTATGCCTCTGGATTCATGTTCGACCACAACGGCGTCGCCTGCTGGCCCGCACTCGCGGTCAATTACACAACCAAGACCCAGTACCTGTTCCGTATCAACAAGGGCAGCCTGGATGTACACGACAACTCGGTGATCAACAAGTTCGTGCCAAAGCACCAACGCCCGGTTCCGTTCGAGAACATGATCTTCATCGGTGACGGTGAAACCGACATCCCTTGCATGCGGCTGGTCAGGGATCAGGGCGGCCACTCGA
>Ga0209476_10002925_pt1 | contig 11371 bp, 7 predicted proteins | sample KloWWTrecipitate_FD_187179 | JGI IMG/M metagenome (GOLD analysis project Ga0209476, IMG submission 187179) | Active sludge microbial communities from Klosterneuburg, Austria, studying microevolution and ecology of nitrifiers - Klosterneuburg... | ecosystem: Engineered > WWTP > Aerobic digester >...
GACCAGACAGATTGGCGGCCCGCTGCTGGTCGGCGCCAGCACCACCATCGCCGAATTCATGCTGCCGCGCATCCTCGGCGAGTTCAAGTCGCAGTATCCCAATGTCAGGCCGCGCCTGATCGTCGCCAACTCCGAGTCGATCGAGACGCGCGTCGCCGAGCATACGCTGGACATCGGCCTCATCGAGTCGCCGTCGCATCAGAGCAACCTGCAGTGCGAGGACTGCTGCGAGGATGAACTGCTGGTGATCTGCGCGCCGGGTTCGCCGCTGGCCAAGAACAAGGAACTGACCCCGCAATTGCTGGCGACGCATCCCTTCGTCAGCCGCGAGCCCGGCTCCGGCACGCGCGAAGTCACCGACAACTACTTCCGTGCCGCCGGCGTGCCGCCGGAAAGCCTCAACATCGTCATCGAGCTGGGCAGTCCGGAGGCGATCAAGGGCGTGGTGGAGACCGGCATCGGCTTCGCCATCGTCTCGCGCGCCTCGGTCGCCAAGGAAAAGCGCCTCGGCGACCTGCTCGCCATCCCGCTCAAGCCGCGACTCAACCGCACGCTGTCGATGGTTTATCCGAAGGAGAAGTTCCGCTCGCGGCTGGTCAACACCTTCGTCGAGTTCGCCAACGTCAAGCTCAAACAGTTCGCGGCGAAGCAAGGCTGAGGAATCTCCGCTTTAGAGATTTCCGCTCTTGTCCCGCCCGATCCGCGCCACCCTCGACCTGTCCGCACTACGCGGAAATTTTTCCATCGCCCGCCAGAGCGCGCAGGGCGCCGCCTTGTGGGCGGTGATCAAGGCCGACGCCTATGGCCACGGCCTGATGCGTGCGGCTGAGGCGCTCGACGACCTTGCCGACGGCTATGCGCTGCTCGATCTCGACGATGCAGTCGCCCTGCGCGAAGCCGGTTTCCGCCAGCCGATCCTGCTGCTCGAGGGTTTTTTCGAGGCGGACGAGCTGCCGCTCTTTGCCGAATACGGCCTGACGCCGGTGGTGCACACGCTGGAACAGGCGGAGATGCTGACGAGCAGCGCCCTGCCGGCGCGGCTGCCGGTTTATCTCAAGCTCAACACCGGCATGAACCGGCTCGGCCTGTCCGCTGAGGAGTTCCATCCCGTTCTCACCGCGCTGGAGACCTCGCCCAGCGTCTCCGGCATCACGCTGATGACGCATTTCGCCGATGCCGACCTGGAACGCGGCATCGCCTGGCAAATGGCGCGTTTCGAGGAGGCCACGCAGGGGTGTGCCCACAAAGTCAGTCTGGCCAATTCGGCGGCATTGCTGCGCTATCCCGAAGTTCGCCGCGGCTGGGCGCGGCCCGGCATCATGCTCTACGGCGCCTCGCCCTTCCCGCAGGACGAGAGCGCCGAAGCACTCGGCCTGCGACCGGTGATGACGCTTTCCAGCCAGATCGTTGCGGTGCAGGAACTCAAGGTGGGCGAACGCGTCGGCTACGGCGGCATCTTCGCCGCCGACGGGCCGATGCGCCTTGGCATCGTCGCCTGCGGCTATGCCGACGGCTATCCGCGCCATGCGCCGAGCGGCACGCCGATCCTCGTCGAGGGCCGCCGCACGCGCACCGTCGGCCGCGTGTCGATGGACATGATCATGGTTGACCTCGACGGCATCCCCGACGCTGGCATCGGTTCGCCGGTCGTGCTGTGGGGCGAAGGCCTGCCGGTCGACGACGTCGCCACCGCCGCCGGAACCGTCAGCTACGAGTTGCTCTGCGCACTGACCGCGCGGGTTCCGGTAATCGAAAAAAAGTAGCGGGCTCACGCAGCGAGCCCGGCTGCCGGTAGTATCTCTGCATGGCCAAACAAAAAACTGTCTATACCTGTGCCGAATGCGGCGGCAGCTCGCCGAAGTGGCAGGGGCAGTGCCCGCACTGCAATGCCTGGAACACCCTGGTGGAGTCTCTGGCCGAGACGGCGGCGACCAACCGCTTTTCCGCCATCGCCGGCACGGGCAGGCTGCAGCGCCTGGCCGAGATCCACCCGCGCGAGGAATCCCGCATCGCCACCGGCATCGAGGAGTTCGACCGCGTGCTCGGCGGCGGCCTGGTGGCAGGCGGCGTGGTGTTGATCGGCGGCGATCCCGGCATCGGCAAATCGACCCTGCTGCTGCAGGCGCTGGCCGAGTTGGCGGGCCGGCATTCGGCGTTGTACGTCACCGGCGAGGAATCCGGCGAGCAGGTCGCGTTGCGCGCGCAGCGGCTGCAACTCGACGCCGGCCGCATGCAGTTGCTTACCGAGATCCATCTCGAAAAGATCCTCGCCGCGCTGTTGGAGCACAAGCCGCGCATCGCGGTAATGGATTCGATCCAGACGCTGTATTCCGACGCGCTGCAGTCGGCGCCCGGTTCGGTGGCCCAGGTGCGCGAGTGCGCCGCGCAACTCACGCGCTACGCCAAGCAGTCGGGCACCTGCATCGTCTTCGTCGGCCATGTGACGAAGGAGGGCGCGCTGGCCGGGCCGCGCGTGCTGGAGCACATCGTCGATACCGTGCTCTATTTCGAGGGCGATCCCAACTCCAGCTTCCGCCTCGTCCGCGCCTGCAAGAACCGTTTCGGCGCGGTGAATGAACTCGGCGTCTTCGCCATGACCGACCGCGGCCTGCGCGGCGTCTCCAACCCCTCCGCGCTATTCCTTTCGCAGCACGAGCAGCAGGTGGCCGGCTCCTGCGTGCTGGTAACGCAGGAGGGCACGCGCCCGCTGCTGGTGGAAATCCAGGCGCTGGTGGACGAGGCGCATTCGCCCAGCCCGCGCCGACTGTCCGTCGGCCTCGAGCAGAACCGCCTGGCCATGCTGCTGGCGGTGCTGCATCGCCATGCCGGCATCGCCTGCTTCGACCAGGACGTCTTCGTCAACGCCGTCGGCGGCGTCAAGATCAATGAACCGGCGGCGGATCTCGCCGTGCTGCTGGCCATCGTCTCCAGCCTGCGCAACCGGCCGCTGCCGAAGAAGCTGATCGCCTTCGGCGAGGTCGGCCTGGCCGGAGAAATCCGCCCGGCGCCGCGCGGCCAGGAGCGCCTCAAGGAAGCCGCCAAGCTCGGCTTCACGCACGCCCTGATCCCGAAAGCCAATGCGCCGAAGCAACCAATCAAGGGCATCGAGGTCATAGCCCTGGAACGGGTGGAACAGGCGGTGGACAAAATGCGGGAGCTGAATTGAACGGCTGGCATCTCTCCTGGCAGATGCTGAAGCGCGATTTCCGCGCCGGCGAATTGCGCCTGCTCGGTGTGGCGCTGCTCATTGCCGTTGCCAGCCTCTCCAGCGTGAGCTTCTTTTCAGACCGCCTGTCGCGCGCCCTGGCACGCGAGGCGCATCAGTTGCTCGGCGGCGACCTGCTGCTGCTGGCCGACCACCCCTGGGATCCGGCCTATCGAACGGAAGCCGAAGCGCGGGGCCTGCGCGTCATCGGCAGCGTGAGTTTCCCGAGCATGACGGCGGCGAACGGCGCCAGCCACCTTGCCGACCTCAAGGCGGTGCAGCCGGGCTATCCCTTGCGCGGCGCGCTGCGCACCGCCCCGGCGCTCAACCAGCCCGACAGCGAAACGCAGGAGACGCCGGCGCGCGGCACGGTGTGGCTGGACGAGCGGCTGACCGCCGCGCTGGAGACGAAGGTCGGCGATGTTGTGCGGCTGGGCAGCGCCAGCTTCGCCGTATCGGCGGTACTGACTTTGGAACCGGACCGCGGCGTGAATTTCTTCAACATCGCGCCGCGCCTGATGATGCACATCGACGACCTGCCGGCGACGCAGTTGATCCAGGTCGGCAGCCGGGTGACCTGGCGCTTGCATCTGGCCGGGGAGGCGAAGGCCGTCGCCGCCTACCAGAAATGGGCGGAAAAGCGCCTCGGCCGCGGCGAGCGCATCGAAAGCCTGGACAATGCGCGGCCCGAAGTGCGCAACGCCCTCGATCGCGCCGAGAAGTTCCTCCGTTTGGCGGCGCTGCTGGCGGCGGTGCTGGCAGCGGTCGCCGTCGGTCTGACGGCGCGCCGCTTCATGCAGCGGCACCTCGACGGCTGCGCCGTGATGCGCTGCCTCGGCGCGCGCGAGAGCCAGTTGTTGCGCATTTACCTCGGCGAATTCCTGCTCTTCGGCGCCATCGTCTCGGCGCTCGGCTGCCTGGCGGGTTTCGGCGCGCAGTATGCGCTGGAACGCTTGCTGTCTAACCTGCTGACGACCGAATTGCCGGCGCCTTCGCCCTTGCCATTGGCCTACGGTTTCACGGTCGGTCTGGCGCTGCTGGCCGGTTTCGCGCTGCCGCAGTTGATGCGTTTGCGCAACGTTCCCACGGTGCGTGTGCTGCGGCGCGAATGGGCGGACGCCGAGCCGCTGGCGTGGACCGGCTATGCCTTCGGCGCGGCGGTACTGGCGACCCTTATGCTGTGGATGGCGGCCGATCTCAGGCTCGGCCTGTGGGTGCTCGGCCTGTTTTCCGTGGCCGTGGCCTTCTACACCGGCGTGGCGCGGCTCGCCCTGGCCGCGGCCGGACGGCTGCGCGGCGCGGCTGGCGCCGGCTGGCGCTATGGCATTGCCTCGCTGCACCGGCGGCTGGGCACCAGCGTGATCCAGGCCGTGGCCCTCGGCCTGGGCATGACGGCGCTCTTGCTGCTCACCCTGGCGCGCGACGACCTGCTGGCCTCCTGGAAGCGCAGCGTGCCGGCGGACGCGCCCAACCGCTTCGTCATCAATATCCAGCCCGAACAACGCGAGCCGGTGCGTGCATTTTTCGCCGGCAAGGGGCTTGAGCAACCGGCGCTGCTGCCGATGGTGCGCGGACGCCTGGTGGCGGTGAATGGCCGCCCTGTGGTGGCGGCGGATTACGAAGAAGAGCGCGCCCAGCGCCTGGTCGAGCGCGAATTCAACCTGTCCTGGGTGAGCGGCCTGCCCGAGGGCAACTCGCTCACGGCGGGCCGCTGGTTTTCGGCGCAGGACGCCGGCTTGCCGCAGTTTTCGGTGGAGCAGGGACTGGCCGACACGCTGAAGCTGAAGCTGGACGATCTCCTGGTCTATGAGATCGCCGGCCGGCGACTGGAAGCAAGGATCACTTCGCTGCGCAAGCTCGACTGGGATTCGATGCGGGTGAATTTCTTCGTCGTCACGCCGCCCGGCGTGCTGGAGCCGTTTCCGACCAGCTACATCACCAGTTTCCACCTGCCGGCCGACCGGGCCGGCTTCGTCGGCGAACTGGTGGCGGCGCATCCCAACCTGACGGTGATCGATGTCGCCTCCATCCTGCGCCAGTTCCAGTCGGTGATGGACCAACTGGTGCGGGCGGTACAGTTCGTCTTCGTCTTTTCGCTGATCGCCGGGCTGGCGGTGCTGTATGCCGCGCTGGAATCCACCCACGACGAGCGCGAGTATGAGATCGCCGTGCTGCGCACCCTCGGTGCGCGCAACCGCCAGTTGCGCGCCGCGCTGGCGGCAGAGTTCGCCGTCCTCGGCGCGATTGCCGGCGTGGTGGCCGGCATCGGCTCGGCCATCATCGGCTGGCTGCTGGGCCGCTTCATCTTTCAGATGCCCTATGAGCCGGCCTGGCTGGTGCTGCCGGCAGGAGTGCTCGGCGGCATTCTCGGCATCACCCTGGCCGGGCTGGCCGGCACTGCGCGCACCCTGCGCGCGCCGGCCCTGCAGAGCCTGCGCGCACTGGCATAAGCGGCTCGTGATAAATATCACGAAAGGGATAGGCAAGCCAAAATCCCGCTGTTATACTCGACCTTAAAAATAGAATGCAACCCTCTGTGACGGCATCGATTTTGCGTGCCACGGCTCCACGGAGGAATATGAGGAGGTCATGCCTGAGCTTTGGACGGCGGTCGCGCTTTTTATAGCGGTCGCAGCAGTTTTCTTCATCCTTTGGCGAATCGCCGCGCTTCACGCGGCGACGAAGGAACTCCCTACCGGCATCGAATCGGCACTGGCCGAGAAGCATCGCGCCATGCTCTCCGACCTGCATGCGGGCCTGAACAGCCAGGGCGACCGACTCCTCTCGCAAAGCGCCGAATCCGGCGAACGCCTGCAGAAGACGCTGGCGGAACTGAACGCATCCTTCCAGGCCAAGCAGGACCAGTTGCGCGCCGAAGTCCTCGAACAGATCATGCTGAAGCTGGCGGAGCAGGCGCGCGCCGACCGCGAGCTGCTGCAATCCGGCCTCGGCCAGGCCACCGCCCAGCTTTCCGCCAGCATGGAAAGCCTCACCCGCAGCATCAACGAGCGGCTGGAACAGATCAGCGGCCGCGTCAGCGAGCGCCTCGACGAGGGCTTCAAGAAGACCAACGAGACCTTCGCCAACGTCATGGCGCGGCTGGCCACCATCGACGAGGCGCAGAAGAAGATCGACGGCCTCACCACCAACGTCGTCAGCCTGCAGGAGCTGCTCGGCGACAAGAAGGCGCGCGGCGCCTTCGGCGAAGTGCAGCTCGAGGCGCTGGTGCGCAACACCCTGCCGCCGGGCAGCTTCGAGTTCCAGTACACCCTCTCCAACGGCACGCGCGCCGACTGCGTGCTGAAGCTGCCCGAGCCGACCGGCCTGGTGGCGGTGGATTCGAAATTCCCGCTGGAGAACTACCACCGCATGTTCGCGCCGGAGGCCTCCGAGTTCGAGCGCCGTGCCGCGCAGACTGACTTTCGCGCCGACCTGAAGAAGCACATCGACGCCATCGCCACGAAATACATCCTGCCCAACGAGACCTCCGACGGCGCCGTCATGTTCGTGCCGGCCGAAGCGGTGTTCGCCGAGATCCACGCCTACCACCCGGAAACGGTCGGCTACGCCATGCAGAAGCGCGTCTGGATCGTCTCGCCGACGACGCTGATGGCGGTACTCAACACCGCGCGCGCCGTGCTGAAGGACGTCGAGACGCGCCACCAGATCCACATCATCAAGGACGCGCTCGGCAAGCTGTCGAAGGACTTCGCCCGCTTCGACGAGCGCATGCAGCGCCTCGCCACGCACATCGACCAGGCGCAGAAGGACGTGCAGGATGTGCAGGTCAGCAGTCGCAAGATCAGCGGCCAGTTCGCCCGCATCGAGGGCGTCGAGCTGGACGGCATCGAGGCCCCGCCGGCGATCGCCGCCGTGCCGCTGCGCAAGGCGGGGGAAGAATGAGTACCCTGCGCGCCCTGGCGGCGCTGGCTGTCCTGTGTTCCTGCGGCGCGGCCCTGGCGCTCGGCCCGACCGACAGCGGCCAGCCGGTCACCTTGTACTGGTTCGCCGGGCTGGGCGGCGCGAGCGCCTTCGGCGGCTGGCTGGCGTGGAACTCCATCACCTCCAGCCGGCTGCGCGACCAGCTTACCCTCATCGACACCGCCTTCCGTTGCGTGGATGTCGCCGTCGTCGGCCTGGACGACCGCGGCCACATATTCTTTGCCAACGCCGCCGCGGCCAGGCTGACGGGCACCGAGCAGGCGGATCTGACGGGACTCGATTTCGGCAAGGCCTTCCCCCTGCACAGCGCAGCGGACGGGTCGCCGGTTCTGCTCGAGCAATTGCAGGCCACCTGCGGTGACGCGGCGCCCGCGGTGCGCGCCGTGCTGCGGGACAGCGGCGACAACGAGCATGTGCTCGACATCAGCTGCGCCTGCGAGGACAGCGGCCGCCGCCAGGTGAGCTTCCTCGCCATGCAGGATGTCTCCATCCCGCACGGCATTTCGCTCGAACTGTTCTGGCAGGCCAATCACGATGCCCTGACGACCCTGGTGAACCGCCGCGGCTTCGAGGACAGTCTGCGCAAGGCCATCGCCGTCGGCGGCGAACCGGCCAAGCAGCACACGCTGCTCTTCCTCGACCTCGACCGTTTCAAGCTGATCAACGACAGCGGCGGCCATGCCGCCGGCGACGAGTTCCTGCGCCAGATCGCCGCCGTGCTGCGCGCCCGCGTGCGCACGACAGACGTGCTGGCGCGCATGGGCGGGGACGAATTCGCCGTGCTGCTGCACGCCTGTCCGGTGGAGCAGGCGCTGCGCATCGCCAACGCCATTCGCATGGATGTCTCGAATTTCCGCTTCGTCTGGCGCGAGAAGGTGTTCCACGTCGGCGCCAGCATCGGCCTGGTGGTGCTGTCCGACCCGGCCGCCAGCGCGGAGGAAGTGATGGAGCAGGCCGACGCCGCCTGTTATGCGGCCAAGGAAGCCGGCCGCGACCAGATCCGCGTTTATCACGCCAAGGCCGCCAACCATCAGCCGCGCGTCGACATGAACATCGTCGAGACCATTCACGACGCCATCGAACGAAACGGCTTCCGCCTGTTCCGCCAGCGCATCGCCGGCCTAGACGAGGCGACTTCGAAGGCACGGCATTTCGAGCTACTGCTGCGCATGGTCGACCGGGATGGCAAGATCGTGCCGCCGATGGTGTTCATCCCCTCGGCCGAGCGCCACAACATGATGCAGGCCATCGACCGCTGGGTGATTGCGAATGCGCTGCCGGCCATCCGCCGAGAGTGCGAGGCGACGCCGGACAACCTGCCGGTGTTCGACATCAACCTGTCCGCCGAGAGCATCAACGACGGCCGCTTTCCGCAATTCATGCGCGAGCAGATCGCCCTGCACCGGGTGCAGCCAGAAACCATCTGCTTCGAGATCACCGAGACGCTGGCGGTGGCCAACCTGACCAAGGCGGCCGAGCTGATCCGCGAGCTGAAGGAGCTGGGGCTGCGCTTCGCGCTGGATGATTTCGGCGCCGGCATGTGCTCCTTCGCCTACCTCAAGCACCTGCCGGTGGACTACGTCAAGATCGACGGCGCCTTCGTGCGCGACATGTTTGCCGAGCCGATGAATCTCGAAGTCGTCTCCGCCATCAACAATATCGCCCACTCGCTCGGCATGAAGACCATCGCCGAGTTCGTCGAGACGGAAGGCGCGCTCAACAAGCTGCGCGAGATGGGCGTCGACTACGCCCAGGGCCACGCCGTCGGCCGGCCGTTCTACTTCTCGTAGGTCGTGTCGTAGGTCGGGCTTCAGCCCGACAACAGGGGTTTCTCCGGCGCCGAGTCCCGCGGGGATTTCCTTTGGTCATCGGGCTGAAGCCCGACCTACACCAGCCCTTCGAAGGGCTGCACGTCGACGAGTTCGCCCGGCTCGACGTTGCCGCGCTCGTGCTCAACGACGATGATGCAGTTCGCCTCCGACATCGAGCGCAGCACGCCGGAACCCTGCGTGCCGGTGGCGCGCACTTTCCATTCGCCGTTTTCCCGGAACAGGATGCCGCGCTGGAACTCGCTGCGGCCGGGCCGCTTCTTCAGCGCGGTGACGCAGGGCACGCGGAACTGCGGCAGCGGCTCGACCGGCGAGACGCCCATCAACTTCTGCAGCGCTTCGCGTACGATCCCATAGAAGGTCACCATCACGGCCACCGGGTTGCCGGGCAGGCCGAACAGCCACGCTGGATTTTTGTCGCTGCCGATCCGGCCGAAGGCCATCGGACGCCCCGGTCGCATGGCGATCTTCCAGAAGGCCACTTCACCCAGCTTCCCCATCATGCCGCGGATGAAATCGGCCTCGCCGACGGAGACGCCGCCGCTGGTGAGGATCACGTCGGCCTGCGCGGCCGCCTGGCGGAAGGCCGCCTCCAGCGCGGCCGGCTCGTCGCGCACCACGCCGAGGTCGATCGCTTCGCAACCCAGGCGCGTCAGCATGCCGAAGAGGGTATAGCGGTTGCTGTCGTACACCTCTCCCTTCTTGAGCGGCGTGCCGACCGAACACAGCTCGTCGCCGGTGGAGAAGAAGGCGACGCGCAGGCGACGCCTGACGTTCAGCTCGGCGACGCCGAGCGAGGCGATCAGGCCGAGCTCCGCCGGGCTGATGATCTTGCCGGCGCGGATCGCCGGTTCGCCGGCGCGCAAGTCCTCGCCGGCGCGGCGGATGTGCTGTCCCTGCCGCTGCTTCGGCGGGACGACGATGCGGTCGTTCTCGGCCCGCACCACTTCCTGGATGACCACCGTGTCGGCGCCTTCGGGGATTACGCCGCCGGTCATGATGCGCACGCACTGGCCCGTCTCGACGCGGCCCGCGAAGGTGCGCCCGGCGAAGGCGGTGCCGGCCAGCCGCAGCACGGTGTCGCCTTCGGCGGCGAGGTCGGCGAAGCGCACGGCATAGCCGTCCATGGCCGAGTTGTCGTGGCCCGGCACGTTCACTGTCGATAGCACGTCTTCCGCCAGCACGCGGCCGAGCGTGCTGCGCACGAAGATGCGCTCCATGCCGGCGACGGGTTCGAGCAGGTCGAGAATCAGCTTGCGGGCCTGGGCGACGCTGAGGGATTCGGGATCGTAGCCGTCGGCGCAGGAGAGGGTCTTCAGAAGCGAGGTCATGGTTCCAGTTCGTTCAATTCTTCCAGCGTGTTGATGTTGGCGAAGGCGCGCTCGTCGGGGAAGGGTACCTCGGCCACCTTGAGCGCGGCGTACCAGGCGTCGACTTTGCGGCCGCCGGTCTCGAGGAAGGCCGTCAGGCCGTCCAGCACCTCGCGGCGCACCAGGGAGAATACCGGATGCGGCTGCTCGCCGGTCTTTGCCACGGCGAGGTCGGCGCCGGCCGCCTCCAGCGCGTCGCACAGTCGTGCAACCAGGTCTTCGGGCAGAAAGGGCGAGTCGCAGGGGGTCGTGACCAGCAGCGGCGTCTCGCAGGCGAGCAGCCCGGCGTGCAGGCCGGCCAGCGGCCCGGCGAAGCCGGCGATGCGGTCGGGGATGACCGGGTAGCCGAAGGCGGCGTAGGCCTCCAGGTTCTGGTTGGCGTTGATGAGCAGGGCGGCCACCTGCGGCGCCAGGCGCGCGATGGCCCTGGCCGCCATCGGTTTGCCGCGGAAGGGCTGCAGGCCCTTGTCGCGCCCGCCCATGCGGCGGCCGAGCCCGCCGGCGAGGATCAGGCCGGTAATGTGTTTTTCAGGCATAGGAAGAAAGCTCATTCAACACAGAGGACACAGAGGACACAGAGGACACAGAGGACACAGAGAAAAGCAAAAGCTATTCATAAGGACGATTCTCTCTGTGTTCTCTGTGCCTCTGTGCGCTCTGTGTCGAGAGCGGTTTCGTTCCTTCTCTTGAAACGCCCCGCGCCGGTGAACAGCAAGTAGTGCTTGCCCTGCGAGCGGCCGATCATGGTCATGCCGGTGCGCTGCGCCAGGTCGTAGCCCATCTGCGTCAGGCCGGAGCGCGAGACGAGGAAAGGGATGCCCATCTGCGCCGTCTTGATCACCATCTCCGAGGTGAGGCGGCCGGTGGTGTAGAAGATCTTGTCGCTGCCGTCGAGGCCGTCCAGCCACATCCGGCCGGCAATCGCATCCACCGCATTGTGGCGGCCGATGTCCTCGACGAACATGAGGATTTCCGTGCCCCGGGCCAGCGCGCAGCCGTGCACGGCGCCGGCCTGCTTGTAGATC
>Ga0209476_10002929_pt1 | contig 11366 bp, 8 predicted proteins | sample KloWWTrecipitate_FD_187179 | JGI IMG/M metagenome (GOLD analysis project Ga0209476, IMG submission 187179) | Active sludge microbial communities from Klosterneuburg, Austria, studying microevolution and ecology of nitrifiers - Klosterneuburg... | ecosystem: Engineered > WWTP > Aerobic digester >...
GAGCGGCCGGCCTGCTTTTCCTGGCTGTGAAGATCATACCGTTCCGCAAGATCCTGCGTCCTCTTTTCTGATCCGTGAGAAGTAATTTCAGATCCCAAACTCTAGGCGCTAGGCGCCGAAGGACGATGTTCAGCGTCCTGCTTATACTGCTCGTCGGCGCGGCCTTGTCGAAGTCCGTATTCGCGCATCCCGAGATATCAGTTTCCGAAGACCAAAAAATGATCACGGTCGGCGACGCTCCCGAGCAGGAAGTGTATGCCTTCGGAAAATCCGTTACGGTTCGAAAATGCGCGAAGGGAGTCCTCGCGGTCGGCGGCGATGTCGTCATTGAAGGCCGCATAGAAGGCGACGTTGCGACGATCGGCGGAAATGTCCTTCAAAAACACGACGGATATGTCGGCGGAGACATAATCGTGATCGGCGGATCGTATAAGTCGGAGGCCGAAAAGCCTGCCCGCGAAGACGGAAAGCAGACGGTCGTCTTCGGAATGCTCGAAGAACAGTTGAAAGATATTATTCAAGATCCGTCGAGTCTTCTATCGCCTTCGGTCTCGCTTAGTTTTTTTGCGCAAAGGCTTGTCCTTGCACTCATTTGGTTCATTATTTCGATCGTTTTTTCGACGATCGCCCCGGGCGCCGTCGGCCGCGCAGCCGCGAAACTCAATCTCACGCCGGTCAAGATATGCGCCGTCGGTGCAGGCGTTTTTACGGCCGCCGGCATTGTTGTTATAGCAAGCGCAATGATGCTCCCGAACTTCCTCGCGGCGGCGGCGATCGGCCTTTGTATGCTCCTTTTGCTCTTTGGCTACGTATTCGGCCGTATCGCGCTCCACGTTTCTTTGGGTAAATGGATCCAAAGGACCACATTCCCTGACAACAATCGCTCCGAAACGCTTGCGATCTTGACGGGCGTCCTCGTTTGGACGCTTGTCCTCTCGCTGCCTTTCATCTGGCCAATTGCCTTGTTTGCAACATTTGCGTTCGGCATCGGCCTGATAGTTTTGGCTGCATCAAAGGCAGAATTCAGCCGAATTTAGGCGAAACGCCACTCTCTTTTGCAATCTTTGCGCAAGGTTGACACAACTTTACATAAAGGGTCGAACCTTATTGCTAGTATTAACGTCATACCCTTTTATTAAGGGAAGGACTCAATATGACGCAGAACGCAATCATATCTATTTTTATACTTCTGATCAGTGCGCTCGTTTCGCAGGTTTTCGGACAGACCGTCGATCCGATGAAGCCCGTCTTGGTACGTGGCGATGTAACGGCGGTCGCGAGCGATTCCGCTACGCTGAATGCGAATGGAAAGACGGTCAAGGCTGAGTTTTCCGACAAGACGGAATACAAAAAGATCGCTCCGGAACTGAACCCGCGATCCGCGACCGCTTCGAGCCTTGCAGACATCAAGATCGGCGACAAACTCATCGTCTCGTGCCTGATCAAGGCGGACGGCGGATGCAACGCGATCCGCAGCTATTTGGTCAGCAGTGCCGAACTTTCTGCAAAAGAGGCAAAGGAAACTGCGGAGTGGAAGACACGCGGTATCTCAGGAAAGGTAGAGTCGATCGACGCGATCAACCGAACCGTAACGATCAAGGTGAGCGGTCTGATGAACTCTCAGTCGATCGTGATCTCCTTTAAGCCGAATGCAGAGTTCTTGCATTATGCGGATGATTCTGTCCAATTTGCGGACGCGAAGCCGACAGATTTTCTGGGCGTCGGCGTCGGCGATATGTTGAAAGCCGTCGGTGACCGCGGTGCCGACAACACGACGTTCACGGCCGAAAAAGTTCTAGTTGGTTCGTTCCGGACGATCGCGGGCACGGTCAAATCCGTTGACGCCGGGAAAAACGAGGTTGTCATTGCAGATTTTTCTACGGGCAAGGACGTAACGATCTCGACGAGCAAAGTAACTACATTCAAGCGCTTTCCCGCAGAAGACGCCGAAAGGCTTGCAGGAATGCAGGCGGCGATGCGCAACGGCGGTCAGGGCACCGGCGCTGCTGGGCAAGGCCGGACTCCGGGTGCCGGAACGCCTCCGCAGGGTGGCGGGCAGCGTCCGAGCGGAATGAACGGCGGCCAGCGTCCTAATGGAATGAATGGCGGCGCACGCGGCGGCGTTGACGAAATGCTTGACCGTTTTCCCACGATCACAACGGCCGATCTCAAACCGGGCGAATCGATCGCGGTTTCGAGCACAAAAGAAAATGCTTCGGGGCACGTTACTGCATTCAAATTGCTTGCGGGCGTCGAGCCTTTCCTTCGCCTCGCACAGATGAGCACGTCTCCCGGGCGTGGTAATCGCGGCTTGGACGGTTCGTTTACGATCCCGGGCCTCGACAGCAGCGGATTCTAATATTTTTTACTGATTTTCATTCATACGATTCATATGGACTACATAAAGAAGATAACTCTGCTTGGCGCCCTGCTGCTTTTCTCTGCGGGCGGAGCCTTTGCGCAAAAGGCAGCGAGCATAACCGGTCAAGTTGTTGACAGTCTCGGAGCGGTCGTCGTAGGTGCAACCGTCAAAGCAGTGAACGCAGAAGGTAAAGAAGTAAAGGCGGTTACGAACGCTCGCGGCGAATTTTCGATCGCGAATCTCCCGGCCGGTACTTATACAGTTACGGCGGACGCAGCTAACTTTGCTCCCTATGAGAACCCGGACGTTGTGCTCGCTTCGGGTGAAAAGCACGAATTGGTAGTTTCGATGACGGTGGCCGGCGTGGCCGAAAACGTCAACGTTACCGCCGATCAAGGCGTATCGACCGATCCGGACAGCAACGCGAGCGCCACGGTGCTCAAGGGCAAGGACCTCGACGCTCTGCCGGACGATCCGGACGAACTTCAGTCGGCTCTCCAAGCGTTGGCGGGACCGGGTTCGGGACCGGACGGCGGCCAGATATATATCGATGGTTTCACAGGCGGCAATCTTCCTCCGAAAGAATCTATCCGCGAGATACGAATCAATCAGAATCCGTTCTCGGCAGAATTTGACAGGCTGGGCTGGGGCAGGATCGAGATCCTGACGCGGCCCGGAACCGACCGTTTTCGCGGAAGCGCGTTCTTCAACTTCAACGACGCAAGATTGAACTCGCGCAACCCATTCGCGGCTAACCGTGCGCCGAGCCAGACGCGCTTCTTCGGCGGCAATATTTCGGGACCCATCATCAAGAAGAAAGCGTCTTTCTTCGTAGATATTTCGAACCGCGATATCGACAACAATACGATCGTGAACGCGATCGTGCTCGACCCGTCGTTCAATATCGTCAATTTTTCGCAGGACTATAAGGTTCCGACACGCCGTTTTTCTATCGGCCCGAGACTTGATTATTCGATCAACGATAAGAATACGCTTGTCGTTCGTTACGATTACGATCGCTCGTCGAGCAAGAATCAGGGTATCGGCGGCACGTCGCTTGCATCGCGTCAGTACGACTCGACGAGCTTTGGCCACGAATTTCGCATTACGGAGACCGCGATCTTGAACGCAAAGACGGTGAACGAGACGCGCTTCAGCTACTCATTCGACAAGAGCGATCAAACCGGTGATAACTCGGTCCCGACAGTCAATGTTTCGTCGGCCTTCACGGCCGGCGGCGCGCAGATCGGCGAGAGCTACAATCAAAGTCAGCGCTACGAGATCTCGAACAATACGACGACCGCTCTCGGCAAGAATATGGAGCACTCGGTCAAGTTCGGCATCCGACTTCGCGGGACAAAGATCGACAACCAGTCAGAGAATAACTACGGCGGAACGTTCAGCTTCCTTGGTTTTATCGGGGCAAGCCCGTACGACCTGAACGGCGACGGATTCGTCTCGCCGATCGAGCAATACCGTGCGAAGCTCATGGGCGCGGTCGGCACGCAGTACGATCCGACGCAATTCACCATGACCACTGGCGACGCTCTCGCAAAGGTCTCGCAGCAGGATCTCGGACTCTTCGTCTCGGATGACTGGCGTCTCTCGCCGAAGCTCCTCTTAAGCTTTGGCCTTAGATACGAAAATCAGACGAACATCTCGAGCGATTATAACTTTGCTCCGAGATTCGGATTTGCATGGTCGCCGGGCGCCGGCGGTTCGAAGCAGGCAAAGACCGTGTTCCGCGGCGGCGCGGGCATTTTCTATGACCGCTTCAGCGAAAGCTACACTCTGCAGGCTCATCGAAATGACGGAATCTCGCAGTTAAATCTTCTAGTAAGCGCGAACGAAACCGATCCTACGCGTCAGGCGGCAGCGATCGCTCTGCTTGCACAGCCGATCTTTAACGCGGACGGCACGGTTTCGAACCTTCTTACGGCATCGCAGATCCTAGGCGTTCTTCCCGGGTCGAGCTCGACGCGGCTTGTCGCTCCCGATCTAAAGACGCCATATACCGCTCAGGCGACATTTGGCGTCGAACGGCAGTTGCCATTCAAGACGACGATCTCGGCGTACTATGTTCTTTCGAAGTCGTACAATCAACTTCGTTCGAGAAACATCAACGCCCCTGTCTGTCCGACGGAACTCGACTGCGCTCTTGCGCCGCGGCCTGACCTGACGCTTGGAAACATTCTGGAGTATGAGGCAACCGGTCGATCTTCGTCGAACCAGATCCGTGTCGGCTTTCGAAACAACTTCTCGAACAGGTTCTCTTTCTTTGGGAACTACTCGCTAAGCTTCCAGAACAGCGATACCGACGGTGCGGGAAGCGCTCCGGCATACAGCTACAGCTTTGCGGGTGAATGGGGCCGTGCGGGCGACGATGTTCGCCATCGGTTCATCATCGGCGGAAACATCGGGCTGCCGTGGGACGTCTCGCTCAACCCGTTCATTTTTGCGTCGTCAGGAAGCCCGTTCAACATCACGACCGGGTTCGATTCGAACGGTGACGGATACATAACAGAGCGTCCGACCTACGGAGCGTTGGCATCGCGTTGTGCGGAGTTGGGGTTGCATTACGCGTTCTGCGACGTGTCGGGCAAGGATCCGAATGCGATCATTCCGCGTAACTTCGGCGAAGGTCCGGGGAGCTTCTCGGTCAACCTGCGTGTCGGAAAGAACTTCGGGTTCGGAAAGGCTGCCGATCAAGGACAAAACTCCGGCGGCGGCGGAATGATGATGGGACGCGGCGGATTCTTCGGTATGAGCGGCGGACGCAAACCGTACAACCTGAATCTTTCGGTCAATTTTTCAAATCTCTTGAATACCGTGAATCTTGGAAACCCGGTTTCAAGTCTTAGCTCAAGCCGATTCGGCCAATCGACCAGCACGTCGGGCGGATTCGGTAGATTCGGCGGTTCTGGTGGATCAGCAAACCGCCGAATCGAGCTTCAGGTCCGCTTTAGCTTCTAGGCAAAGCGGACAGGTCTCCTCGGTTAGCGAGCCGAAACTTGGGCGGGTACCTTCGCGGGTCCCGCCCGTTTTTTTTGTTTGAACGCGAGGCGAGTAGAAACAAGAAATGGATCGCCGCCAGCGATCCATCGAAAAGAAATATCAGCAATTTGGAGTTGAGCTTTTATCGGGCGAACCGGCTATTTTGCCACCACGCAAGCGTCTCACGTAGGCCTTCTTCGAGTCCCACGAGGTTCTCGTAGCCGAGCGTCTGGACGGCGAGCGAATTGTCGGCCTGCGAGTGTTTGACGTCGCCTGTGCGCGGCTCGAGGTACTCGGCTTCGATATTCTTCCCGGTTATTTTCTGGAGCGTAGATAAAAGGGAATTGAGCGAAATTCGCTCACCGTTCGCGGCATTCATCACGAGCCCGGGAGCGGTCGCGGAACTAGCTGCCTTTAGATTGGCATCGACGACATTGTCAATGAACGTGAAGTCGCGCGATTGTTCGCCGTCGCCGTAGATGACGGGACGTGTGTCGGTCATTAAGGCGTCAATAAACCGCGATATAACGCCCGAATATGGCGAGGAAGGGTTCTGCCTAGGGCCGAAGACGTTGAAGTACCGTAAGGACACTGTTTCGAGGCCGTACACACGGTAGAATGCCGACGCGTAGTATTCGCCCGTGAGCTTTGCGACCGCGTAAGGAGACATCGGTGCCGGGGCCATCGTTTCGGTTTTTGGCAGCGTCGGCTGATCGCCGTAAGCTGAGCTCGATGCGGCATAAACAAAGCGCCGAACCCCTGCGTCCTTTGCGGCAAGCAGGAGGTTGAACGTGCCTTCGACGCACGCCTGATGGGTCGAGACAGGGTCTTCGACTGAACGCGGCACGCTCGGAAGCGCCGCTTCGTGGAAGATGATCTCAACATTCTCGACTGCCTTGGCGACAACCGAGGCGTCGGCGACATCGCCTTCGATCAGATCGAAGCTGCCCGATATCTCGTCTAAATTCTCGCGGAAACCTGTAGCGAAATTGTCGATAATACGCACGCGCGCTCCTTCTCGGAGGAGACGGTCGGCGAGATTGGAGCCGATGAAGCCGGCACCGCCCGTAACCAGAACTGTCGGGGTATCGATTGGCATAGAATTATAGTGCGAGGGACCGCTTTCTAGCGTCCGACGCCGACGTATTCGAACCCTGCGGCCCGCATTGTCGATGGCTCGTAGATGTTGCGAAGGTCCGCGATCTTTGGCGAACGAAGCAGCGACTTGACCTTCTGCAGGTTAAGCGCGCGGAACTGATTCCACTCAGTAATGATGACGAGAGCATCGGCGCCGTCGATCGCCGAATATTCGTCCGCGGCGTATTCGATCTGCGGCAGGACGTGCTTTGCTTCGTCCATTGCAACCGGATCAAAAGCTTGGACGGCCGCGCCTTTCTCGATCATCTTCTTGATGATGTCGGTCGCGGGCGATTCGCGCATATCGTCGGTTTCTGGCTTAAAAGAAAGGCCAAGGACGGCGATCTTCTTACCGCTGAGTTCGCCGACAAGCTTCTCGATCTTCGCAAGCATCGCATCTCGCTGCCGCTCGTTCGCGTCGATGACGGCGTCAACGATACGCGTCTCAACGCCAAAGTCGTCCGCAACTGTCGTAAGAGCACGCGTGTCTTTCGGGAAGCACGAACCGCCGTAGCCGGGACCGGGATGCAGGAATTTGCGCCCGATGCGATTGTCCATTCCCATGCCGCGTGCGACATCGTGCACGTCGCAACCGATCGCATCGCAAAGATTTGCGATCTCGTTTATGAACGTGATCTTCGTCGCGAGAAAAGCGTTCGCGGCGTACTTGGTCAATTCGGCGGCCTCGAGAGACGTTACGACGATCGGGGTCTCGATCAAAAATAGAGGCCGATAGAGTTCCTTCATTACCTCGATCGCACGTTCTTGATTGCTGCCGATGACGACGCGGTCCGGCCGCATAAAGTCTTCGATCGCGGCTCCTTCGCGCAGGAATTCCGGATTTGACGCGACGCCGAATTCGCTTCCTTCAGCCGAGTTCTCGATCACGAACTTTCTAAGCCATTCGCCGGTCCCGACGGGAACCGTGGATTTGGTAACTAGAACTTTGTAGCCATTCAAAGCTTCTGCGACGCTCTTTGCGGCCGCGCGATAATAGCTCATATCGGGCGTTCCATCAGCCTGTGGCGGCGTGCCGACAGCGAGGAAAACAACGAGCGAACGCTCGACGGCGGACTTGATGTCGGTCGTAAAATGGAGCCTTCCGGCTTTGGCATTCTCTTTTACAAGAATATCAAGGCCGGGCTCATAGATCGGGATAACACCGTTATTGAGGCCGTCGATCTTGGCGGCGTCAACATCAACACAAGTTACGTCGATGCCGAACTCGGCAAAGCACGCTCCTGAAACAAGTCCAACGTATCCGGTACCAATAACTGCGATCTGCATATGACTGGAAAAATTATAAGGCTCAAGAATATAAGAACTGAAAATCAATAATCAAATTCGGGACAAAAGTTTGCGGGTCACGTCGATTGGACATGACCCGCATTCAAAAGAAGCAAACTCGCTGGATGCGACTAAGCGGTCGGGCTGACGATCACCGTGCCGCCGCCGATCTCAGTGTCGCCGTTTCGCGAACCGAAGAAGATCGCTGCACCGGCAACGCCGCCGGCAACAACGAGAAGCCACGGCCATCCTGCGATCGCGGTCGGCGGAGCCGAACCCGGACGCAAGCAAGGCTTGCAGCCTGCCTGTTCGAGGTTGCCTGCAACTGCGGACGAACCTGCAGCAACCTGCTTGTCAACGGTTCCTTCACGCATCGTTACCTGACCGGAAGTCGTGTCAACGTGGACGTGTGAACACTCGACCTCAAGGGCGAAGTTGTTGGCTTGGCTCGAATCAGCGATGAACGTCGCGTTCTTTGTGGCAATTGTAGTGGAAACACCCGCGGCGTCAGCAACGCGAACTTTACCGGCTGAAACCGTGCCGACGATCGTGCCGTCGCTGAACGTAAGCGAAAGCGTTGTGTCAGCCTGAAGCTCGACCCGTCCCGTCTTGCCAAGGTTGATCGTCGCGCTTGAAGCCGGGCCGGTAACGATCGTGCTGCCCGATACGATGGTCGAATTTGAAACGGCCGTTTGTCCGTTCACGGTAACCTGTCCCGAGACGGTGATCTCAGCGGCAGTGCCCGCGGGCATTGCGTAGGCGACCATGGAGTAAACACACCATACGGCTGCGAGAGTAAAAGCTGTAGTTAGTTTTTTAAAGTTATTTTTGCCGATCATTGATAAAGATCCTCCTATGTCGCGGAACTCGTTGTCGGAGGACCGGGAACGACCGTGCCGCCGCTGCCAAAATTAGAGTCGCTGCCCATAACGGCCGTGCCGATGATGGCGACCGCTGCCGCTCCGAAAATTACACCCCAAACGATCCAGGCTGAGCCGCCTTTCTTCTTGGTCGTATTGGAATCCTGACTTGCGGCTGCTGCGGTCTCGCCGGCATTGACGTTGACGACGCCGTTCGGGGTCGTAACCGCGACGGGCTGAGCAGAGCTGACAACCGTCAGCGAACCCGAGTTCAAGCTTGCGGTAAGCGTTGAGCCGTCAAAGCTAACAACGGCAGAAGAATTCGGGGCGAGTTTGATGCTCCCGGCGGCCGCGCAGCTAAGAATTGCCGAAGCAGTTTCGGACGTAACGATCGTGTTGCCTGAGAAGATCGTGCGGCCCGAGAGAGCCGTCTGTCCATCTACCGTCACAATGGCGTCATCAGATCCAGACACCAGAAGCTCCCCGGAGGCTTTTGGCGAAGCCGCCAAAGCAACCATTGAGTAAGTCGCAAAAATTGCGACCATCGAGCACGTTGAGAGTGCTCTGCGAATCCACAGTTTGCTGTTCATATTTCTCCTCTTTGTATCGCCCAAGTCAGTAAAGTTCAAAAAAATCAAGCCATTCAATCTTTTACACGAAGTCCGAAGGGATGTCAATGAAAACCCCCGCAAACGGCAAAAGTTGAAAAACCGAATGTATGATGCTCAACAAATACTTCTAAGCTGAGATTTGATAATCATTTATACCACAGATTCGGGAGCATTCAAACACAAAATGAAAAGAATTTGCCGAATCACGGCCAGTGACCATTCAACCGGTTAGCGAGCGGTCGAACAAGGTAATTGTACCATTCTTTGTTGCCCAAATCGATACAATTTGCTCTAATTGCCTCGTCAACCCAAAATGCAGACATCTCTGAGGTTTAAGATCGGATGAAAAGAACAATCTTCGCGGCTCTCACGGTCTTTTCCGCCCTTTCGCTATCGTGCGGAAGCGGCACTAAGGACAACCGGCCAAAGATCGGCTTTGCGATGGATACGCTCCGAGAGGAGCGTTGGCAGCGTGACCACGATGCTTTTAAGGCCGCGTGCGAGAAAATGAACGTGAACTGCATCATTACCGTTGCAGACACAAGCGCCGAAAAACAGGCGAATGACGTCGATAATCTTCTAACACAAGGGATCGACGCTCTTGTCATCGCGCCGCACGACGCAACGCAGGCAGCAATGATGGTCGATAAGGCGAAAGCTCAGGGCGTCCCTGTCATTAGCTACGATCGGCTTATCAACTCCGACAAGATCGACGCCTACATTTCGCATCAAGTTCCGGTCATTGGCCAGAAGATCGCCGAATATGCCCTTGAGCACGCTCCGAAAGGGAATTATGTGATGGTGTATGGCGCCAATACAGACAATAACGCACACATAATGAAGAAGTCGGAACTTGCCGTGCTGCAGCCTGCGATCGACAAGGGCGACATCAAGATCGTTGCCGACCAATTCATCGATAATTGGGCTCCGGACGAAGCGTTGAAGTTCGCAGAGAATGCACTGACGTCGAACAGCGACAATGTCCAAGCTTTTGTCGCCTCGAATGACGGCATGGCCGGCGGCGTCATCGAGGCTCTTTCAAGCCGCAAACTGGCGGGGAAGGTGATTGTAACCGGACAGGACGCCGGACTGGCCGCATTGCAGAATATCGCCGAAGGCAAGCAGTCGATGACCGTTTACAAGCCGATAATCCCGCTTGCGACAAAGGCCCTCGAAACTGCCGTGAAACTTGCAAAAAAAGAGCCTTTGACAGACGTCAAGCCCTTTATGAATGACGCCATCAAGAAGGAAGTGCCCGCGATCCTTCTGGAGGTCATATCCGTGGATAAGAACAATCTTATGGAGACGGTCATTAAGGACGGCTATGCGAAATATGAAGACGTTTACAAGAATGTGCCGGTTGCCGATCGGCCCAAAAAGCCCTGATTCCTGATGAATAAGAGAGCCGCCCTTGCCCTCGATCTTGGCGGGACGAACGTAAGAGTAGTTGCCGTCACGGAAAGTGGCGAGATACTTGCGCGACAGCATTCGCCGACCGGTCGCCGTACTGCGGCCGAGATCTACGACGAGATCGCACGCCTTGCCGAGATCTGCCGTTCAAAGGCCGGTAACGTCGATCTGGGTGCGTTCGGGGCGGCGATACCGACCACCGAACTTGATGAGGCCGGCGTGCTGGGCAGTTTGCCCAATATTCCGCAGTTGACCGGGACAAATATCAAGAAGGAGTTGGGGCAGCGTCTGAACCTCGACATCATTCCAGTCAATGATGCGTCTGCGGCGACGCTTGGCGAATATTGGCTTGGCGCTTCGAAGGACACAGCGAACGCCGTCGGGATCACGCTCGGAACGGGCGTCGGCGGCGGGCTGATAATTGATACTAGGCTTTATGTGGGTGCGGGCGGCGGCGCGGGCGAGATCGGCCACATTACGATCGTTCGCAACGGCGAACCTTGCGGTTGCGGCCATAAGGGCTGTCTCGAACAATATTGTTCCGCAACTGCTATCGTTCGAGAAGCGAATCAACGGGGGTTGGCGGTCGAGACCTCAGAGGCCGTCTACGACCTTGCTACCGCCGGCGATGCTGACGCAAAGGCGATATTCGTCGAAATGGGAAACCATCTAGGGTTTGGGCTCTCGATCGTGAATAACCTGCTT
>Ga0209476_10002933_pt1 | contig 11363 bp, 7 predicted proteins | sample KloWWTrecipitate_FD_187179 | JGI IMG/M metagenome (GOLD analysis project Ga0209476, IMG submission 187179) | Active sludge microbial communities from Klosterneuburg, Austria, studying microevolution and ecology of nitrifiers - Klosterneuburg... | ecosystem: Engineered > WWTP > Aerobic digester >...
TCATGCAGATGTACGCCTCGCAGGCCGGCAAGTCCGGGGGTGAGTACTACACGCCCCAGGAGGTCTCCGAGCTGCTGGCGCGAATCACCGTGCTCGGCAAGACCGAGGTCAACAAGGTCTACGACCCAGCCGCCGGGTCCGGCTCGCTGCTGCTGAAGTTCGCCAAGGTGCTCGGCAAGGAGAACGTCCGTCAGGGCTTCTACGGGCAGGAGATCAACCTGACCACCTACAACCTCGCGCGGATCAACATGTTCCTGCACGACGTGAACTTCGAGCAGTTCCACATCGCCCACGGCGACACCCTGATCGACCCGGCGCACTGGGACGACGAGCCGTTCGAGGCGATCGTGTCCAACCCGCCGTACTCGATCAAGTGGGACGGCGACGCGAACCCGCTGCTCATCAACGACCCGCGGTACGCGCCGGCCGGGGTGCTCGCGCCGAAGTCGAAGGCCGACCTCGCCTTCACGATGCACATCCTGTCGTGGCTGGCCGTCGACGGCACCGCGGCGATCGTCGAGTTCCCCGGGGTCCTCTACCGCGGCGGGGCCGAGCGCAAGATTCGCCAGTACCTCATCGACAACAACTATGTGGATGCCGTGATCCAGCTTCCGTCGGATCTCTTCTTCGGCACGACGATCGCCACGTGCATCATCGTGCTGAAGAAGTCGAAGGCCGACAACGCGGTGTTGTTCATCGACGCGTCGGGCGAGTTCACGAGGTTCGGCAACAAGAACAAGCTCACGGAGGCGCACCAGCAAGTGGTGCTCGACCGGTTTGCCGCCCGCGAGGATGCCGCGCACCTGGCTCGGCTCGTGCCCAACGCCGACATCGCCGCGAACGACTACAACATCGCGGTCTCGTCGTACGTCGAGGCGCAGGACACCCGCGAGGTCGTCGACATCACCGAGCTGAACGCCGAGATCGCCCGCATCGTCGCCCGGCAGGCTGAGCTGCGCACGTCCATCGACGCCATCGTCGCGGACCTCGAGGGGAGTGACGCGTGACGGGGGATGAGCCGTCGGGGGAGGTGATCGTCTACCAGCGCGAGGACGGTGCCCCGGCCCTCGAGGTGCGGCTGGAGGGCGAGACCGTCTGGCTGAGCCAGCAGCAGCTCGCTGAGCTCTTCCAGACGTCGCGAACCAACGTGGTGGAGCACATCGGAAACATCTATGCCGAGGGTGAGCTCGACGAGGGGGCAACCTGTCGGGATTTCCGACAGGTTCGAGTTGAGGGCTCGCGCGAGGTCACCCGGACGATTCCGCACTACAACCTCGACCTCATCATCTCGCTGGGCTACCGGGTGCGCTCCGGGGTGGCGACGCGCTTCCGGATCTGGGCCACGGAACGACTGCGGGAGTACCTGATCAAGGGCTTCACGATGGACGACGCCAAGCTGAAGAACCTCGGTGGCGGCACGTACTGGCGTGAGCTGCTCGAGCGGATCCGCGACATCCGCAGCAGCGAGAAGGTGCTCTACCGCCAGGTGCTGGACCTCTACGCCACGAGCGTCGACTACGACCCCAGGGCGGAGGCCACGGCGGAGTTCTTCAAGGTCGTCCAGAACAAGCTGCACTTCGCCGCTCACGGCCACACCGCCGCTGAGGTCGTTGCGCAGCGGGCCGATGCCAACCAGCCGAACATGGGGCTGACGACGTTCGCCGGGGCCCGGCCGGTCAAGGCCGAGGTGTCGATAGCGAAGAACTACCTGGACGAGGGCGAGCTGAAGAAGCTCAACACCCTGGTCTCGGCGTACTTCGACGCGGCCGAGTTCCGGGCGCAGAACCACGAGCTGACGTACATGGCCGACTGGCTCAGCCACCTCGACCGGCTCATCGCGGCGATGGATGCGCCGGTACTCAGCGGCGCCGGCACGGTCAGCCACGACACGGCGAAGGCGAAGGCGGAGGGCGAGTACGCCACGTACCGCGCCAACCAGTCGGCACGGCCGAGCGAGGTCGAGGCGGCCTACCTGGAGAGCATCAAGAGCGCCCAGCGAGACCTCGAGGGGAAGAAGCCATGAGCCGTATCGACGACTTGCTGTCAACCCACTGCCCCAATGGCGTCAAATGCAAGTCGGTCGGGTCTGCCTTTGCTGTCGTGGCCACTGCGCGCGGCGTGCCGCGCACGGACTACGCGAAAGGGTCCGCGATTCCAGTCGTAGATCAAGGGCAAAGTGCGATCGCCGGGTTTACTGATGATCTATCACTTGCGGTGCCGCTCGGAGAGTACGTCGTTTTTGGTGACCACACCCGCGCAGTCAAGTGGGTTGACTTCCAGTTTGCCCCCGGGGCGGACGGCACCAAGGTTCTTCAGGCGCGAGGTGATCTGTTGCCGAAGTTCGGGTTCTACGCGCTCGACCGCTTGGACATTCCGAGTCGGGGCTACAACCGGCACTGGACGATTCTGCGAGACCTCCGCATCCCAGTGCCGCCTCTCGAGGTTCAGCGCGAGATCGTGAGAATCTTGGACCAGTTCTCTCAGCTGGAAGCGGAGCTGGAAGCGGAGCTGGAAGCCCGCCGCGCCCAGTACGAGCACTATGCCGGATTGCTGCTCGCCAACAAAGAGCAGGTCCCGCGAGTCAGGTTTGGCGAATTGGCGACCATCGTTCGCGGCGCATCCCCGCGCCCGATCCAGAAGTTCATCACGAACGACCCCGGTGGTGTTCCTTGGATCAAGATCGGCGACGTTCCTGCGCGGGGCAAGTTCATCACTGGCACAGGACAGCGGGTCACCCCGGAAGGGGCCGCCAAGTCGCGGCGCGTTCGACCAGGTGACTTCGTACTGTCCAACTCGATGAGCTTCGGTCGGCCGTACATCTCGAAGATTGACGGCTACATTCATGACGGGTGGCTCGCCGTCAGTGGCTTCGAGGCGTCCTTCATCCCTGACTACCTTTACTACCTATTGCGATCCAGTCCCATGCAGGAGGAGTTTGCTCGTCGGGCAGGTGCTGGGACGGTCAAGAACCTAAACGCCGAGATTGTTCGCTCGGTCGAGGTCCCCGTTCCAACCAAGGAAACGCAGAAGCGAGTTGTAGACCTCCTCGACAGGTTCGACGCGCTCGTGAACGACCTCAGCGTCGGGCTGCCTGCTGAGCTGGCTGCTCGCCGGAAGCAGTACGAGCACTACCGCGACCGGCTGCTCACCTTCACAGAGGCCTCGTGATCCCGCACTTCTACACCTTCCGCGACGAGGGCCGACCAAGCCATCGCCGACGCCCTCCTACAACAAGACCGCGCCAGCCGCCCAAACTTGCCCTTCACCGTCACCCACGGAGACCTCCAATGACACGCCGCCCACCGGTAAACCTCGTCGCAGCACGCCGAAGCGACCTCACCGCCAAGCGCGACTTCGTCCGCGCAGCTACCCACCGCATCCACAACGCCGGCCACCGCGTCACCATCGCCCGAGTCGCCCGCGAAGCCCAAGTCTCAACCTCGTTCGTCTACAACGCCCCCGAGCTCCTCAGCGCCGTCCGCGAAGCCATCCGCGACCAGCTCGACAGCGGACCAGAGTCACACCCCACCCCCGCCACCAGCCACTCACTGACGACTGACCTGACCCCCGCCCGTGAAGAGATCCGCGATCTTCGAACCGAGCGCGACCGCCTCCGGACCCGGGTACAGCTCAACCTCGGCGCCGAACTCGACACCACCACCCGACAAGAGTTCGTCGACCGGATCTCAAGCCTCGAAACCGAACCCGCCACGCTCCGCGCACAACTCACGGCAGCCATCACCACCAAGTCAGCGCTCGAACAACAAATCACCACCATCACCGAAGACCTCGACGGCGCGCGTCTCAGCCTCCGGCGGATGATGCGCCAGGCAACCCCCGCCAGCGTCCCAGCCGGGCAGGGGCTGGCATGAGTGCAGAAAACGCAAAGCACACCCTTCGCGCCCTCACCGCCGAGTATGTCGCCGAGCAGCACTCCGCCTATGTCGACTACATCCAGCAAGCCATCGACACCGAAGGCGTCACCAACATCGCCCTCACCGGCAACTACGGCACTGGCAAGTCGAGCATCCTCAAGGAAGTTGCGCACCGCAACGGGGGGGACAAGACGCTCACCATCTCCCTCTCCACTCTCGGTGGCGAGGCCAGCGCTTCCGAGTCAGGCTCCATGAGCGGGGGCAGCGACGCGTTGAGCACGCAGATCCAACGAGAGATCGTCAAGCAGCTGCTGTTCCGCGAGCGGCCCGAGAAGGTGAGGCGCTCAAGCTACCGACGGGTCGGGAAGTTCAGTCCGATTCGGGCCTTTGGGAAAATGGCGGCCGCGACTATCGCTGGCATCTTCCTGCTGTGGCTCACTGGGGCACTAGAACGCATCGTGCAACCGCCCTTCAACGACGCGTGGCTAAACGCAGGCGCCTACGCCCTCGCCTTCCTCATCGTCGCAGGCAGCCTGACCCTCTTGAGTTGGGTACTGAACCCTCGCCTAGGTATCACCCAAGTCGGAGCCGGAGGAGCCTCAGTCACCATCGGAACCGCCGACGCCTCCTTCGACAAGAACCTCGAAGAGATCATCTACTTCTTCGAGGTGACGAAGGTAGGCATCGTCATCTTCGAAGACATCGACCGGTTCGAGAACGCAAAAGTCTTTGAGCCGCTCCGCGAACTCAACGTGCTGCTCAACGGCTCGCGCCAAGTGAAGCAGCCGGTCCGTTTCATCTACGCCCTCAAGGACAGCATCTTCGACGACCTCGGGAAGGCGATGACGAAGGACGATCCAACCACCAGGGATGCAGCGGACGCCGAGCTCGCGCGAGCGAACAGGACCAAGTTCTTCGACTGGGTCGTCCCTATCGTCCCCTTCATCACCCACCTCAACGCCCCAGACCTCATGCATCGACTGTTCCAGACCGTCGACGTTGATCGCCCCAGCCCTCAGCTCCTCGACACCATCGCCGAACAACTCACAGACATGCGACTGATGAAGAACGTCGTCAACGAGTACGAGGTCTTTGCCCGACAGCTCATGACCACAGTGCCAGGAATCACGCCCGATCTCCTCATGGCGATGGTCGTCTACAAGAACATCCACCTCAGCGACTACGAACTCATAAGCAAGGGCACCAGCGACCTCCACCGCATCTACCGGGCCAGCCGAGAAATCAAAGCCCACGTCATCCGCGACCTAGAGAAACAGATCTCCATCGTCGAACAGCGGATCGCCGACCACGGCAGTCAAGGCCCCCGCGCCAGCCAACTCGGCACCGAACTCAGCGAGTACCTAACCCGAGTCGCACGGCACCTCAACCCGGACCAGGCCGTCACCCACGTGACGATCGACACGACCTACGACCTCAAGGGCCTCCAGGCACCCGAGTTCTGGACTGCAGCCGCCTCGGTCGACACCATCCAAGTCGTGACGCACCGGCCGCGCACCGCCCAGCAGACCCCGCTAACAGTCAGGCTCGACGATCTACGAAAGGTCCTCGGCGACCCCATCCGGCCCGACCAGTGGGCCACCCAAGACCTCGCCCAACTCCACCAAGAACGCGACAAACTGAAGCGCCAGGTACCGCAAGTTCAGCACGCCAGCTTCTCCGAACTGTGTGCTTTGTCCTGGGCCAGAATCCCGGCCGACAAGTTGACGCGGCAGAGCCTTCCGGCAGGCGGATCCATCCCCACACCCCCCGGCACTGAGAAGACTTCGGAGGGTCCGAAGGCACTCACGTTCTCTCAGATCGTCGACGCAACCCTGCGCTCCGAACTGGCCAAGAACCTGCTCAGGTCTGGCCACATCACACAGGACTTCGCCCTCTACGTCGCCCACTACTACGACACACGCGTGCCGAGAGACGCCCGCCTCTTCGTCATACAACACGTCGACCCTGGCATCCCGGACTACCACTTCGACTTCTCCAGCGACGAAGCCATTGACTCCGTTCTCGCGACACGGCCCGGGATCCTCGACACGGCACTGTCCGACAACATTGCCATCGTCGACCGTCTCGCGCGCGCGCAGGACGAAAGGCTCGCCCGCGTAGCAGTCCGACTCGCGCCTTTGTCCGACAGCCAGCGGGATTTCCTGGACGCCTACCTCGCAGCAGGGAAACACCACGGGCTGATCAGCGCCATGGCTGGCACCAGCACTTCTCTCCTAACGTATCTGGCCTCCCACGGTCAGCTCACCGAGCCCCTGAAGGTGACCCTGCTTTCCGAAGCCCTCGGCGGCATCAAGGCCGAGACCGAATACGAAACCACCCCCGCACTCAAGGACATCCTCCTGACCCACTATCGAGACATGCCGGCCTTCACCAAGGGTCACGACTCGGAGGAGCAAGTCGACGGCATCGTCTCGCTGCTGCGTCGTCTCGACATGGATGTCCCCGACATCAAGCCGCTCGACGGCGCCATCCGGTTCGCCGTGATCGATGCCGGCGTCTACACGCTCACTAGCCATAACCTCACTGTGGCGCTTGGTTCAGACAACCTCACGCTCGACTACATCAAGGCGAAGCATCCAGAGGTGTACACAACCGTGCTCTCAAAGCTCGACATGTACGCAGACCTGGACATTCCCATCACGGTCGCCGTACCTGGGATGCTCGAGGAGATCCTCCGCGACTTCCCTGCCGCGACGCCTCTTGAGACCTGCGAAAAGCTGATAAGACGCGCAGCTCACAGCGCAGGAGTGCTCGAAGTCGCGGGCTTACCACCGTGCGTGTGGCCGTCGCTCATGCGTCAGGACCGCGCTCCCACAACATTTGCAAACGTCAGCGACTACCTCCAGAAGTACGGGGTCGTTGATGCAGCACTTGGGCAAGCGCTGGTCACCTCGGGCGTGATCACAGAGATCGAGGAGTTCGATCATGACGCCAGGGCCGCCGTCGCCAAGGCCATCATCAACGCCCCACAGTCCATCAGTGACCCCGCCCTACGCACCAAACTGGCGGCCGGTCTCAACCTCGGATACCTCGAGGCGGATGAGATCGAACCCGAAGGCGGCGCTCTGCTCTTCGAGCTCATCAACGCGGACCTTCTCGCCGACGAGGCCACCTCCTTTGAGCACTTCTTTGACGCCGGCTGGGAGGCCATTGAAGGCGGCCTACACGCATCCATGAAGGCAAGCACATTCCTTAGCCCAAGCTTCATCCACGAGGAGCACCTTCATCTTCTCTGGAGAAGCCTGTACGTGCCGCGTGTTGTCAAAGACAAGGTGATCCAAGATCTGCGCTTGTACGCACCGGATCCGACGTCGAGCACCATCGGCGCGGCCCTCGAGTACGCGACGACCAACGGCATCTCTTTGAGCGGTGGCACCCTCCACTACCTAGCGGAAGCGGGGTGTCCTGGTCCCGTAATAGTCAAGTTGCTCGAGGCCGCCCCCGACATCGACGACACGCAACTGATCGCCATCCTGAACGCCATGCCGCCGCCCTACCCAGAACTCACTGTCCCAGGAAAGAAGAGCGTCTCAGTACCCCACGACACAGCTCACGAGGCACTCGGCGAACGCCTGAAGAGGGTACAGGGCATGAACCTCGTCCAGCGTTACAACCGCCCCAAAGGGCGGCTTTCCACCCAGGCGACGCTCACGCACCCGGAGCAAACATGAGCACCGAACCCCCGTTGTCGCTCATGCGACTCCCCCATCGGCAGGCGCAGCCCTACAGATAATTGTCAGCTCGGCCGGGCGGAATTTGTCAAGGTGGTTGAGGCCAGGGTGTGTTAGGCCGCGGGGTTCTCGGCTGGTCGGTTGATCCAGGCGCTGTCGGGTTGAAGCGTTCGGGGATGTTGGCCGCTCGTCAAATGAACTGCTTCTCGGGGTCGAGGGCAGCGTAGTAGGCCGTCTCGTACTCGGCGGGGGTGGTGTAGTCGTTGCTGGAGTGGAGCCGTTCCTCGTTGTACCAATCGACCCAGGCCGCGTGACCAACATGTCACCTATCCGTGCAGCAGTCCCGTCCGTCGGTGTAAATGTCGGTGTAAATGAGGCCATCCTCGCGGCTCTCGTGGCTGACCCGACTCTCACAGCGGCCGCTCTCGCCGCCAGACTGGGGGCGACGAAGCGCACGATCGAGCGCCACCTCGCCGAGCTCAAGGCCGCCGGTCGGCTGCGGCGCGAAGGGGCGCCCAAGAATGGCCGCTGGATGGTGGTGCCGCCATGACCGAAGCACATCTAGATCTTTCTAGACATCAGATCTACTCTTTCCCCATGAAGACGATCACGGTCGCGGAACTCCGCCAGAACCCCACAGAAGCCCTCAAGGCTGTTGAGGGTGGGGAGACCTACCTCGTCACGCGCCACCGAAGCCCCGTCGCGAAGCTCACCCCGATCGACGCGGAGTCAACCGAGATCATCCCTCCCCGCACCTCGGGTGGAGCGCGGCTCTCCGAGCGTCGCGACTGGCCTCGAAAGTCCCGCGCAGAAGTCGCTGCGTTGCTGGCTGACATGGACGAAGATCGGTGACCCGCTACTACCTCGACACCTCTGTCGCGGTGCACGTGCTTGAGGGCGATGTCACCGCGATGGAATGGTTCGATGCAGCCACCGCCGACGCAGACGTGGTCTCATCGCGTCTGCTCCAGACCGAACTCACCCGGGTGCTGCGCCGCGAGCGTCGACCGGTGCTCGACCGCGAGGCACTTCTCGACCACGTGGGGCTCGTGACGATCAGTGACAGCATTCTGACCGCGGCGGAGTCGATCACCGAACACGTCAAGACGCTCGACGCCATCCACCTCGCCACTGCCCTACGCCTGGGTAGCGCCACGGTACTGGTCAGCCACGACCAGACGCTGCTCCGCGTTGCCGCCGAGCTGGGAATCCGTGCATCCGACCCACTGGAAGAACCCAGCTCATGACCGCCGCTCCCGGGCGTGCCTACGACCCCATCGCCATCTCCACCGAGAGCACGGTCGTCGCCGAGTACGTCCCCGAACCCGGCCACGACACGGCATACCAGTCCGAGGCGGCGCTGGAACGTGAGCTCATCGCACTCCTGAAGGCCCAGGCCTACGAGTACCTCCCGATCACCTCCGAGGCGCAACTCGTCGCGAACCTGCGCGCCCAGCTCGAGACGCTCAACGGCATCACCTTCACCGACGGTGAGTGGGCCACCTTCTTCAGCGAGCGGATCGCCGGTGCCAACGACACCATCATCGAGAAGTCGGTGCGCGTCCAGGAAGACCACATCCAGCTGCTCAAGCGCGACGACGGCACGGTCAAGAACGTCGCCCTCATCGACAAGAAGAACATCCACAACAACCGGCTCCAGGTCATCAACCAGTACGCCGTGGGCGACGGCGAGGGTGGGGCGACCCACGCGAACCGGTACGACGTCACGGTGCTCGTGAACGGCATCCCGATGGTGCACATCGAGCTCAAACGCCGCGGCGTGGACCTGCGGGAGGCCTTCAACCAGATCAACCGCTACCAGCGCGACAGCTTCTGGGCCGGCTCCGGGCTGTTCGAGTACGTGCAGCTGTTCGTCATCAGCAACGGGACGCTGACGAAGTACTACTCCAACACCACCCGCAGCCGGCACCTGGCGGGCAAGACGAGCCCGGGGACGGCGAAGAAGACCTCGAACTCCTTCGAGTTCACCTCGTGGTGGGCCGACGCGCAGAACCGGCCGATCCAGGACCTCACCGCGTTCGCCAAGACGTTCTTCGCCAAGCACTCGCTGCTCAACGTCCTGACCAAGTACTGCGTGCTCACCGTCGACCGGTCGCTGCTCGTCATGCGCCCGTACCAGATCGTCGCGACGGAGCGGATCCTCCAGCGGATCGCCACCGCCACCAACTCCAAGACCCTTGGCACCACCGCGGCCGGCGGCTACGTGTGGCACACGACGGGCTCGGGCAAGACGCTCACCTCGTTCAAGGCGGCGCAGCTGGCCTCCCGGATGCCGGGTGTGGACAAGGTGCTCTTCGTCGTCGACCGCAAGGACCTCGACTACCAGACGATGCGCGAGTACGACCGCTTCGAAAAGGGCGCCGCCAACTCCAACGCCTCAACCGCCGTGCTCAAGAAGCAGCTCGAGGATCCGGACGCGCGGATCATCATCACGACGATCCAGAAGCTCAGCGGGTTCATCGGCGCCAACCGAGGCCACTCGATCTACGACGGCCACATCGTGCTCATCTTCGACGAGTGCCATCGGTCGCAGTTCGGTGACATGCACACCGCGATCACCAAGGCGTTCAAGCGCTACCACCTGTTCGGGTTCACCGGCACGCCGATCTTCGCCGTCAACTCCGGTAGCGGTGGAAACCCGCAGCTGAAGACCACCGAGCAGGCCTTCGGCGACAAGCTGCACACCTACACGATTGTCGACGCGATCACCGACAAGAACGTGCTGCCCTTCCGCATCGACTACGTCAACACCATCAAGGTCGGGGACGTCGTCGACAAGCAGGTGTCCGCGATCGACACCGAGAAGGTGCTGCTCGCGCCCGAGCGGATCCGGGACGTCGTCGGGTACGTCCTGGAGCACTTCGACCAGAAGACCAAGCGCACCCAGACCTATAGCCACGGCGGCAGGCGAGTGCGCGGGTTCAACGCAATCTTCGCCACGGCATCCATCGACGCCGCGCGCCGCTACTACAACCAGTTCTCGTGGCAACAGCAGGACCTGGCGCCCGATCGGCGGATAAAGATCGGGCTCATCTATTCGTACGGCGCCAACGATGCGGCCGACGACGGCATCCTCGAGGACGAGGCCTTCGACACCGACGCTCTGAGCGGCGACGCACGCGCCTTCCTCGAGGACGCGATCCAGGACTACAACGACCTGTTCGGCACGAGCTACGACACGAGCACGGGCAAGTTCCAGAACTACTACAAGGACCTGTCGCAGCGGCTGAAGAACCGTGAGCTCGACCTCGTCATCGTCGTCAACATGTTCCTCACCGGCTTCGACGCCACGACGCTGAACACGCTGTTCGTCGACAAGAACCTGCGGTCCCACGGGCTCATCCAGGCGTACTCGCGCACCAACCGGATCCTGAACTCGGTCAAGACCTACGGCAACATCGTCTCCTTCCGCGACCTTGAGGACGCCACCAACGACGCCATCGCCTTGTTCGGCAACAAGGATGCCGGCGGCGTCGTGCTGCTCAAGCCGTACGTGCACTACTACGCCGACTACGCCGAGAAGGTCGACGAGCTGCTCGAGGCGTTCCCCCTGGGTGCCCCGATCATCGGTGAGGCGGCGCAGAAGGAGTTCATCGGTCTGTTCGGGGCGATCCTGCGCCTGACGAACATCCTCACGTCCTTCGACGACTTCGCCGGCCACGAGCTGCTCACCGCCCGGCAGCACCAGGACTACCGCAGCGTCTACCTCGACCTGTTCGCCGAGTTCCGCAAGGACCGCGACGGCGACAAGGAGCCGATCAACGAGGACGTCGTC
>Ga0209476_10002935_pt1 | contig 11354 bp, 11 predicted proteins | sample KloWWTrecipitate_FD_187179 | JGI IMG/M metagenome (GOLD analysis project Ga0209476, IMG submission 187179) | Active sludge microbial communities from Klosterneuburg, Austria, studying microevolution and ecology of nitrifiers - Klosterneuburg... | ecosystem: Engineered > WWTP > Aerobic digester...
GGCGGTCGAGCCGCCGAGCGCCGCCGGTGATCACCGCCACGGGGGCGGATCGCGACCCGCTCATGGCCGCGTGCGCTCCACGCGCACGAAGGAACATGCGGCAGCCGCCACGGCGGCCGGCTTTCGGATTTCGAGCCTGACGCTTCGCACCGGAGCCAATCGGTCGAGCAGCATCGCCGCCGCCTCCTCGGCCATGGTCTCGATGAGCTGAAAGGTCCGGCGCTGCGCCAGCTCGGTGACGCTCTGCGCCACACCGACGTAATCCACGGCGTCGGCGATTGATTCCGAGACCACCGCGGCGGCGAAATCGTAATCGAGCTCGATGTCCATGATGACGGCCTGGGGCGACTGCCGCTCGTGCTCGTAGATGCCGACGATGCACTCCACGCGAAGGCCCCGCAGGCCGGCAGTTCCAATCATCTCGCCCTCGCTTTCGCGTCTGTCGGGCCCGTGCCGTCGCCTGGTCGCCGGGCAATCCAGACCTGTTCCTGCGCGGTCGACTCCAAGAACGGAGTGCGCGCGAAGTCTCCAAAGCACGCGTCGATCACGAACCCGGCCTCCGTGAGGATGTTGCGTGCCTGAGACGGTTCGAGCCAGCTGAGGCTGAGCCGGCGGTAGCGACGCCTCGCCAGCCCACCCTCGGAGTCGAGTTCGTCCTCCCATGTCACCACGCGAATCGACTGGGCGGCCTCGTCCACGAGCGAGGTAACCCACAACAAGGCATCGGCGCCGGACGGCAGCCGGTACTCGGCGCGCAACTGCACGCGCCGCATGTGAGCCACGAGCGCCGGCGTCATGAAGAAGTCGTCGAAAACGAAGCGCCCTCCGGGCCTGAGCTGTGAGAACACGTGCGCCACGGCACGACGCTTGTCGTCCACGGCGACCAGATGTCCCAGGCTGTGGTACGGCAGGGCGATCAGGCCGGCGGGTGCTTCGAGCTGGAAGTGCCGGAAGTCGGCGCGCTGCAGCGTCAGGCGATCGAGCACGCCGGCCTCGGCCGCGCGGTGGCGGCAGCGCTCGAGCATGGCCGACGACAGATCGACGCCGATCACGTGAGCGCCCCTCGACGCCGCCGGCACGGCGATGCGGCCATCGCCCACTCCCAACTCCACGACCGGTCCATCCGCCAAGAGGTAGGTCTCCACGTAGAAGTCCAGGTTGGAATGCGCGGAGCCGGCCGTTTGGGTCCAGACGGGATAGATGTCGGCGAAGCGATCGTACTCGCTGAGGGGGCGCGCCGGAGTACTTCGACTGGACATCATCAGGGTTTCGAGCTCTCCGCCGGCGACCGCCACCTCGAGGACCTTACGGTTCCAGGAGTCTCGGCGAGCGCTGCCGGCAAACGCGAGAACGTGTGCGGCCGGCACGCCCAGGACGTTGTCAGCAACACCGAGAGTATATGGCCTCCATCCGCCTGCCGCCGCGCCGCGGACGTATAATCCGGCAACCTCTCCGACCTGCTCTCAGACGTTTCTCCACCCGGCACCAGGAGCACCGCGATCGCCCGCCTTCTCGCGACGCTGGTCGCCGCGACACTCTTCGCCGCCGCCGCGCCCCTCCTGCCCGCGCGCGTCTCCCAGCCCTTTGTCGGCGTGACGCTGATCGAGCGTACTGACACCACACCCCGGCCCGTCCGGATGCACCTCGCGCAAGTCGATACGCAGGCTCCAGGCATCCGCTTCCGGGTGTCGCCACCGGCGGGGGGCCGCGAGACCATCCGCCAGACGACGGTCGACTTCCTCAGGGCGGAGGGCGCGCAACTGGCCGTCAACGGTCACTTCTTCCTGCCGTTTCCGTCCACGGACACCGAGGCATGGGTTATCGGGCTCGGTGCATCCGAGGGGCGCGTCTACTCGGCCTTTGAATCGCCCGAGCAGGATTACGCGCTCGTCGCCGACGCTCCGGCGCTGAACCTCGATCCCCGGGGCCGGCCGCGTATCGTGCACCGCGATGCGCGCCACGTAGACGGCCAACACGTCCGCGAGCGCGTCAGCTTATGGAACACCGTGGCCGGCTCGTCGCAGATCGTCACGCGCGGCAGGGTTACCATCCCCGCCTACCGGGACGCGACGCATCCGGACGGGCGGCTGACGCCCGGCGGTCCCTCCGCCGCTTCCAACGGCAAGCCCTGGGCCGACGTGGTGACGGCGCGCACCGTGGCCGGCGTATCGCGCAATCGCCGGGTGCTGACGCTCTTCACCGTGGATGCACGCGGCGGCAGTGAGGGCATGCGACTCGCCGAGATCGCGGACCTGCTGGTGCGAGAGTACGGCGTGTGGGACGCCATCAACCTCGACGGCGGCGGATCGACGTCGATGGCGTGGGAGAACCCGTCCACCGGCCAGGCCGAACTGATCAATACCTCGCCGGACAGCCCGAACGGGCGCGCCGTGGCGAGCAGCCTGGCCGTGTTCGCGCGCCGCCGGGACTGAAGGCCCCGGCGGTCGGGTCTGCGCCTTGGACACCACTCCGCGCGCACCTCAGCGGCCGCACCGCCTCAACAGGCGCCGATGCCAACCTTGGTGTCATCGGTGACGCCGTTGACCCGGTCGATGCTGCCCGGCACCGTACGCGCGCCAGTGCCAGCGTACTCGTGATGCGCGTGAGCAACGGCGCCCCCCGCCGGCCGGCTCATGCTATTCGGTCCGGATGGCCGCCTTCACCTTGTCCGCGATCTCCGGCGTCACGTCCACCTGGTGCACCTGCTTCGCGTGCGCGGCGGCCTGCCGCAGCACTTCGTCAACCGACTCGGCCCGAATGACGCCCTCACACTGAAACCCAACGTCTGCGCACTTGAGTACCTTCATGTCATCCTCCAATCACGCTGGCTTCGCCATGGCGAGCGCCTGCTCGCGCGACAGCTCCATCTGGTGCACCTGTCGCGCGTGCTCCTGCGCCCGCGCCACGACCTCATCGTCCGAGCTGCCCTTGACGACGAACCCACAGGGACAGTTGATGATCTTCTGCATCGTGACCTCCGGTAGCTGCGGTTATATACTCGGCCGCGTTGACGGCCTGTTGTGGCGAAATTGGAAAAACGTTGGCGCAGCCGCGAATCTACCTGACCGGGCGCGTGCTCGTCGAGTACGGAGAGCATCGACTGGACGAGCACCAGCTGGCGGGACGTCAGGGGCGGCTCGCGTTCGTGTGCCTCGCCAGCCACCCGGCACGAATGGTCAGCCGCAACGAACTGGTGGAGGCCATCTGGGAGGAGCATCCGCCCACCGAGTTGGACGGCGCCCTGAACGCAATCGTCAGCAAGCTCCGACGCGCCTTGAAGCAGGTCGGGCTCGCGCCGCCCGACACGGCCATCGAGACACGCCACGGCTCGATCGCGCTGAGGCTGCCCGCCGACACGTGGGTCGATCTGGAGGATGCCACGAACGCGATTGACGAAGCGGACGGCGCGTGGCGGCGGGGAGACAGGCGCAGCGCGTGGGCATGGGCCAACGTCGCGGTCAGCGTGGGACGCCGGCCGCTGCTGCCTGATCTCGGCGCACCGTGGATCGAAGCGCGACGAGCGGCGCACCGCGCGATGCTCGTACGCGGGCTCGAACGTCTGTCGGAAGTGAGCCGCGTGAACGGCGAGCCGGACCTGGCCGTCCAATACGCGGCCGAGGTGCTGGACGTTGACCCGTTCCGCGAGCCGGCCTATCAGCGATTGATGCGGCTGTACGCCGACGCGGGTAACCGGGCCGAGGCGCTGCGCGTGTTCGGCCGTTGTCGCGAACTGCTGCGGGAGGAGCTGGGCGCCAGCCCCTCGCCGCAGACCGAAGCAGTCTTCCTAGACATCCTACGCGCCGAGGGAGCGTGAGCCCGGCAGGCACCGGCGGCTGCGTCGGCTCATTGACGCCAGGCGCATCGCCTATCCTGTCAGGCATGAACTTCCGCTCCGACAACATCCTGGGGTGTCCGCCGGCCATTCTCGAAGCCCTGGCCCGCGTCAACGATACGCCGACGCACCCCTACGGCCACGACCCGATCACGGCGCGCCTCAACCCGCTGGTCTCCGATATCTTCGAACACGAGGCGTTCGTGTTTCCGGTGTCGACAGGCACGGCGGCCAACGGCCTGTCGCTTGCCGCGGTCACGCCGCCGTGGGGTGTGGTGTTCGCTCACCCGCTGTCCCACATCGTGAGGGAGGAGTGGTGTGCGCCGGAGTTCTTCACCGGCGGCGCGCGGCTCCTGGGCGTGGAGGGTCCCGACGCGCGGATGGCCGCCGGGGCACTCGACGAGCGCGTGCAATCGACCACGCGCGCCGGCAAGCCGGCCACGGTCAGCCTCAGCCAGGCGACCGAAGCCGGCACGGTGTACTCGCTCGATCAGTTGCGCGCGCTGGCCGGCGTCGCGCGTCGGCACGCGCTAGCCGTCCACATGGACGGCGCCCGCTTCGCCAACGCCCTGGCAGCGCTCGGTTGCTCTCCGGCGGACATGTCGTGGCGCCTTGGCGTGGACGCGCTCGCCTTCGGTGCGACCAAGAACGGCACGCTCACAGCCGAGGCCGTGGTCGTGTTTGGCGAGGACCTGGCCGACGAGGTCGCCAACCGACGCAAGCGCGCCGGCCAGGTGTCGTCGAAGATGCGCTTCCTCTCGGCGCAGCTCGAGGCCTACTTCAGGGATGATCTCTGGCTGACGAACGCCCGCGCGGCCAACGCCAGCGCCAGGCGGCTGGCCGAAGGCCTGGAGGCGGGCGGCATCGAACTGGCGGCGCCGGTGGAGGCCAACATGGTCTTCCCGCACCTCGACGTGGGTACGCGTGACGCGCTGCGAGCCCGCGGGTTCGAGTTCCTCGACTGGCCTGGACTCGGAGCGGACGTCGCCCGCTTCGTGTGCGGCTTTGCGACAACCAGCGTCCAGGTTGACGCCCTGGTGGCCGCGTGCCGCACACGATGGGCGGCACGGCCTCGCCTTACTTCGCCTCCCCCGCCGACCCCATCGACACGTCGGCCAGGCCCGATCGGATCATGAACCAGTACAGGAACACCCCGGGGACCGCGACGATCGTCGTGAGCAGGTAGTAGTTGACGTAACCCATCGCTTCGATCAGGCTGCCGGCCGTAGTGCCGGTCAGGAACCGGCCGGCAATGCTGGCCAGGGCGGAGAGCAGCGCATACTGGGTGGCGGTGAAACGGAGGTTGCAGAGCGCCGACAGATAGGCGACGACCGCGACGCCCCCGATGCCGCTGGCGAAGTTCTCGAAACCAATCGCGGCCGCCATGCCCACGTTGCTGTGGCCGTAGGCCGCCAGGGCCGCGAAGCTGAGATTGGACACCGCCATCAGCACCAGGCTCACGAGGACCGACCGCTTCATGCCCATGGTGGCGTACATCACGCCGCCTACGAACACGCCGGCCAGCAGCGCGACAAAACCGATCCCGACGTCGTAGAACGCGACTTCGTCGTTGGTGAACCCGAGGTCCTCGAACAGCAGCCGTAGCGTCAGGTTGGCCAGCGTGTCGCCGATCTTGTGTATCAGCACGAAGACCAGCACCACGATCGCGCCCTTGCGCCGCAGGAACTCGACGAGCGGGCTGAAGTAGGCCATCAGGGCATCGACCACCCCGGCGGGCGGCGTCGGCGGGCGGCGGCGCTCCGGCTCGCCCATGACGAAGCCGACGAGCATGGCCGGCAGGGCGAACAGCGCGCACCCCGTATAGGCGATGGCCCAGCCGTACCGCGCGGCGATCACCAGCGCCAGCCCGCCCGCAGACGCGGCGCCAATCCGCCAGCCGTACTGCGACATCCCCGACCCGACGCCCAGCTGTCGAGGTTCGAGCAGCTCGATCCGATAGGCGTCGATGACGATGTCGAACGTCGCGCCGGCGACTCCGACCAGGATGGCCGCCCCCGCGACGGCGGGCAGAGCCGCTGCGGGATCGACCGCGCCCAGAAAGGCGACCGCCGCCATCACCAGCAGGCCCACGAACCAGAGCCACGAGCGGCGCTGGCCGAAGCGACCCAGGATTGGCAGGCGGACGGTGTCGACGAGGGGCGCCCACAGCCACTTGAAGTTGTAGGCGAGAAACGTGAGCGCGAAGGCCGTCACGGCACTCTTCCTGATCCCGTACTGCGCCAGTCGAGTCGTCAGCGTGGCGCCGATCATCGAGAAGGCGAAACCGGACGAAATGCCCAGGAACGCGGCGGCCAGCGGCGCCGACTCGACGTAGGGCCGGACGCCTTCGGGCAGTCGAGTGCGCCAGGGGCGTGTCGCAGCCGACTCGGACGGGTGCATGGGCCTCTACTCTACCCCCTTCAACTCGCCTGGATCTGAGCTCCACACCGCGATCGCCGCGACAACGGTCGCCAGTCCCCAAATCGAGCATGCCGCCACGTCCCGGGCATCACCGACGGTACAGGCGTGCCCCGGGCGCGCTAGAATCCGTCGATGCTGCCGTGCCAGAAATCGCTATTCGACCTGCCAGACGACGAGCACTACCTGAACTGCGCCTACATGTCGCCGCTCGCCCGCGCGGTGGAGGCCGCCGGCGCAGGTGGCCTCGCGCGCAAGCGGGTGCCTTCTCGCCTGTCGCCAGCGGACTTCTTCACCGAGACGGACCGCGCCCGGACGCTCTTCGCGCGCCTGGTCAACGTGCCGGACCCACGGCGGATTGCGGTGATCCCGTCGGCGTCGTACGGGCTGGCCGTGATCGCGCGTAACCTGCCGCTCGCGGCCGGACAGAACCTCGTGATCGCCCACGAGCAGTTTCCGGCCAACGTATACCCGTGGCGGAAGCGGTGTGCCGCTAACGGCACCGAGTTGCGGGTGGTCGGTCCGCCGGAGGCGGCCGCAGAACGCGGGCGGCTGTTCAACGAGCGGCTGCTGGAGGCCATCGACGCCCGCACGGCGATGGTCGCCCTGGGGCACGTGCACTGGACCGACGGCACGCGGTTTGACCTGGAGGCCATCGGCACGCGGGCCCGCGAGGTCGGGGCCGCGTTGGTCGTCGACGGCACGCAGTCGGTGGGCGCAATGCCTTTCGACGTCGAGCGCCTGCAGCCCGACGCGCTGGTGTGCGCGGCCTACAAATGGCTGATGGGTCCCTACTCCATCGGCTTTGCGTACTACGGGCCCCGCTTCGATGCCGGGGAGCCCTTGGAGGAGACCTGGATCGGCCGGCGCGGCAGTGAGAACTTCAAGGAGCTGGTCAACTACCAGGACGAGTACCAGCCCGGCGCGCTTCGCTACGACGTGGGCGAACGGTCGAACTTCGTCCTGATGCCGATGGCGATTGCCGCGCTGGAGCAGGTGCTCGAGTGGACACCCGAGGCCATCCAGGCGTACTGTGCGGCGCTCACCGGCGACCTCGTAAACCGCGTGCGCGCGCTGGGCTTCGGCGTGGAGGGGCTCGACGGCCGGGGGGCCCACCTCTTCGGCCTCCGGACGCCGCCTGGCGTGGACATCCAGGCCCTGGCAGCCACGCTGGCCGCCCGTCGCGTGCATGTGTCGCTCCGCGGGAGCTCCGTGCGGGTGTCGCCCCACGTCTACAACGACGCCCGTGATGTGGAAGCGCTCCACGACGCCCTGGCGGCATCGCTCCAGGCGCGCTAGACGGGCAATCCCGATACCCTCGAATCTGGTCGGTACGATCGGGGTGGCCGCGCCGTCCTGCTGGCGGCGCGGCTGCCCCCCCGGCGTCCCTGCTGGCCTACTTGACGGAGTACTTGGTGAACGCTCCGCCCGCCTGGACCAGCGAATTCGGCCCCTCGGCCGCGTAGACGTTTCCATCCGCGTCGACCGCAACGCCTTCGCCCGCCGTGCCCTGGTACACACGGTCCTCGCGCTCGAAGGGCGGGATGAACGCGGTAACGCGGTCCTCGTCGATCGGCCCGATGCGCACGCCATCGCGCCAGTTCGGGTGGTTCAACGGACCCGATTCCGAGTCGATCGCGTAGAGCGTGTCGCCCTTGATGAAGATCCCGCTGACGCGGCTGAACAGGTAGCGCGACTCGAGATAGGTGCCCTCCTGGTCGAAGATCTCGAGCCTGTGGTTGCCGCGATCCGCGACCCAGAGGCGGCCTCTAGAATCGAACGCCAGCGCATGAGGCGTGCGGAACTCGCCGTGGCGCACGCCAATCTGCCCCCACGACTTGATGAACTTGCCATCGGGCGTGAACTTGCTGATGCGGGAGGTGGCACCGCGTTTGATCCCCTCGGCGATCGCCGCGTTGGTCGTCATGCCCTGGGCGTCGTGGCCGTCGGCCACATAGATGCTCCCGTCGGGCCCGACCACGACGTCGTTGGGCTGGTCGAACTGCCCGTCGGCGTTGCCCGGCTTGCCGGCGATGCCCAGGCTCATGAGCTTTTCGCCGGTGGGGCTGAACTTGTGGACCTGCTGCCCCTTGGTGCCGGCCTCGTTGTTGGCGAAGTCAGCAATCCAGACATTGCCGTCCTTGTCGACGAAGATGCCGTGGGGCGTCACCATGATGCCCTTGCCGAAGTTCGCGAGCACCGCGCCGGTGTTGCGATCGAACTTGAAGACCGGATCGACCGGGTTGTTGTCGCAACTGACCGGGCCCCCGCCGGCCGTGCCCGCGCCGCAGCGTTCGTAGGCCCAGACGTTACCGTCCTTCGGGTCGATGTCGATGCCCGCCGTCGTGCCCCACGTCCGGCCGGCGGGCAACTGACCCCAGTTGCGAGTGACGTTCGGGGCGGGGTTTGGAAAGCCCTCGCCCGTGACGGGGTTGCCCACCGCCATGGCCGTGGCCGTCGGCGCAGCCGCCGGAGTCGTGGCCTCGGGGCCGGCTCCGCTACACCCCACCAGCAGGACGCCGGCGCAGGTGCCAATGGCGGACAACAGGATTCGCGGTCGTGACATGGCAGCTCCTTTGTTCAAAGGGATAGTAGACCGGAGGATGCGCGCTGCCGCAAGCGTTTCCGCGCAGCGCCCGGCACCGTTGGCTCATGAGGTGACACCCGGCCAGCCGCCACCCCGTTCCGGATGCCCCAGCCGCACGGGCGCTGCCCGTTCTACAGGCTGGAAGCAAACAGAGGATCTTCGCGAACGGCCCTCGTCAGGTCCGGCCGCGCAAGCCGTTCAGCACCGCGCCGAAGTCCACCTTCTCCTTGCGCAACACCCGTGTGGTGGCCTCTTCCAGGGCGTCCTCCACGGCAACCAGCTGCGCCTGTTCGTCGGAGGCGGCGCCGGCCGCCGCCCGAATCCGCTGCCGCACGGCATCGGCCCCGGTCTCGCGGTCGGCTACGAGATAGGCATGGACCACGTCGCCCACCTCGGCCCCGGTGGCGGCCGACAGCCGATGGATGAAACCCACGCCGGCGTGATTGATTAGACGATTGATCGCGCCGGTGGCGATGATTTCCCGCTTGAGCGGATGGAGCGCCAAGTGATCGCGATAGCTCTCGCGCATCTTCGCCGGGAAGTACGACACCAGCAGCGGCTGGGCGATGTCGGCGTCTGGCAGCGATGATTCCAGCGTCTTGAAGTAGGCCCAGTTCTTCACGAGGCCCAGCATGACGCACAGCAGCGGCCGGGGCAGCCCCCGCTCGCGAGCCGGGCCGGCCAGCAGTTCTTCCCGGCTCGGCACGGCATCGTCGTGGCGATCGAGGATGCCGGCGGCGACCAGTTCCTGCGCCAGATCCACGAAGGGGTCGAATCGGCGCGCGCTGCGGATGCCGTCGAGGGTGAGGGCGAGTGCCTGACTGGCGTTGTCGGCGAGCACCAGGTCGGACACCTCGTCGGTCATGGACGCCAGCAGCTGGTTGCGCTCGCCGCTGTCGGCCAGCACGCCGTTGCGCATCAGGAGGTCGAGCAGGATCTTGATGTTGACCTCGTGATCCGACATGTCCACGCCGCCCGAGTTGTCCACGGCGTCGGTGTTGATCAGGCCGCCCGCGTACCAGTACTCGATGCGCCCACGCTGCGTGAAGCCGAGGTTGCCGCCTTCGCCGATGACGCGGGCCCTCAGTTCGGTGGCGTCGATCCGGACGCGGTCGTTGGTGCGATCGCCAACCTCGGCGTGTTCCTCGCCCGAGGCCTTCACGTAGGTACCGATGCCGCCGTTGTAGAGCAGGTCCACGCGCGCCCGCAGGATGGCCCGTACCACGTCTTCGCCGCTGGCCTCTGCCTCGTCGAGGTCGAGCAGCGTCCGGACCTCGGGCCCGAGCGCAATCGACTTCGCCGAACGGTCGAATACGCCGCCGCCGACGCTGATAAGCGAGGTGTCGTAGTCGCGCCACGAGGAACGTGGCAGGGCGAACAACCGCTGGCGCTCGACGAAGCTCGTCTCGGCGTCCGGATTCGGGTCGAGGAAGATGTGCTGGTGGTTGAAGGCCGCCACCAGCCGCGTCGTGCGGCTGCGGAGCACGCCGTTCCCGAACACATCGCCCGACATGTCGCCAACGGCCGCCATCGTGAACGGCTCGGTCTGCACGTCCACGCCCAGATTGCGGAAGTGGTGCCGTACGCATTCCCAGGCGCCGCGCGCCGTGATGCCCTCCTTCTTGTGGTTGTAGCCGTTGCTGCCACCCGAGGCGAAGGCATCGCCGAGCCAGAAGCCGTACTGGGCGGATACGCGGTTGGCCGTGTCGGACAGGTGGGCGGTGCCCTTGTCGGCCGCCACGACCAGGTACGAATCGTCACGGTCGTGCCGCACGACGTCGGGCGGATGGATCACCTGGTGGTCCACGAGGTTGTCGGTCACGTCGAGCAGGCCCGAAATGAACTCGCGGTAGCGGTCGATGAGATACGCGTCGAGCGCCGGCCTCGGGGGCACGGAGCCCTTCAGCACGAAGCCGCCCTTGGATCCGACCGGGATGATGATCGAGTTCTTCACCATCTGAGTCTTCATCAGGCCCAGCACCTCGGTGCGGAAGTCGTCGTGGCGATCGCTCCAGCGAATGCCGCCGCGCGCCACCATACCGCCGCGCAGGTGGATGCCTTCGAGCAGCGGTGAGTGGACGTAAACCTCGTAGAGAGGACGGGGCGACACCATGCCCGTGACCTTCGCCGACTCCACCTTGATCGACACCACCGGCCGCTGCGGCCGCTGGTAGAAGTTGGTCCGGACCGCCGCCTCGATCAGGTTCTCCAGTCCGCGCAGGATCTCGTCATCGAAGAGGCTGCCCACATCGCGTAGGGCGGCGTGCAGGGCATCGCCGGCGCGCGCCATCGCGGCCTCGCGATCGCCCTCCAGGGCCGGGGAGAACTTGGCGTAGAACGTCCGGAACAACGCGCCGCCCGCCGCGTGGTTGCGCAGGATCACCGACGTGGCCGTCTCGGAGTTGTAGGCGGGACGGATCTGCAGCAAGTGATTGCGCAGCGTGCGCAGCACCTCGACCTCGCGCCACGTCATGTCCGACAGCAACACCAGGGCGTTGAGCGGATCGTCGGTCGCGT
>Ga0209476_10002936_pt1 | contig 11354 bp, 12 predicted proteins | sample KloWWTrecipitate_FD_187179 | JGI IMG/M metagenome (GOLD analysis project Ga0209476, IMG submission 187179) | Active sludge microbial communities from Klosterneuburg, Austria, studying microevolution and ecology of nitrifiers - Klosterneuburg... | ecosystem: Engineered > WWTP > Aerobic digester...
TCTTCTGGCCGAGCAGAACACCAACATGGCACTGAAGTACTCCGACTACGGCTACATCATGGAATCGGGCCGCATTGTGATGGACGGTCCATCCTCCGACCTGGCGAGCAACGAGGACGTTAAGGAGTTCTACCTCGGCGTGGGCGGCGGAGAGCGCAAGAGCTTCAAGGACGTCAAGAGCTACAAGCGCCGCAAGCGCTGGCTCGCCTGACCCACCGCTTCACAGGATGGTTCGGCTTGGTGCCGGATTGTCCTCGCACAGGATCTGCCTGAGCCCTCAACCCTCCCACACCATTCCGCCATGACTTTTTTTTACGACACGCTGGAAACACGGGCTCCGGCTGAACGCGAATCGGCCCTGCTGGCTGCCCTGCCTGCCCAGGTGGCGCATGCACGCAGCCAGTCCGGTGCGTTTGCTGCCATCCTGGCCGATGTCGAGCCCTCCGAAGTCACCAGCCGCGCTGCATTGGCCCGGCTCCCCGTCACCCGCAAGCACGAACTGCTGGAGCGCCAGCTGGCCGAGCGTGCGCACAACGTCTTTGGCGGCTTTGCCTCCATTGGCTTTGGTGCCAGCATGCCTAGGGTGTTTGCCAGCCCCGGCCCGATCTACGAACCCGAAGGCACCCGCCGCGACTACTGGCGCATGGCCCGCGCGATCCATGCCGCAGGGTTCCGTGCCGGCGAACTGATCCACAACTGTTTCTCGTACCACTTTGTCCCCGCTGGATCGATGATGGAAAGCGGGGCCCATGCCATGGGCTGCACCGTGTTCCCTGGCGGAACCGGCCAGACCGAGCAGCAGGTACAGGCCATGGTGGACCTGCGGCCTGCGGGCTATATCGGCACGCCCAGCTTTCTCAAGCTCATTGTTGAAAAAGCCCGTGAGATGCAGGTTCCTCTGCCCAGCGTAACCAAGGCCCTGGTGTCCGGCGAAGCGTTTCCGCCTTCTCTGCGCGACTGGTTCGGGGAGCAGGGCATTGCTGGCTACCAGTGCTATGCCACCGCCGACCTGGGCCTGATCGCCTACGAAACCGAGGCACGCGAAGGCCTGGTGCTGGACGAAAACGTGATTGTGGAAATTGTGCGCCCCGGCACTGGCGACCCCGTGCCTGAGGGCGAGGTCGGCGAACTGGTGGTGACCACGCTCAACAGCGACTACCCGCTGATCCGTTTTGGTACCGGCGACCTGTCGGCTGTCCTGCCGGGCCAGTGCCCTACCGGCCGCACCAATACCCGCATCAAAGGCTGGATGGGCCGCGCGGACCAGACCACCAAGGTGCGCGGCATGTTTGTGCACCCCGGCCAAGTGGCCGCGATTGCCAGCCGTTTTCCGCAGGTGCTGCGCGCACGCCTGGTGGTGCGCGGCGAAATGGCCAACGACGAAATGGTGCTGCGGGTGGAAACCACCGAAACGGCAGGCGGCCTGGCGCCCCGGCTTCAGGATGCCATCCGCGAAATCACCAAACTGCGCGGCGACGTGGAGTTGGTGGCCCCCGGGTCATTGCCCAACGACGGCAAGGTCATCGAAGACGCCCGCAGCTATCGCTGAACCGCCCCCCGTACGGGGCAAAAACCCTTTCCACGCGACGCAGAGCCCGCTAGAAAGGGGGCTGCGGCTATGCCCCCCAGACTACATCGTGACCGTCAGCGGCGCTGCGCCGCAGCATGTCAAGGAACGGGGCGGCACGCTGGCGCAGGGTGACGCTATCGACTTCCCGGCCATCCGGGCCTTCGGCCGGGGCATCGTCCGCATCGGCCGTCTTGCCAGCCTGTGCCCTGCGGCGCTCCTCTTCGATCACCGCCGCCTCCAGTGCCGCCACGGCGGACGGAATCTGCGACGCGGTGATGATGCCTTGCGCACCCGGCGCCTTGCCGATCAGCTCCAGCAAGCGCTTGCCATGGGGTTCGAGCAGAATCAGGTCGGCCGTTGCGCGGGACTTGAACTTGTAGAGCATGGGCGAAGGTCCGGAAGTGAATGGTTTGCCTGGCAGCATACGCTGCTTCGCCATTGTCAAACTATCGGAGACGCTGTAGCGCCCTCCGCTGCTGATAGCTCCCCTTTGTGCAACGGCCGCTGGATGCTCCTGCGGGCCCATGATCCTAGAAACCGCAGTGGACCGCTTGTAACCCGCATGAGATCTGACCTTGTGCTACTCGGGAGCGTTCGCCTTCAGGGTGAAAGCGCTGTGCACCCGCCAGCACCAGGCAAGGCGCAACGGGTACACCCGGCGGCAGCACGGAGTAGCCGCCCAACGACGCTCTGCGTTGGACGGAAAGCATCAGGGAGTGCCGCAGCCCGCACCCTCGCGTCCGGGCAGAGCCCGGCGCATGCGCTGCAGCGTTTGCAGCAGCGCCGGACCATACAGAATGCAGGCCAGCGCAGCGCCAATCAATGGCAGTGCGGCAAACACCCAGCCGGTGAGGCGCTCTCCGCCCAAGGCCACGCCCACGAGCAGTGCCACGGCCGGGTTGACGAACGAGTAGCTCCCCGCCAGCGCCGCCGAGGTGTTTTGCAGCAGCCACAGGTACGCATTGAGCGCCACCAGGGTGCCCAGCGCCAGAAGGTAGACCCAGGCCATCCAGGAGCGCGCGCTCACTTCGGCCAAAGCCCCCACGGGTTCGAACCACAAGGCCACCACCATGCCCATGGCGCCGCCGGTAAGCCACTGCGCACCGGAGGCCATGGCGGGCGTTGGCAGCGAGAGCTTGCGCGATGCGTACGAACCGATGCTCCAGCACAGCGGCGCACCAAACGCCAGCAACGCACCGACCCCGGAGGCCGAAAAATCCCCCTCCATCGCCAGCAGCAAGGCGCCCACCACACCCAGCGCAAGACCGACCCAACTGGTGGCAGGCACGGACTCACCGCCCCAGCGCGTCCACAGCGCCAGCCACATGGGCATGGTGGTGACCACCGTGGCCATGAGGCCCGAGCCAATGCCCATCTTCTGCGCAAAGCCGATGCAGTTCATCGCCAGAAACACCATCAGCCCGCCCACCAGCGCGCTGTGGCGCCACTGCGCCACCGTGGGCAAGGCCTGGCCCTGCCCAACGGCCACCAACAGCATCACCCCCCCGGCACAGAGGAAGCGGCTGGCGTTCATGAGGAGCGGCGGCATGGTTTCCAGCGCAATGCCCAGGGCAAAGTAGGTGGTGCCCCAGACCACATAGACCAACAACAGCGCAACCGCCACCGCCAAACCCCGTGGATTTGCCCCTTGCGCCATGAAAAATGTCGGCATATTCTTCACCCAACCGGAAAATATATGGAAAACGTCGTGTTTTCGAAATTTTTACCGAACAGCCATTTGAATGCAAGCAAATTTACAGCTAGACGCCATTGATGCAAGAATTGTTTCTGCACTTGGCACCGATGGCCGACGATCCTACGCCGACGTAGGCACCGAGGTTGGTCTTTCGACCGCAGCCGTGCATGAGCGCGTGAAGAAACTGCTTGAGCGGGGCGTGATCCGGCGCTTCTCCATCAGCGTGGACCCTGAGCGCGTGGGCCTGAACTTCACCGCCTTTGTAGCCATCCGCAACGACGGCGGCATCCACTGCCGCGACGTGGCGCCGCGCCTGCGCGCCATGCCGCAGGTGGAAGAGCTGCACAGCGTGGCTGGCGAATACGACTTTTTGGCCAAGGTGCGCACCACGCACGCGCGGGCGCTGGAAGACGTGATCTACCAGATCAAGGCCATTGAGGGCGTGGCACGCACCACCAGCACCGTGGTGCTCAACACCGAATTTGAAGACCGGCCCCTGGACCTGGGCTGGCTTGCCGGGAACGACTGAAGCCGAGTCTGTGAAGGCCCACCGCACTGCCCCGATCGCTGCCATGCTGCTGGCACTGCTGGCAGGTGGCTGCGCGCACACCGAAGGTGCCGTGGGCTACTACTGGCAATCGGTGCGGGGGCACTTTGCCATCGTGCACGCCGCCCGGCCGCTGGAAGACTGGATAGGCCAGGAAGACACACCCCCCGCATTGCGCGAGCGACTGCGGCTTGCGCAACGCGCCCGCACGTTTGCCGTGACCGAGCTGGGCCTGCCCGACAACGCCAGCTACCGCCAGTATGCCGACCTGCGGCGCCCCGCCGCCGTGTGGAACGTGGTGGCAGCGCCACCCGATGCGCTGCGACTGCACACCTGGTGCTTCCCGGTGACGGGCTGCATTGGCTACCGCGGCTACTTTTCCGAGGCCGACGCGCAGGCCGAGGGCGCGCGCCTGGCGGCGCAAGGCCTGGAGGTGGAGGTGTACGGCGTTCCCGCCTATTCCACGCTGGGCTACATGAACTGGATGGGGGGCGACCCGCTGCTCAGCACCTTCGTCGGCTGGCCCGAAGGGGAGTTCGTCCGGTTGCTGTTCCATGAGCTGGCGCACCAGGTGGTGTACGCGCAGGGCGACACGCTGTTCAACGAGTCCTTTGCCACCGCCGTCGAGCGCCTGGGCAGCGCGCAATGGCTGGCCGCCCAGGCGACGCCCGAGGTGCGCCAGGCGTTTGCTGCCAGCGAGGAGCGGCGCCGCCAGTTCCGTGCCTTGACACGCACCACACGCGCACGTCTGTCGGAGATTTATGAACAAAATAATGGCCTGCCGCACGATAGCATTGACTTTATTGCTATAAAAACAGAAGCAATGAATAGCTTTCGCTCTGACTATGCGGTGCTGCGCAGCCGCTGGCAGGCAGCGCCCGCGCTGCTCGCTGGCTACGATCGCTGGGTGGCCAAGGCCAACAACGCCAGCTTTGCAGCCCAGGCCGCCTACGACGACTGGGTGCCAGCGTTCGAGGCCTTGTTCGGGCAGGTGGGGCGCCGCTGGCATCCGTTCTATGATGCAGTCAAAGTACTGGCGGAACTGCCGCAGCCGGAGCGCACTGAGCGCCTGCGCACCTTGCTGCCCCCGCCCGCTCCAGCACACTGAGGAAACGCTCCATGTCCGTGATCCACATCCACCGCCACCACCACCTGGGCCTTGAAGAAGCGCGCAAGATCGCCTTCATGTGGGCCGAAAAGGCCGAAGAGAAATTCGATATGGAATGCGCCTACGAAGAAGGCGATACCCAGGATACGGTGTATTTCAGCCGCACCGGCGTCAAAGGCACGCTGCAGGTGCACGGCCATGAATTCGAGTTCAGGGCCGAGCTGGGTTTTCTGGTGAGCGCTTTCAAGGCCCGTATCGAGGCCGAGATCTGCGAGCAGATCGACGCGCTGCTGCACCCACCCAAACCGGGCAAGAAGAAGAAACCGCCCGTACCGAAAGCCTGACGCGAAGCGGCGCTGGCGCGGTGGCCGCACCGGTTCCATGCGCTGCACCATTGAAAAAGCCCTCCGCAGAGGGCTCATTCCAGGAGCGCGGGAGCGCCCTGCCGTGCGATCAGCCGCCCTTCTTGGAGCGCTTGCCCGGGTTCTTCTTGCTGCGCGTGGCGACGCCGCGCTCCAGGCTCACGCGCTGGCCGCGGCCGCTCGTGGGCAGGCTCACGCCGGGCAGCGGCTTGGGCTGGGGGGTGAATTTACGGTCTGCTTCGGTAACGATCTTGTTGCCCATGGCGAAGTCTCTGTCAAAGGGTGGAAAAACCCATATTAGGCCATAGGCGCAGCCTGGGCAGCAAAATGGCCCTGATATGCGCCCAGGGTCGGGATCAGCTCAACGATGCGATGAGGTCGATGTACTGCTGCTGGGCGGCGTCCTGTGCAGTGCCCTTGAGGTTGTTCCATGCGTCCCATTTGGCGCGGCCCACCATGTCGGAGAAGCCGGGCTTCTTGTCGGTGTTGTCGCCCGCAGTACCTTGCTTGTAGAGCGCGTAAATCTTGAGCAGTGTGCCGTTGTCGGGCCGCTCGCTGAGGTTCTTGGACTGGGCAACGGCGGCTTCGAAGGCGGCGGTAAGGTCGGACATGGTTGGATGCTCCTGGGTTTTGGGGTGGGGAAACAACGGGGATGCCATCCCCTCCTGACGTTGTATCTTACGGTCACCCTCCGGACACAATGGCGGTAATCCTTAGACGCCTGCCTCCAATCACAATTACCAGGACTTCTCGCACATGGTGACCCGCACCTCCACCCGCTCGACTTCCGGCACCCCGGCCGATGCTGCAGCCCCCGCTCATCCCAACCCAGGCGCTTCCGCCATCGATGCCGCCATGGCGGTGCAGAAAACCGTGCGCCGCACAGCCACCGGCATGCTCGGGCTGTCGGGCGAGCGCATGAGCAAGGTGGACACCGCCTGGCTGCGTATGGACTCGCCCAGCAATCTGATGATGATCAACGGTGTGTGGACGGTCGAGCCCGGCATCTCACTGGCGGCCCTGCGCGAGCGGGTGCGCGAGCGCCTGCTGCAGTACCCCCGCTTCCGCCAGCGCGTGGTCGAGGATGCCGCTGGTGCCACCTGGGTCGAAGACCAGCACTTCGACATTGCCGCCCATGTGGAGCCCACCCGGCTGCCGCGCCGAAAGGGCGTGAGCCAGCAGGCGGCGTTGCAGAAATTTGTGGGCGACCTGGCCATGAAGCCACTCGACCCACGCCGCCCGCTGTGGCATTTTTATCTGGTCGAAGACTTTGTCGGTGACGATGGCCGCAGCGGCAGCGCCCTTGTGGTGCGACTGCACCACTGCATTGCCGATGGCATTGCATTGATCTCTGTCACCATGTCGCTGGTGGACGGCGGCGCAGAGCCCCCCAAGCGCCGCAGCAAGGCCCCGGCCAGCGCCGAGGACTGGATCGCCGACACCCTCATCAAGCCGTTCACCGGCATGACGGTGAAGGCGCTGGACCTGGTGGGCGAGAGCGCCGCCAAGTCGCTGCACCTGCTGCTGGACCCCGAAAAGGCCATGCAGCACGGTCTGGCGGGCTCGGTAGATGCCGCACGCCTGGGCTACCAGCTGGTCAGCGACGCCGCCGCGCTGGCGCTCATGCCCGACGACTCACCCACGCTGCTCAAGGGGGTGCCCGGCGCCCAAAAGCGCGTGGCCTGGTGCCCGCCGCTGCCGCTCGACGAGGTCAAGGCCATCGGCAAGGCGCTCAACTGCTCGGTCAACGACGTGTTGCTGTCGTGCGTCGCTGGCGCCATTGGCGGCTACCTGCGCCAGCATGGTGACGACACCGAGGGCAAGGAGATCCGCGCCATGATCCCGGTGAACCTGCGCCCCATGGAGGAGGCCTGGAAGCTGGGCAACCACTTTGGCCTGGTGCCGCTGGTGCTGCCGATCGGCATCACCAACCCGGTCGAGCGCGTGTACGAGGTGCGCAGCCGCATGGCGGCGCTCAAGGGCAGCACGCAGCCGCTGCTGGCCTTTGGGCTGCTGGCCGTGGCGGGCCTGCTCATCAAACCCGCGCAAGACGCACTGCTGGGCCTGTTCAGCCGCAAGACCACGGCCGTGATGACCAATGTGCCTGGTCCGCGCGAACAGCTCGCGCTGTGCGGCTCGCGCGTGACGCAGTGCATGTTCTGGGTGCCGCAGTCGGGCAACGTGGGGCTGGGAGTGTCCATCCTGAGCTATGGCGGCGGCGTGCAGTTTGGCGTCATCACCGACACGCAACTGTGCCCCGAGCCACAGCAGATCATCGACGCCTTTGAGCCCGAGTTTGCTGCGCTCGCCACCCTCACGCTCATGCTGCCGTGGGGCGAGACCGAATAGGCGGTGTCGCCCTCGCCTTGCTGGTTGGCGCACTCGCCCTACCGGGCACGGCAGCCCGGGCCGATGTGCAGGAGGAGCACCAGAGCGCACCCTACCCCGTGCACGCCCGCGCAGACCACAGCCTGCGCGAAGCACTGAACGCCGCCACCCCCATTCTTTCGGAAGGCAAGCGCTTTCACGGCTACACGCACTGGAACGTGCGCTGGAACTTCTGGTGGCAGCAGGACGCTGCAGGCCGCTGCCGCATCACGCGCGTGGCCACGCGACTGCGCACACGCATCCAGATGCCTGAGCTGCGCAGCAGCACAGCGGCGCAGCAGGCTCAGTTCCGGCGCTACCGCGAGGCGCTGCATGCCCACGAACAAGAACATGTGGAGTTTGGCCGCAAGGCCGCGCAGGCCATCGACCGCGGCATTGCCGCCCTGCCCCCGGCCCCCGATTGCCCCACGCTGGAACAGCAGGCCAACGCCCTGGGCCAGCGCCTGCTGGCCGAACAGGCGCAGCAGGAGCGCGCCTACGACCAGCGCACCCGCCACGGCGCCACCCAGGGCGCGCTACTCACCGATTGATTGCTATTTTTTTAATAGCTTCTGGCGCTTGCTGGACGGGCGCCAGAGGCCAAAACAGCTCAAGAACCCAAGCCTTGCACCGCCTGGAACAACGCCTGGCGTGCCTGTGCAATGACCTGGCCTTTCCAGGTGTCCGTGTCGGTGTAGAAGGCGTTGCGCATGCGCGCCTTGAGCTGCGCGGCCAGGGCGGCGTCGGCCTCGGGGTGGAGCTGCAGCCACTGTTCGGCGCGCAGGGCCTCGATCACTTCCATGATGGGCACGGTGCCGTACTCCAGCGCAATGCCGGTGAACTCGGCCTGCGGGCATTCGTCATAAATGGCGTTCCACATCAGGCCGGTGAGGAAGGCCGAAGTGGAGCTGCCGTCGTAGATCGAAGTGACCGGCGTGCTGCCGCCGCCGTCCCACCAGCGGCGGGCACGCGCCACGGCGCTGGCGTCGTCGCGGCCGGCGTAGATGCGTTCGCCGTGGCCGCTGGGCCCCAGACCCGTGTGCAGGTCGATCCAGCCGATGCGCCGCGCTGCGCCGCCATGCGCGCGCAGCACCTGGCGCAGCGTGCGGTGGCTCCAGGTGGGCTCGGTGCCGCCAAAGAACAGGCCTTGCGGGTAGGCATGCTGGCCGCGCGAGATGGCGGCCTGCCAAGCCGACTCGCCGTGCGTGGCCAGGTACTGCTGCACGACTGCCTGGTTGGCGGCGTCGGGCGGCCAGGTGCCGGGGATGACGAGGTGCGCGATGGCGGCGTAGGCCTCGTTGACCGGCAGGGGCTGGCCAAAGTCCTGGAAGTTGCGGTTGAGGTCCACGTTTTCGTGCGTGACCCGGCGCAGGTGCGAGAAGCCATAGGGGTTGAGCGCATGCAGGTACAGCACCGCCACGCCCTGCGCGTGCGCCGCCGCGCGCCATTCCTGGTCGTGCAGCGCGTACACCTGCACGCCGCTGCCGCAAAATCCCTCCACACCATGGCAGGCACTGCTGACGATCAGCAGCTTGTCGGCGTCCGGCGGGCCATCAAGCGCCACATCCAATGCCAGCGCTTCGCCCTCACTGCCGGGCAGCGGGTGCGGGTGCGACTGCACTGGCAGGCCCGCCGTGGCAGCAGCCTCCAGAAAGCGCACCCTGGCCTGTGCGTAGCTGGGCGCAAAGGCCTGCACCACGCCCACTGCGCTCATGCCGCGCCCTGAGGCTGGGCCAGCCATTGCTGCGCCAGGCGCACCCAGTAGGTGGCGCCCAGCGGGATCAACGCGTCGTTGAAGTCGTAACTGGGGTTGTGCAGCGTGCACGGGCCGCCGCCGTGGCCCAGCACGCGGTGGTCGCCGTCGCCGTTGGCAATGAAGCAGTACGCGCCCGGCTTGGCCTGCAGCATGTAGGCAAAGTCTTCGGCGCCCATGGTGGGCTCCTGCGCCAGCACCTTGTCGGCGCCGACGATGCTCTCCATCACGCGGCGGGCAAACGCGGCTTCTGCGGCGCTGTTGATGGTGGGCGGGTAGTTGCGCTGGAAGTGGAATTCGCACTGCGCCTCGTGCGCGGCGCAGGTGTGCTCGGCCACCTGCTGCATACGCCGCTCGATCAGGTCCAGCGCCTCCAGCGAGAAGGTGCGCACCGTGCCCTGCAGCTCGCAACTGTCGGGCACGACGTTGGTGGCCTCGCCAGCGTGCACCATGGTGACCGAGAGCACCCCGGCGTCGATGGGCTTCTTGTTGCGGCTCACGATGGTCTGCAAGCCCAGCACCATCTGGCAGGCGATGGTCACCGGGTCGATGGTGGTGTGCGGCATGGCCGCATGGCCGCCCTTGCCGCGCACGACGATGCGGAACTCGTTGGACGAGCCCATCACCGGCCCCGGGCTCACGGCAAAGCTGCCTGCGGGCATGCCGGGCCAGTTGTGCATGCCGAACACGGCCTCCATGGGGAAGCGCTCGAACAGGCCGTCCTTGATCATCTCGCGCGCGCCGCCGCCGCCCTCCTCGGCGGGCTGGAAGATCAGGTACACGGTGCCGTCAAAGTCGCGGTGCTGCGCCAAGTGCTGCGCAGCGGCCAGCAGCATGGCGGTGTGGCCGTCGTGGCCGCAGGCGTGCATCTTGCCCGCGTGCTGGCTGGCGTGGGCGAAGGTGTTGAATTCCTGCATGGGCAGCGCGTCCATGTCGGCGCGCAGGCCGATGGAGCGGCCGCAGGCGCCGCCGTCGCGCCCGTGCACGATGCCCACCACCCCGGTGGTGCCCATGCCCCGGTGGATGGCGATGCCCCATTCGGTGAGCTTGGCGGCCACCAGGTCGGCGGTGCGCTGCTCTTCAAAGCACAGTTCGGGATGGGCGTGGATGTCGCGGCGCAGTGCGGCCATGGCGTCGGCCTGCGCGGCAATGGTGTCTATGACTTTCATGGCGAAGTCCTGTGTTGTCTTCCTTGGAAGGCACAGTCTATCGCCGGTACCGGCAGCGCGCAGCCTTGGTCTTGATTACCATCACGCCATGCTCCACGATCAGAACTCCAGCACCACCACCGCTCGCCAGGTGCGCGGCGCCTGCCCACACGACTGCCCCGACACCTGCGCCCTGCTCACCACCGTGGAGAACGGCGTGGCCACGCGCGTGCAGGGCAACCCGGCGCACGCGCAGACCGGCGGCGTGCTCTGCGCCAAGGTGTCCAAATACCCCGAGCGCACCTACCACGCCGAGCGCATCCTCACCCCGCTCAAACGCAGCGGCTCCAAGGGCAGCGGCCAGTTCACGCCTGTCACCTGGGGCGAGGCGCTGGCGGACATCGCCGCGCGCCTGGGCGCGATCGCCGCGCGCGAGCCGCAGGCCATCCTGCCCTACAGCTACGCCGGCACCATGGGCCTGGTGCAGGGCGAGAGCATGGACCGGCGCTTCTTCCACCGGCTGGGCGCATCGCTCCTGCACCGCAGCATCTGTGCCACGGCGGGCGGCGAGGGGCTGGTGCACACGCTGGGCGGCAAGGTGGGCATGAAGGTGGAGTTCTTCGCCGAATCCAAGCTCATCCTCATCTGGGGCAGCAACTCGATTGGCAGCAACCTGCATTTCTGGCGCATCGCCCAGCAGGCCAAGCGCGATGGCGCCAAACTGGTGTGCATCGACCCGCGCAAAAGCGAAACCGCCGAGAAGTGCCACGAGCACATCCAGCTCCTGCCCGGCACCGATAGCG